>Ga0182008_10000008_pt1 | contig 371823 bp, 303 predicted proteins | sample Sormic07211129_1_FD_120482 | JGI IMG/M metagenome (GOLD analysis project Ga0182008, IMG submission 120482) | Rhizosphere microbial communities from Sorghum bicolor, Mead, Nebraska, USA - 072115-129_1 metaG | ecosystem: Host-associated > Plants > Roots > Rhizosphere | place: USA: Nebraska... | reverse complement strand
TGTCAAAACTCCTTCTTCAATCAGGTGAATGATCTTCTTTTCACAATTCCGGAAAAAATCTTCATCGAGGGTTTGCGTATAGCCGATATCTATTTTAATATTTGCCGATAAGTTATTCAAGCCATCATCAGGCCGTTCAACCGGCCCAACCCACAATGTGGTTTGTAGAGAGCCATCATCTTTATATACCCTTGCAATCACATAACAAAAATAGATATCCTCAATATGTTTGCTCAAAGCGACCAGATGGGGATACCACAACTTCTTTGGTTGTTTAAAACCAAACCGTTCAATCAGGCCTTCAAATTCCTTAACGACACTAAAAAATTCAGACATACAAAATTCTTATTTACAACCATTAACTTACGAACATCCAGCCTAAGCCACACACACTAATATTGCACCTGACCGATTAGATCAACCAGACACGCTTCCACCCTCAAATGGCGCGGGCAGGTAAATGCGGCCTGTTTCTACATCCTGTAGCTTAACAATATTTTTCCGGGCTTTATCCAGCACCACTTTAAACTGCTTCTTCACATGAGTTTCCGGACTTTCTAAGATCAACATCCCTTTATCTTCAGTAATACTAAAAGATGTATTTTCACCGGAAAAACTTACAAATCGGCTGGTCACCTTATATTCCTTATCGGTACTTCTTTTCAGAGCAGTGGTATCATCTGCCATAAACCGGTTTAGAATCGCAGTTCCGGGAAAGGAAATCATTTCGCGGAATACATCACCTTTTTTTAACACGGTATCGGCGTTCAGCTGCCACAAAAATGCCAGGGGTATTCCGTCATCTCCTTGTTCAATAATAGCTATGATTGGTCCCCGACCAGACAATGTTTCGGTAATAGCTGTCGGTGGCTTTATTTTCGGTTGTGAGGATTTGGATTTTTTAGTTTGTGCCGCTGCCAGGAGGTTGACACAAATTAAGACGGTTACGAAAATGCATTTGGTTATTTTCATAGAATAGACATTGTGGTAAAGGTCATGTTCCCGCAATAACTATTCCAGCTGAATATCTGCTTTGCCAAAGTGGCTAATGAAACAGATTTAGTTATTTGTTTTTCTGCAATTTAGGATTCGTGACCCAGAGGCCGCGGAGTTTTTTGATTGGCAGTTGAAAAGTATGATTCATGGTTATAAGGCATGCGATAGCTGTCCAGTAATGGTGAAACAAACAGGCAAAGGGCGGCATAGACCGGGTACTTGAACTCTACATGATTTATCCTAATTTCTTGAATCGGTAGCCGCCATGAGAGGTATGGAGATCACATCCTATCATGTAAACTTACTAATCCGGCATTATTAAAAAAATAAACGACTTAGATTTCCCATTTAGAAATATGAGAATCCGGTAGTACTAGCAAAGAATTTACTTTAATCTTTCAATATAGATTAAGAAAGATAAGAGGAAATGTTACAATTAACTAGGATAATTTACCTAGTTTTGCCTCTATAAAAAATTGAATATTTACCTGTTTTCTTAAATATAAAAGGGAAAAAAAAGGGAAAAAATTTTATTTTTTTAGATTTTTTAACTGATAAAAACTGTATTTTAATGTGTTTAAAGGCGGTTTGTGAAAATAAATATTAAAATTTTGGAATGGATAATCATGTAAAAGTTGCGCTAATTGCATCGTTAGATAAATTCGCAGCAGTATCTGGTAATGACTCGGTTAAATTAGAGGAAAGCCTTGTTGAAGTGTATAGCAAGGACCTTGGCTTTTTAGAAAAAGTTGAAGAGTTTGATGAGGTTTTTGATGAACATCCCGCATTTGAAGAACTTAGAGAAGTTTTCTTTGATTTGTTGATGATCAATTTCTTTTCTAATGACATCAAGAAATTGGAAGAAGATTACCTGGAATCTGATGAATGGGCGGATATTGAAGAAGAGACAATTGATAGAGGTACAGAGTTATTGAACTTGTTGCTATATATTAATGAATGTCATGATGAGCGCATAAAACCTGAACTGGGCGATTTCCTTAAGGAATTCTTATTAGTTGAAGAAGATGAGTTTCAGGATGAGTTCCATATTTATGAAGACCTGATCAGCAATCAGAATTTGATTGAATCAAGTGTTGAAGATATTTGCGGTCATGCAGGTATGATTGAACTTGGTGAGGAAATGGAAGAGCTTTTTGTTCCGTTTATGGTTTTCTTCCATCAGCCTAAAGCTAATGATAAGATAATTAAAGAACTTGAAGACTTTAGTGCAAACAAGGAGTTTGATATTGCGGTATATAGCTTAATCGCTAACTTTAATGCAGCTACAGCCTAGGCTTCTTATTATTAACTAATATATTAACGTTTATTTAAAACTTTGGAATGGAAGAATTAGTAGTTGAACCCAAAAAGAATCCCAATATGTTAGCGTTTAAAAGCGCAATAGCATATTCTGTTTATTTCTTTGTATTGATGTTTGTGATGAAGTGGATGGGAGTAGATCAGAACAATCCGAATACGAGTACCGCAGAGAAGATAATTTATTCTCTTGCGTCTTATATTCCATTTATAATGGCTGTTGTGTTTGTGCAGACTACTTATAAAAAGGAGTTGGGTGGTTATATAACCTTTGGAAAGGTTTTTTCTGCAGGCTTTAAAGTAGCTGCTTATGCTGGTTTATTTATAGCAGTACTGACTATTCTTTACTATAAAGTGGTAGATACAAATGCTTTTAATCAGATAATGGATGCAGCAGTTGCTCAGGCTGGTGGTGATGAAGCCAAGATTAAAGGTGTAGAAATGATGAGACCATATATGGTTCTTTTTATCGGATTTGGAGTAGCTGTGAGTTACACTATATATGGGCTGATTGTTAGCTTAATTGGTGCAGCTGTTATTAAAAAAGAACAGCCTCTTTACGAAGAATAGTATTTTAACGATATAAAATATGTCACTTGTTAAAAAAGACAATTATTAAATCCATCATTGGACTTAATAATTGTCTTTTTTTGTTTATTATTGTTTTGAGGTTGTTCAAAAAGTGCGGTCGTAATTTCTGTGTTCCAGCTGCTTATGTTGATTGTTGTTTGTTAATAGAGAACTTTTTATTTCTGAAAGATAATAGTAATTAAAGCTCTCAATTATCTCGACTTATGTCGGGCTTTCAAATCAGTAAGGCTTCTTGGGAGACTATGGAATACATTCGATATGGGGAACGGATTGTTTGTATAGTCTCTTGCTTGAAACACACAAAACCAAATATATATGAGATCTTTTAATCGCAGATCTTTCATCGTAAATACTGCGCTTGCAGGTTTAGGTGCAGGTTTGCTTCATTCTTTGCCTTCGTTAGGTAGGTCGCCGTTACGTACGGAAACAGGAAAACGTATTGGAATTATAGGATTGGATACTTCGCACAGTGAGGTTTTTACCAAAGCTATTAATGGAGGTGGCCCGGAAATGAAGGGCTACAAAGTAATAGCAGCCTATCCGCATGGAAGTAAAGACATTCCTGCTGCATTAAAAATGAAACCAGGTATCATTGAGGCTGTTAAAGCAAATGGGGTTGAAATAGTAGACTCGATTGAAGAACTGATTAAGAAGGTTGATGTTGTCCTGTTGGAAACCATTGACGGAAGACCTCATTTTGAACAAGCTTTACCGGTTATGCAGGCTGGAAAAAGGATGTTTATAGACAAACCTATTGCCGCTTCACTGGATGATGTAAAGAAAATCTTTGCTACTTCTAAAAAATACGATGCTCCTGTTTTTAGCTCTTCGGCCTTGCGTTTTGATGGTAATGTGCAAAAGGTTGTTTCTGGAAGTATTGGGAAGGTATTAGGAGCTGATGTTTATACTCCGGCAGAGATTGAATCGAACCACATGGATATGGCTTGGTATGCTATTCATGGAATAGAAATGTTGTTTACGGTTATGGGACCGGGTTGTAAAACAGTAACAAGGGTATATAACGATGGTGTTGATTTTGTAACAGGTGTATGGGAAGATGGGCGAGTAGGAAGTGTACGTGGAATACGAAATGGGGCCTCAAATATTGCAGGGACTGCTTTTGGAGAAAGCGGAATAAGTCCATTAGGACCATTTAGTTCTTATTCTCCACTAATAGCTGAGATCATCGGTTTTTTTGAAACGGGTAAACCTCCTGTTTCTGAAAAAGAAACCATGGAGATTTTCTCTTTTATAAAGGCTGCGGATCTGAGCAGAAAGCGTAATGGTTCACCAGTTTCATTGAGTAATGTTCAATTGTTAAAATGAAATCAAGGTATTTATTAGTAGCAGCAACATTTTTTGTTGTTGTGTTTAGCTCATGGATCTGGAAAAATAAATACGGGAATCATCGTTTTCAAGTATTAGGTAAGATTGATACAAAGGTTCCTGATAGCAGCAGGTATACGCGCATAGTATTAGCCGAAGGACTAGATGAGCCTATGGAAATGGCCGTGCTCCCTAACCTAAATGTACTATTTGTAGAACGTAAAGGAGCTGTAAAGCTTTATAATAGTAAAACAAAGGCCGTTAAAACTATAGCAAATATTAACGTTTTTAGTGGCATAGAAGATGGATTGCTAGGGTTAGCCCTTGATCCCAATTTTGCTGAAAATCATTGGGTGTACCTTTATTTTGCAGTAGGTGGAGATGAGTCAAAAAGTAGATTAGCACGGTATCAGCTAGTTGGTGATAAGCTAATTAATAAGTCAGAACAGGTATTGCTTGAAATTCCAACCCAGCGTAAATATTGTTGCCACTCTGCAGGTTATCTTGCATTTGATTCGAAGGGGGTATTGTATTTATCTACAGGCGATAATACTAATGCAGAGGAAACAGAAGGATATACTCCTGTCGATGAAAGGCCTGGAAGAGGACTGGCTGATGATCAGGCAACTTCTGCTAGTACTAACGATTTAAGAGGAAAGATACTTCGCATTATTCCCAAAGACGGTGGGGGTTATTCTATTCCTGAAGGGAATCTTTTCCCTAAAGATGGTTCAAAAGGCTTACCTGAAATTTATACAATGGGATCCCGTAATCCTTATCGGTTTAGTATCGATCAAAAAAATGGCTATGTATATTGGGGGGATGTTGGTCCGGATACAAAAGTAGAAAGTGAAGATGGGGAGTACATGAGTTTTGATGAGATTAATCAGGCTAGGAAACCGGGTTTTTTTGGCTGGCCGTATTTTTTAGGGAACAATCAGGCCTTACCGTTGTATAATTATGCAACCAAACAGCCGGGAGAAAAAAAGGATCATACTAAGCCTTTAAATAATTCAACAAATAATACAGGTGAAAAGGAGTTACCTCCAGCTCAGGCAGCAATGATCTGGTACGGTAAAATGCCTTCTAAACATTTTCCCCTGTTAGGAAGTGGTGGTGCTACTGCAGCTGCTGGCCCGGTTTATTATAGCGACCTATTCTCAAATGCCCCCTATAAACTTTCAGAATATTATAATGGTAAGTTATTTATTTACGATTGGATTAGGGGCTGGATTATGGCGGTTACTTTTGATGAAAGTGGTAACTATAAACAGATGGAGCCATTTTTAAAACATCTTAAGTTTTCTGCTCCTGTTGATATGCAATTTAGCAAGGATGGAGCAATATATATGCTTGAGTATGGTACTAACTGGTTCTCTAAAAATACGGATGCAAAACTGATAAGGATAGAATATCAGGAAGGGAACAGAAAACCTATAGCCGAAATCGCAGTAGATAAACCGTATGGTGCGGCTCCTTTGTCAGTTAATCTGTCGGGTAATAAATCAGTTGATTTTGATAAAGAAGATAGACTCGATTTCAGTTGGAAGATAGCAGGTAAAATAATCAGTGGATCAGAAATAAAGTATAGCTTTAAAAAGCCGGGTATTTATAGCGCAGAGCTTAATGTTAAGGATGATAAGGGAGCTGTAGGAACTGCAGTTTCCAAAATACACGTAGGGAATACACCGCCCTTGGTAGCTATTAAAAGCAATTCAAATAGAAGCTTTTACTGGGATGGTCAGTTATTGGATTATCAGGTTGTGATTAAGGATGTTGAGGATAAGGTAATAGACCAGGATAAGGTGAAAATCTCGTTCGGTTATTTACCTCAGGGAAAAGATGTAGCGGTTATTCTCGCCGGGAATCAAGATCCCGGAGCTTATAAATATCTTAAGGGGTCTGGGATGCTGAGTAATTTGGATTGCAAGGCATGTCATTCTATGGATAAGGCTTCAGTTGGCCCAACTTATAAGTCAATATCGATGCGTTATGCAGGCAAGAAAGATATAGTGAAAACGTTAGCTAAAAAGGTCATTGAAGGTGGTAGTGGTAACTGGGGAGAGCGGGCTATGTCGGCACATCCGGCAGTGTCTCTTGATGACGCTGCAGAAATGGTTAATTATATTCTTTCGCTTTCTAAAAAGTCGGGGAAACTACCTCTTAAAAATAGCATCCCTTTAAAAGAGCATCTTGGAAATGGAAAGGAAGGAAGCTATCTGCTGAATGCTTCGTATAGAGATAAAGGAGCCAATGGTATTGAGCCTTTGGATGGCAGAGCTTATATTTCTTTGCGCAATCCTTATGTTCAGGCAGAGGATTTTGATAAAGGAAATGTTCGTATAGCTACCATTACTACGGCTTTTATGGCTTATGCAACTGGAATCGCTGAGCGGAGTTATATCAAGTTTAATAAAATAGATTTGACAGGTATAAAACAGCTTAAGTATAATATTCAGGCCATTGGTTCCGGAGGAACTATTGAATTGAGATTAGATAGTATGAAAGGCACGTTAGTTAGTAAGTTTATTGTGCCTGCGTTGGCTGATGGTAAAACAGAGTGGAAAGAGATGATTGCCACAATAAATGACACAAAAGGTAGTCATGATCTTTATTTTGTGTTTACAGCATTAGGAGATCATAAGCAAGATTTGTTTAATCTGGATTGGATTTATTTTTCAAATAAATAAATAGTAAGGGGCTGTTCAAAGAATTTTGCATTCTTCGAACAGCCCCTTAGCTTAAAAAATCAATAATTACAGATTTCTGATCCAGATGTTACGGAAACTCAATGGCTCACTAGGATCTCCATGAGATTGTAGCTTAATTGGTGAAGGACCATGAGCTTGTCTGTATGCAGGAGCTCCAATATATTGCGTTGGACCTAATAATGTAGTGTTATCCTGAACCAATACTCCGTTAAATAAAACGGTAACTCTTGCAGGCGTTTTTACAGTTTTATCATCATTAAATGTAGGGGCAGTCCAGATTACATCATAAGTATTCCATTCGCCCGGTTTGCGGGTTGGGTTAGCAAGAGGTACAGCTTGTTTGTAAATACTTGCGGCTTGTCCGTTAGTATAAGTATCGTTTTTATAAGAGTCAAGAATTTGTAATTCGTAACCAGCATCACCTTTGCCAATAGAAGCAAGGAAAAGTCCGCTATTGCCTCTACCTTGACCTTTTCCTGTGATGTTAGCAGGTACTTTCCACTCCAGGTGTAACTGATAGTTGCCAAATGATTGTTTGGTTTCTATGTTTCCGGATTTTTTATTAACGGTAAATACTTTGTTGGCAACAGTCCATTCAGCAGGTTTAGATCTGTCTTCAACCATTACCCATTGGTCAAGGTTTTTACCATCAAAAAGTATAATTGCATCAGAAGGAGGTGCTATAGTAAGCTCCGGTGTTGATACGACTTTAGGAACCGGGGTATAGACTTCGGTGTCTTCAGGCTTAGCATCTTGTGCCTGAACAATGTTAATTCCTGCTATCATTAATGTAGCAAGCATAACTGATTTACGCATGTTTATCATTGTGTGATTTAATTTATAACTATTCAAATTTATAATTAAATGGGATTAATCATAGTAATTCTATAAGTATTTTATTTGTGAGGGCTAATACTGTTACAGATAAAAAGAGGCTCAGGTAGTGGTAAAACTTAACAATTTTGCAGATATGCATATTTGTTAAGTTTTAAGTAAGTTTGCACAGTTTTAAGCGTTGTAATCACACATGGATATTTCTGTTGTAATCCCCCTATATAATGAAGAAGAATCGTTACCTGAGTTAACTTCATGGATTGCTAAAGTAATGCAAAAGCATAACTTTAGTTATGAGGTTCTTTTTGTTGACGACGGAAGTACTGATACTTCGTGGAGTATCATAGAAAATTTAAAGCAGGAATATAGTTCAGTAAAAGGGATTAAATTCAGAAGGAACTATGGTAAGTCTGCCGCGTTAAATGTGGCTTTTGAGGCTGCCCAGGGTGATGTAATCATTACTATGGATGCTGATTTACAGGATAGCCCTGATGAGATACCTGAACTTTTTCGTCGAATAAAAGAGGAGAAGTTTGATATTGTATCTGGCTGGAAAAAGAAACGCTACGATCCAATAACCAAAACGATACCTACTAAACTCTTTAATGCTGCCACTCGCAAGATGTCGGGTATTCAATTGAATGATTTTAATTGTGGTTTAAAAGCTTACCGTAACGATGTGGTAAAAACCATTGAAGTTTATGGAGAGATGCATCGTTATATTCCTGTAATTGCAAAATGGGCAGGATTTAAGAATATTGGAGAGCAGGTTGTGGAGCATAGAGCCCGTAAGTATGGGGTTACTAAGTTTGGAATGAGCCGTTTTATTAACGGGTTTTTGGATCTATTGTCCATCTTCTTTGTTGGTAAATTTGGTAAACGTCCAATGCATTTTTTTGGTTCATTAGGGGTGTTGAGTTTTGTAATAGGAACATTTATGGCTTTGTGGCTTATAGGTGTAAAGTTATACCATATATCGATGGCTATCCCCTATAAAAGAGATGTAACAGATCAGCCATTGTTTTATATTGCTTTAGTAGCTATAATACTTGGCTCCCAGTTGTTTTTAACTGGGTTTGTTGCAGAATTGGTTACCAGAAATGCATCAGAACGCAATCAATATCTAATAGAAAAGGAGATTCTATAACAAATGTTTTTTTCGATTATAATTCCCCTTTACAATCGCCCTCAGGAGATTGATGAATTGCTAACTACGCTTACCAAGCAAACCTATACCCAGTTTGAAGTATTGGTGATTGAGGATGGCTCTGTAAATGATGCTAAAGCTATTGTTGATAAATATGCCAATACGCTTGATGTAAAGTATTTTTTTAAACCTAATGAGGGGCAAGGGTTTTCTCGTAACTATGGATTTGAAAGGGCCAAAGGTGATTACTTTGTGGTTTTTGATTCTGATTGCTTGATACCTGAAGATTACCTCGAAATAGTAAGGGATTATCTCTTTGAACATAAACTGGATGCCTATGGTGGCCCGGATGCTGCTCATCAAAGTTTTACTCCAGTACAAAAAGCCATCAGTTATGCCATGACTTCGCCGTTTACGACCGGCGGAATAAGAGGTAATAAAAAACATATCGGACAGTTTCACCCTCGTAGCTTTAATATGGGTGTATCCCGAGAGGTGTGGGAAAAGGTTGGCGGTTTTATTTTAACAAGACTGGGTGAGGATATTGAATATAGTATCCGTATTCATGAACATGGCTTTAAGATTGGATTGATTCCGGCAGCAAGAGTTTTTCATAAAAGACGTACAAGTTTTAGTCAATTTTATAAACAGCTGCATTTTTTTGGCAGGGCCAGGATAAATATTTATAAACATTTTCCTTCTGAGTTGAAATTGATACATTTCTTTCCGGCGGCATTCACCTGTGGTGTGATATTTACTGTGCTTATTAATATATTTTATTGGCCTTTAGCATTCATTTGTAACTTTGTAATGCTGGTATACTTTATGTTGATATTTTTTCACTCATGGCAGGTTAATAAGTCATTAAAAGTTGCATTTTTGAGCATTATTGCCGCATTCATTCAGCTAACTGCCTACGGTCTGGGTTTTATACAGGATTTTATTAAAAGAGTAGTATTTAAACAACAATGATAGAATTTTTAAAGGAGAGTACATTTGCTGTAAATGAGGTGATTAGCAAGGCCTGGACAGTGACCAAGAGGAATTACTTTTCTATTGCGACACTGTGTTTTTTGATGTTTATTACTTCTAATGCTTCGGGGTTGATGGCATTCTTTTTAAAGGATGTGAGTAAAGGACTGAGCATATTGATGGCTTTCATCTTTGTGATGTTCTATTTTACCATCAATCTTTCCTTATTTAAGTACATTTTTCATTTACTGGATGATGAAGAGCATGATGTAAGTATTGTAAGTACTATTCCTACAAGAAAACAGATTATCAGATTTTTGGTGGCTACCCTTTATTTTATGCTTTGTATTATAGGGGTGTATTCAGTGGTAGTATTGATCGCATTTCCTTTTATATATACTGGGATAAAGATGGAAATTATAACCAACGTAGCTATTTCAGTTGGTGTGATTGCAATATTCATTACTTGGATACGTATTTCTTTCTTTCCGTTTTTTATAATTGATAAAGATTTACCTCCATTTCTATCTATCAAATTTAGCTTAGCCACTACAAAAGGTAACTTTACAAAGATCTTTTTACTTTTATTGGTGCTACTAAGCTTCCATTTGCTTTATTTGTTTTTTAGTTACATACACTGGCCGGTGGTATCTTTCTTCATAAATATTTTGAGCTCTTTTATTATTGTACCTCTATCAAGTGTGGCCTTAACCATTGCCTATCGTAAAATGATGAGTGAATACAAAGGAGATGCTGAACCTGATATTATACATAACATAGTTTAATCAGAACTTATGGGATTAAAAGCGGCATTAAGTAAACCGTTTGCGGCCTTTGTTGTAAAAGGCATCAATAAATGGAAAAAAAATGCAGTGGGGGTACAGAAGGAAACTTTAAGCCAACTCATTGATTCTGCAAAAAATACGGCCTTTGGTAAGGATCATGGTTTTGCCACTGTTAAAAACTACGAAGACTTTAAAAAGGCAGTGCCTGTTAGGGACTACGAAGAATTAAGGCCTTATATAGAAAGAGTGGTTGCAGGTGAGTCTGATGTAATGTGGAAGGGTAAGCCTCTTTACTTTGCAAAAACCTCCGGAACTACATCTGGTGTTAAATATATCCCCCTTTCTAGAGAATCAGTACCTGAGCATGTTAAGGCTGCCCGTAATGCTTTACTTACTTATATTCATGAAACGGGTAATACCAGTTTTATTAACGGTAAGATGATTTTTTTACAGGGAAGCCCAGTGTTGAGTAAAAAAAATGGCATTAATGTGGGTAGGTTATCTGGTATTGTAGCTCATTTGGTTCCAGGTTATTTGCAGAAAAACCGCTTGCCTTCTTATGCCACAAATTGTATTGACGATTGGGAGCAAAAGGTTGATGCGATAGTTGAAGAAACCTTTAATGAGGATATGACCCTGATTTCGGGGATACCGCCTTGGGTACAAATGTATTTTGACAGGCTTACACAGAAATCGGGCGGTAAAAAAATTAAAGACATCTTTAAAAACTTTAGCCTGTTTGTGTATGGTGGAGTTAATTATGAGCCTTATCGCGCCAAAATAGAAGAAAGTATAGGCAGGAAAATTGATACTATTGAAACCTATCCGGCCTCAGAAGGGTTTATAGCTTATCAGGATAGTCAGCAGGATAAAAGCTTGTTGTTGTTGGCAAATGCAGGAATATTCTATGAGTTTATTCCGGCGGACGAGTATTATAATGACAATCCTTTAAGGGTTAGTTTGGCGGATGTTGAGCTTGAAAAGAATTATGCTTTGATCCTCAATACAAACGCCGGTTTGTGGGGGTATAGCATTGGAGATACCGTTAAGTTTGTGTCTAAAAACCCGTACAAAATATTGGTTACCGGACGGATTAAACATTTTATCTCTGCCTTTGGCGAACATGTAATTGGCGAAGAGGTAGAGCATGCCTTACTTACCGTAGCTAACGAAGAAGGTGTTGGTATTACAGAATTTACTGTGGCTCCTCAGGTAGAAACTCCACAGGGTGAACTCCCTTATCATGAGTGGTTTGTAGAGTTTTCTAACCCTCCAAAGGATCTTGATGCATTCAGTAAAAAAGTAGACGAGGCACTACAAAAGAAGAATATTTACTATTTTGACCTCATTGAGGGGAAAATACTGCAACCTTTGATCATTCGCTCCTTACAGAAGGATGCTTTTGTGAACTTTATGCGTAGCCAGGGTAAACTTGGCGGACAGAATAAAGTTCCAAGATTATCGAACGACAGAAAGATTGCAGATAATTTAAGTAGTTTTATAAATTGAAGAACATATCCATTTTAGGCGCAACCGGTTCAATAGGAACACAGGCCTTAGAAGTTATTGAGGCAAATCCCGGATTGTATAAGGTTACGGCGCTTACAGCACAATCAAACGCCGATTTATTGATTGCTCAGGCTTTAAAGTTTAAGCCTTTGATGGTAGTAATTGGTGATGAAAGTAAATATCAGTCGGTAAAAGAAGCATTGGCAAGTACAGGCATCAGAGTTTTGGCTGGTGAGGATGCGTTGTGCGAAGCCGCTAGTTTAGCAGAGGCCGATTTAGTGCTTACAGCGATAGTGGGATCTGTTGGTTTAAAGCCAACTATTGCTGCTATAAAAGCTAAGAAGGACATCGGGCTAGCCAATAAAGAAACACTGGTAGTTGCTGGTGATTTAATAACTGCCCTGGCTAAAGAGCATGGCGTAAAAATTATTCCTGTAGATTCTGAGCATTCTGCAATTTTCCAATGCCTGGTAGGAGAAGCTTTCAATACCATTGAAAAGATCTATTTAACTGCTTCGGGCGGGCCATTTAGAGGTAAAGGGCGTGATTTTTTAGCCAATGTTACAAAAGCAGAAGCGCTAAAACATCCCAACTGGGTAATGGGAGCAAAGATCACTATTGATTCTGCATCTCTAATGAATAAAGGACTGGAGGTTATTGAAGCCAAGTGGCTGTTTGATCTGGATGTTGAACAGGTAGATGTAATTGTACATCCGCAGTCTATTGTACATTCGTTGGTGCAGTTTAATGATGGCTCTATGAAAGCTCAAATGGGCTTGCCTGATATGAAATTACCAATTCATTACGCTTTTGCATATCCAGAAAGAATAAGTAGCAGTTTTAAACGTTTTAACTTCATGGATTATCCTGAGCTAACGTTCTCACAAGCTGATAGAAGTACTTTTAGAAATCTTGATCTTGCATTTGAGGCTTTACGCAGAGCCGGAAATATGCCTTGCATTATTAATGCTGCCAATGAAGTGGTGGTAAATGCTTTTCTGCAAAATCAGATTGGCTTCCTGGAAATGAGCGATATTATAGAACAATGCATGTCTGATATCAGCTTTATAGCCAAGCCAACACTCAACAATTATTTAGAAACCGACCAGCTTACACGTATATTTGCGGGTGAGCTAGTAACAAAATAAGTTTTTTACAGTCAAATTTAGAAACATTTAAAATCATATATGAGCGGATTGATTATGGCAGCCCAGTTACTTCTGGGATTATCGATATTAGTTATTTTACACGAATTAGGACACTTTCTTGCGGCACGTGCTTTCGGAATTAAGGTAGAGAAGTTTTACCTGTTTTTTGACGCCTGGGGTGTTAAATTATTTAGTTTTAAAAAAGGGGATTGTGAGTATGGTATTGGCTGGTTGCCTTTAGGTGGCTATGTTAAAATAGCAGGTATGATAGATGAATCTATGGATACCGACCAAATGAATCAACCAGCTCAACCTTGGGAATTCAGATCTAAACCAGCTTGGCAGCGCTTAATCGTGATGCTGGGTGGTGTTATTGTGAACGTTGTTGTTGGTATCTTGATTTTCTGGATGCTTACCTTTAAATATGGAGAAACATTTATTCCAAACAGTTCTGTACTGAATGGTATTAACCCTGGTAGTATCGGCAAAGAAATCGGACTTCAAAAAGGAGATAAAGTAATTGCTATTAATGGCAATAAAGTGATTCGTTTTGATGAATTGGTCAGTTCAAAAGTTTTACTTGGAAACACAAACTTAACTGTTATCCGTGGAGACAGAACTTTGGATATTAAAGTGCCTGAAAATATCTTAAATAGAATTTCTGAGCCTGATATGGGAATTGAATCATTTATCAGCAGGATGCCTCTTTTAAATACCAGAATAGATAGTATAGTGTCTGGAAAGACAGCTGATAAAGCAGGTTTAAAAAAAGGTGATAAAATTACTTCTGTAAATGGTATCCCTATAAAGTATGATGTTGATTTCAGATCTCTTGTTCCAAAATATAAAGGTAAAACGCTAGATCTCGGTATTGACAGAGGAACAGAGAAACTGTTTGTTAAAGTTCCGGTTGATACTTCGGGTACTGTGGGTATTGCATTTATTCCAACAAGCCAGATAAAAGAAGAAACCATTAATTACGGTCTTTTTGCTTCGCTTCCAATAGGAGCTACTCAAGCCTGGAAAGTTTTTAGTGATAATGGTAAAGGTATTTGGAAAGTGCTAACTGGTAAAATCCAGGCAAACAAAGCATTTTCCGGACCTGTAGAGATTGCACGTAAAGTTTATGGTGGAGAGTGGGTTTGGTCGAGGTTCTGGGCTTCAACAGGCTTTATTTCTATTGCTTTGGCATTTATGAACTTGTTGCCTATTCCTGCTTTAGACGGTGGACATGTTGTGTTCCTGGTTGTAGAGATGATTAAAGGAAAACCTCTTGGCGATAAATTTATGGAACGTGCACAGATGGTTGGTTTTGTGCTTTTATTATCATTGATGGTCTTTGTGCTCGGTAACGACATATTTAAGGCCATAATGCATTAGGTTCTTATGACTGATTATTTTGCATTTTATGGCTTACCATTAAGCTTTAATCCTGATACTGCGCTTGTAAAACAGAAGTTTTATGAGTTCAGTAAAAAGTTTCATCCTGATTTTTATATCAATGAAAGTGATGAGAAACAGGCTGAAGTATTGGAATTGAGTACAGTAAACAATAAAGCATATCAGGTTCTAAGTGATCCTCAGAAGCGGTTACATTATATTCTGGAATTGAAAGGCTTATTAAAAGAAGGGGAGAACTATGTTTTACCTCAAAGCTTTTTAATGGACATGATGGACATTAATGAGGCATTAATGGATCTGCAATTTGATCCTGACCCTGTAAAGCTGGCTGGATTGAAAGAAGAAGTTAATGGTGTAGAGAAAGGGCTGTCGGAGGAAATTATCGCGCTAACGACTTCTTTTGATGCACAGGAGGCTGATGAACAAAATAAAACTCTTATCGCGGTAAAAGATCTTTATTACCGTACCAAATACTTGTTAAGGCTTAGGGAAAGTATTGCTAAGGCAACTGCTTTATAGGCTTTGCTGTTAAATCATTGTAAAAAAGTAAAATGCTACTTTTTTACAATGATTGTTTGGATACCTTTGCCACAAATCCACACATATGAATACATTATCCATTTTTAGAAAAGTTGCCGTTGCAGAAGGACTTTCATACATCTTTCTGGTATTTATTGCTATGCCCCTAAAGTACTGGGCCGACATGCCTTTGGCTGTAAAGTATACAGGTTGGGCTCATGGCGTTTTATTTATGCTTTATATGGTTATTTTAATTATGGCATGGCAAGAGTACAAATGGAACTTTAAAAAGGTGGTACTCATAGGGTTTGCGTCTTTATTACCTTTTGCACCTTTTTTGGTAGATAAAAGACTTAAAGAAGATAATTTAAATAAGTCTTGGTAATTAGTTTTTCAATTAATACATTTGCATCCCGCTAATAAGCAAACGCCCAGCTGGCGGAATTGGTAGACGCGCTGGTCTCAAACACCTGTGGGAAACCGTGCCGGTTCGACTCCGGCGCTGGGTACATTGACTAAAGCCTTAGAGAAATCTAAGGCTTTTTTTATACATTGTTGATGCCATCAACTCATTCTATGGTGTAAAAGAGGGCAAAACTGGTGGATAGCTGGTTGCATAAGCTTGAATAAATCTTCTTACTTGTCAATGATATATCGTAATTTTCAAAAAATAATTACCAATCAGATGCTTAAATATATTTCCACACAAAAGAAGGAGGGGGAAATACTTACCAATAAAGTAAACTATCCTTTTGTCGATTTCATACGATTTATATCGATGATTGGCATTGTTTGGGCTCATATACCGTTTTTTGAAGAAAATGAAACTGTAAATAACATCCTCAATAAAATTGATCATCCAATGATATATTTATCATTTATGCAATTTTTTAAATTTGGAGTTATTTGCTTTTACCTTATTTCAGGATTTTTAATAGGAGAGAATTTAAAAAATACTGTCCCATTATCATATTTAAAAAGAAGGCTAAGAACTATTGTTAAACCATACATAGTTGTTTTAATAGTATTTGAAATTTTTACTATGATATCTCATTTTTATATTAAAAATAACACTTTTAGTATATCTTCTGTAATTGAAATTTTAAAGGGGTCTATATTTTATACTCCACTTTGGTTTATTCCTAACTACTTATTAGCCTTGGGGATAATACTGTTATTCTATAAATACGTAGGTTCTAAACTCTTTGGTTTGATACTATTTGTTATTATGATCCTTTACTCGTTATTTCTGGTGTATAGTCCTGCCCATGCGACATCACATACTACCGCATTATTTGGGTTCGTTTTTTACCTATGGTTAGGCATATTTATTCGGCAAAACAATTTAGTTAATAAAATATTGGGAATTAATATCAACATTTTAATACTTATTACCTTGGCTCTCTTCTCACTATCAGTTATCGAGAGTTATCTATTATATAAGAATAATTTAAATACAGTGTTTAATATTTTGAGATTCAGTAATCAACTCTACTCCTTATCGATGTTTGCATTACTAGTTAAAATATGCAATGCTCCACCCAAATTTCATTTTTTAAACCCCCGAAAAGAAACTTATGGAATTTATTTATACCATGGTTTTATTACATCATTTTTAATACCAATAATAATAGGATTTATCGGCCAATATTTTGATGTAAAGCTCCATGATTGGTATGACTACCGTGTATTCCCATTTATTTTTCTTTTTTTTTCTTTTTTTCTATTTTGTTATGTATCTACCACATTATTCGTGAAGCTATTATTAAAATACGACATAGGATACTTAAAATAGAGTTTAAGAAAGAAGATATATTCTGATCAGTTTTTTAGGAAATGCTAGTTTTAGGTTTGATCAAAGAACACTGATTTTTTCTTTAAATGGCAAGTTTTTTTTGGTTTCTTACTTTTCTTTCCTTTGTTATACCAGATTAAAAAGCCGGTAACAGGCATGGCGGCACAGATTAATGAAACAAAGAAAGCAAGTAATTTGGTTGGGATTCCTGCAAAAGCTCCTGTATGCAGATCATAATTCATACTTTTGAATTTCTCGCCACCCTTTACATCTTGATCCCCATATTTCATCAGCAATTTGCCCGTGTTGCGATCAAAGTAATACCATTCGAACACATGTGTACGATTTTTAGCCAGCCGTACCTGAACATCCATTGGGTCTGTATGCTTTTCTCTAACTCGGATTGATAACGCATCAGCTTGGGGATGTACTTCAAAAAGATGAACAATCACACTATCTGTTGCCTGAGGGTGATAGTTCTCGTTAGGGGTGGATAAGGGGATAGCACGCTTTTTAATAGTTTTCCCACCATTTGCTACGAACTGAACAGACTTGTCCGCCCAGGGAAAGGCGAAGACCAGACCTGTTAGGCAGATCAGCAGGGCTGGGATTAGGACGTAAAAACCTAATATATTGTGCAGATCATAGTTTAGTCTCTTTATTCCTACATCGCGTTTAAATACAAGTGCTTTTTTGAAAGCCTTAGGCTTCCATTTCCGAGGAAACCATAGAACGAGACCACTTAATAGCAGAACAAAAAAGCATACGGCAGAAATTCCTGTCACCATCCCACCCACAGCGTCGCCCAGTAATAGGTTCATGTGTAGATTCAGTACCAGTTGAAAGAAGTCATTCTTCGAGTTCTCCACGTGTACTATTTCTCCATTGTAAGGATTGATGTAAACCCTGTAATAATATTTGTAATAGTTCCAGTGCCCAATCGCTTTTTTATCGGTCAGAGAAGCCCGAAATACCCAAGTCCGGCCTTTAGCTGGATAGATCTCACTGCGAGAAATTTTAATTTCTGGGCCAAGGGCCTTTTGCGCCTTATTCCGCAGTTCGCTAAAGTTTAAAAATTTAGCGTTTCCGGTGGTTTCAACATAATACCGTTTATGATAAAAGTACGCTTTCAGTTCATCCGAAAAAACATTTATACAGCCGGTTATGCTAACAATCAAAACAACCAGGCCTGTAATCAGACCTAGCCATTTATGCATCCAGAAAAATATTTTCCGAAGCATTATTAAAAGTTATAAGAAAGGTTAAGACTCATAGTTGCACCGTTGCCACGCACATATTCTGCATCAATAGCACGATATTGACTTACCACTGGGTAATAAGAACTGTTCAAAAGGTTTTCCACACCAAATCCGGCAGACCATTTACTGTTAATCCGGTAGCCAGCCGAAAGATTAAAAAGACTCACCGGTTTCACTACACCTTCGCTATTAGCATACAAACCATTAGCACGAACATCAAAACGATCACGACTTCCGGTATATATCCAATAAAGCTTCAAATCAAAGGAACTTAAGGGGCGGTAGCCTAAATAAGCTGTGGCTTTAGGGGGTGCAATACGCAAACCGTTCATATATACTTTTGTGCCGCTTGCCTGTTCAGCTTTTCCTTCTACAAAGGAGTAGCTACCCCCAAGTGTCCATTGCTGACTAAAGTAAACATCAGCAGCAATCTCGTAGCCATGTATACGTTCCGGCTCGCGCTGAGGTACAAGGAAGCCATCAATATCAACAAGGTTGGCCCCAAGTTTGGATGTGCTGATATAATAAGATGCAGTTAAATTGACAATACCAAGCCTGCTGCTGAAACCTGCCTCGTAATTATTTGTAATAATAGGGTCAGTGGCAATGCTTTCCAATGTATTGCTAGTCGCACTTCTTAATATTCGGCCCAATTCATTAATTGCAAATCCTTGAGAAAAACTCACAAATGGATTGAAAATGTCATATTTGTTGTATCGTAAACCTGCATTGAAAGTAGTGGCATTATATGGGATTTTACCTCCGCTTACCGCAATGCTGCCCTCACCATTAGGGCCTTTGGCAATAGTTTTAAAGTCCTTTACTTTAACATCGGCATTTTCATAGCGAACCCCGGCTTTCAATACGAAGTTGGTCATTATGTCCATTTTCATTTGAGCGTATGGTGCAAGGTTGAGCATGTTCATGTCTGGAATATAGACCCTGCCATCTGTAAGAACCTGATTGGTTCGGTCATTTAACAGATCGAGTCCGTAAGTCAGCTCCCCGTTGCCGATGGTGCCCATCTTCCAGGGTGTGTTCAATGTCAAGCGAACACCTTTTTTGAACGACTGTATCTTCGTTTGCCCCGGACCGTACCAAGCTGTAGCTTTTTCTACATACCTGTTCATAGAAACAAAACTATTATAATAAGCCGAAACATCCAAGGAACTGCCCAAGGGCAAGGCATTGTTATGATAGGAAATTAGGGCATTATGGTTGTATGGCGTTCCGGCAGGTTCACCCGGATCATCACCTTTTTTGCCAACAGAAGGGCTTTCTAAGTATTTACCTGCTACATTTATATAGTCGCTACTCTGCACACTCCTGAAAAGATTGTATGAAGCGATAATCTCGCTATGCTCATTTGGCTTATAGGCTAGTTTGATAAAAGTATTATAAAGTGAATTCTCTCCAAGTCCATCTGCCTGGGCATTTACGTTTCCTTTAGCATCTCTTAGCACCCCGGTATAGTTATACGTTCCGTTGAGTACATAAGAGAACTTATTTACCGTTCCTGAAAAGCTTTGCGAAAACCTGTATCCGGCTGTGTTTGATGGATGTACAAGGTTGCCATTTAGTCCAACGCTGGTTGTGCCACTAAACGTTTTATCTGCAACAGGTTTTTTAGTAATAAAGTTGATGATACCACCTGCAGATCCATTACCATAAATAGAAGTCGCTCCTTTAATAACCTCTACCCGTTCAATGGCAGCAGGATCAAGTGTACGAATGTCACGACTTCCGTTCATCAGCGGAGTAGATTGAGGAATACCATCAATCAATACCAGTACCTGACGGCCGCGGAGGGTTTGTCCGGAATTGGTTGCCTTATTACTGGAAGTTCCAAGTCCTGGGACCGTATTTCCAAGTATAGCAGAAACTGAAGGATTAACATTTAGCTGCTCCTTTACATCTCGAGCGGTAAGAATAGTTACAGAAGAAGGAACATCTTTAAGGCTCTCAGGTTTTCTACCAGCTGTAACAATGACTTCAGAAAGTGCATTTCCAGTTTCAAGCACAAAAGAAACCTCGATAGTAGTATCAGCAGTAAGTTTTACCTCTTTAAAAGCTGTTTGATAACCAACCAGGCTAACACTGATACGATAGGTGCCGGCAGAAAGATCCTTGATCAGGAATTTACCTAAGTTGTCAGTTGGAGTGCTTTTGCCACCGCTCACTGTAACGGTTGCATATTTCAAAGGTTGGCCTTCTGTATCGTTAACGGTGCCAGATAATGTAGCCTTCGAACCATTATTGTTTTGTCCGAATGAGATAAAAGGTGTGATAGTAAGAAGCAGGGCTGATAGAATCAGTAATAATTTATATTTACTTGTTAATACAGTAGATTGGTTTTGAGCATGCGTTTTGATTTGGGAATCTGGCATATGTTTGTTTGTATGAAATTTAAAACTGCCTGCAAAGGTATCCTTATTTAGATTTATTACAAACAACTTTTAGCAAAAACTGATTTTACTCTGAATTTCATTAAGTTGAACCTTTTGTGGACATATCAGAGAGCATAGAAAAGTACACCAAAGGTGATGAACTCGCACAGTTAGGTGTATCGGTAGTATTGATCTAGTAAGAGACTAATAAAAGATTAAAAAGAACATAAAAAATGGGTTTATTAGACTATAGTCTGACCAGAGTCTGACTTGAGTCTAAGGTGAGTCTGACTTGAGTCTGACATGTTATAGTGAGAACCAGAAATTTAGTCGAAGTTGGATTACGATGTATTTGGTCCATAAAACATTTCAATGGCTAACCGCTTTAGAAAATACATTGATAACTATGACACCACAGATAATCAGAATAATGCCAATTATCGCCGGGAGATCCAGTTTCTGTTTAAAAAGGAAAAGACCTACGACTGAGATCATAACAATGCCAACTCCAGACCATATTGCATAAGCAATGCCAAGATTAAGCTTGTTGAGGCTAAGACTCAAAAAATAAAAAGCGGTTGCGTATCCTATAACGGTTAAAACGGATGGCACTAATTTGCTGAATTGGTCGGACGCTTTTAAAGCCGATGTCGCAACGATTTCAAAAATGATAGCAATGAATAAAAATAGGTAGGTTTTTAACATTTCTAATCTGTTATAGTATGTTCTAATCTTTGTTTGATGTTCAAATTTTTGACAGCCAAAATAATACAGGTGGCGGCTACAAAAGGGAATGTAAGTTGAATAAGGTTAAATTTATCCATTAAAAATGTAATAAACACAGATAATATTACCGCAACTGATGTCCAGGAACCATCTTTAAGCTTATCACCAGCAAACACTATTGCACACAAAACAGCATTGTAGCTAAATAAATCCATCTCGAATGCTTCTGTTGGTGCAGAAAAAAAAGTTGATAAAATAATAGGCTTAAAGAAAAGCATGAGCGCCACACCCACCAAAACAGCACTAAAGCCGTATAAACCTTGTTCAGTTTCCTCTTTATCATACCCAAATACTTTGGCGGTTAGCGTACCTGCCAACACTGCTAAAACTGCACCTAAGCCCATAAGGTTAGACCCGTAAAAGATACCAAGGAAGAAAAGCAGTCCTGTTAGTACATTCTCCTGAAGCATAATTTGTCCAACACCTTTCAATAATGTGTTAAAAAAAGGTAATTTTCGCGCCAATAATTCCATGGTTAGCTCAGTTTTAAATAAGTACAATGAGGTATGATTGTACTTTTACAAATGAAGATGTCTTCAAAATTAAAAATATTAAAATTAAATCATTCTTTTAGCGAAAAATGGGACTAATTAATAGTTAATTAAAAAAATCAGGGAAGTAGGGATTGTTTTAAATGGTGTCAAGGTTGCTTATGTTTCTGTCGATGACCATTTTATCGGCTTTTGATTTAGTCAGTTTTAAAGCAGCTTGGTAATGAGAACGAGCAATATCGGTGTCAATTCCCGTATATAAATTGCCTAAGAGGGCATGATATAAATGATTATTGCTTAGATTTAGCTTCTCGGCTTCAATAATTGCTTCTTTTTTACCATTGGCTTTCGACAATGCGTAGGTTCTGTTTAACGCTGCCATTGGTGAGTACTCTAATTGCAGCAACTTATTGTACAATTGCAAAATGCTTTCCCATTTCTCGTCTGTGTCTTGCTTAAGCGTGTGCCAATAGGCGATACCTGCTTCCAAATGGTATTTAGAGAGTTTGTTCCCAACGGAAGCGTGGTTTAAAAAATATTGGCCTTGTAGGATGAGTTCTGTATTCCAGAGATTTTCATTCTGATCCTGATAAAGGATCGTTTCTCCGTTTATGTTTATTCTTGCCTCGAAGCGGGATGCATGAAAGCACATTAGGGAAATTAGTGCGTTTACGGCTGGTTTGTTGGTCGACTTGTTTTCAAGTAATAGGTTTGTTAGGCGCATTGCTTCCAGACAAACGTCTTTTCTTAAGGTTACATCCTTTCCTGATGAATAATATCCTTCATTAAAAAGAAGGTATAGCGTTCTTAAAACAACATCAAGTCGCTCTTCAATTGCTGATGGATTTGGAAATTCTATTTTAACCTGCTCTTCTCTAAGTTTTTCTTTGGCACGGAATAGCCTTTTGTTAATCACCTCTTTGTTAGTTAAAAAAGCTGTAGCTATTTCATCAATTCCAAAGCCGCAAAGTACACGAAGTGATAAGCTGATCTGAGCTTCAGAAGAAATAGAAGGGTGACAAATAGCAAACATCATTTGCAGTTGACAATCAGTAATGTTCTGCTCTGATAGATCAATGTCAAATTCCGGAATTTCGGAAGTGCTGTATTGCATATGAGGCATGATCTTTTGCTCGAAAAGGGTATTCCTTTTTAAATAATCTTTGGCCTTGTTTTTTGCAACAGTATAGAGCCAGGCAACGGGATTTTCGGGTAAACCTTTTATTCCCCAGGTTTCGGAAGCCAAAAGAAAAGTATCGCTGGAGATGTCTTCTGCAATTTCTATATGCTCCAGCCCAAATATTTTAGTCAGAACAGCCGTAAGTTTTGTGTATTCTGTTCTAAATAGATGTGGTATTAATTCTTCTGATTGTTCCATAATGAAACTACTATGAGTTTACATCTTCAAAATTGAAAAAGCCTCTGCAAAGTACAAAGGCTTTTTGTTTTTTTACTAAGGGGGATGAAATCTTACAAAGGATTAATTACTCTGACCTCTACACTTCCTCCAGATTGAAAGATAGGGCAGCCTTTGGCTATTTCTGTAGCTTCCTCTAGTGATTCTGCTTTAATAAGAGTATATCCACCAATGGCTTCTTTAATTTCCATGAATGGGCCATCGGTAATTACATTTCCCGGTTTTAAGGTGTTGCCTTCAGAGCCCAAGCGATTACCCCTGTCAACCAGTTTGTTCTGTGCAGCAATACCGCCAATCCAATCCATCCATTGTTTAGTTTCGGCCTGCATTTCTTCGGGAGAACCTTTAGGCACAGACTGATAGTCATTTCTAAATACAAATAAGAACTCTTTCATTTTGTTTAAATTTTAATGGTTAAAAACAGATGACGATTGTGATCTCCGAAATTGGACACCACTAAGTTATTTTTTTTAACCATTAAAAACAGCTGTTGTTTATAGCTGTTTTTAGCCTGACTAGACAGTTGTCTCTGTGTATGTTTTAAAATTATCAAGAATTGCCTGCCAGCCAGCTCTTTGCATTTCAACTGGGTTTTCAGATTCTGTATCAAAAGATTCAGTTACGGTAGTGCTGTCGCCGTTAGCCGTAAATTGAATTTCCACTTTTCTGCCATCGCCTAGGGTATAGGCAATTAGTTCATTGGTTTTAACCTCGTCATAAACGCCACCAAAGTCGAAACCAAAACTTCCATCTTTTGCTTCCATTCGAGATGTAAATGATCCGCCTACACGTAGATCATTTTCTGCTTTAGGTGTATGCCAATCTTCAGAGGGGCTATTCCATTTAATAATATGTTCAGGGCTAGTCCAAAAGTTCCAAACTTTTTCTGCCGGGGCATTTACTGTAGCTTCTACGGTAATGTTTATTTTTTCGGTTGCATTCATTTTGTTTAATTTTTAAGGTTATTGTTTATTCTTTTGATGATTAAAAATAGTTAATTAAAGGGTTGATGCTGTTTCAAAATTGCAACGAAAAAGCATAAAGCACAGTGTGTGCAAGCGACAATCTGAGGGGGAATATGCGACAAAACCGTTGGCGGTTTTATGCCTGTTGTTAGGTAACCTTTTTGTGAATAACATCATCTTTCAATAACTTCATTTAAATTTAGAAGAAAATACCAGTTTAATAAAATAGCTGTATTTTTATTTGAAACTACTCTTGCTAAGGGGAACACACTCAACCAAATGAACCAAATATTATGACTAAAATTACAATTCCAAATTTAACAGATCGAAGATCATTTATAAAGAAATCGGGTCTGGTACTGGTAGGAAGTACATTAGCTTATCAATCTGGCTTTGCTTCACCATTTTTTTCTTCCGCTAAATCTAAGCTGAAAGTAGGATTGATAGGCTGCGGTGGCAGGGGTACAGGTGCAGCAGCTCAAGCTTTACAAGCAGATCCTGATGTAATCATCACCGCTTTGGCTGATGTTTTTGAAGATAGACTGGATGGAGCGTATGCTGCTCTTGTTGAAATTGGGGGTGATAGGGTTAAAGTAGATAAAAAGAATAAATTTATAGGGTTTGATGCTTATCAGAAGCTGATAGATTCTGGTGTGGATGTAGTATTGCTTACCACTCCACCTGCATTTAGACCAGACCACCTTACCGCCGCAATCAACGCGAATAAACATGTTTTCTGCGAAAAACCTGTTGCCGTTGATGTGCCGGGCATACGCAAAGTTCTAGATGCAGCAAAGAAAGCTCGCGAGAAAAATCTTTCTCTGGTATCTGGTTTTTGTTTCCGTTACGATCTGCCAAGCAGAGCTACTTTCGGAAGAATTTTAAATGGAGATTTGGGAGATATCAGAACTGTTTCTACGTTTAGAAATGGTGCTGGAAACTGGTCAAACCCTCGTCAGCCGGGCTGGACAGATCTTACCTATAAAATGCGCAACTGGCATTACCATAGCTGGCTTTCGGGCGATTTTATAACTGAACAAGCAGTGCATAGTCTCGACTTAATGTCGTGGGCAATGGGCGGAAAGATGCCGATAAGTGCAACCGGAACTGGTGGCCGGCAAGTGCGTGTTGACGAGATTTTTGGTAATATATACGATCATTTTGCAATTGAATTTGAATATGCAAACGGAGCTAAAGGATATCATTTCTGCAGACAGCAGGAGGGAACTTCGCATCGCAATAGCGTAGATGTATTGGGCTCCGATGGAAATGCCATTATTAATGTTGGCAGTAAGTATGAAATCACCGGGAAAAACAAATGGTTGTATAATGGAGAAAAAAACAACATGTACCAAACTCAGCATAATGAGATGTTTGCTGGTATAAGAAGTGGAAATCCAATAAATCAGGGTGAGGAAATGGCAAATAGTACCATGTTGGCTATTTGGGGGCGTATGGTTGCCTATAGCGGCCAAACACTTACATTCGATCAGGCAATGAAATCTACTGAAACGCTGGGGCCTAAAATAGAAGATTACCATTGGGATCTTAAGTGGGAAGACCGTCCGGTAGCTTTACCTGGTATCACCAAAGTGATTTAATCAACATACCTTATAGATATGAAAATATTAGCTGGAATAGGTATGGTCTTTCTGTTGATTTTGTTTTGCAAACCATCATTATATGCACAGTCGAAACCCATTAAATTTGGAACAGAATTAAAGTTTGCGCAAACGACAAGCGGAGGCAAGCCGAAAGGGGAGTCTATTAATTGGATCAATGTAAATACAGATCCAGATACCTGGAGAGTAGAAAAAGACCTGCTCATTTGTAAAGGTAAGCCTATAGGTGTTATGCGATCAGAGAAATTGTATGAGAACTTTATACTTCAAGTTGAGTGGAAACACATGGAAGCTGGTGGGAATTCGGGAGTGTTTGTTTGGAGCGATGCTAAACCAGGAGCAGAAAATCGCTTGCCGGGAGGAGTAGAGGTACAGATGCTTGAGCTGGACTGGGTAAATCAAAATATTTCGAATGGGGTTAAGCCTCCCATTGCATATGTTCACGGAGAACTTTTTGGGGTTGGAGGTGTGGAAACAGTTCCGGATAATCCGAGAGGTGAGCGCAGTAAATCTGTAGAGAATCGTTGCAAAGGAAAAGGTGAATGGAATAGTTATACCGTGGTTTGTGTAGATGGAACTATCAAATTATCAGTAAACGGCAAGTTCGTAAATGGGATAAGTAAATCGACTATTAAGAAGGGGTACCTGTGTATGGAATCTGAAGGGGCAGAGATTCATTTTCGTAACTTAAAAATAACTGAGTTATAGTATAGAAAAAAATCCCAACTTCGTATTTGAAAATGAAGAAATCAGATACTCAGGATCCAAAACAGAAAGCTAAGCAGGGTCAAAGCATTTTTAGCCTGCTTAAACCTTATTCAGGCCTGATTACATTGCTGATCTTGTTTGCCTTGCTAAGTAATGGTCTCAATCTTTGGATTCCAAAACTGATCGGTAGCGGTATAGATGCTTACAGCGCAGGTAATTTTTCTTATAGAATAATTGCTACTGAGTTTATAATTATAGTACTCATTATCTTTTTATTCAGTTTTCTGCAAAGTATAATGCAAACTTATGCTTCGGAAAAGGTAGCGAGGGACTTAAGGACTCGCCTTGCAGATAAAATATCCAGACAAAGCTTTGCTTATATACAAACCACCAATCCATCGCGGTTGCTTACTAATCTTACTTCTGATGTAGATTCTATAAAACTGTTTGTATCACAGGCCATCGTTTCTATTGTGTCTTCTTTGTTTATCATTATAGGAGCAAGTATTTTATTGCTTAGCATCAATTGGAAACTAGGTTTAATTGTAATGGCAATCATTCCAATTATTGGAGGAACATTTTTTATAGTTCTCGGTAAGGTAAGAGTGCTGTTTAAAAAAAGTAGAGAAGTAATTGACTGGCTAAATAAAGTAATTAATGAAAGTATTCTAGGTGCAATGTTAATTCGTGTAATTAACTCGCAACAGCTGGAATACGATAAGTTTTTTGAAGCCAGTAATAAAGCTAAAGACATTGGACTTTCAATTTTAAGGTTATTCGCCTGGTTAATTCCCATAATCATATTCACCGCTAATATGGCAGGTTTAATGATCCTGGTATTGGGTGGACATTATGTAATTAATGGCAGGATGAGCCTTGGTGATTTTGCTGCTTTTAATAGTTATCTGGCACTGCTTATTTTTCCCATTCTGGTAATAGGCTTTATGAGTAACGTAATTGCGCAGGCTACGGCTTCCTACGGTAGGATCAGCGAAATGCTCGAAAGAAAGGATACCCCTGAAACCGGACAACTAGAAGCCAAATTAACCGGTGCAATAGAAATGAAGAACATCAATGTTAGTTACGGCGAAAAACCGGTGTTAAAACAGATTGATTTCTCCGTACGGCCTGGATCCAGAACCGCAGTAATTGGTCCAACAGCTGCCGGTAAAACACAATTATTGTATTTGCTTAGTGGCTTAATTAAACCCGATAGCGGAACGTTAACATTCGACGGACATCAAATTGTTGAATATAAAAGTGAATCATTTTACCAAAAGCTAGGCCTTGTATTTCAGGATAGTATCCTGTTTAATATGAGTATTCGGGAGAATATCACTTTTAGTGAAACGGTAACAGATGAATCATTGCAAAGGGCAATTGAAACTGCTGAGCTAAAAGATTTTATGGACTCATTGCCTGAAGGCTTAAATACCAGTGTTTCTGAACGTGGGTTAAGCCTTTCCGGTGGACAAAAGCAGCGGATTATGCTTGCCCGTGCATTGTCTATAAGCCCAAATGTACTGCTTCTCGATGATTTCACTGCAAGGGTAGACAATCAGACGGAAGCTCGTATCCTTGAAAATATTCAACGTAATTATCCAAATTTAACACTGATCTCAGTAACTCAAAAAATAGCTGCGGTAGAGCATTACGAACAGATCATTTTGCTGATGCAGGGTGAAATACTTGCCGCGGGAACCCACAAAGAGCTTATGAATACCAGCCCTGAATATGTACAGATCTTTAATTCACAAAAAAGCACCAGCAACTATGAGTTATAATCTGAACACATTAGCAGAGCAGGAGAAAAAAAGCTCATCATGGACAGGCCTTAAAAACCTGTTGAACCTGGTTTCGGAAGAACGGAAACGTATTTTTCTTTCCTTATCAGCAATCCTCATTAGTGCATCGCTTAACCTTTTAGGTCCGTTTTTAATAGGATATACTATAGATCATTACGTACAAACTGGAAAATATCATGGCGTATTGGTCTTCGCAGGTATTTTGTTGGGGATGTATTCCATCGCTTTTGTAAGCAGTTACCTGCAAACCCAATGGATGGGGGGAGTAGCCCAACGCGCTATATTTAAATTAAGAAATGTAATTTTTAATAAGATACAGCAATTGCCGGTGGCTTTCTTTAATGAAAACAAAGCCGGCGACCTGATATCAAGAGTTAACAATGATACTGATAAACTAAGTCAGTTCTTTTCTCAGGCTTTAATGCAATTCATCAGTAGTATCATCACAATGGTGGGTTCGGGAGTGTTTTTGTTGTCTATCAATATGAAACTCGGGTTAGCTACTTTGGTACCTGCCTTAGTTATCCTAGTATTCACAAGAAGTGTTTCGCCTTGGGTAAGAAAAAGGAATGCTTTAAGCTTAAAAAGCTCCGGAGGATTAAGTGCCGAAATACAAGAGAGTCTGAATAATTTTAAGGCTATAATTGCTTTTAACAGAAGAGATTATTTCAGAAAGAAGTTTGATGTAGCCAATCAGCATAATTATAAGACTGCTATGGTTACCGGAATGGCAAACAACATGTTCTTGCCTGTGTTCGGATTATTTTCTGCTTTGGCTCAATTAATTGTACTAAGCTATGGAATATACCTGATCACTGAGTCAGAATTTAGCATAGGTTTACTGGTTAGCTATTTAGCTTACTCAACCAATTTTTATAACCCGTTAAGGCAATTGGCTGCTTTATGGACTAGTTTTCAGGTAGCACTTGCGGGTTGGGATAGGATCTCGCGTATGTTATCGCTTGAAAGTAATTTGCAAATTGCCGACAATACTGATGCAAAAGCTTCAGATTCATTGCTTGAATTTAGAAATGTGCATTTTGGCTATACCTTCAGCAATGAAATACTTCACAATGTAAACTTTAAGTTGGAGAAAGGAAAAACCTACGCATTGGTAGGTCCAACAGGTGGAGGTAAAACTACCACAGCATCTATTATGGCCCGTTTATATGATCCGGTTAGCGGGGTAATTCTGTTGGATGGAAAAGACATTAAATCTTATACCCCCGAAGAGCGAAGCAAGAAAATTGGATTCATCTTGCAAGAGCCTTTTTTATTTACAGGAACGGTTAGAGAGAATATCTTATACGGCAATGAGCAATATCATCAATATGATGAGGAAAGTTTCTTAGTTGTAATTAAAAGTACTGGACTGGAAGGGTTACTCTCTGTATTTGAAGAAGGGGCCGAAACAAAAGTGCTTTCATCAGGTGATAGCTTAAGTCTGGGGCAAAAACAGTTGATTGCTTTTATGCGTGCTGTACTTAGAAAACCGGATTTGCTAATTCTGGATGAGGCAACAGCCAATATTGATACCATAACAGAAAAGTTATTAGGAGAGATATTGGATAAATTACCTAAAGAGACTACACTGGTAATCATTGCTCACCGTTTAAATACCATTGAAAATGCTGACGAGATTTTTTTCGTAAACAGCGGAGAGGTTACCAGAGCGGGATCATTTCAGGAAGCCATGGATAAGCTTATCCATCATAAACGAAAAAGCTAAATTTACTACGTTACATTTTTTAACGTCGCTCAGGATGCATACTTTTAAGGTTAGCTTTTAAACAAGGGGGAACTTCAGACTTGCTCCAAAATTGACAAATAATTTTGATAAAGAATTTAATAAATAAGAAGATGTTTAAAATGAAGTACGGCCTTTTACTTGTCCTTTGTTTACCCTTTAGCGGTTTCGCACAATACGCCAGTCAAACAGATTCGCTGCCTCAGAAAAAGAATACTTTTAAAGTCGCACCTTTCATTATTCCTGCTGTATTTCTTGCGTATGGAGCGATGGGAGGAGGCAATAACTTTGTGCACGACCTTGATGTGACTACCCGTAATGAATTGCAGGAAGACCACCCATTCTTTTCTGTACATGCTGATAATTTGATGCAGTACGCTCCGGCAGCGGCTGTTTATGCTTTAAATTTATCGGGAGTAAAAGGCAGACATAACCTTGCAGATGCTACGGGGATCTATGCAATCTCTTTCGGGTTGATGAAAGCCTCTACGCTTATTGTTAAATCCGCTACACACAGACTTCGTCCTGATGGTAGTACCAACAATTCATTTCCTTCTGGTCATACCGCAACATCATTTGCTGCGGCAGAGTTTTTAAAGCAGGAGTATAAAGATGTATCGCCTTGGATTGGTTATGCCGGATATGCAGTTGCAGGCGCAACAGGTATTTTCAGATTATACAACAACAGGCATTGGGTTAGTGATGTAGTAGCAGGAGCAGGGTTTGGTATTTTGTCTACAAAAATAAGTTACCTGGTGTATCCGCATTTAAAAAGGCTGATTATAGGAAAACAGGCGGCTAATTTTAATGTGGCACCTTTATATCAGAATAAGGCTTTTGGCTTTTCGCTATCAGGTCAGTTTTAGATAGAAGAGCCTTAGGCTCTTCTATCTAATATACCGGTAACCGGCCCCTTAATACCAATCTTACGGTTAAAAAATATAGATACCATTACCATTAGTATCAGGCAAACCACGGTAAGCGTATAGCTAAACCGAATCAATACGTTACACCAGCTTAAATCTCTCATAAAAAACTCCTTGTAAAGCAATAAAAGTACGCTTCCCAGATATCCGACCGAATCACAGATGTAAACGAAAAATCCAGCGTTGGCTTTTATCTTAAATAAGGCAATCATCCTGTCAAACAGTACCACCTGGATTGGCATATAAGCTAAAAACATACCCATACCTATCAGCAACATCCACCAAAAAGGACTGATCAGGTGCATCTGAAAAAATAAGGTACTACCACCACTAAGTAATATGCCAAGGACAATCAGTTGTTGCGTAGCCCAAAACCCACGGATGTTGTTACGAATCATGGACAAACTTCCTATGGCAATCAATACGATAATACCCGAAATCGATTCTGTTAATGAGAGCACACCTTTATCCCAACCACTATCTATTTCATTCCAGATCTCTACAGAGAAATTGTCCCTAAAATCCCTCATCGTGGTCAGCATCATATAGATCAAGCCAATACCAAGCATTGCGGGGCCAAATTCGGCCATCACTGTACGCTTGTCCTCTGTATTCATAGGTAAACGTTCAACACGCAATAGTTTGTCGGTTTCTGTCGGTTCCGGAATCACTGAAAGCATCCATACAAATGTGAGAAAGAGCGGTAAAAAAAGTACCCCGATCAATGCCGGCATCCAAAACTCAGATACCATAGGTAGCCATTCATGTACCATGAAATAAATGGTTTTAATCATGCCCGATGAAAATATCAGGCTGATACTCAATCCCATCGCTAGTGTTTCAGTAAAACGCCGACCTTCCAGATAGCTAAACACAATTCCCCAAACCATCCCCAAAGGCAGGCCATTTAAAAACAGAAAAAAGAAATTGTAAGGCTGAGGTACAGCACCAAAAAGAAGCAGTGCTACCTCAGCAAAGAGGATTAGGAAAATAATGAGCTTTTTCCTACCTGTTGCCTTAAGTTCCGAAATCACCTTAATGCCCACAAATTTAGAAAGCATATAGCCCGTAAGTTGTGCAATTATTAAGACGGCTTTGTAATCTAAATCCCACAGTGTGATATCTGTGTAGGTCCCGTTGGTAAAAGGCTTTCTAAATGCGTACATGCAAAAGTAAGTGCCAAAGGCGGCAAGCATACACCAGATAATAAAGAAGAGTTTCGAGTTGGCCATTAAATGGTTTATTCGCTTCATAAGGATTGATCTAGGAGGTTATCTAGCTGTAAATCTTCTTTATACTTGCTTCTGCGTATCCGGCCGAAGAGGTCATCCCTTTTCCACCTATCGCAGTGCGGATATGTATGCGGTCTTCAATATCATATTCCACAATATGTTTGCTGTCGTGCTGAGGGTAGAAGCCAGCCCATGTTGATGCTATTTTGCGCACATCAAAGCTTACAATCTCTTGTGCTGCTTCTAGCATCAGTTCATTAATGTGGGTGTTAATGCCAAAGCCCAAGTCATCAGTGTGGTTCACATCAGCATATTCATGTGAATCACCGATGATAATAGAGCCATCAACTGCTTTTTTAAACAGGATGTGGATTCCCCATTTCTGACATTCCTTATAATGCTCAGGAGTAGAAGTTTTTGTATAAGATGGACATTCCTGGAAAGACTCATACATGCGGATAGACAATCCTGTAAGGATATTTCCTTCCAGTTGTACTTCCGGCATCGGTACAGTTTTCATCATCTGTAGCTTGCTTAGAATGATACCACTCTCTTTAAACAGATCTGTAAATAACAATTTAAACTCACCTCCATTACAAATAATGGCCTTTTCTCCTGTAAATACTTGTTTAGTAGCAGTTGTAATTTCAACGTGATCACCAACCACAACACAATCTAAAACTGCTGTCGACGGCATGTAAGTAAGCTTCGGGTATTTTGCAATAGCATACTCAATCAATTGGTAAATCAGCTTGTTTGGTTCTACACTTACTTCTTGTGGGAAGAACAAACCTCCTTTACAGTATTCTCTCTTTAAAGATGGCCATTTGGCTAAGCATTCGTCAACAGATAATAAATTAGCTTCATAATCTATTGCATCCATGCGTTCTTTTAGCTCATGCAGCAATTGCGTTTCATCATCGTCAGAAGAAAGATAAACAGTGCCATTGTTGCGTACACTAATGTCTGCTTCCTGCTGAATTTCCTTATACAGTTCAGTTGACCTTCTTGCGTAATCAAACCAGTCAGACGACATACCTGATACCACTGCCTGTCCGAAATTCCGTACCGTAGCATTTACCGGGTACTGATCCTTTTCAGTAAGCAGCACAGTTTTACCTAGTCTTAAAGCATGTAAAGCATGGAAAGTGCCCAAAATACCAGAGCCTACCACTATTAAATCATATTGAGTATTCTTTGTCATATTACCAAGGCATTGAAAATGTTTTTACGTACGAGAAGCATTTAATTGCTTCAATTACTCCTTCTTTTATTCCTAAGCCAGAATCCTTAATCCCTCCAAATGGAGAGTTTTCTATGCGGTATCCAGGTACTTCATTAATATTTACAGTACCTACTTTCAGCTCTTTTACAAAACGGATGGCATGCTCCATATTTGTGGTAACCACTCCTGAAGATAAGCCAAAAGCGGTAGAATTTGAAAGTTTAATTGCGTCGGTTATGTTTTTAAATTTTAGAATAGGAGCAAGCGGACCAAAAGATTCCTGAACTACCATTTGTGCATCTCTTGGTACATCGATAATTACAGTAGGCTCCAATAGAGCACCTGTACGTTTACCACCAAGCAGTACTTTAGCGCCCTGTGCAACGGCTTTATTTACTACACTTTCAAGGTAGATGGCTGATTGCTCATCTATAACCGTCCCAACTTTGGTTGCAGGATTTGAAGGATCGCCATAGGTGTATTCTTTGGCTTTCTCAACAAAGCGTTTCGTAAATTCTTCTGCTAAGTTTTCGTGTACCAGAATGCGTTTTACTGCGGTGCAACGCTGACCAGAGTTTCTGAAAGCACCTTCGGCGGCCAGTTCAACTGCCAAATTAAGGTCTGCATCTTCCAGAATAATCAAAGGGTCGTTACCACCAAGCTCTAGAATCACTTTCTTATAGCCAGCAGTCTTAGCTATCATTTTACCTACAGCAACACTACCGGTAAAGGATACCACATCAATTCTAGGGTCTTGGACCAGTATTTCCGAAACTACTTTAGTATCTCCTAAGAGGACACTTAACATATACGGAGGCAATCCTGCTTCGTATAACAATTCTACAAAGCGAATGGCCGTTAATGGTGTTTTTTCGGATGGTTTTAAAATCACCGGAGTTCCGGCTGCAAGGGCAGGGGCAACCTTATGTGCCACCTGATTTAGCGGATGATTAAATGGGGTAATGGCTACAGCGAGTTTTAGTGGCTCGGTAGTTGTAAATATTTTGCGTTGTTTGCCATTTGGTGAAATATCGCATGAATAGATTTGTCCATTGTCCTTAAGGCACTCTATAGCGGCAAACAGAAGCACATCATGCGCTCTGCCAATTTCATAAGTGCTTTCAGAGACGCACAAGCCCGATTCGGCAGTAATCAGTTGTGCAAATTCTTCTTTTCTTTCTAAAAGTAATGTTCTGGCTTTATCAAGCACAGCATATCTTTCAAAACGGGTCATTGCAGCACCGCCTTTAAGTGCAGTTTCAATGGCGTTATTGGTATCATTCAAGTCAGCTGTCTCTACCGTTCCTACAAGTTCGCCATTGTAGGGGTTGTGTACCGCCAACTGATTACCTGATGAAACAGGTTTACCGGCAATTAAGGAAGCTAGTTTTAAAACTTTATGAGTGATTATAGTATCTACGTCTTTCATTTTCTTATGTAAATTGAAATGGGGGCGGGTCGTCATTCTGAATTTATTTCAGGATCTCGCACTCGCTAGGTCGACTTTCTCTTTAAGGGGCCTGAAATAAATTCAGGATGACGGCGTGTTACTTAATTAGTACCATTAACCGTAAAATCGAACACGTCGAAATTGCGTGGGTCACCTTGCGTTTTCATTTTGTAAGTCGCATTTAGCGGATGAGAAACTACTAGAGGAACCATTTCTTCATACCTGCCACCATGTGAGCGCAACGTGCCATCTAATGCCTTTAAATCATGATGAGCTAGGGTTTTTCCAACTACCACATCACGGGCCGATAATACAAACAAATCTCCGGTTCTATCTAAAGGTTGCTCAAGTATGCGGCATCCTGTTTCTTTATCATAAACTTCGGTAATTCCATCTTGTACAGCCAACCAGTTTTTCACTTCGTTAACTTTCGAGGAGTCATCCATGTGAACAGCCACGTAAGAACCCAAAGCGCCATGGTGTTTTACGTAAGGATCTGTAATCGGGCAAATCACTCTAAAGCCACTGCCAAATTTCTCGGTAAGCATAGTTTCAATAAACAATACATTAGGTGTGCCATCGGCTTTAACCTTTGCATTCATACCATGATCTGCCGTCGCGCCAATAATAGCACCTAGCTCGAGCATTTTGCCTAACTCAACATCTTGTGCTTCATAAAATGCCAATGATTCTTCTGTATCAGGGGCATAAGTATGTTGCATATAATCCGTTAACGATAAGTATAAGAAATCGGCCATGCCATTTTCAATTAGTGCAACACCGGCGCGCAATACAAATAAGCTGGCTTCAGCACTGTAAATAGCCGGAGTTTTGTGACCAATAATCTGCTCTGCATTTTCAATACCATGAGTGTCCAATTTTGCCTGATCTGCTTTTTCAGCAGAGAAAGCAATGCCGTTTAGTTTATAAGAAAGGATGTCGCGCAACTTCTCTTTTGCAGTAATCACCGCCACCTTACGACCAGCATTTGCAGCTGCGGCAAGTAACGTTTCAGCTCTAAGATATTCCGATGAGTTCATCATCACTTCCTGATCCTTTGCGGTATCATAGAAGAAGTTACCACAAATGCCATGCACAGCAGGACTAACGCCTGTAACTATCGACGAGTTGTTTACATTGGTAAATGAAGGCAATGCGCCACGAACCATGCCTCTGTAACCTTGCAAAGCCATCTTTTTAAGATTAGGCATGCGGTCATGAGCCATTGTTGTGTCCAGATATTCATCCGCGGAACCATCCATGCAAATTACCACAATAGGTTTTGCAGGGGGTATATACGTTTTACCATTAACTGAAAAGGGTTGAGTTGATATGTTATTCATTATTACGTTGTTTTTCTTACTTATATATTTTTAGGTAGTTGCATTATGTTTGCTCGTTTGGATTAAATTAATGAAAAGAGCCGCTTTTAAACGGCCCTTAACCTAATATAAACTAACCTTTATTTTTGGGTGTATAGCTGATAAGGCCAAGCACAAGAATGATATTTTTAGAAGCAGGAATGATGAAGGGTTTCATATTTCAAAAGTTTATAACTACTATACTATTGTTTAGTATTTATACAAATGTAAATACTTTATGTAAACAAAGTGTTAAGAAATGCTAAACTTTTTAATTTATAATTTTAGGTAATAAATTTCTTTAAAGTTATTTTTTGTAATTTATTTTATATAGTATTAGTGTAAAATAAACACTAGTAGTTAATTTTAACTTCGAGTGGCTACTTTAATATTTAGTGTTTATAAACTCAGGAAGGGTGGGTGTAGTAATTAGTCGTTTGTAATGAAGTAATAAACCACCAACATAATCGCGTCAGAGTCACCTACATTAGATAGGTTGTGGCCTAACCTGCCATCGAAGAAAATGGAGTCGCCTTCTTCCAGAATATAGTTTTTGTCTTCTATTAGGTAGTCTATTTTTCCTTTTATCAGGTATTTGTATTCAAAGGCATCAGTGGTTACCATTTTATTACGACGGGCACCTTTTTTAAGTTCCAGTAATACAAAATCGACAGGGCCACCATGGATGTTACGCGCAAGTATACGTTGGTAGTTAAAACCTTTTGCTGTTTCTTTTTTGAGTTGTTTGTAGTCGGTAGCGCGAATCACGAAAACCTTTTCCTGATGATTGGCAGGTGAGATGTCTTTAAAGAAACCTGTCAGATCAAGTTTTAACGAGTGCACAATGTTCATTAGCACCGGCAACGACGGAATAGTACGGTTGTTTTCTATTTGAGAGATCAATCCTTTACTTACGCCTGCTCTGTCAGCCAGTTCCTGTATGGTTATGTTCTTTTCCTTGCGTATTTCTTTTATTCTATAACTGATCTTCAGGATAATGTCGTCTTCCATATTTTGGCGTTTTGTTCAAAAGTAAGCAAAATTTGTAATGATAATCATCCTGAATTTATTTTGCTTCGCAGCTTCTTCGAGTTCAGGATGATTAGGGAGGTGGCTCTTACTGAAAGCTATCTCCTACAGCTTTACCTCTCCAGCTTTGCGGAGTTTTCAAGCCTAATATCCATGCGATGGTTGCGCCAGTATCATAAGTGATAATCACATCTTTAATCTCGTGGTTCTTTTTAACTCCCACACCATTGATTACCCATGGAATCTCAACTTCGTCTAAAGATTTTCCGCCATGGCCTTTACCTGTGCCGCCATGATCTGCAGATAAGATGATGATGGTTTCGTCTTCGATACCCGCCTCTTTTACGGCTTGTACAATTTTGCCGATTCTGATATCAACCTTTTGCAGTTGCTCATAATAAGCAGGAGTTCTATGTCCAATACTATGACCTGTATGGTCTGGCTCATCAAGGTGCACAAAAGTGAAATAAGGTTTATCTCTTTTAATAATCGTAGCAGCGGTATCGGCGCAGAAATCGTCATTATCATTACCAGGTACTACAATGCTGATCGCATCTTTCTCTATTAATGGACCAATACCTGGCCAGCTGTAAATTACTGCGGTTTTAGCATTAGGTTTCTGATCTCTGATTACGCTAAAAATAGAAGGAAATATACCGTATTTAGTTGTGGTTGCTGAAGGGATTTCTGGAGTTTTACTTCCCCATTCGGTATAGCCGTGTTCAGTCGGTCCGGCACCCATTAGCATGGAAGCCCAGTTCACAGCGCTCGACGAAGGTAATACAGATCTGGCTTTTAACGACCATGATCCCGTTTCCATAAGCTTTTTTAAGTTTGGCATTTTGGCGTCTGGGACAGCGTAAGCTCCAAATCCGTCGCATCCGATTAAAACAATGTGCTTTACTTTTTTAACCTGCGCATTAAGTTGTAGTGCGAAACAGAATAAGCAGGAGGCAATAATTAGTTTTTTCATTTGTTTGTTATTTGTGGTTAATGAGGCTCTGTTGAAAGTAAATGATGGTGCTGTTATTTCCTTTCAAGAGTTAAATGTATGTAAATATTTGTTTAGTAAAACTAAACAATAGAAATATTACAAATACTCAATAATAAAATAAAGTTGATTTGAATAGTCTAGAGCGACTTTCTTGTGAATACCCAGTATTTCTGGAGAATATAGTTAAATCCCAGAGACACAATGATATCTACAATAATCCTGCATATCTTGTAATCTATTTTTAACCAGTTTGTAAACAGATAAGTGCCTGATGATTTTAATAGAATACTACCGCCAACAACAAAAATAAATTTAAGCAATTGCTGCCCAACCGGAGCATGGCTGGCATTTGGAGTAGTAAAAGTCCAGTAGCGATTTACGGAAAAATTAACTACTGCACCAACAATTCCGCCGATGGCGATTGAAATGGTGTAATGAATACCGAGTAACTCTGTGCATAATATCATTACTAGATAGTCAACTATTCCCCCTGTAAAGGCAGAAAGCTGGGCTTTGGCAAAAACAAATACGGCATTCTTTTTACTCATTAAACGGCACTCTTTTTTTAAACAGTCTCTTTTTTCGCTAAACGACCTTCGCGCTCGGCGTTATCACGAATATCGCCAAGTTTTAACAGTTTTCTGGTATCTAAAAAGTTAATGATAAACAAGGTGATACAGATTATTGCCGCAAAGTATTCTATCAGATGACCAAAAAGAACCTCGACAATAAATATTAAAGCAAGTATAATTCTAATTTCGGTAGGTCCAACAATGCCTGAATCAATACTGTAGATGTCAGTAATTTTGTAGCGCAGTTGCGAAATAATCATCGCCCAGCCATATAAAACCACAAAAACGAAAGCGATAAGCTCGTACTCGTTTCTGGCGTAAACCATGTAGCCAAGGCCAATAAGTACTGTGCTAACCCAATCCATGATGATATCTAGTGAGAATCCGTACCATTTTCTTGGGATGTTTCTGTAGTAGGCAATCCTTCCGTCAAGTGAATCCCCGAACCAGTTAATTGCCAAACCTAAAATACCAAGTAATAAAAAACTTCGGTTGTCGTATGTAGCTAAAATAAAACCAGCAAGAACCAACAGCGATCCGAAAGTGCCTGTGTAGGTTAGGATGTCTGATGTGATGAATGAAGGAACCCGTTTTACGAGGTAAGAAATGGTTTTTTGTTCAGCACTTCTTAAGATATTAGTTCTTTTTCTGTCTTGAAATATCCTTTTCAAATCTTGTGTTTCTTCCATTCAGGGGTTGCAAGTATGCTTTTTATAACGCGCTACAAAAGTAGGTATTTTAACTTATTCCCCGCGATCTTTTCAATTCTATTACAGTTATCTCCGGCCAGATGCCGATTCTGCCCGAAAAACCAAGAAATCCGAAGCCTCTGTTGATGTTCAAAAACCTTCCATTTCTGCTGGTGATTCCTGCCCAATGTGCGTAACGGTACTTTACAGGGCTCCATTTGATGCCAAAAGCCTCTATTCCAAACTGCATACCATGGGTGTGTCCGGCTAGGGTGAGGTGTACTTTTGAAGGATGTTTTACAACCTCAGCTTCCCAGTGTGATGGATCATGTGAAAGTAATATTTTGAAGTCATCGGCCTTAGTGCCTGCTAAAGCCTTGTTTAAGTCGCCCCTTTCTCCAAAACCGATACCCCAGTTTTCTACCCCGGCAAGCACAATTTTTTGTCCGTCTTTGTGGAGAATTACGTCTTCGTCAAGTAGTAACCTGTAGCCTAATTCTCCATGGTGTTCTTTTAGTCGTTGGAGGTTTGCTGCCTTTTCTGCTTCGGTTTTCCAGGGAACATAATCTCCGTAATCATGATTTCCTAATACAGAAAACTGTCCGAATGGCGCTTTTACCTGTTTAAAATGTTCAATCCAGGGCTTAATTTCTTCCGCTTTATTGTTTACAAGATCGCCTGTAAATACAAACAGATCGGAGTTTTGTGCTTTGATCATGTCGATACCTTTTTGTACTGCTGTAGCATTTTTAAAGCTTCCGGCATGTACGTCGGAGATTTGGGTGATGGTAAAGCCATCGAAATTGGAAGGTAAATCGTCGAAGTATAAGGTGTGTTTAATTACCCTGTAGGCGTATTTCCCTTTAACAATTCCGTAAATGAAAATGATAATCACTAGCAGGACGATTAGTAGGGCAAACTCTACCCAATGCACGTTTCTTTCGCCCTGGGTGATTAATCTGTAGATATCGCCCAATAGCAAGAATGCCGAAAATATTACTTCTGTAACGAATAGGATGAGGAAAACATGGGTGGTTACTTTAAAAAGTAAGTCCATTCCATTGTCGCGCATTCTTATAATGGAGTAGATGAGAGCAGTAGTGGTGATGGTGATAAAGCCCCAGAAAAGGGGTGTTGTGAACGAATTTGAACTAATTGTTCTGATGCCTGAAAGCACATACCAGTTCAAAACAAAAAGCAATATTGCAATTATAGCAAGTGGTAAAACGCTGATTCTTCTCTTCATGTAGTTTAGTAAACGAATTAAAATTACAGCTTGGATAGCAAAGTGTTTGGGATGTTACTCAATATGACATTAGTATGTATTGTGTCTCTGTGCTCGACGGCGAAAGGGTAGAGTCTGCTACATCGTTGAGATAATAGCAGAAATTGTCTACAGACAATTCAGTTCAGATTGGACAATATATGGATAACGTCTGAATAGTTATTATTTAGCTAGCTCTTTTGCTGTTGCTTTTTTAGCTTTAACAGGAGCTATAGCTTTTTTAACCGGAGTTGTAGTTTCTTTAGGCTCAACACTTGCTTCAGTTATGCCGGCTTTAGTTACTTTATGCTTTTTAGAAAGTTTTTTGGCCAGCTTAGCTGCTGCTTTATTGATCTCTTTCTTTGCATCTTTAGGGTTGTAGTCTAATCCTGTAATTACAGCTTCAATTCCTGAAGTTAGTTGTGCATTTAAAGCTTTACGAAGTTCCTTGGTTTTATCTTTCATGACATATTTTTTTAAGATTTGCAAAACAACATAAAGATACTGTAAATTTCATATTATCATTATGTTAACATTTTTACGTTGCTTAACATAGGCTGAAAAAGGTTTTTCGTGATTGTGCTTCGTAACCTTTTATATTGCACTCACTTAGCTAATCTTGAATGGTTTTAAATTGTAAAATAACTTACTGATAACTAACATATTAATTCTTTTTTTACAATTCCATGTACTACCAAACCTATATACTTTATATATTTGCTTTATGAAAACAGTGAAACATAGCATTATTTCCATGACCATGCGTTGCATGAATGGGTAATATTATGACTGTTTGGAACAAAACTTTTAAAAGCTTCTTCAGTCTCCCCGACAAAGGAGCTTTTTTTAAATTAGACCTAACAACAGATGCAGAGCTTTAGAACAGAGTTAGAAAATCCTATTGTCGAAAAAGATATAATCGATCTTGAAAAGAAGATCAGGGAATTCCGCGAAGGTAAAATCCATGATGAGAAATTTAGAAGCTTACGTTTGGCACGTGGGGTTTACGGCCAAAGACAGCCAGGTGTACAAATGGTACGTATTAAACTGCCATTTGGTAAAGTAACTTTTAATCAGCTTTTACGTATTGCAGATGTGTCTGATGAATATGCAAGCGGGAACTTACACTTAACAACGCGTCAGGATATTCAGATTCACTACGTGAGTTTAGATAGAACTCCTCAGCTTTGGGAAGAGCTTCAGCGCGATGACGTTACCATCCGTGAAGCTTGCGGTAACACTGTTCGTAACGTAACCTCTTCTCCGGATTCAGGTATTAATCCTAATGAACCATTTGATGTATCGCCTTATGCGCATGCATTCTTTAAATATTTTTTACGTAACCCTATTTGTCAGGAAATGGGAAGAAAGATTAAATTCTCTTTTTCTTCTGATGAAACAGATACGGCATTTAGTTATATCCACGATCTTGGTTTTATTCCGAAAATTAATGAGCAAGGCGAGCGTGGCTTTAAAGTTGTTCTTGGTGGTGGTTTAGGCGCTCAGCCGTTTTTAGCGGAATTGGTTCATGATTTTCTACACGAAGATCAGATTATTCCTTATGCTGAAGCGATGCTAAGAGTATTTGATCGTTATGGGGAGAGAACAAACAGAAATAAAGCACGCTTAAAATATCTTGTTCAGAAGTTAGGCTTAGAAGAAGTTGTAAGACTGATTGAAGAAGAGCGTACTGCTAATAAATCAAAGTCATTTAAAATAGACCGTGATTCGGTTCCTGATCCTCAGGTTCCTGCATTGTTAGATTATCCTGCTTTGGATGATGTAATAAATTCATTGGATTACAAACACTGGCGCGCTACTAATGCCTTTGTGCAAAAGCAAGAAGGTTTTTATGGTGTGTACATCAAAGTAAGTAAAGGTGATATTCCAACTGATCTTGCGCGCAAGCTGGTTGACGCAATTAGTCCTTTTGCTGCTGATGAGATCCGTGTTACTCAGAATCAGGGCTTATTATTGAAATATGTAAGAGAAGGTGCTTTACCTTCATTATATGTTGAGCTTAAAGCTTTAGGTTTTGCGAAACCAGGTTTTGATAGCGTTGGTGACGTAACTACTTGCCCTGGTACAGATACATGTAACCTTGGTATATCAAACAGTATGTCGCTTTCGGTTGCTTTGGAAGATGTGATCTACGAAGAATATCCGGAATTGATTTACGATAAAGACATTAAAATAAAGATCAGTGGATGTATGAACTCTTGTGGTCAGCATGGTTTAGCACACATTGGTTTTCATGGTAGCTCTGTAAAGGCTAACGGTAAAGTTGTACCTGCGGTACAGGTGATGCTTGGTGGCGGTACAGTTGGTGATGGTGCAGGTAGGGTAGCTGAGCGTGTAATTAAAGCGCCATCTAAACGTGCTACTGATGTGTTAAGAGCTTTGTTGAACGACTTTGCTGCTAATGCGGAGAAAGAAGAAAGCTTCCATCAGTATTACGACAGAAATGGTAAAGATTACTTCTATCAGTTGTTAAAACCAATTGCTGATTTGACTAACCTTAAAGACGAAGAATATGTAGATTGGGGTCATGAAGAAACTTTTGAAACAGCTATCGGTGTTGGTGAATGTGCTGGTGTGGTAATTGATCTTGTAGCTACTTTGTTATTAGAGTCTGAAGAGAAATTAGGTTGGGCTAAAGCCTCTTACGAGGCCGGTGCATGGTCTGATGCCATCTACCACACTTATGCCGTGTTTGTTGGTTCAGCTAAAGCTTTGTTGCTTGATAAAGGTGTGAACAGCAGCACTCAGATTGGAGTAATCAGAGAGTTTGATAAAAACTACGTTGAAACCGGAGAAGTTGTACTTGAAGGTTCATTTAATGATCTGGTACTTCAAATTAACAAAAACGAGCCTACAGAAGCGTTTGCAACTGCTTACTTAGCTGATGTGGAACGTTTTTATAACTCAATTAAAGGAACAAGAGGGGAGTAACCTAATGATCACTCACAAAAATATATATAACAGAGAACCAAGGATCACGCTTGTGGGCGCTGGTCCAGGTGATCCGGAACTGATCACAATGAAAGGTGCCAATGCACTTAAAACTGCTGATGTGGTTTTGTATGATGCATTGGTTAATGAAGGGGTTTTAGATTATGCCAACCCTGATGCTATTAAGGTATATGTTGGTAAAAGATCTGGCGAACATTCTTATGGTCAGGATGCGATAAACAAACTGATGATTGATTACGCACTTAATTACGGCCATGTGGTTCGTTTAAAAGGTGGCGATCCGTTTGTGTTTGGCAGAGGATATGAAGAATTGGACTTTGCTGCGGGTTACAGTGTACCGGTAGCGGTTGTGCCTGGTTTATCCAGCTCTATATCTGTGCCTGGTTTACAGCAGATTCCGGTTACACATCGCGGACTTAGTGAAAGCTTCTGGGTGGTAACAGGAACTACTTCTTCGGGTAAAATATCTAATGATCTGTATGAAGCAGCCCGTTCAAAAGCTACTGTAGTGGTATTGATGGGGTTGGGTAAGCTTAAAGAGATTGTGAAACTGTTTCAAAACGAGGGTAAGAATTTATTGCCTGTTGCTGCTATTCAAAGCGGATCAACAGAGAGCGAGAAACTAGCCGTGGGTACTGTTGATACAATTGTGGAATTGGTAGCAGAAAAAGGTATTGAAGCGCCGGCCTTATTGATATTCGGTCAGGTTGTTTCTTTACATCCTTCTTTTCAGCCAATCAAGGATTTTTACCAGACTTTAAAAGCAGAATTGTAGTTTTTATGGAAGGCAATCAGTTATTTCCTGTCTTCATAAAATTGAATACCATACACACCGTACTAGTTGGTGCCGGTCCGGTTGGTTTGGAAAAATTAACAGCAATGCTCGGTAATAGTCCTGATGCCAGGATTACCGTTATTGGACTGGAGATTTTAGCTGAATTACAAGCGCTTGCTGATAAGCATGAGCATGTAACAGTGGTTCAAAAAGAGTTTGTTGCTACAGATCTTAATGGTGCAGATCTGGTAGTAGCGGCTACAAATAATGAATTGCTGAATCAGGAGATCAGGATACAGGCAGATCAGCGCAATTTGCTGGCTAACTTTGCTGATAAACCTGATCTATGTAACTTTTACTTAGGTTCTATTGTTAAAAAGGGCGACCTTAAAATAGCAATATCAACCAATGGTAAATCGCCAACCATTGCAAAACGGTTGAAAGAAGTGCTGAATGATAGTTTGCCTGACGAGTTGAATGATACTTTGCAGCAAATGGAAGCGTTTAGAAATACGCTTAATGGTGATTTCGCTTCTAAAGTTAAAAAACTGAACGAAGTGACATTATCGTTAGTTGAAGGAAACGGGACGATTGATGCCACTGCCGAGCTTGTTGAAGACTCATCTTTAGTAAAAGATAAGGAAGAGAAAAGCAGAAGAGGTAAGATGAAGTGGCTGATATGGTCGGCAATTGTGTTTTCTTTTATAATTGTTGTTGCTGCTTTTTGGCATAAAGAACCGGAATTTCAGGCTTACATTGAGAATCTGAACCCGATGTTCTATTGGTTCTTGCTGGGAGGTTTTGTTTTTGCAATGATTGATGGTGCGATTGGAATGTCGTACGGTGTTACCAGCACCTCATTCTCTTTGGCAATGGGCGTTCCGCCGGCTTCGGCCAGTATGGGTGTCCATCTTTCGGAGATTTTGAGTAACGGTATAGCGGGCTGGATGCATTATCGTTTTGGTAATGTAAACTGGAAACTGTTCAGGTTACTGCTTTTGCCGGGTATTATTGGTGCGGTAACGGGAGCGTACTTGTTGTCGTCGTTAGAGCATTACAGTAATTACACCAAGCCGATTGTTTCTTTATATACTTTAATATTGGGTTTTGTAATCCTTTCTAAAGCATATAAAGCAAATAAGAAAACAGTAGGTCCACAGAAAAAAATAAAGAAGATTTCTTTGCTGGGGTTATTTGGCGGTTTTATTGATGCCGTTGGTGGCGGAGGCTGGGGGTCTATTGTTTTGTCGAGCTTAATTGCCGGCGGAAGAAATGCCCGGTTCTCGTTAGGAACAGTAAAGATAACACGCTTTTTTATTGCGTTGATGAGTTCACTAACCTTTATCACCATGTTAAATGGTGCACATTGGGAGGCAGTAGGAGGTTTAGTTATCGGTAGTGCGCTTGCATCGCCAATTGCGGCAAGAGTATCAAACAAGATCTCTGCTAAAACTATTATGGTTTCGGTAGGTATTTTGGTAATTGCGGCTAGCTCAAGAAGCATTATCAACTTTATCCTCAAATTAGTATAGTCATGAAGGAAAAATTAGAAGAAATAGCAGAAAAAATAAAAGGACTTGATCCGGTTGATGCACTTAAATTCTTTGCAAGTGAATATCCGGGTAAGATTGTTTTTTCGACCAGTTTTGGCTGGGAAGATCAGGTGATTACACACATGATTTTTGCCAATGATATTCCTATTGAGGTTTTTACGTTGGAAACGGGAAGGTTATTTCCTGAAACCTATTACGTGTGGAACCGTACTTTAGAAATTTATAATAAACCGATACTAGCTTATTTCCCGCAGGCAGAAGCTGTGCAGGAAATGGTGAATAAGAAAGGCCCAAGCAGCTTTTATGAATCGGTAGAAAACAGAAAAGAATGCTGCGGAATTCGTAAACTGGAGCCTTTAAGACGTGCTTTAAAGGGGAATGATCTATGGGTTACGGGTATCAGGTCTGAGCAGTCTGTAAACAGACATGACATGACTAACCTGGAATGGGATGAGCAGAATCAGATGATTAAGTTTCATCCGATCTTTTTCTGGTCGCTGGATGAAGTGAAGGAATACATTAAAAAGAATAACATCGTTTACAATACATTACATGATAAGGGATTCCCTAGTATAGGGTGTGCTCCTTGTACAAGAGCGGTGAGAGAGGGTGAAGATTTCAGAGCCGGCCGTTGGTGGTGGGAAGATCAATCAAAAAAAGAATGTGGTTTACACGCCACTTCGTAATTGCAACAAAGAAAATGAGTAAGTATAATTTAGATTATTTAGACGAATTAGAGGCCGAGGCAATTCACATTTTACGTGAAGTTGCAGGGCAATTTGAAAAACCTGCCTTGTTGTTTTCGGGAGGTAAGGATTCCATTACACTGGTACGTTTGGCTGAAAAAGCTTTTAGACCAGGTAAATTTCCTTTCCCTTTGGTGCATATTGACACCGGACACAACTTTGAGGAAACCATTACCTACAGGGATAAAATGATTGAGCGTATTGGCGAAAAGCTGATTGTTGGATCAGTTCAGGATTCTATAGATCAGGGTAAAGTGGTAGAGCAAAAAGGTAAAAACGCAAGCAGAAATTCACTGCAAACAGTTACCCTTTTGGATACTATTGCTGCGAATGGTTTTGACGCTTGTATTGGTGGGGCCCGCAGAGATGAGGAAAAAGCCCGTGCTAAAGAGCGTATCTTCTCAGTAAGAGATGAGTTCGGTCAGTGGGATCCGAAACGTCAGCGTCCGGAGTTGTGGAACATCTATAACGGAAAAATCCACAAAGGTGAGAACGTTCGCGTTTTCCCTATCAGTAACTGGACTGAGCTTGATGTTTGGAACTATATTCGTCGTGAAAACATCGAACTACCTTCTATCTATTTTGCTCATGAAAGAGATGTGATTACCCGTAATGGTCAGCTAATGGCTGCTTCCCCGTTCTTAAACATGGATGAGGAGGACATTGTTGAACATAAGAAAGTACGTTTCCGTACGGTTGGTGATATGAGCTGTACTGCTGCGGTCGAGTCTGATGCAGATCAGCTGGATGATATCATTGCTGAAATAAGCGAATCAAAGATTAGTGAACGTGGTGCCCGCATGGACGATAAAGTATCGGAAGCTGCAATGGAAGACCGCAAAAAAGGAGGATACTTTTAATGAACTTACTTAAATTTTTTACAGCCGGTAGTGTTGATGATGGTAAAAGCACACTTATTGGAAGGTTGTTATATGATACAGATTCCATTTTAGCTGATCAGTTAGAAGCTTTACAGCAGTCTAACCGTAAAAACGATGATGGATCAATTGATCTTGCTATTTTAACTGACGGCTTAAGGGCTGAAAGGGAGCAAGGGATTACCATTGACGTGGCTTATAAATATTTTCAGACTGAGAAACGTAAGTTTATCATAGCTGATACTCCAGGGCATATTCAGTATACCCGTAATATGATTACCGGTGCATCTACTGCCAAACTTGCCATCATTTTAGTTGATGCCCGTAATGGCGTGATTGAGCAAACGATCAGACACTCTTATCTGGTTTCTTTATTGGGTATTGAGCATGTTGTGGTATGTTTAAACAAAATGGACATGGTTGATTACAGCGAAGAGGTGTTTAATACCATTACCGGCAGATACAAGACGCTTGCTGCTGATTTGAGCTTAAAGGATGTTACTTTTATTCCTATTAGTGCTTTAAAGGGTGATAACGTTGTTAATGAATCGGAACACATGCCTTGGTATAAAGGCCAAAGTTTGCTTCATTTCCTGGAGAATGTTGATGTAGAGACTGGTCCTGATTATAACCTTGCCCGTATGCCTGTGCAGTGGGTAGTTAGACCTCAGACTGATGAGCTTCATGATTACAGAGGTTATGCCGGTCGTGTACTTAGCGGTTCATTTAATGTGAATGATAAAGTAACTGTATTGCCTTCTGGTACGAGTTCTGTTATTGAGCGCATAGAGATATTTGATCAAACACCTTCTGAAGTACATGCAGGTCAGTCTGTAACACTTCATTTAAAGGATAATATCGATATTAGCCGTGGTGATGTATTGGTGAACTCTGATCACTTGCCTCAGAGCTCTCAGCTGATTGAGGCTGATGTTTGCTGGATGGATACGCGTCCTCTTGATGAGCACATTACTTATCTATTGCAACACAATAGCAAGGTTACTAAGTGTAAAATCCGTGAGATCATTCACAAAGTTGACATCAACACCCTGGAAAAACAGGAAGCTTACGACTTTAAACTAAACGACATAGGTCGTATAGTGATTAAAACGGCTGATGCGCTTGCTTTTGATTTCTATACGGATAATAAGGCAAATGGCGCTGCCATTTTAATTGATAGCAGAACTAATTTAACTGTTGCAGCTTTGATGTTCAGAGCGGTAGCGGATTAGTTTTCTTAATTGCTTTTGAAAAAAATCAATATACTACTCAGAGTCTGGAATCTTTTGCCCTGAAAAAGGGCAAAAGTTCCTAGGTCTCTTCGCAGTACAATTGATTTTTTTGCTAGACGCTTAATCTAGCAAATGTTCCCATTCTCTCCTCGATATCCCATTCCTTTCTTTTATCCCTCTTCCCCATCCCTTCTCTCCTCCATTCCTTTACACCTCCCCTTAATAAATTTCAATAAAAATCAAGTGGCTAGTTTTTGTCGCTTAGAAAAAAATGGATATGCTGTGAAGAGGCCTAGGAATCATTTACGCTTTTTCAGCGTAACTTATTCCAGACTCTGAATAGCATGCCATTTTTTTAAAAACTAACCACTTCATTTTTATTAAATTTTTTTCCTTTAATTATTTGCAATCCCTATTGTAATCGCTAATTTAAGACTGTTTTTAAAACCTCAGATTATGGAAATTATACACCTTAGTGCCGAATGTTATCCTATTGCTAAAGTAGGTGGTCTGGGGGACGTTGTTGGTGCTTTACCGAAGTATCAAAATAAGCTTGGTCATGTAGCTAAGGTTGTTATGCCTGCTTACCAAACCAAATTTATGCAAGAGAATGAGTTTGAAGTGGTGTATGATGGCTGGAGTAAACTAGGCTTCCATAATTTTCCTGTAAGAATATTCAGAGAGAAAACCAACAAACTCGGCTTCGACCTTTACCTGGTTCACATCTCTGGCCTTATGGACAGAGAAAAGGTTTACGGTTACGACGATGATACGGAACGCTTTTTAGCTTACCAGATATCCGTTTTAGACTGGATTTCACAATGGGAACATCGCCCTGATGTGGTTCATTGTCACGATCACCATACCGGACTGGTGCCTTTTATGATGGCATACTGCCAGCAGTTTAGAAATATTAGCAATGTACCTACCATATTAACTATTCATAACGCCCAGTATCAGGGGCAGTTTGGCTGGGATAAACTCCACTACATTCCGACTTTCGACTTATGGAAATCGGGACAGCTTGACTGGAAAGGTTCTATTAATCCACTGGCATCAGCAATTAAATGTGCATGGAGGGTAACTACTGTATCTCCAAGTTACCTTGACGAAATTAGCTTTAGGGCAAATGGACTGGAAGATTTGCTGGCGCAAGAGCGAGGTAAATCTGTAGGTATTTTAAATGGAATCGACAATGATGTTTGGGATCCTTCGGCGGATGCCATGTTAGATAAGCAATTTTCAGTTAAAACAGTTGAAGCGGGTAAGCAAGCAAACAAAGCAGCACTTTGCAGTGTTTTTAACCTGGATCCTACAAAACCACTTTACACCTTTATTGGTCGACTGGTTGGTGAAAAGGGGGCCGATCTGTTGCCTGATATATTTTACAATGCTTTGCATCAGGCAAACGGTGATATCAATGTATTGGTATTAGGCTCAGGTGATCCGCAGGTGGAGGGTAGGCTAAACCATTTAAAGGAGGCTTTTCCTGGAAATTACAATGCCTATATAGGTTATAATGAACAACTTTCTCATCAAATATATGCAGGGGCAGACTTTTTGCTTATGCCAAGTAGGGTAGAACCTTGTGGTTTAAACCAGATGTACGCTTTAAGATATGGGACAATACCTATTGTAAGGCGTATTGGAGGGCTTAAGGACACGGTGATTGATATTGGTGACGGTGGGTTTGGTGTCTGCCACGACCAGACCAGTGTATGGGATGTAAACCATGCAATGGGACGTGCGTATGAATTGTATTTGGATAAGAAAAAAGTGAAAGAAATTCGTAAGTTTATGATGCAGCTCGATCATTCCTGGGACAATGCAGCACAACAGTATATTGATCTTTACCAAATTTAAATATGAATGAACATGACTGACAAAGTATTGGGTGTAATTCTTGGCGGCGGCCAGGGCTCTAGGTTAGCCCCTCTTACACAAACTCGCTCTAAACCTGCTGTGCCTATTGCAGGGAAATACAGATTGGTTGACATCCCAATCTCGAATTGCTTAAATTCGGGTATACACCGCATGTTTGTTTTAACGCAGTTTAATTCTGCATCTTTAAATAAGCACATTAAAAACACTTACCACTTTAGTCATTTTAGTTTGGCTTTTGTTGATATTCTGGCGGCTGAGCAAACGCCTGATAATCCGACGTGGTTTCAGGGAACAGCTGATGCGGTAAGGCAAACGATGCATCACTTGCTGAACCACGACTTTGAGTATGTGCTTATCCTCTCTGGAGATCAGTTGTATCAGATGGATTTTAAAGCTATGGTGCAGGCGCATATTGATAGCGGAGTACAGATTACATTAGCAACTATACCTGTAAACGCTAAGGATGCTCCTGATTTCGGAATCCTTAAGTCGAACGAGCAGAACATCATCACTTCATTTATCGAAAAGCCTAAAACGAATTTGGAGGATTGGATTTCAGACACTGGTCCGGAGATGCATGCCGAAGGCCGCGATTACCTGGCTTCTATGGGTATTTACATTTTCAATAAAGATCTTTTAATCAAGATTTTTGCTGAAAATGAGGACGAGAAAGATTTCGGAAAAGAGATCATCCCAAGAATGCTTACTGAATATGATGTATTAAGTTATCAGTACGACGGTTACTGGACTGATATAGGTAATATTTCTTCGTTCTTCGAAGCTAACCTTGGCTTAACTGATGATATCCCTAAATTCAATTTGTTTGATAGCAGTCATAGCATCTTTACACGTGCTCGTATGTTGCCACCATCAAAAATATTGGGTACAACTTTAGATAAAACCATTATTGCTGAGGGCTGTATTTTACAGGCTAAATGTATAAAACATGCTGTAATTGGTATCAGATCGAGAATTGGTGTTGGTACGCATATCGAAAGCTGCTACATTATGGGTAGCGATAAATACCAGACCTTGATAGAAATTGAAAAGGAAAAAGGTACTAAGCCACTGATAGGAATTGGCGATAACTGTAAGATTGTAAATGCAATAATTGATAAAAACAGTAGGATAGGCGACAATGTGACCATTATTGGAGGTGCGCATTTACCTGATGGCGATCATCCGCTTTATACGGTTAAGGATGGGATTGTGGTGGTTAAAAAAGGCGCTATTATACCAGACGGAACAACTATTTAATTACTGATATTTAAACGCCAGAGAGAAAGTAGTTTTTTCGTAAGGAACTGAAGTTACTTCCAAACTTCCCTGGTGCATTTTCATAATGTTTCGGGTAATGGTTAAGCCAATACCCGAACCATTTTTTCTGGTAGTAAAGAATGGTACAAATATCTTTTCTATTAACTCGGGTTCGATGCCCTTACCATTATCACTAATCTCAAAATACAGTTTATTCTGGTCAAGCCTGTAGTTGATTTCAATAACAGGGTGCTCTGTTGTGCCTTCCAAAGCATAAATACTATTGGTAACCAGATTTATCAATGCCTGCTCTACCAATTTTAAGTCGATGTTTATGCTGATTTTTGAAGAGGTTTGCTCTACTTTAAGTATGATGTTTCGGCCACTGGCAAAAGGCTGCATCAGCACTTTTATATGTTGCAGAATCTCGCCAATGGTATGATAGTGCAAGTCCGGTGTTGGCAGTTCGGCAATTAAACGGTAATCTTTTACAAAATCAAGAAGGCCTTCTGATCTTCTTCGGATGGTTTTAATTGCAGGTTTTAAGTCTTCCAATTCTTCAAAGTTTAAACTTTGCTTATCCGCAATCATGCCATCAACCGTGTTGGAAAGTGAGCTGATAGGGGTGATGGAGTTTAGAATTTCATGCGAGATAACCCCAATGAGCCTATTCCATGCCTCCGATTCTTTTTGCTCAATCTCGTCCTTAATGTTTTGGAAGGATATGATGGTATAGTCAGTATTGTATAAATTTAATGGGATAACTTCTGTTGATAACTGGATCAGTTTATCCTGTATTTTAAGTTCCATAAACCGCTTGCCTCCCTTGCCTATAGATTCTATTTCGGTAGCAAACTGAGGGATATGCTGCCTTAATCTGTGCCAGTATTTATATGCAGGTACATTTAACAATTGCGCAGCAGCTTGGTTAAAGAATACTATTTCCTCGTTCTTGGTGTCTTCTCTTTCATCTTTTATCACAATTACACCTACGGGAACCTGTTCCAGGATTGTTTTAATAAGCTGAAACATGGAATCTTTTTCAAGCTGTATATCCTTTTGAACTTGTATGATATCATTAAAAGATTCATATAATTCGGGGAAACTACCCTTCGTAGCCTTGTTTTTGAAGTTTAAAGTATTATCACGCATTTTTACCGCAAGAATAAACCTGTTGATGTCATCCCTGATCTGGTTGATATAATAATACAGGCTTAGCATTGTGCCAATTAATATGATACTTAAGCCTATTATAGTAAACCATAATTCGGTTTTTTTGATCAGGTAAAACAGCAGAACAGCCAGCGCATTGATAACAAGCAGGCGACTTATTAAGCGAAAGGTGAAGCGGTTGTAAAACATTATAAGTCGAATTTTTCTATGCGCCTGTAAAGTGCAGCACGTGTGAGGCCCAGATCTGCGGCTGCTCTGGATATGTTTCCTTTGTGCTTATCTATTGCCTTTTGCACCATTAGTTTTTCCATTTCTTCCAGTCCCATATCAGATTGGATTGGTGCTGCACCACCAAATTTCTGAGGGCTAAGCTGTAAATCGTTTACCCCAATCTTAAGGCTGTCTGACATGATTACTGCCCGCTCTACAACATGTTGTAACTCACGAACGTTACCTGGCCAGTGGTAATTTAGCAACATAGTTTCGGCCTTGGCTTCGAAATCAAGAATGCTTTTATGGTATTTGGTACTGAAGGTATTTAGGAAGTGGCCTGCAAGCAGCAGTATATCATCGCCACGTTGTGCCAACCCAGGCAATAGTAGTTCAACCGTATTTATTCTGAACAATAAATCCTGACGGAATGTGCCTTTCGAAACCATTTCGTTCAACGGCATATTGGTTGCCGTAATCAAACGCACATTTATTTTACGCTCTTTGCTTTCGCCCAAACGGTTTACGGTACGGTTCTGAATTACACTTAATAGTTTCGCCTGTAGCGGAAGGGATAGGTTTCCAATCTCATCAAGGAATATTGTTCCGCCCTCAGCCATTTCAAACCTTCCTGGCTTATCATCCTTTGCATCTGTAAAGGCCCCTTTGGCATAACCAAATAGTTCGCTTTCGAACAGGTTTTCATTTAAAGAACCAAGATCTACGTGCATAAATATCTGGTTCTTTCTGTGTGAGAGTTTATGTAATTCGTAAGCAAACACTTGTTTGCCTGTACCATTCTCGCCCAGAATCAATACATTGGCATCTGTTGGTGCTACTTTTACCAACGTATTTTGCAAATGTTTTATAGGTTCTGAATTCCCTACAATATTTTCAAACTGCCTGTTGATGTCCTTTTGCAAAGAGGAATGAATCCTTTCGAGCTTTTTTACCTTTTTATTAGACTGCCTTAATTTGGATGCAGCCGATAGTGTGGCAAACAGTTTGTCGTTTTCCCATGGCTTTAGTATGAAGTCAGTAGCGCCTTTTTTAATGGCTTGCACCGCAAGTTCAACATTGCCATAAGCAGTCATTAATATAACCACATAGTCTTTATCAATAGATAAGATATGTTCCAGCCAGTAAATTCCTTCACGACCATCACTTGCTCCTTTTTGATAATTCATATCAAGCAGAATAATATCTACCTCATTGCGACTTAGTAATACATTAATTTCTTTTGGTGATTTACAGGTGATGACCTGACTAAAGTGTTGTTTTAAAAATAATCTTGCACTTAAAAGGATATCATCATCATCATCAATGACTAAAACGGTTGCATCTATCATTGTAATAAAAGTTTGTTATTCAAAAATAGTAAAAGTGTTCGATGATGTACAGCAAGTGTCCGATTATGGACATGTTTTGTTTTGTATTATATTTAAATAGTTGATTTACAGACATGTAAAAGTTATTTGTGCAGTTGGCATATACTTGGCTTAACCGTAAGTGTTAAGCGTAGAAAATAAAATGGATAAGATAATAGAGAAAAAGAGATTCAATAAGAAAACAATCCTGATGATGGTTGGGGGAGTGATTTTTGCAGGTCTTGTAGCATATGGTTACAGTTTGTCGTTGAACAAGGTTTATAAAGCTGATCCTGATAAAATTACTATCAACAAAGTGCTTTATGGCGATTTTGAAGATGTTGTTTTATTGAACACAAGCGTTGTTCCTTTAACTTCAGTAATTGTTAGTTCTCCTGAAGGTGGTACCGTTGCGGAGATTTTTACTGAAAATGGTGCAAGTGTGGTAAAAGGAACACCGCTTTTAAGAATCACCAACCCTAATGCTTTATCCAATTATACATCTAGTGAAACCAGTATAATTGAACAGATCAATCAATTAAGGAAACTTAGATTAGACCTTGAACAGAACCAAAGGGTGATGAGTCAGGATATGATGGACATTGAGAACAGTTTAAGAACTGCGACGCGTAAATTCAAAATAGACAGTACATTGTTCTCAAAAAAGGTGATCACTTTGCAGGAGTTTAACATCTCAAGTCAGGATTATGAGTATTATCAAGGCCGTAAAAAAATATTGAGAGAGGCTGTAAAGCAAGAAAATCAAAGTCGTACGATGCAGTTGAAGCAAATAGATTTCTCTATAGGCAGGATGGACGAAAGTTTGGAAACCATTAGACAGAATATTGAAAATATGACCATTAAAGCTCCTGTTGCAGGTCGTTTATCATCATACGATCCGGTAACCGGTAAATCATACGGTGCTAATGAAATGCTTGGTAAAATTGATGTAATGCAAGGATATAAGTTGCAGGCCGGCGTGGATGAATATTACATCAATAGAGTAAAAGAAGGTCAATCTGCAAATTGTGAGTTTAATGGTAAAACCTATCGTTTAACAGTTAAAAAGGTAATACCTGAGGTAACTGCGGGTCAGTTCCAGATAGAATTAACGTTTGATGGTGCATCGCCTGAAGGCTTAAGAAGAGGTTTGTCGTTGCAGGTAAAACTAACCTTGTCTGACAATAGCAAGTCGTTACTTCTTGCACAGGGGCAATTTTTCCAGAGTACCGGAGGGTCCTGGGCGTTTGTAATTAAAGACGGAAAAGCAACGAAAAGAAATATAAAAGTTGGACGTAAAAACCACCTTTACTATGAAGTATTGGAAGGTTTGCAGAAGAATGAGGAGGTAATTACTTCATCATATGATCAGTTCAATCAGTACGACATAATTGAAGTTAGTAAATAGAAAATAAGTTTAAGTTTAGTTTTAGTTTAGTTGAATAGGAAAGGTTTTCTCTGAGTCTGTGCGAGGACCAGAGAAATCTTCCTATTTCTAAGAGGAAAACCATAAAATAGATTAACACCATAAAAATATAACCATGATAAAAATTGAGAATCTGGAAAAAGTTTACAAAACTGAAGAAATAGAAACAACTGCCTTAAATGGTATTAATCTTCATGTAAAAGAAGGAGAGTTTGTTTCTATAATGGGGCCTTCCGGTTGCGGTAAGTCTACCTTATTAAATGTAATGGGTTTGCTGGATAAACCGGAAAGTGGTAGTTATAAATTTATTGATACCGAGCTTTTGAAACTGAACGACAGAGAGCGTTCGAACTTCAGAAAACGCAATATGGGTTTTGTGTTCCAGAACTTTAACCTGATTGATGAACTGACAGTTTTTGAAAACATTGAACTTCCGCTGATCTATAACAAAGTTGCTGCTGGAGAGCGCAAGCGCCTGGTAAATGAGATTATAGAGCGTATGAATATTGTAAACCGTAGCGGACACTTCCCACAACAACTCTCTGGAGGACAGCAACAGCGTGTTGCTGTTGCCAGAGCTTTGGTTACCAAACCTAAACTGGTACTTGCAGATGAGCCTACAGGTAATTTGGATAGCTCTCATGGTAATGAGGTAATGGAACTGTTATGCGAGTTAAATGAAACAGGAACTACCATAGTAATGGTAACTCACTCTTCGCATGATGCCAGTTTTTCTAACCGAATCATCAACCTAAAAGATGGACATGTGATTTCTGAAAAGATAAATAAAGGCCGTACAGAGGAATTGATTTAAGTAGATCAATTTCTAAGTAACAGAGTTAGCAACCAAGTAATTGCACCGATAATATGTTTAAACTGAATTTTAAGATAGCCCTACGTAACCTTTGGAAAAACAAAGTTTATACAGCAATTAATATCGGTGGACTTTCTATCGCTCTGGCGGCTTTTATATTAGTAATTCTATATGTTACTTATGAAACGAGTTACGATAAAGATGTACCCAATTATGATAGGATTTATCAGGTAGGTAGGAGCTTGCCGGACTTTAAAACGGAATATACACCTGCACCTCTGGCTAAATTAATTCAAGATAATTTTCCTGAAGTTGAGGTGGCCGGAAAGATGAGTCCTACATGGTTTGAATTCCCGCTTAATACAGAAAAAGGTAGGATTTATTCGACCAAAGCTTTAATGATGGATTTTAAAACGGCCAAAATGTTTAACATTTGGCCGGATGCAAAATCAGTTGATGAAAATGATCCTGGATTTCAAGGGTACGTACCCAAATTGTTTATTAAAGAGTTATTCCCCAACCAGAAAGTAGCATTCCCTATAGAGGTTGGTCTTGGACCCAAAAAAGCAGCGCAGTCTGCTAAATTATTTGGTACAATTGATAGAACAGATGAGCATTCTAATATAAAGTTTGATTTTGTGTCGCTTTCAAAGGACATAGCTTTTGAAAATAAGGATTATGGGACAAATAATTATAGAACCTTTATACAGGTTAAGGAGGGGGCAGATATTGAAGCGCTTCAGCAAAAAATAGATCGTCTTTTTAAGGCAGAGCTTATTAAAGGAGGTTTGCCTGCAAACGATCGCAGAATTGCGGGACGATCTGTTATATTTCTAGATCCTTTAAAGAACCTGCATTTAAGACCAATGGCGGGTAACGATACCAATTATAAGATTGTAGTTGCGCTTTTTGGCTTAGGTATCCTGATCATCATTATTGCCTGTATTAACTTTACAAACCTTACCATTGCTCAGGCTACCAAACGGGCAAAAGAGGTTGGGATAAAGAAGGTGTTGGGCGCTTATCGTTTTAACCTTACGTTTCAGTTTCTCGCAGAGATTTTTATGCAATGCTTGCTGGCATTGGTATTAGGGCTCATTATAGCCGAAATGCTGCTCCCTGTGTTTAACAATCTATTCGGTATTCCATTGTCTATATGGCATGGAAATGCTGCTCTTTTTGGTCAACTGCTATTGATATTAATAGGTGTTACTGTTATTTCCGGTATATACCCTGCACTGGTACTTTCAGGTTATAAGCCTGCATCCGTTTTAAAGGGTAATATGCAAACCAGTTATAAAACACTTTGGTTGCGCAACTCTCTTTTGGCAGGTCAGTTTGTAATCGCCATCATCTTTATCGCGGGCTTATTGATTGTAAACAATCAGCTAAAATATATGAGGGCAGAGGACAAAGGATTTAAATCATCACAAGTGGTTTTTATTAAAAATATCCAGTTTTATAACACTCCTAAAGATTTTGAAAGTGCAAGAAATAAGATAATGAAAATATCTGGAGTGAACAACGTAACTGTAGCTTCAGATATACCTGATGGATCTAAACCGGGTACAAATAATTACAAATTAGAAAGTAAGGAATTGTCGATTGACTTTCTGGATGTGAACTTTGATTACTTTGAAACGCTGGATATTAAACTGAAAAGCGGACGCTTTTTCTCCAGAGACTTTATCGCTGATACTGCCAATTCAGCAATTCTGAATGAAACTGCAGTTGCCCGATATGGAATAACTAATCCGGTAGGCAAGATAATCAGAGGTTGTAACATGGATTATAAAATAGTTGGTGTAGTAAGGGACTTTAAAGCTCAGGGTTTTGAAACAGCTGTAGAGCCAACAATATATGCGGTTAAGAATCCATGTAATGATAAGAAATTAAAGATAATGGTCAATATCGATCAGAATAGCATGACCTCTGTACTTGCAGCGCTTAAGTCGCAATGGTCGGTTATTAATACACTTGATGGTGAAGATTTCAGATATGAGTTTTTGGATGAGTTGTATGGTAAGCTATTTAAAAAACAGGAACAGCTTCAGTCGGTATTTTTCTTTGCTGCAATGCTTACCATATTTATTGCCGTACTAGGACTTTTTGCATTCTCTGCATTTACAACCAACAATAGAATTAAGGAAATATCTATCAGGAAAATACTTGGTGCCACAGACTTTCAGATGTTTAAAATGCTAAATACCTTTTTCATCTGGATCGTACTGATTGCCAATCTTATTGCCTGGCCATTGGCTTATATATTGGCAAAGAAATGGTTAGAAACCTTTGCCTACAGAATAGATATCCCTCTTTTTCCCTTCTTTATTGCAGCAGTATTATCAACGGTTCTTACTGTGATAACGGTAAGCATCCAGGCGAGAAAGGCAGTGAAAACAAATCCTGCTGATGCATTAAAATATGAATAATCTTTAAATAACACACCATGTTCAAACTCAATTTAAAAATAGCCTTACGCAATCTTTGGAAACATAAAACTTCGTCGATAATTAATGTTGTCGGTTTAGCTATTGGTCTAGCATCTTGTCTTTTGCTGTTATTATATGTTTCCTATGAGTGGAGTTTTGATAAGAAATTTAAAGGCTCAGAGAATGTTTATCAGGTGATGACCAATTTTGTAGATGCAAAGGGGAGTATTCAGGAAACTTCAGATGCTACAAGCAACGCAATAGGACCGGTTATAAAACAAGAAATTCCAGATATTGACGCCGTAAGTCGTATTTGTAATGCCGGACAACAGTTAATAGCCAATGAAGAAAACAGTTTTAAAAAAGAAGCTAAATATGCTGATCCCGATAATCTGAAAATCTTTAACTATGAATTTATTGCGGGCAATCCTTCCACAGCTTTAAACACAGCTAAATCTGTAATTTTAACGGAACGGATGGCAAAGTTGCTGTTTAAAAATGGCGATGCGCTTAACAAATCAGTTCGTTATAATAACGAGGTAGATTTAAAGGTTACCGGTATTATTAAGGATTTGCCTGCCAATTACTCAAATACATTTGATTTTCTGATGCCATGGTCTTTATTTGAAACACTTGTGGATTGGGTAAAACGGCCTCAATGGGGAAATTACAACTGGCAAACTGTTGTTCGTGTAAATGAGCAAGCCAACATTTCTTTGATAAATGCTAAGCTGAAAGGAATTATAAAAAGAAACAATAAAGATGCAACGGATGAGGCTTTTATATTTAAGCTGTCTGACAGACACTTGTTTGGGGAGTTTTTGAATGGAAAAAGTGTTGGCGGTGATATTGAACGTATTTACTTATTTATCGCATTAGCCGTTGGTATTCTCCTTATTGCCTGTATTAATTTTATGAATATGGCAACCGCCAAGTCTGAAAGAAGGGCAAAAGAAGTAGGTATTAAAAAAACAATAGGAGCGAGTAGAGCTTCTTTAATTTTTCAATTTCTAACAGAATCCATTGTACTAACCGTTATCAGTGTATTGGTTGCCATTGTATTGGTAGAAATTTTACTGCCAACATTTAATAACTTGCTTAATATAGAACTTAGTATTGATTATTATAGTACTGGATACTGGATTGGTATATTAAGTGTAATCCTCTTAACAGGATTACTATCTGGAAGTTATCCGGCATTATATCTTTCTGCATTTAATCCTATTCAGACTTTAAAAAGAAAAATTACAAGAACAAGAGTTATTCCAGTTAGCTTAAGGCAGGTATTGGTTATTGGTCAGTTTAGCTTTGCTATTATTCTGATTATTGCCACACTGGTTATTTATAAACAGGTTCAGTTTATTAAAGACAAACCGGTAGGTTATGATCTAAATCTTTTGGCTGAGATGCCTCAGGATGGTGAATTGGGAAAGAAGTTTGATCTTTTTAAGACAGAACTATTAAAATCGGGTGCAGTTACGGCTTTATGTCAATCATCAGGGAGTTTATCCAATAGTGGGTCTAGTTTTTGGAATTTCGAATGGCCTGGCATGACCAAGGCAGATAAGGATGTAATTTTTAATCAGATTGCCACTACCTATGATTTTACTAAAACGAATGGAATAGAAATAATTTCGGGACGAGATTTCTCTAAGTCATTTGCTTCTGATAGTGCAGCATTAATGTTGAGTAGTACTGCCGTGAAATTGATGGGGCTTAAAAACCCAATTGGTACACCGGTTAAATACCATGGAAATGATTTCACTGTGGTAGGAGTTTTTAATGATTTCATTTGGGGCTCTCCATATTATACCGACCGGCCAATGGTAGTTGCTTTTAATAGAGGATGGGGTGGTCAGATCACCATGCGCCTTAACCCAGATAATAGTTTAACCAAAAATGTTGAATTGATAACCCAGGTAACCAAACAAATAAATCCTGCTTACCCGGTTGATTTGAAGTTTGTTAATGATTTGTATGCCAAAAAGCTGCAAGGAGAGAAAGTTCTAGGCATTTTATCAAACCTATTTGGGGGGCTGGCCATATTTATATCCTGTTTAGGATTGTTTGGTCTGGCAGCTTATAGTGCAGAGCAGCGCACTAAAGAGTTTGGTGTGCGTAAAGTCCTTGGTGCTTCGGTAGCCAGTATTATGCAGTTGCTTTCTGTATCGTTTATGAAAATGATTTTGGTAGCGATGGTAATTGGTGTGCCTGCTGCCTATTACCTGATGAATAAATGGTTGGGCCATTTTGAATTCCGAACCACAATTTCCTGGTGGATCATAGCTCTTGCAATATCCGGTACAACTGTAATCGCCTTTTTAACTGTAAGCTTTCAGGCCTATAAAGCTGCAAAAGCAAATCCTGTTGACGCATTAAAATACGAATAAACCTAAACCCTTCTAAAATGTTTAAACTGAATTTAAAAATTGCGTTGCGAAACCTTTGGAAAAACAAAGGGTTTACACTTATAAATATTGGTGGCCTGGGGATTGGATTGGCTAGTTGCATGATTTTGTTGCTTTATGTTGCCTATGAGTGGGGGTACGACAAGCAGTTTACTAATAATGATAAAACCTACGTAGTTTATCAAAATTCAGCTGCAAATGGTAAAATTTTTAGCTGGGCCTGGACACCTAATGTTATGGCTCAAGAGGTAGCTGCAAAAATTCCGGGTGTTAAATATGCGTCGCATTCTACTTATCCAAGCGGAAAATTAATTAGCGTGGATAATAGTAAGCTAAACAGCAGAGTGGTTTTTGCCGACCCCTCATTTATCAAAATCTTAGATTATAAATTCATTAAGGGTAATCCAAATGAAGTATTAAAAGGTGTTAATACCATTATTCTTACAAAATCTTTTGCTAAAAAGTTATTTGGTAATGATGATCCAATAAATAAGACATTAAAGCTTGAAAATCAGGATATATTAAAAGTTGAGGCCATAATTGAAGATGTGCCGGCCAATAATAGTATCACTTTTGAGTGTATAATGCCTTGGGCCTTATTTGAAAAAAGGGAGCCCTGGGCGAGAGGTACTAATTGGGGAAATAATATGTGCCTAACGCTTGTTCAATTAACCGATAACAAGTTTTTTGCGGAATCAAATGCTTCAATGAAAGGTATTTATAAGCGAAATCAAAAAGGTAATACTGCAGAGGCATTATTACACCCATTAACTAAATGGAATCTTTACGGTGATTTTGAAAATGGAAAATCTGTGGGGGGTAAAATTGAGCAGCTTAAGATATTCTTAATGCTTGCCTTTTGTATTTTGTTGATTGCCTGTGTAAACTTCATGAATTTATCTACAGCCCGTTCTGAACGCAGGGCAAAAGAAGTGGGAATCCGCAAGGCAATTGGCTCTACTCGTAAATCGTTAATAGGTCAATTTTTATTAGAATCTCTATTTGTAACTTTTCTTTCGGGCATTTTGGCTTTTATTCTGGTCGAAGTTAGTTTACCCTACTTTAATAACTTATTAAATCTTCAGTTGCAGATTGATTACCGTAATGCTAATTTTTGGGTTACACTTTTTGCGCTAATGATTTTTACAGGATTTGTTGCAGGAAGTTATCCTGCGCTGTATTTATCTTCTTTTGAGCCAATTAAGGTGTTAAAAGGTTCCAAAATCAAAACCGATTCCTCAGTTTCTATCCGGAAAGTTCTCGTCGTTGTTCAATTTGGTTTTGCTGCTTGTTTAATTATTTGCACCACAGTAATTTATCAACAGCTTAGGTACGTGAAAAATAAGCCAATTGGTTATGAAAAGTCTAACCTTGTCCAAATTTCTGTTCAAGGCAAAATGAAGGAAAACAGTAAGCTGGAATTACTAAAAGCTCAACTTTTAAAATCCGGTGCAGTATCTCAGGTTACTTTTTTTAGTAAAGATATTACTGAAAATGGTAATAATACGACTGACATATCATGGGAGGGTAAAAGCCCGGGAGAATCCATTTTGTTTAATAACAGAGGAATTGGTAGTGATTTTATTAAAACTATAGGAACGGAGTTAGTTGAGGGGAGAGAGCTTTCATCAATCAATAAAAAGGATAGTGGAAGTGTAATGTTAAATGAAGCTGCGGTAAAAATGATGAGGCTTAAAAATCCTGTCGGAGCCACAATATTGTGGGGAGATACTAAACTGATAAATGTTGGTGTTGTAAAAGATTTTGTAGTGGAAAGCGCTTATCAAAAGGTTGCCCCAATGATATTTTATCCAAGTTATTTGGAAGGTCCGGAAGTTATTATTGCGCGCTTAAATCCTAACCAAAATATAGGTTCTTCGTTAAATAAAATTGATGAGTTGGTTAAAGGAATTGAATCCAATTATCCTGTGAACAGAAAATTTGTTGATGAATCATTTGAGGCTAAATTTCAAAACGAAAAGCTTTTAGGCACATTGTCTAATTGGTTTGGTGGTTTTGCCATCTTTATTTCTTGCTTAGGCTTGCTTGGATTAGCCTTGTTTATGGCAGAACAACGCAAAAAGGAAATCAGTATTCGTAAAGTGTTGGGAGCAAGTACAGGAAATATTCTCACCTTATTAAATAGAGATTTTATAAAACTGGTTGTCATTGCAAATTTAATTGCTTTTCCGGTAGCCTATATTATTATCACTAAGTGGCTCTCTGCTTTCGAATATCGCGTTTCCATATCTTTTTTACCTTTTGTCTTGGCTGGTTGTATCTCTATTTTGATTGCAGTTTTAACCGTAAGTATACAGTCTGTAAAAGTAGCAAAAGCCAACCCAATTGATGCTTTGAAGTACGAATAACCTAAACTCAATCAAAATGTTCAAACTCAATCTCAAAATAGCATTAAGGAGCCTTTGGAAGAACAAAGGCTATACATTGATTAATGTGGGGGGACTCGCTATTGGTCTGGCAAGCTGTATGCTGCTCTTGATGTACGTTGCTTACGAGTGGAGCTTTGATAAGCAGTTCAGTAATTACGAGAAAATCTATATGGTGTATAACAATATGGATGCTAATGGAGAAATTACAACCTGGCCAACAACACCTACACCCATGGCCAGAGAAATAAGAGACAAAATCCAGGGAGTAGAATACGCGGCACATTCTAGCTTTCCGGAAAATCAACTCATTAGTTATGGTGCTAACAGCTTTAAAAAAATCGCTATATATGCTGAACCTTCTTTTTTGAAAATGTTGGATTATAAATTTATCAGCGGTAGTGCGGCCAATGCTTTGCAGCAGGTAAATACAGTAATCCTGACTGAGACACTAGCAAAAAATCTATTTGGTAATGAGGATCCGATCAATAAAATAGTAAAATTAGGAAATACAGAAGGGTTAAAAGTAGAAGCCATTATTAAAGATATTCCTCAGAGCAGTAGCTTCCGATTTGATTATTTATTGCCTTGGGCCTTATTGGAAAAGTTCGACCCTCAGCGTAAAGAATTGAACTGGAAAAGCAACAATAGTTTAACTCTTCTCCAGTTAAAGGATAATCATTTTTTTGATCAGGTTAGTCATCAAATGAAAGGTATCTATAAGCGCAATAGAAAAATTTCGGCTAGTGAAGCATTATTGCAACCATTCTCTAAGGTGCATTTATATGATAAATTTGAGAATGGTAAATCTGTGGGCGGTAAAATCGACCAACTCCGGATTTTCTTTGTTTTGGCCTTTTGTATCTTGCTAATCGCCTGTGTGAATTTTATGAACCTTTCTACGGCAAGATCTGAAAAAAGAGCAAAGGAAGTAGGCGTACGCAAAGCAATAGGCTCGTCGAGGAAATCTCTTGTAAGCCAGTTTATAATGGAGTCAATGTTAATGGCTTTTATTGGGATGCTGGTCGCCTTTGCACTTATGGAGCTGACTTTACCTTATTTTAATGGTTTGCTCAATATCGACCTCGTTATCGGTTATTACGACTGGAGATTTTGGTGTGCATTAATAGGTTTGTCGCTGTTAACTGGCTTTATTGCGGGAAGTTATCCAGCATTTTATCTATCTTCTTTTGAACCTGTTAAGGTTTTAAAAGGATTCAGCATAGCTGGTAATTCATCACTTTCCATTCGTAAGATATTAGTGATCTTTCAGTTCGTATTTGCCGTTTGTCTGATCGTCTGCACTTCAGTTATTTACCAGCAGTTAAATTACATTAAAAACAAGCCCGTTGGATATAGTAGATCCGGATTATTGGAAATACCGATTCAGGGAAACATGCGTTCCGAATCTCAATTAATGCTGGTCAAGGATCAGCTCCTTAAATCAGGGGCGGTTACTGATGTAACCTATTTTAGCCAATCGCTTAATGATGGTGGGAATAATAGTAGTGATTTCAACTGGCCAGGTAAAAAACCAAATGATGTATTCTTATTCAATTACAGGTGTTCTGGTTATAATTTTACAAAAACAATTGGAGCAGAAATGTTGGCAGGTAGAGATTTTTCTCCTCAGTTTGTGGATTCTGCAACTATAATAGTGAATGAAGCAGCTGTAAAGATGATGGGATTAAAGCAGGCCGTAGGTACAGTTATTAAAAAAGGTGATATTCCCTATACAATTATTGGTGTGATGAAAGATTATGTGTCAGAATCACCTTATAAGAATGCCAATCCTACAGTGATGTTTTATCAGATGGGGGAAGTGAGTTCTATTATTGCCCGTATCAAACCTGATCAAAATATTAGTACCTCAATTGAACAAATCAATGGTATCTTCAAAAAGATAAACCCTGATTTTCCTGTGGATAGCAGATTTGTGAATGATGATTTTGAACAGAAGTTTCAAAATGAAAAGCTCCTTGGTACGTTATCCAATTGGTTTGGAGGTTTTGCAATATTTATTTCTTGCCTGGGACTCTTAGGCCTGGCGTTATTCATCGCCGAACAGCGCAAAAAAGAAATTAGTATCCGAAAAGTTTTGGGAGCAAGTACAGGAAATATTCTCACCTTATTAAATAGAGATTTTATAAAACTCGTTGTCATTGCAAATTTAATTGCTTTCCCGGTAGCTTACATCATTATCAATAAGTGGCTTTCTGCTTTCGAATATCGCATTTCTATATCTTTTTTACCTTTTGTAATAGCTGCAGGGATATCGTTAATTATCGCAATACTAACTGTAAGTGTACAATCTGTAAAAGTGGCAAAAGCCAATCCTATTGATGCTTTGAAATACGAATAAACATCATTGTTCATTATTGTACGAATCATGTCCGATAATGAACATGTAATACTTTGTTTTCGTTGTTAATCGTTTGATTTTTAGATGTATGTGGTGTTTTTTTAATTTGGCATACGATTAGCAACCTGAAACGAAATCACGGTGCAATGTTCAAACTTAATTTAAAAATCATCTTACGAAGCATTTGGAAGAACAAGATATCTTCTTTTATAAATGTTATTGGATTAGCTATTGGCCTTGCAGCATGTTTAATGCTGTTGATTTATGTGATGTACGAATGGAATTTTGATAAACAATCAAAAAATGCTGCGAATGTACATGTAGTAATGACTAATGTTCTTGATGATAAAGGGAAAGTTTTTGTGACATTTAATGGGTCGACAACTGCTTTTGCCCCACTTATTAAACGAGACATTCCGGAAGTGCAATACATAAGCCGTATGGACTACGGTAACATGGGTTTAATTGCAAACGGAATTAATGGCTTTAAAAAGAAGTCCAAATTTGCTGAACCTGATATTCTGAAAATGTACGATTACCATTTCATATCAGGTGATCCTAAAACTGCTTTAGCAGATCCAAGATCGGTAATACTAACTGAAAGCACTGCTAAAACCCTATTCGGAACAACAGATGTTTTAAATAAAACTGTTAAATATCAGGAGAAAGAGAACCTGAAGGTTACCGGAGTTATACAAGATCTTCCAGAGAACAGCTCTAATAGATTCGATTATTTAATGCCATGGTCTTTTTATGAAATAGTAGATGAAGGTGCGAAAGACTTAAACTGGAATAATTATAGTTTCGTAACGTTAGTTTCTCTAAGGTCGGATGCAAATCTTGACCTGGTTAACAAGAAAATTGATGAGTTGGTTAAAAGAAACAATAAACAAATTTCACAGCCTAACTTTCTGTTCCCATTAAGCAAAATGCACCTCTATGGAAAGTTTGAAGAGGGTAAAAGTGTAGGTGGTGATATTGAACAAATATGGCTTTTTACGGCTTTAGCTATAGGTATACTATTAATTGCATGTATCAACTTCATGAACATGGCAACCGCAAAGTCAGAAAAACGTGCAAAGGAAGTTGGCATAAAGAAAACGATAGGGGCAAACAGGAGATCATTGATTGTGCAGTTCCTGGCCGAATCTATGGTGCTTACATTAATTAGTGTAGTCATTGCGATTGTATTGATAGAATCGTTTATCCCGGTTTTCAATAACCTGTTGAATATTGAAATGAGTATTCCTTATTTTAATTCTTATATATGGTTAGGGCTTTTGTCTGTTGTGTTACTTACAGGCCTAATTGCGGGTAGTTACCCGGCCTTTTACTTGTCGTCGTTTAATCCTACCCAATCACTCAAAAGAAATGTAGAAGGTAAAGGGTTCTTCTCCTTTAGTTTAAGAAAGGTGTTAGTAATTGGACAGTTTTGTTTTACGATCATCCTGATCATTTCGACCCTGGTTATTTATAAACAGATTCAGTTTATAAAAAACAAGCCTGTAGGTTTTGATGTGAATGCGCTGGTTGAAATGCCGCAAGATGGACAGCTGGTAGAGAAGTTTGAACTGCTTAAAACAAGGTTGTTAAAATCCGGTGCTGTTACAAGTATGTATCAGTCATCTGTTAACTTATCTCATCATGGTTCTAATTTTACGGGTTTAGAATGGTCGGGAATGCCGCAGCCTGAGAATAAGGTGATGTTCAATAGAGTTGGAACTACGTATGATTATATCAGTACAAATGGAATTAAACTGATCGGTGGTAGAGATTTTAATAAAAAGTATGCCTCCGATTCTTCGGCAGTGCTGGTTAGCGCCTCAGCTGTTAAGGTAATGGGATTAAAAAAACCTATTGGAGAGCGTATTAAGATGTTTGATACTAGTTTTACCATCATTGGGGTTTTTGATGATTATATATGGGATTCGCCATATCAATCAAATAGTCCGATGGTTGTTTATTTTAACAAAGGTGGGACTGGTGCAATTACCATGCGTTTAAATGAAGATAATAGTCTTCAGCAAAATATCGAAACTATTACGAATATCACTAAAGAGATAAACCCATCATATCCAGTAGAAATCAAGTTTATGAATTCTATATATGCTGAAAAACTTACCAAAGAGAAGACCTTGGGAACTTTGTCTAATCTGTTTGGAGGTTTAGCTATTTTTATATCCTGCTTAGGTTTATTTGGGTTAATATCTTATAGTGCCGAGCAACGCACTAAAGAGTTTGGAATAAGAAAAGTTCTTGGTGCTTCGGTTGCAAGTTTAATGCAGTTGTTGTCGCTGTCTTTTATAAAGTTGATTCTTGTGGCAACTGTATTGGCAACTCCAATAGCCTATTATATAATGATTAAATGGTTGGATAATTTCGAATTCCATACTACAGTATCATGGTGGATAATTGCCTTGGCAGCTGTAGTGACAATCGCAATATCCTTGCTTACTGTAAGCTATAAGGCTTATAGGACTGCCAAGTCAAATCCAATTAATGCACTTAAATACGAATAACCAAACGACTAATAAGAATTGAGATGTTTAAATTAAACTTAAAAATCGCCTTGCGAAATCTTTGGAAACACAAGGCTTATACATTCATCAATATCATCGGCTTATCAATTGGGTTGGCGGCGTGTCTGCTTATTTTTATTTTCTTAAGGTACGAGTTGAGTTTTGATAAAAATTATTCAAATGAAGACAGAGTATTCAGAGTAGTATCATCCTGGACTTACCCTGAGGGTGATTTTTACAGTAAAGGTGTACCCAGACCTATGGCCGCGGCAATACGTAATGATTTTCCACAAATAGAGTATAGCGCTGCAGTGCAGGAATCGGGTGGCATAATCAAGATCCCGGCTACATCGGAAAGACCGGAAATTAAAGAAGAATCAAGTGTTTATTATATCGAACCGCAATTCTTCGATATCATTAAAATCAAATGGTTAGAAGGAGAACCTCGCAAAGCTTTATCTGCTCCAAACACTGTTACCTTGTCAAAAGAAACAGCTGATAAATATTTCGGAAGATGGCAAAACGCCGTTGGCAGGAACATCCGGTTTGCAAACAGATTAGATCTCAAAGTTACCGGGGTGTTTGAGGATTTTCCAGAGAATAGCAGTTTCCCGTTTAACGTTGTTGTTTCTTACCTGACCGACAAAGATGAAAGTATGAACAACTGGCAGTCTGTTAGTTCCAGATCCGAGTGTTATGTCTTGCTAAAAAAGGGAATTGACGCATCAACACTTAAAGCTCCGGTACTGAAACTGATCGATAAATATTATGAAAAAGGAAGCGTAGGAAAAGAACATCATTATTTTCAGCCACTCCACGAGATTCATTACAACGAAAAATACGGCAACTTTACCAAGAAGGTTATGCCGGACAGCCAGATCATTGGGCTTATTGTAATTGGTGCTTTTTTATTGATTACAGCCTGTATCAACTTTATTAACCTGGCAACGGCTCAGGCGGTGAGCAGATCCAAAGAGGTAGGTGTCCGCAAGGTAATGGGAAGTATGCGTAAACAGCTGGTGCTTCAGTTTTTAAGTGAAACCGCTTTGATCACCATCATTGCGCTGCTGATTGCCAGTGTACTTACAGAATTGGCCTTACCCGGGATGAGAAATCTCTTTAGCGGAAATATATCCTTTAGCCTTTTCGGGCATCCGGTGATATTTATCTTCATGATCCTGCTGGTTTTGCTGGTGAGTTTTCTTGCAGGTTTTTATCCGGCCATGATCGTATCAGGTTTCAGTCCTGCGCTGGCGATAAAAAATAAGATCAGCGCAGCAAACACTGGAGCACTTGGACTCAGGAAAGCACTGGTAGTTATACAATTTGCCATCACATCGGTATTGATCGTAGGTACTCTGGTGGTGATTAATCAGATGAGTTTCATGCGGGCCCAGTCTTTAGGGTTTGATACCAACGCAATTGCATTGGTTAATGTACCCTCTGACAGCCTGAGTCAACTAAAATTCAACAGCTTAAAAGAGAAATTACTTCATATCAATGGGGTGAAAGCAGTAAGCTTTTGTAATGCAGCCCCTTCATCAACCAACAACAATAGCTCCAGTTTTAGTTATAACAGTACCAAAGACGAGAATTTCCAGCTGAGTGTAAAGTCGACTGATGAGAATTACATCAATACCTTTTCTTTAAAACTTATTGCCGGGAGAGCGCTGGCAAAAACTGACACTATCAGAGAAACAGTAGTTAATGAAACTCTGCTGAAAAGACTGAACATCTTGAATCCCAATGAGATTTTGGGTAAATTTATTACAACACAGGGACGGAAGATGCCGGTTGTTGGGGTTGTTAAGGACTTTAATAACTTTTCTCTGCACGATAAAATAGAGCCTACAGCATTGATCTCATTTAAACAAGTTTATAACCTACTTGCCGTTAAAATGGAACCCGGACAACTCCTGCCTGCGATGAAAGCGATTGAAAGTGAATGGAACAGTACATTTCCTGACTACGTGTACAGCTCCAGCTTTATGGACGACCAGATCAGTTCATTTTATGAAACAGAACGTGTGATGAGTGTGCTTTTTAAAGTATTTGCTGGTGTGGTTATTTTTATATCCTTCATAGGCTTGTTCGGATTGATCTCTTTCATCGCCACCCAAAGAACAAAAGAAATTGCAATTAGGAAAGTACTCGGAGCCTCTACTTTAGAACTGGTAAAAATGCTGAACAGTTCATTTCTCTGGATGGTACTCATTGCCAATTTGATTGCCTGGCCTGTTTCCTATATATTTATCTCCAAATGGCTGGAAGGCTTTGCTTACAAAGCGCCGCTCAGTATTTGGCCATTTATGATCGCCATGCTACTTTCTATAGGCATTACCCTAATTACTGTCAGTCTGCGGTCTTACAGGGCTGCCAATACAAATCCTATAGATGCATTGAAATACGAATAACCAAACGACTAATAAGAATTGAGATGTTTAAACTGAATTTAAAAATTGCCTTGCGAAATCTTTGGAAACATAAGGCTTATACGTTTATTAACATTGCCGGTCTTGCAATTGGTATGGCTAGTTGTATCCTGATATTTATCTTTATAAGATACCAGCTTAGCTTTGATGAGCAGTTTGTAAATAAGGATCGTATTTATCGTGTGGTAAGTAATTGGGAAAGCAAAGGAGGAACAGATGCATCTCAAGGAGTGCCGGTTCCGCTTTCAAAGGCCATACGTAATGATATGCCTCAGTTTGAAAAGGTTGCTGCAATTCAAAGTGCAGGAGGAGTAGTTTTAGTTCGTGATGAAACAGGTAGAACTACTTTTAAGGAAGACATTCGAGTTTTTTATACACAGCCGGAATTCTTTGATATTTTCGACTTAACATGGCTGGTAGGAACACCGAATGTGGCCTTAACGCAGCCTAATACAGTTGTGCTGTCTCAAGATAAAGCAACAAAATACTTTGGAGATTGGAGAAATGCAATGGGTAAAACCATACGCTTTAGAAACCAAATGGATTTAAAAGTAACAGGAGTATTTAAAGAGATACCCGAAAACAGTACCCTCGCTTTAAATGTTCTTGTCAGTTATGCCAACTACTCTTATAAAGATAGTGACAACTGGGGGTCGGTAGGCTCAAGTTCAGAATGTTATCTGCTTTTAAAGAAGGGGGTCGACATAAGCTCGCTAGATGGTGCTTTAGCTCAGTTTAATAAAAAATATTATAAGAACGATACAGATGGAAACCGTCAGTTCCACACTTTTCAACCCTTAAAGGATATTCACCAAAATGCCCGTTATGGAAACTTCTCTGGCAAAAATATGGAGAAGAAGGAACTCTACAGCTTGTCAATTATTGGTGCATTTTTACTCCTTACAGCCTGTATTAATTTTATAAATCTGGCTACTGCACAAGCGGTAAGCAGATCAAAAGAAGTGGGCATCAGAAAGGTAATGGGCAGCCGACGTAAACAGTTAGTAATGCAGTTTTTAGGAGAAACGCTAACCATCAGCATCATCTCAGTACTAATTGCCTGTGTACTTACTGAATTCGCCTTGCCTTATCTGCAGAATCTTTTTAATGAGCAGATCTCGTTTAGCATGCTCGAACACCCTGTCATCTTTGTTTTTCTAATTGTATTGGTTCTTGTGGTAAGTTTCCTTGCGGGCTTTTATCCATCATTAATAATGTCAGGCTTTAGCCCTGCGCTTGCCATCAAGAATAAGATGACAGCAAGTAATGCTGGTGGTTTGGGCTTACGCAGAATATTGGTGGTAGTTCAGTTTACCATCACCATAATTCTCATCATTTCTACCCTTGTAGTATTAAAACAAATGAATTACATGCGGCAGCAGCCACTTGGATTTAATCCTGATGCAGTAGCTGTGGTGGGTATTCCTGCAGATAGCTTAAGTCAGCTTAAATACAGTAGCTTAAAAGAACGGTTACTCGATATACCAGGCGTTAGCTATCTAACTTTTTGCGATGTACCTCCGTCATCAAATAATATTGCAGAAAGTAGTTTTTCTCTCAATGGCATCAAAGTCAAGGATTTTCAAGTTAGAAAGATGCATGGAGATATTGATTACTTTAAGACTTTTGATTTAAAGTTAATTGCCGGTAAACTTCCCTACAAAAGTGATACTACCAATGGATATATCGTAAATCAAACGTTTTTAAAGATGTCGAATATTAAAACTTCTGAAGAGGCATTAGGCAAATTGTTGGAAGTGAATGGTAAGAAGTTTCCAATAGTTGGCATTGTTAAGGATTTTAATGATAAATCACTTCATCAGGCAATTTCACCAATTGTTATTTCATCTCAAAAAAATGAATATTACAATACGGCCATTAAAATGGATAGCAAGCAAATGATGACTGCAATGAAACAAGTTGATAAGATATGGAACGAACTTTATCCTAATGATGTTTTTAACTCTGTGATTTTAAATGATGATTTAAACGATTATTATAATACCGAACGCGTTATGGGGGTGTTGTTTAAAGTTTTTTCTAGCATTATCATCTTCATTTCATTCATCGGTCTTTTTGGTTTAATATCATTTGTGGCGTCTCAACGCACCAGAGAAGTGGCAATCCGCAAGGTATTGGGCGCCTCTAACTACGAATTGATAAGGACGTTGAACGGTTCCTTTTTGTTAATGGTTTTTCTGGCCAATCTGGTAGCATGGCCTGTAGCTTATATATTTGTTAGTAAATGGTTAAGCGAATTTGCTTACAGGATACCACTTAGCATTTGGCCATTTGCAATAGCGATGGTTATTTCAATGACAATCACATTTATTACTGTGAGTTTGCGCTCCTACAAAGCCGCGCAAACCAATCCAATTGATGCCTTAAAATACGAGTAGAATTAAAACATTTAAAAACATAAACTCATGATAGAATTAAAAAATATAGAGAAATATTACGCTAACAAAGGTGTAAAAAGTTACATCCTTCGTCACGTAACTACCAGTATAAAACAAGGTGAATTTGTTTCCATTATGGGGCCATCTGGCGCCGGTAAATCTACTTTACTAAATATACTTGGGATGCTGGAAGAGCCTACTTATGGACAATATGAGTTTATGGGTGAAGATGTAGTTTCACTAAACGAACGTAAGCGCATAGAGTTGTATCGCAACCATATCGGCTTTGTATTTCAGGCTTATCACCTTATCGATGAAATGACGGTTGCCGAAAATATTGAGGCTCCATTATTATATAAAAAGGTTCCGGGTTCTGAGCGTAAAAGCCGTGTAGCTGATATGTTGGATAGGTTTAATATGGTAGCTAAAAGCGATCTTTTCCCTAATCAGTTATCTGGTGGCCAGCAACAATTGGTAGGTATTGCGCGTGCTTTGGTAGCGCAGCCATCTATTATTTTAGCTGATGAGCCTACGGGGAACTTACAGTCTGCACAGGCATTACAAATCATGGATCTGTTTAAAAAACTAAACGAAGAGGAGGGGATTACCATCGTGCAGGTTACCCATTCCGAAGTTAACGCTGGCTATGGTAGTCGTATTCTGCATTTATTAGATGGGGTTATTAAGGAGGATGTCGCCGTTCAGCAAACTGTTTAAATAATAACTGATTAGCCATGTTCAAACTCAATCTGAAAATAGCGTTTCGTAATCTGATAAAAAACAAGGTTTATGCTGCAATTAATATTGGAGGATTGGCACTTGGACTTACTGGTTTTGTGCTCTTGTTGTTGTTTATTAACCATGAAAATAGTTATGACAAATGGAATCCGAAACTAGAAAATGTTTATCAGGTCAGAGAATTTCTCAATCTTTCCACTCCTGATAATAGGCCGCATTGGCAGGAACTTAATAATTCCAGAAATGCAGAAATGCTGAAAAAAAGCATTCCCCAGTTTAAATATGTTACTAAGATAGATAATGATTGGGGGGATGTTCTTTCCATAAAAACCGGACTTGCCGACCCTTTAGCATTAAAGGGATTTGTTAATGCTGATTCTCTATTTTTTAAAGTATTCCCTTATCACTTTCTACAGGGTAACGAAAAAAATGCGTTGCAATCTCCTAATTCAGTGGTCGTGAAGCATAGTACTGCAAAATTGTTATTTGGTACTGATGAGGCTTTAGGAAAAACCCTTAAGATATTTAGGTGGAAGGGGGATTCTGGTGTAGCTTATACTATAACAGGTGTGGTTGAAGATCCCTCTGCTCCAGAAAGCCTTAAGTTTAATGCAATACTGCATGACGGAGAAAGAGAAAAGGACCCCGAGAATTTGAATGTCACTACTCCTTGTAAAATATACGGATTAGTAAATACGGCAATAGATACAAATGCACTAAACAAAACCATTAACAGGGCTCATTTTGATTATAAAAATAAACTCTATGGTGAGACAAATAATAAGGGCGTTTCTAAAAGTACAAGCGCTCCAAGTTTAAAAATTATCCCATTAAAGGATGTACATAGTAATCCTCCTTTCGCTAAAAGCTGGGTAGATAAGATTAAGCCTGTAGTGGCACTATCTATATTTTTATTGCTGATATCTGTCATTAATTTTATTAATCTTGCCACAGCTCAGTCTGTACAAAGAGCCAGAGAAGTTGGTGTTAAAAAAGTATTGGGAACAAGGAAGAAACAGCTTGTATGGCAGTTTCTTTGTGAAGTGGCCATTCAAAGTTTGTTTGCATTATTTATTAGTGTTGCGCTTGTTGAACTGTTACTACCCGCCTTTAGTACTAATTTTGATGTGCAGCTTAGCTTTTGGTACAATGCAAAGTTAGTGTCCATATTATTCCAGTTATTGGCTGTCTTTATTATAGTTACGCTGTTGGCTGGTTTGTACCCTGCAGCCGTACTTTCTAACTATAATCCTATTGCGGTATTAAAAGGAAATTATGAAAATAGTTTTAAAGGTATTGCATTAAGAAACGGATTAGTTATTGTCCAATTTGCAATTGCTGCAACATTCATAATCTCTATTGGTGTAATGCAATCACAAACAAATTTCATAGTAAACAAGGATCTTGGTTTTGATCGTTCCCATCTCATCAATATATCAGCCAATTATGATGAGCGATTTGCCGAAAGGATAAAAAAAATACCAGGAGTGCAATACGTAGCCACTACAACCCAGGTAATGGGCAATACGTTTAACGTTTCTGAAAAAGTAGTGTATAAAAGTAACACCTTTGATTTCAATACTGTAACAGTTACCATGGAAACATTGCCAGCTTTAGGCGTACATCTGGTTAGCGGTAGGCTGTTCTCTAAAGAGTATAAACAGGATACAGTAAATACAGTTGTTTTAAATGAATCAGCAGCAAAATTACTTGGTAAAAATACTGTTGGACAGGACTATGATGTGCTAGACGAAAAGAAAAAATATACTTTTCGCATCGTCGGAGTGATCAAAGATTATCATAATGAAGGCTTTGATAAGACTGTCTTACCTACAATTTATAAAGTTACTCATTTGGGTGGTATGTCTAGTATCAATAATCTTTTAGTCCGTTTCGATACGGATAATTACCAACATATGGTCGAGTTGATAAGGCTGGAATGGATGAAGATTTCCCCTGAATTTCCAATGATATATACCTCAGGGGAAAGTGCATTTCAAGCGCAGATACTTTCAGACAAACGCTTCATGGAAATGATCACGCTTTTTAGTGCCTTTTCAATATTGCTTTCTTTGCTTGGTTTATTTGCCTTGTCAGCATTCGTTTCAAAACGAAGAACAAAAGAAATTGCGGTTCGTAAAGTACTTGGAGCGTCTAACTTTCAAATAATTAATATGCTGAATCGTTCTTTTCTGTTACTGATTGTGGCAGCAAATCTAATCAGTTGGCCCATTGCTTACATCGCTATGAATAAGTGGCTCCAGGGATTTGCTTATCGTGTTGATATGCCTGTCGCTCCATTTGTGCTTGCCACCTTTGCTTCTTTGATAATAGCACTGTTTACTGTTAGTATACAGGCAAGAAAGGCTGCGGTTAGTAATCCGGTAAAGGCATTGAAATATGAATAATTAAGCGCTAAATAATGTTCAAACTCAATCTTAAAATAGCACTTCGGAATTTATTAAAGCATAAATCCGCTTCGTTGATCAATATCAGCGGGCTTGCCATTGGTCTTGCAGCGAGTTTATTACTCCTGTTGTATGTGCAGTATCAGTGGAGTTATGACAAACAATTTGGGAATAGTGAAAACACTTATCACCTGATGGTTAATTTTTACGGTGCCGATAAGAGCATTACCGGAACCACACCACAGGTTTCCAATGTGCTTCCGTTGGTGCTAAAAGAAGAAAGTCCAGAGATAGAACACATCAGTAGGGTGCTGTGGGCTAGCAGGCGACTGGTAGCTAATGGGCAGAATTCTTTTAAAGTAGAAGGACGCTATGCCGACCCGGATCTGTTGCGAATCTTTAAGTTTGACTATCTGAGTGGCAATCCAAACAAAGCCTTTGATGATCCAAATTCAATAGTACTCACGGAAAGCACGGCAAAAAGGCTATTTGGCAGTGCAGATGTGCTCAATAAGACTGTCCGCTTTGAAAACCAGGCTAACCTAAAGGTTACTGCGGTGATCAGGGATCTTCCGCCAAACTTCACTTATGGATTCGAATGCCTGACACCCTGGAAGCTCTATGAGAACCTGAACGGATGGCCCGCAGACCCAAATTGGGGCAATTATTCTTACTTTACGTTACTGTCTCTTAAGAATGGCACCGATCCCAATGCGTTCAGCCAAAAGATAAAAAATGCTATAGCCAGGAATACGGATACAAAGACAATTGAGGCCGCGCCTTTTGTATATCCTCTTGAAAAATATCATTTATACGGTCATTTTACTAATGGCATAGCCGATGGTGGTCAGATCGAACAAGTACGAATCTTTATCATACTGGCCTTGGGTATTCTTGCCATAGCCTGCATCAATTTTATGAATCTGTCTACGGCCAGATCTCAAAAACGTGCTAAAGAAGTGGGTATCAGAAAAACAATAGGGGCTAGTCGCACATCACTAATAATGCAGTTCCTGCTCGAATCATTTATACTAACTATCGTTAGCGTCATTCTTGCGATAATCTTAGTTGAACTACTTCTGCCAGCTTTTAATGGTTTGTTGAATACTAAATTACAGGTCAGCTATGCCAATCTGGGAAACTGGCTTGCTGTAAGCGGACTGATCCTGTTTACCGGACTAATCGCTGGAAGTTATCCTGCTTTTTTCCTTTCTTCCTTCAACCCAGTTCAGGCTTTAAAGAAAACTACAGCATTTAAAAGCAATTTTAGTCTCAGCTTTAGGCAGGTACTAGTTATCATTCAATTCGGTTTTGCAATTGTTGTGATCGTGGCAACACTCATCCTTTATCAGCAATTACAATATTTAAAGAATAGACCCCTCGGCTTCGATACCAATGCACTGATCGAAATGCCTCATGAAGGAAACCTTTACCCGAAATTTGATCAGTTCAAGGAGAGGTTACTCAACTCAGGTGCAGTAACCGCCGTTGCCCAGTCATCGGGAAGCATTGCCTTTCAAAATTCTAATACTAGCGGGTTTGAATGGCAGGGCATGGCAGAAGGCGATAAAAAGATGTCATTTGACATTATACAAACCACTTATGACTTCCTGAAAACGAATAATATTAGATTGATTGCTGGACGAGACTTTAATAAGAGCTTCGCTTCAGACTCATCGGCGTTGATGCTCAGTGAAACCGCTGTAAAAAGAATGAAACTTAAAGATCCACTTGGAAAGTTGGTGTTTTTCAACGGGAAACAAAGACCGGTGGTAGGCGTATTTGCTGATGTGTTGTGGGATGAACCCACGAGGGAACTACATCCGATGTCCATAATATTCAATGCGGAAAATAGTGATGTGATTACAATGAGATTAAATACTACACGTAGCATTAAGGAAAATATTGATCAGATCAGCAAAATCACAAAAGAGCTTAATCCTGATTTTCCTGTAGAGATCAAATTCGTAGACAGTTTGGTAGCCGAGAAATTTGAGCATGAACAGATGTTATCCATAATATCAAATCTCTTTGCAGGCCTTTCCATATTCGTTTCCTGTCTTGGTCTGTTTGGTCTGTCGGCATTTAGTGCTGAACAACGAACCAAAGAGATTGGCGTACGCAAAGTACTTGGAGCAAGCATTACTGGCATCATTACCCTGCTGTCGGTAAGTTTTGTTAAAACAGTGATGATCGCAATGGTATTGGCCATGCCAATAGGATACCTGATCATGGATAACTGGTTGATGCAGTTTGATTATCACATTTCAATTGGTCCGATCGTATTCATTCTTACCGGATTATCAAGTGTTTTGATTGCACTGATTACTGTGAGCTGGCAGGCATATCGCGCCGCCAAGGCAAATCCTGTTGATGCATTGAAATACGAATAAATGCTTAGTAATGTAATGAAGCATTTATCTTTGCATCATGCAACGCAGTTTTACCGATCAGCTAAATAGAGAAATTTTAATCAACTACCCGCCAAAGCGGATCATATCGTTAGTACCGTCTCAAACAGAGTTGCTGTTTGAGCTTGGGCTGGATAAGGAAATTATAGGTCTCACTAAATTCTGCATTCATCCTATTGAAAAATTTGCAGAGCGCACTAAAATAGGGGGCACTAAGAAATTAAATATTGAACTCATAAGGGAGTTAAATCCAGATCTGATTATTGGAAATAAAGAAGAAAACCAGCAATCGCAGATTGAAGAGTTAATGGAAGATTATCCGGTATGGATGAGCGATATTTATACTTTAGAAGATGCCAAGAAAACCATAACGCAAATTGGTGAATTGGTAGATAGGCAACCCGAAGCTTCTTACTTAAATCATTTGATCAACGCTGGTTTTAACGACCTTCAAACTTTAGCGGTGCAAAATGGAATCAATAAAAAAGTTGCTTATCTAATCTGGAGAAAGCCATACATGCTGGCTGGCAGAGATACCTTCATAGATAATATATTGGCAATAAATGGCCTTAGTAATGTAATTAAAGAAAGAAGATACCCTGAAATTGAACTGAATGAACTGGCTGAATTAAAACCAGACCTGATATTCTTATCCTCAGAACCTTATCCCTTCAAAGAAGAACATCTTGAAGAAATAAGGCAGGTAGTACCTGAGGCAAAAGTAATGTTGGTTGATGGAGAAATGTTCTCCTGGTATGGTAGCCGACTGGTTAAAGCAGTTCAATATCTGTTTCAGCTTCAAAAGGAACTTTATTAACCGGCCGGCCGGGTTGAATTATTTATCTTTTAAAAAGTTGCTCGTTATTTCAACAAAGTAACCTCAACTCTTCTGTTCTTTAAACGTCCTTCTTTGGTTTTGTTATCAGCAATTGGCTGAGTGTCACCTAATCCGGAAGTTTCAATTCTATCGCCATTAATACCCAGGCTAATCAAGTAATCTTTAACCGATACTGCGCGTTTTTCTGATAACCATTGATTGTATTTTGCAGTTCCGGTTTTATCTGAATGTCCTTCGATAAGAATTTTACGACTTGCATCTTTTTGTTTTAAAACTGTTGCAACATCTGAAATGCTCCTTTTTGAACCCTCATTTAAATACGAAGAGTTGGTAGGGAACAAAATTTCTGAGCTAAAAGTGAATTTAATTCCGGCGTTTGTACGTTCTACCTGGCTTTCAGGAAGATTTTTTCTAATGTTGTCAAGCTCTGTGTCGCCTGCTGGTTTTTCTACAGGAGTTGGAGTGGTTTGAACGATTTTCTTTTTTGTCTTACACGAGAGTGTTACGCTAACTGCGAGCGCCAAAAATAAGATGGTTTTCTTTGTCATTTGTGGTTTATATATAGTTTGTGTGTTAATTCAAATTATTATTTCAATTCATTAATAGCGCTGTCAATATAGCTTACACTAGTCGAGTCACTTTGGTTTTGCTTTTTAAGTTGAACCAGATAGTTAGTTACATATTCATTATAACCGTAACTTTTATATTTTAATCCTACTCCTTTAACAAGATCAATTCCCTTTTTTAGCGCGTCAATGTTGCTAACCTTACCTAATATGTTTACGTAAGCAGGAACAAGTTCTATTTGATCCTGTCCGGACATTGCAGCAAATTTCTCGGTAATAAAAGGAAACTCTTTCTCTGTTCCAAATTTAGAATAAATAATTACTATTGCTTGTGTAAGGGCAGCTTTGTTGTCTTTTTCAAGTACTCTTGCTGAAGCTAAAGCCTCTTCAGGTTGCTGTAATGCAAGTGCTAGTAAAGACGCCCCTTGAACTCCATACGATTTACTTTCCAATCCTTTTTTGAACAAAGGCAGGTCGGCAGCATTTTTATTGCCGCCTATAATTGAAATTGCCTGAGCCTGTACAGTTGTATTCGGATCCGCGGAAGCAAGCTTTTGAATGGCAGGTATTGCAGATTTAAAAAGCTCCAAATCATCAGAAGCAATTGAATCAAGCGCCTGTATTCTTAAAGAGTAATACTTATCATTTAATGCCGAAAGTAAAACCTTTGCGCCCTCCGCATCTTTTTTGTTTTTTCCGGCTGCATCTATAGCTTCAAGTCTGTCTATGAACAATGGAGCGTGCGCATATTGAAAAGCAAATTCAGCTAAAGATTTATGATCATCTTTCTCAGCCAATAAAACTTTTTCAGCATCAACGTTTACAAGATCAGGTTTAGTCGCACTGGCAAATGTAAAAGTCTGCACTGCATCTTTAAACGTAACCTGATAGCGTTTTTTACTACCACCACTGTATACATCAATAGCCATAGGTAAAGTAAACGGGTCACCTGCCTGAGTTTGCTTAAGTGTTACTTTCTGTGTTTTTGCACTTTCATCCCAAGCATAATCAATAGTTATTTTTGGATGACCGGCATTAAAATACCACTGATTAAAGAACCAATTCATATCCTGTCCGCTTGCTTCTTCCATGGCCAAACGCAATTGATGCGCTTCTCCATTTTTAAAAGCATTCTGTTTCAGATAGATATTTAAGCCTTTAAAGAAAACTTTATCTCCCAAATAATTGCGCATCATATTCAAAATGCGACCTCCTTTTTGATAAGATACAGCATCAAAAACTTCCTCTTTATCTACATAATGGAAACGAACAAGGTTCTTTAGTGACTCCTTTTTAGAACCTAAATACTGACTCATGTCCTCGTAATTATGCGCATCAGCAGCATCCTTTCCGTATTTATGCTCAGCCCATAAATACTCGCTATAATTAGCAAATGATTCATTTACAGTTAGGTTGCTCCAACTTTCGGCAGTAACATAATCGCCAAACCATTGATGAAACAGTTCGTGTGCTATAGTGCTCTCAGCTTGCCCGAAACTTTCATCAAGCATTTCTCTTGATGTGCGTTGTACATAAGCGCCATGTAAGGTTGCAGTAGTGTTTTCCATTGCGCCACTCACATAATCGCGAACTACAATCTGACTGTATTTATTCCATGGATAGTCGATGCCCAGTGTTTTAGAATAGAAGTCTATCATTTCCGGGGTAAGCCCGAAAATTTGTTTAGCATAAGGAGCATAAGCGGGCTCCAGATAATAGTTTACCTCTTTAGTTTTCCATTTATCACGATAGATCTTGAAATCGCCAACAGCCATCATAAATAGGTAAGGAGAGTGGGGTAGATCCATTTTCCATGTATCTGTACGGGTTCCATTGGTGTTTTTTAGCTGACTTACCAATTTCCCGTTCGATAAGGTTACATATTTGGCAGGTGCAGTAATACTAATTTCGGCTGTAGTTTTCTGATTTGGTCTATCTATTGTAGGGAACCATGCAGAAGAGGCTTCTGTTTCTCCTTGAGTCCAAATCTGTACCGGCTTTCCTTTAACCGTACTATCTGGATTAATAAAATACAGACCCTTTGCATCAGTTATGGCAGCGCTGCCTTTTACTTTTAATTCATCAGGTTTTGCGGTGTAATCAATAAAGATGGTATAAGCCTCACCGGGTAAGAACTTCTTTCCCAACTGTATTTTTAGCTGTTCGTCATCGTAAGTGTATTTTAGCGTTTGCTGGCTTTTTCCATTTACCAGAGCAATAGTCTTGATGTCCATGCCTTTTGCATCCAGCGTTAGCGAATCTGTGGCGTAAGCATAAGGCTTTAAGGTAACCCATTCCTTACCAAGTAGATGGCGCTTTGAGTAATCGAATTTTACATCTAACTTAGTGTGCACCAATGCGTTTATTTTAGTTGCCGAAGCGCGGTATGTGGAGTTTTTACTAATGTCGTCAGTTGTTTCTACTTGAGCCCAAATACAATTGGAAGTTAAAATAAGTGCCAGTCCAACACAGGCCGATTTGCAAAATAAGTTCTTCATAGAAGCCAATTAAAGCGCCCAAGTTACGTATTCGTAGTAATAAAGAAAAGTAACAGTGTTGTGTGCGTATTTTTTGTTTATTTTTATAAATAGAAATCCGATAAAGCATTTTAGGTAAAACAATTTTGGCTATGAAAACAATATTTAAAAGCAGTCTGATAGCACTTGTCATTATGTTCCCTACTTTTGCTCAGGCTCAAAAAACCAATACACTGCAAAAAATGACGATAACTTATCCGGAAACGAAAAAAGAAAATATAAAAGATACCTATTTTGGAACTGTAGTAGAAGATCCGTACCGTTGGTTGGAAGATGATCGGGCAGAAGATACAAAGGCATGGGTAAAAGCAGAAAATGCAGTAACCCAGAAGTATTTGGCACAGATTCCTTACAGAAAAAACATAAAGGAGCGATTAACAAAGTTGATGAACTACGAAAAGTATTCTCAGCCATTTAAGGAAGGTGATTATACTTATTTCTATAAAAACACAGGATTACAGAACCAAAGCGTATTGTATCGCCAAAAAGAAGGAGGGGAGCCAGAAGTGTTTCTCGATCCTAATTCTTTCTCTAAAGATGCTACCACTTCATTGGCAGACATCAGTTTTTCTAAGGATGGTAGTTTAGTGGCATATCAGTTGTCGGCAGGTGGTTCAGACTGGACTAGCGTTGTCGTAATGCATGCAGCCGATAAATCAATTATTGGCGATACGCTGACGGATGTGAAATTCTCTGGCATTGCATGGCAAGGCAATGCAGGCTTTTATTATAGTAGTTATGATAAGCCAAAAGAGGGTAGTCAGCTATCTGGCTTAACAGAGCAGCATAAATTGTATTTCCATACACTGGGAACTTCACAAAAAGAAGATCAGCTAGTGTTTGGAGGAGCAAAAACTCCCCGCAGGTATATTGGTGCTGGTTTAACAGAGGATGAACATTACCTGATTATCTCTGCAGCAAACTCTACATCGGGCAATGAATTGTATATAAAGGATCTTTCAGTAGCCAACGCTACAATCGTCCCCGTAGTTGATAATTTTGAACAGAACCATAGTATTATTGATAATATTGGCAGTAAACTATACATATATACTAACCTGGGTGCACCAAACGGACGAATTGTTACTGTTGATGCTGCTGACCCGAAACCGGCAAACTGGAAAGACCTGATTAAAGAAACAGATAACGTGCTAAGTCCATCAACTGGGGGAGGTAAGTTATTTGCTAACTATATAAAGGATGCAGTTTCGATGGTATTGCAGTATGATATGGATGGCAAGTTAGAGCATGAAATTAAATTACCTGGATTAGGTACGGCTGTTGGTTTTGGTAGTAAAAAGAAAGAATTGGAGCTGTTTTATACCTTTACATCATATGTTTACCCCACTACTATCTTTAAATATTCGGTAACTACAGGTAAATCGGAAGTGTATAAAAAGCCGGGTATCGATTTCGATCCCTCAAAATACGAGTCTAAGCAGATATTTTATACTTCTAAAGACGGGACTAAAGTACCAATGATTATCACTTATAAAAAAGGAATAGCGTTAAATGGCGAGAATCCTACTGTGTTATATGGTTACGGAGGTTTTAACGTTAGTTTAACTCCTGCATTTAGTACTTCGATAGTTGTTTTGTTGGAGCAAGGGGGAGTTTATGCTGTCCCTAATCTTCGTGGTGGTGGTGAGTATGGCGAGAAATGGCATCTCGCAGGAACCAAATTGCAAAAGCAAAATGTATTTGACGACTTTATTGCTGCGGCCGAATATCTGATTTCAAATAAATATACCTCTAAGGATTACCTTGCCATAATGGGTGGCTCAAATGGTGGCTTGCTTGTGGGCGCTACTATGGCGCAGCGACCGGAGTTGTTTAAGGTGGCATTTCCGGCCGTAGGCGTAATGGATATGTTGCGTTATCATAAGTTTACAGCAGGAGCAGGCTGGAGCTATGACTACGGAACATCAGAAGATTCAAAAGAAATGTTCGAGTACTTATATAAGTATTCGCCGGTGCATGCTTTAAAAGCCGGCGTGAAATATCCGGCAACACTGGTTACTACCGCAGATCACGATGATAGGGTGGTGCCTGCGCACTCTTTTAAATTTGCTGCAACATTGCAGGAGAGGCAAGGAGGTGATGCCCCGGTACTGATCAGTATACAGACGAACGCAGGGCATGGTGCCGGTAAACCGACAGACAAAGCTATTGAAGAAATTGCCGACAAGTGGGCGTTTCTATTTTACAATATGGGGTTGGGGTATAAATAACATTTTTTAAAAAAATACAAGAAAGTGGTAATGATAAATTTCATTATCACTTTTTTTTTTGCCAAATTTTTTGGTTCGGAAGGTAGGTCGGGTATTGAACGGGGCATGTTCGGGCTTTGTTCGGCTCTGGTCGAACGAGGTCCGAACAAGGTCCCTTTAAACGTGGTGCAAGGGACGACTGTATTTTAGGTTTTTTTTCGGACCTAATTCCGATTCAAAAGTTAATCAATAGGAATTTAGGTAAGTATAAATTCCAATTTAATTACATCCTCATTTGGATTCTATTGATTTGAATAATTAAATGTAAGAAAAATATAAATAGATAGACCTGAAACTAAATGATGAATTCCTTTTATTTCGAACTTTCTATCTTTTTTTTAAAAAAAAATGGAAATAAATTGATTTTTTAGTGGTTGCTGAAATTTTTTTAGTCCCTAAAAACATTTGAAAAAAGGAATATTTGAGTGGTTTTTGAGCTAAAATTAGAAATGGCTTCATCGAAAAGTAGTTAAATGAAAAAATATTTTAATTTTTTTTTCATCTTAAAATTTATGGCAGGGTTAAAAGTTTTGAATGTATTTTACTGGTTATCAGAAGCGTGAAATTTTTATCGTGATTAAATAATAAGGAAGGGGAATAGACGTGCAGAATATTTATTGAAAATATTTTGAAAAGGGTTTTGTGAATTGAAAACTATCCCTATATTTGCAGTCCTAAAACAATCCTAACTGCGGAAGTGGCGTAATTGGTAGCCGCACCAGACTTAGGATCTGGCGCTTCACGGCGTGGGGGTTCGAGTCCCTTCTTCCGCACACAAAAATTCCCCCGCAAAACGGGGGAATTTTTATATAAAGACGGTTATAAAAATATTGATTCAGAAAGATGAACATTACACAGGAAAAAATTAACGACTTAAATGCAGTTGTAAAAATTAAAATTGCACCTGAAGATTATACTGAAAAAGTTGATAAAACTATAAAAGATCAAGCTAAAAAAGCAACCCTTCCTGGTTTCCGTAAAGGAATGGTTCCTGCTGCTCACATCAAAAAAATGTATGGCAGAAGTATTCTTGTAGAAGAGATCAACAACCTGTTAAGCGAAACTTTAAGCAAACACTTAACTGATAATAAAGTAGAAATTCTTGGTCAACCTTTACCTGTGATGGATGATTCAAAAGAATTCAAATGGGATTATACAGATGAATTTGAGTTTGATTATGAATTAGGATTAGCTCCAGCTATTGAAGTAAACCTTTCTTCGAAAGATAAATTTACTCAATATGTTGTTAAGGCTGATGCAGAAACTCTGGCTGCGCGTATCAAAAACATCCGCAAAAGCTATGGCAAAATGTCAAACCCTGAAGTTTCGGCAGAAGAAGACGTACTTTATGCCGAATTAGCACAACTTTCTCCTGATGGTTCAGTTTTTGAAGGTGGCATTACTCAAACAGGATCTATTTGTTTAGATCAGGTTACTGATAAAAAGATTTTAAAATCTTTAATTGGTTTAAAAAAGGATGATGTAGTTGAATTAGACGTTCAAAAAGCTTTTGATAAAAACGAGGTTATTATAGCTAAGTTGTTAAATATCAGCGAAGAAGAAGCTAAAGGATTACAGTCTAAATTCCAGGTAACGATTAAAAATGTAAATCGTTTAGAGGAAGCTGATTTAAATCAAGAGTTCTTTGATAAATTATTTGGTGCAGGTGAAGTAACTGATGAGGCTGGTTTTACTGCCAGAATTACAGAAGAAGTCGAAAGCATGTTTAAGCAAGATGCAGATCGTAAATTACAAAACGATATGTATACTAAACTTACTGACAGCATTAAAATTGATTTGCCAGATGAGTTTTTACGTAAATGGTTAAAAGCTACTAACGAAAAACTAACTGACGCAGAATTAGCTGAAGGTTATGACGATTTCGCTAAAAACTTGAAATGGACTTTAATCGAAAACAAATTGATTAAAGACAACAACATCGAGATTAAATACGAAGATGTTTTCCAAACAGCAAAACAACGTTTAGACGCACAATTTAGAATGTACAGTCCAGCTCCGATGCCGGAAGATCAATTGGCTCAGTACACTGCTACTTTCCTTAAGGAGAAAGACAACGCTAACCGTATTTTTGATGAAGTAAAAGCGATTAAAGTTTTCGAACACATTCAATCAGTTGCTACCATCGAACAAAAAGAAATAGCTTATAACAAATTTGTAGAATTAAAATAAGAGAAGCTGGAAACAGTAAACACAATTAATTTTATAATATTAAGAATAAGGCGGCTTTATTAAGGCCGCCTTATTTATATAAAAGATATTCAAATTTTACAATGCCACAATAAATTACCAATTTAGTTTATCTACTTTGGTTGTAATTATTAAAAAATAAGAATAGATTTCAGAAAAATAGGAACTTATGAAACCTCCGAAGGAAGCTTCATAACAGATAAAAAGAAAATAGGAACTTATGAAAATAGATAAAGACGAGTTTAGAAAATATGCAGTTAAACATCACCGTATAAACGGTTTAAATGTTGATCGTTTTATTGGAGCAACAAACAACTCTCCAAAAAGCATGACCCCTTATATCATTGAAGAGCGCCAGCTTAATGTAGCGCAAATGGACGTTTTTTCACGTTTAATGATGGATAGGATTATCTTTTTAGGTGATGCTATTTATGACGGAAATGCAAACATCATACAGGCTCAATTGTTGTTTTTACAATCAACAGATAACAATAGAGATATTCAAATTTATATCAATTCACCAGGTGGTTCAGTTTATGCCGGTTTAGGTATTTACGACACGATGCAGTACATCACACCTGATGTGGCTACAATTTGTACCGGGATGGCGGCTTCAATGGGAGCAGTTTTATTGGTTGCAGGTGCGAAAGGAAAACGTGCTGCATTACCTCACTCACGTGTAATGATTCACCAACCATCAGGTGGTGCTCAGGGTGTGGCTTCTGATATGGAGATTAACCTTAGGGAAATGCTTAAATTGAAAAAAGAACTATACGACATCATCTCTAACCATTCTGGCCAGTCTTATGATTGGGTAGAGAAAGCTTCAGACCGTGATTACTGGATGAAAGCTGAAGAAGCTAAAGGTTTTGGGATGATTGATGAAGTACTAGTTGCTAGTAAGAAAGATAAAAATGGCTAAACAAAATAAAGAATCGCGTTGCTCTTTTTGTGGCTCAGGTAAGCAGGATACTTTAATGCTTATTGAAGGGCTTGATGCATTCATTTGTGATAAATGTGTTGCGCAGGCTAACCAGCTTCTGGTTCAGGAGTTAGGTAGCAAAAAGGGTAAAGCTTTAGATCCTTCGATTACCTTATTAAAACCGCAGGAAATTAAAGCGCATATTGATCAGTATGTTATTGGTCAGGATGATGCTAAAAAAGTGCTTTCTGTAGCGGTGTATAACCACTACAAAAGGTTGAGTCAGAAGGTTGATAAAGCCGACGAGATTGAGATTGAAAAATCTAACATCATGTTGGTAGGTGAAACCGGTACGGGTAAAACTTTACTGGCTAAAACCATTGCAAAGATATTGCATGTGCCTTTTTGTATATGTGATGCGACGGTACTTACTGAAGCGGGTTATGTGGGAGAGGATGTAGAAAGTATATTAACTCGTTTATTGCAGGCTGCTGATTATGATGTAGCCTCAGCAGAACGTGGTATAGTTTATATCGATGAGGTTGATAAGGTTGCACGTAAAAGTGATAATCCTTCAATCACCAGAGATGTATCGGGAGAAGGTGTACAACAGGCGTTATTAAAGATATTAGAAGGTACTGTAGTGAATGTTCCGCCTCAGGGTGGTCGTAAGCACCCGGATCAGAAAATGATACCGGTAAACACAAACAATATCTTGTTTATTTGTGGTGGTGCATTTGATGGTATTGAACGTAAAATAGCAAACAGATTACGTACGCAGGCCGTAGGTTATAAGGTTAAAAAGGACGATGATGAGTTGGATCTTAAAAACCTGTACAAGTATATCACTCCTCAGGATTTAAAATCATTTGGTTTAATACCTGAACTTATTGGTCGTGTACCGGTTTTAACACACCTTAATCCGTTAGACAAACAAGCTTTGCGTAACATCCTTACTGAGCCTAAGAACTCTTTATTGCGTCAGTACGTGAAATTGTTTGAATACGAGAATGTAAAGCTTGTGTTTGAAGATGAGGTTTTAGACTTTATTGTTGACAAGGCTATGGAGTATAAGCTTGGCGCCAGGGGGTTACGCTCTATCTGCGAAGCGATTATGCTTGATGCCATGTTTGACGTGCCGTCTGATGATAGTGTCCAGGAATTGAGCATTACGCTCGACTACGCCGTGGAGAAATTTGAAAAAGCCGACTTTAAAAAGTTAAAAGCTGCTTAGAAATTTAAATCCCCGGTTTTACCGGGGATTTTTTTTTAACTTGTTATTTGAGCAACGGCAGTTTAAAAAAGGAATAATAAAGAAAGGATAAATATATGAACGAAGAAAAAGACGTAAAAAAAGATGAAAAAACAGTAGCAAACGCTAAGAAAAACAAAGAAGTAGAATCTGCGGTAAAAAAAGGCTTAAAATCTAAGTCGGAAATTGTTAAGAACTGGTTGCCACGGTATACCGGAAGGCCGCTAGAAGAGTTTGGTCAGTACATATTGCTTACCAATTTTAGTAAATATGTGCAAATGTTCTCAGAATGGAACGGCAACGCACCTATTCTAGGTTTAGATAAACCTATGCAGAGCGTAACAGCAAATGGCATTACCATTATTAACTTTGGTATGGGAAGCCCGATGGCTGCCACAATGATGGACTTACTGACTGCTATTTCTCCTAAAGCAGTTTTGTTCTTAGGTAAATGTGGAGGTTTAAAAAAGAAAAACCAATTGGGTGATTTGATTTTGCCTATCGCTGCCATAAGAGGCGAGGGAACATCAAACGATTACTTACCACCAGAAGTACCGGCACTACCGGCGTTTGCTTTGCAGAAAGCAATATCAACAACGATAAGAGATCACTCAAGAGATTATTGGACCGGAACATGCTACACAACCAACCGTAGGGTTTGGGAGCATGACAAGGACTTTAAAAAGTACCTGAAAGGTTTGCGTGCAATGGCAGTAGATATGGAAACGGCAACTATTTTCACAACAGGTTTTGCCAATAAAATACCTACCGGAGCTTTGTTACTGGTTTCTGATCAGCCTATGATACCAGAGGGAGTAAAAACTGCAGAAAGTGATAGCAGTGTAACCAATAACTATGTGGAAACTCATTTAAGAATTGGCGTAGACTCGCTTATGCAACTAATTAATAACGGGCTTACAGTTAAGCACCTTCATTTTTAGTCCTCATCAGTACTTTTGGGGGAATCAAATTCAATTAACGTTCCGCCAAAGTGACTTACTTCAGCCCAATCATCTGTAGGGAATTCAATAATTACGATTCCACAGGTTGGGATGTTATAGATACTTGCATCACTTAAATAGTTTGCAAAATCTGTAAATCCCGGGTTGTGCCCAAATATGGCTACTCTGTTATATTTATTGTTAAGCTTGTTAACCACCTTTAAAAGGGAGGTTACACCAGCTTCGTAAATCGCAGTTTCTTCCTTAATCTGTTCCGGAGATTTGTGCCATACTTGCGAGAAGTGTCTTGCGGTAGTAATAGCTCTCAAAGCAGGACTGCTTACCAATAATTGCGGAACAAGGTCTTTCTGAAGTATCCTTGACGCCATTTCAGGAGCATTTCTATGTCCCCTTGGATTTAAAGGCCTGTCGAAATCCGAAAGATGGGAATTTCCCCAATCTGATTTGCCGTGTCTTACTAGTAATAGCTGTTTACTCATCGTTAAATCCCTTTTTGATTATTAAGTTTATATAGTACTTTATCAACAACAATTGATTCGGCTAAATTGTTCATGCAGGCAAAATCGCCTCTGTAGCAGGGTACATTGCCATAAACGGAACACGGTCGGCAGTATAAGTCTAGTTGTACTGCGTCGTTTATGGACTGGCCATAACCTAAAAAACCGGCATAAGGATGTGTAGCTCCCCACACAGAAACCACGGGTATATTCATTAGGGATGCCAGGTGCATGCCTGACGAATCCATGCTTAGCATTACATCTAAATTGGAGATGAGTTTTAGTTCCTCATCGAGTTTTATTTTTCTTACTACTGAAGTAATATTTTCATGCTTAGCACCCCAACCTTCGGCAATTTCCTGTTCCTCTGCTGAGCCTCCAAAGATAAAGAGACGGTGACCTGAGGTAGCAAGACTTAGTACTACAGCCTCCATTTTATGCAAAGGATAAACCTTTTGCAGGTGCTGAGCAAAGGGGCTTACCCCAATCCATTTTTGTGTTTTACCAGTAATTGAAGATTCAGATTTTAATGCTTCAGAAATTATGGCAAGCGTTTCTGTGTTGGGTGTTTCTGCAGGGATTATTTGCAGGGTATTTTTTATGGTAAAGGGGAAACCTAGTTTCTTAAATACATCAGCATATCGCTGTACGGTAAGTTCAAGAGGGGATAGGATTTTGTTTGTTTTCCGTGTAAGCTCCTTTTTTTCTTTTCGACCCTTATCTACTGATACTGATTTTATCCCAATAAGGAAGAAAAGTGTAGTGAGTACTTTACTCCTTAGGTTGCTATGTAAATCGGCAACTGCCGTAATTTTATGTGCTTTAAGTTCTTTAAATAACTTCAGTAATCCGGCAAATCCTTTGTGGGTTTGTTTTGGATCGAAAGCATGAAAACTCAGGTTTTTAATGCCTGAAAAGAAAGGCTTAAATAAACTACGACTAACTACAAGTACTTCTGCATCAGGGTAGTTTTGGGTAAACTCTTTTAAAATAGGAGCGGTCATTGCAACATCCCCCATGGCGGAGAAGCGGATCACTAATATTTTAGGTGTTTCTGGCATTAATTATTTAGGATTGTAAAGTACCGGGTTTAAACTCGGGTCGTTATACATCTTCATTTGCTTGTAAACCTTCATGTATTTTGTGCCGTTTTCTATATCTGTAATCAGTTCGTCTAAGCTAGTAGAAAGATCGGTTCTTTGGTTTAACAGAATGTTAAGTTTAACACCACAATTCGTTTTATGTTCTTCAGAAGCATCAGAACGTAAGGTTTCTTCTGTCATGTGATAGATTTTTAGGGCAAGAATTGATAGCCTGTCTACCACCCACGCGGGGCTTTCAGAATTGATTTTAGCATCTGGTTTTGCCTGTATTTCTTTATATTCTTCAAGAAAATAGCTGTCTATGTATTCAACCACATCAGTACGCTCCTGATTAGAAGCATCGATACGTCTTTTCCACTGTAAAGCTTCTACTGGATCTATCTCCGGATTACGGATTACATCTTCCATATGCCATTGAACAGTATCTATCCAGCATTTCATGTATAATAAATGCTCTAAGGTACTTATGCGATAAGGATTGTTTATAGGTTGATCTATATTGTTATAAACGTGATAATCATTAATGGTGTCCTGAAATATTTTATTACAAAGCTTACTAATCATGGTACAAAGGTAAGGAATACTATTTTTTATTGTTGAAGTATTGAGAGATATCTTGCGCTGATAATGCGTTTAAGCACTGCTTAGCTTCGAGGCCTCCTTTTCTGCCAATAAGTACGCCATACCTCATGTCGTGGAAACCTTCTGTTCTGTGTGCATCAGGGTTAATAGATAGGAGGACTCCTTTTTCCAGCGCATAACGATGCCAACGCCAGTCTAGATCTAAACGCAAAGGGTTTGCATTGATTTCTATAACCACATTGTTTGCTGCACAGGCATCAATTACTTTAGCATAATCTATCGGATAGCCTTTTCTACTAAGTAACAGTCGGCCGGTTGGGTGCCCTAAAATTGTAGTGTAAGGGTTTTCTACGGCCTTTATTAATCTTGCGGTAGCTTTTTCTTCATCCATTCGCAAGTTGCTGTGTACTGATGCTACTACAAAATCAAAAGTTTTAAGGATGTCATCACTATAATCTAATGAGCCATCATTTAAGATATCACTTTCAATTCCTTTAAATATTTTAAATGGGGTAAGCTTAGCATTTAATGCATCAATTTCCTGATGTTGCGCGTAAATCCGTTGTTCGTTTAAACCGTTGGCATAAAATGCAGATTTTGAGTGATCGCAGATTCCCAGATATTCCATTTGAAGATTGTCTTTGCAATAAAGCGCCATCTGTTCAAGCGTGTGTACACCATCGCTCCACGTAGAGTGGTTATGCAAACTTCCTTTTAAATCATTATAGGTAATTAACTGAGGTAGTTTGTTTGCTTTGGCTAATTCTATTTCATTTAAGCCTTCTCTAAGTTCCGGCTCCACATAAGCTAAGTCCGCCTTTTTATAGATAGCTTGCTCATCTTCGAAAGGTCCGTTGCCCGCTAGGGCTAAAACATCGGCAACATGTTTTTCATTACCCGTTAATTTAAACCAGTTGAGGTAGAAATTTTGTTTGGCTACTATGTAGAGTTTTATTTTGAGACCTGATGAGCTTTGAGCTGTAAGTAAATCATCGCCTTGCGACTCAAATTGTAAAGCTTCAAATTCTGATATTCTTGAAAGGATTTCGTCGGTACTTTCGGTACCTATTACCAGTTCTATTTCTTCAATAATTTCGAGACAGCGACGGTATGCTCCGGCAATACCTAAAAGTGGCTCTCCGCTGGTACTTCTCAGCCAAACAGAAAGGTCTTCAAATAGTTTGTTAACAAATCCTTCGGTTTGGGCATATAAGAATTTGCCATGCGCTGCCATTTGAAATTCAATAACCTTTTTGATTTCTTCCTGGGTTTTTAGGCCAAAACCTTTAGCTTCAATAAGTCGGTTTTCGTTGCAGGCGTAATATAGCTCACCAATGTTTTCAATACCCAGCTCTTTCCATATTACTACTATTTTTTTAGGACCGATACCTTTAATACCAAGCATTTCTACGATGCCTTCAGGCGTTTCGGCAAGAATAGTTTGCAGCTCAGCCATAGTACCTGTTTGGAGTAACTCCCATACTTTTGCCGAGATACTTTTGCCAAGACCATCTATCCGGGCAATTTCTTCAAGTGTTTTATCCTTTATGGCATAGGGTAGCTTATCTACTTTAAAAGCGGCGTTGGCCACTGATTTTATTTTAAACGGGTTCTCATTGTGCAGTTCCATCAGTTGAGACAGAAGACGCAGGGTACGAGCGATGGTCTTGTTTTCCATTGAGCTATTTTTTGCTTTAACATAATAGTGCTATTTTAGGATAGAACTATCGTTGCTAAATTAAATAAAAAGGCCCGGTTTTTTGATGAAACTATTATTGGCATAGTTTTTTTGCCTTATGTTGCTATGAGACAATTCAATATTTTAAGTGTTTTATTACTGGCGCTGGCAATAGGCTGCAATGAACCGAAAAAAAACACGCAAGAAGAGGATAAGGAGGCTCGTCTTCCTGCCGGCGCGTTTCCCGAATATTCCGGTGATCTGATGATTGTTCCGGGAAAATCGATTGATAAGGTATTTCTGGGGCAGGACATGGTCGATGTTTTTAAGCTTTTGGGTAATCCCAGTGATGGGGATGCTGCGATGGGGAAATCTTGGGGGATATGGTATTTGAGAGATTCAACAGATACAAAAAGAGGAGAATTATCCGTTTATTCGTCCTATAAGGACAGCACTATGTCTAGTAAGGATGTGAAACAGATCGTTGTGAGTGCTACGAATTATCGCACAGATAAAGGTTTAAGGATTGGGGTTTCACTGGATGAAATAAAGGCTGTTTTTCCGAATGTGAAAAAAGCTGCTGTTTATTTGAATGCGGTTAAAAAGGATTCTTTGATTGTTTATGATGCGGAGGAAGAGGGGATAGCATTTGATGTGAGAAACAAAGGCGATCATTTTTTTACAACAGCGATTACTGTACACCCTAAAAAAGTTTCTGTAAATAGTACGTATTTAACAATACATCCGGGTTGGGATAAGATACAGTAATCGTCATTCTGAAATAAATTTGCTTCGCAGCTTCTTCGAGGTCAGAATGACGAATTGAGTAGTCATTATTTACTTCACGGTAATTTCAAATGGCATACGAGTTTGTACGCCTGATTTTGAAATTGCAGACTTTATCTGCTGATAAATTGGATAGTTATCGCCAAGTTCTTGCTTAGCATAATAAGTTTTCACTTTATCAGTACTGTTTTCCAGGAATGATTTAAACGGGCTTATCATTTCAGGATATTCTATTACTTTGTAATCTTCTACTTTTGCTTTTTTTGCAGCCGAAACAATTGCATCATTAAAGCTTCCGGTTCTATCCGCCAATCCTATTCTTACTGCATCTGTACCTATCCAAACACGGCCACCTCCAATACTATCAATATAAGCTTTAGATTTTTTACGACCTTCAGATACATGGGTAATAAAGGTATCATAAACCCTGTTTACATCAGTTTGGATAATTAACCTTTCGCCATCAGTTAAGGGACGATTTGTGCTCATGATATCAGCGTATTTGCCGGTTTTAACACCGTCGAAGGTGATTCCTAATTTAGAATTCAATAATTTCTGGAAGTTCGGGATCACACCAAATACACCTATAGAACCTGTGATGGTATTTGGCTGTACAAAAATTGAATCCGCTGCACATGCAATGTAGTAACCTCCTGAAGCCGCCACATCACCAAATGAAGCGATTACAGGTTTAACTTTTTTGGTAAGTATGATTTCCCTCCAGATTACATCTGACGCAAGCGCACTACCACCCGGGGAGTTTACCCTCAATACTATTGCTTTGATGCTTGAATCAAGTCTGGCTTTTCTGATTGTTCTTGAAAGGCGTTCTGAACCAATTTGTACATTAGAACCTTCTCCGCCAACAATATCCCCATCAGCATATATTACAGCTACTTTGTCCGATCCACTTCCACTTTCATTCGCTTTTAGGTTTTTAGCATAGTCGTTTATAGTGATGCTGCTAATATTGCTTTTTTTATCCTTACCACTTAATGATTTAAGCTCGTCTAAAATTTCATCTTTATATTTAAGGCCATCAATCAACTTGTACGTGATTGCATCTTTTGGTTGCTGGATTTTGTAATCATCTGCAATTTGATGCAACGTTGGCGTACTGATATGTCTGCTTTCCGCTATCCCTTCAAGAAAGGTATTGTACATTCCGTTTAAATAAGCGGTAACCTGCTCGCGGTTTTTATCGCTCATTTTATCCATAATGAATGGTTCAATTGCGCTTTTGTAAGAACCCACTCTAATTATTTGCGCTTCGATACCTAACTTTTCTAATGCTCCTTTAAAGAACATGACCTGTGAGCTTAAGCCTTTAAATTCAAGAGCACCTTCAGGATTCAAGTAAACTTTGTCGGCCACCGACGCAAGGTAATAAGCGCCTTGAGTATAAACCTCACTGTATGCTATGATTTTCTTTTTACTGGTTTTGAAATCAATTAAAGCATTTCTAACCTCACGTAATGTTGCAAAGCCTGCATTTGGAGAAGTTACATTCAGATAAATACATTTAATATTGTCATCTGTTTTTGCTTTTTTAAGAGATTTCAGGATGTCATTAAATCCAATACTTTTTTCGCCATCACCACCTACTATTGGTAGATTTGAAAAAGTATCATCTGCAGTCCGTTCTGTAATTGCTTGATCCATATTTAGATAAAGAACAGAGTTGCTGCTTACACTGATAGTTTTATCATTGTCGAGAGATGAAACAACACCTACAATAATTACTACAAATAACAGGGTAAAAAGGACAAGTGAAATCACGACTCCTACGATGGTTGCAAAAACATACTTGAAAAATTCTCTCATGTGGTGGTTTAATATTTATTTTGTAAATATAACTAAAAAAATAGCCTCAGGCTTTTATATGGTATTTGATAATAAAAAAGTTTATTTGTTACTTGGAAGTAACCTTGGGGATAGGGAACAGTTGATTGAAGAAGCAATTGCACTAATTAATAGTGAAATAGGAGAGGTGTTTGCAAAATCATCTGTTTATGAAACCGCTGCCTGGGGTAAGGAAGATCAGCCTTCCTTTTTAAATGTAGCGTTAGGGGTTGAAACTAAATTGACACCCATTGAAGTATTGAATTTAGCTTTGAAAATAGAGCAGGAGCTGGGAAGGATACGACATGAAAAATGGGGATCTCGTTTAATTGATATTGATATCATTTTTTATGACGATATTGTAGTTGATATGGGACCTGAACTACAAGTACCTCACCCGCAAATGCAGTATAGAAAGTTTGTTTTAGAGCCATTGGCTGAGATAGCAGCTGATTATGTGCATCCGGTTCTGAAAATAACTGTTCGTGAAGTATTAGAAAGGTTACAGGATAATTTATCTGTATCTAGAATTTAATTTTATTTTTGTTGTGATGATTAACGTAAATAAAAATGATGAACCTTTAGATCTTTCTTACCTAAGAGAGATGTCTGATGATAATGCAGAATTTATCATAGAAATGATTGATCTTTTTAAAGCTCAAACACCAGAATATCTTTCTGAACTTGAAAGTGCTGTTGCTGATAAGAATTGGCCATTGGTATCAACATGTGCACACAAAATGAAACCTACTTTCGCTTATGTAGGAAGGGAAGATGCAAAATTACATATGCAAATGATAGAACATAATGCTCGCGAGCTTGTAAATGTTGAAACACTGCCACAGGCATGTACTGAAGTTGTTGAGTTTGTGCAGGTTCTATATAAACAGTTAGATCTTGCAAAAGCAGGTCTTGAAAAAAGACTTTAAGTCGTAGGAATTTTCCTGAAATGTAAAATTGATAATCCGATGTACAATATCAGGATAAAGGGAACTGCTGCGAATTTTAAAAAGGGTATTAATAGCGCTGATATAATCACAAATATGTACTTTATTTTGTTCTGAGCCCAATTTTTTGAGCTGAACTTAAGTGAGAATATTTTTATCTCGCTTACCAATAACCAGCTTAATAAGGCAGTCAATCCAATTAGAAGTATAGTAGAACTGATTATTGAAGGGTAATCTTTTTGAATAAATGGCAATGATACGATGAACAAGGTATTCATTGGGGTATTTAAACCAATGAAGTCCTCTGTTTGTCTGGTGTCGTTATTAAATTTAGCTAACCTTAAGGCTGAAAATACGGTAATAATAAAAGCGAGGTAAGGCATGTAAGGTGAGGTATAATCACTTTGTGAAAGTAACTGATACATTACTACTCCTGGAAGGAAACCAAAGCTTACCATGTCAGCTAAAGAGTCCAGGTCTTTTCCGATGTTAGATTTTACGTTCAGCAATCTGGCAGCAAAACCATCAAAGAAATCAAAGATTCCGGACAGCAGCACAAAATATGCTGCTGTTTCCAGAGCTCCGTTAAAAGCATAAACTATTCCGATGCAACCTGAAAATAGATTTGCACAGGTGATTGCATTAGGGATATGCTTTTTTATCATTTATTAGCTATTCATTGAGATTAAAAACTCTTCGTTGGATTTTGTGCCTTTTATTTGGGCTTGTACAAATTCCATAGCTTCCTGAGCATTCATATCTGCAAGGTGGTTACGTAAGATCCATACACGTTGTAAAGTATCTCTGTCATGTAACAGATCATCTCTACGTGTGCTTGAAGCAGTAATGTCGATAGCAGGGAAGATACGTTTGTTAGATAATTTACGATCTAACTGTAGCTCCATGTTACCTGTACCTTTAAATTCTTCGAAGATAACTTCATCCATTTTGGAACCGGTATCAGTTAAGGCAGTAGCAAGGATGGTTAATGATCCACCTTTTTCTATGTTACGTGCAGCACCAAAGAAACGTTTAGGTTTGTGTAATGCATTAGCATCAACACCACCCGAAAGGATTTTGCCTGAAGCAGGAGCAGTTGTATTGTAAGCTCTTGCTAATCTGGTGATAGAGTCTAATAGAATAACTACATCATGACCACATTCTACAAGACGTTTTGCTTTCTCTAAGACTATGTTAGCAATTTTAACGTGACGCTCTGCAGGCTCATCAAAAGTTGAAGCAATAACTTCAGCTCTTACACTTCTAGCCATGTCAGTTACCTCTTCCGGACGCTCATCAATCAATAGAATGATCAAATAAACTTCAGGGTGATTTTTAGCAATTGCATTGGCTACTTCTTTAAGTAAGTTGGTTTTACCTGTTTTAGGCTGCGCTACAATTAAACCACGTTGTCCTTTACCTATTGGGGTAAATAGATCAATAATTCTGGTTGAATAGTTATTGGTCTCAGTGAAAAGATTTAGCCTTTCAGTAGGGAATAAAGGAGTGAGGTAGTCAAATGGAACCCGATCCCTAACATCAGCCGGTAGGCGTCCGTTAATGGTTTCTACTCTTACCAAAGGGAAATATTTTTCACCTTCTTTTGGAGGACGGATACTTCCTTTTACAGTATCACCAGTTTTTAAACCAAATAATTTGATTTGCGATTGAGATACATAAATATCATCTGGAGATGAAAGGTAATTATAGTCAGCAGATCTAAGGAAGCCATACCCATCAGGCATGATTTCAAGAACACCTTCGTTGGTGATGGTGTTATCAAAATCAAGGTTTGAATAGCTATTCTCATTTTGTTTCTGATGACCACCAACATTCGGGCCTTTAGGTCTGTTGTCGTCTCTTTGAGGCTTGTGAATCTTTTTATTTTCGGCTGAAGGAGCGTTTTGTGCCGGTGCAGCTACTGGAGCCGGTTGAGCAATTTCTGCTGGAAGCTCTGAAGGTGTTTCAGAAGTTTCAGGCTGAGGCTCCGCATCCGGTACTGCTACTTCTTCAGGAGTTTCTTCAGCATATCTTTGTTCCGAACCTGGAAGTGGATCAAACAATGAAGCTCTGTTGAAAGGTTTCGTTGTTGGGCCTTCTTCTTCCTTTGCAGGGATTCGGATTCTTTTACGAGTTGGTTTTTCAGTAGAGCCGGTATCTTTTACGGTTTTAGTTTTACTGATTTTAGCTGGTGCAGTTACCTCAGCAATCTCAGTCACCTCTGCAACAGGAGCGCCAGTTTCTTGTTCCGTTATTTGTGCAATAATTTCAACCAATTCAGCCTTACGTAACTCATCAGCATTTAGTATGCCTTGAGCTTTTGCAATCTCACGCAATTCGGCTGTGAGTTTTTCATTTAATTCTGTTTTATTAAACATTATATGGGTGTAGAGAAATTTTTAAAAAAAGTATTTATCACTTGAACAGAGCAGAAAAAACGGCTATAAAAGATAGTGGAAGACAAAATTTTATTGGATTTTCTGGAATGAGCAGATAAACTTTTAGAGAATTATGTTGCAATTGTATGTATTTGTAAACTAATCTCCAAGAAAAACTTGAAATTGTTTAAAATAAATTCATTCAAAAGTTTTTAAATACACGTTAAATCACTGTTAAATTTGGCATCTTTGCACTCAAAATTTACCCTCTGATGAATAAGAAGCAGTTATTTGAACAAATCAAAAGTAAGAAATCTTTTTTGTGTGTTGGCCTTGATCCGGTTCTGGAAAATATTCCAAAGCACTTATTAAAATACGAAAACCCTGTATTAGAATTTAATAAGCAAATAATTGACGCGACAAAAGACCTGTGTGTTGCTTATAAACCTAACACTGCATTTTATGAGTCGATGGGATTAAAAGGTTGGGAAACTTTAATTAAAACCTGGCAATATATTCCTAAAGATATTTTTACAATTGCTGATGCAAAAAGAGGGGATATCGGTAATACTTCGGCCATGTATGCTGATGCTTTTTTTAATGAGGCTAAGTCTGGTATGAGCTTTGATTCTATAACCGTTGCTCCTTATATGGGTAAGGATTCTGTAGGTCCGTTTTTAGAATATAAAGATAAGTGGGTAATCTTATTGGCTTTAACCTCAAATGCAGGACACAGTGATTTTCAACTGCACGAAACACCTGAAGGTAAATTGTATGAAGAGGTTATCAGAATTTCATCGCAGTGGGCTAACAGTGAGCAATTGATGTATGTTGTAGGTGCTACTCGAGGTTCTGAGTTTGAAAACATAAGAAGACTGGCTCCTGATAATTTCTTATTGGTACCGGGTATAGGTGCTCAGGGTGGTAGCCTTGCTGATGTTTGTAACTACGGCTTAAATAAAGAATGTGGTTTGCTGGTAAACTCTGCAAGAGCTATTATATACGCAAGTAAAGGCGAGGATTTTGCTGAAAAAGCAAGAGAAGAGGCTTTAAAAGTACAAAAAGAGATGGAGCAGATATTATTGTCTGCGAAATTGATATGACCGCAAAAACAGATTTTAAATTAATATTTGCTTTATTAGGTGTTGCCGTAGTCTGGGGAACAACTTATTTGGGGATTCGAGTAGCCGTTGAAACCATTCCTGCCTGGTTTGTTGCTGCAATCAGACAAGGAATGGCCTCCTTAATTTTGCTTATAATACTATTGAGCAAAAATGAATTAAAATGGAAAAACTGGCCTTATTTAAGAAGGCAATTGTTGGTGTCTGTTTTAATGATAGTGGTTGCAAATGGTATGACAACTGTTGCAGAAGAGACCATACCTAGCGGTTTAACATCATTGATAAATGCACTGAGCCCTTTGATTGTGTTTTTAGGGAGTGTATTGGTGGGCTTACAGAAAGCTACTTTAAAAGGATTTTTGGGCGTGATAATAGGCTTCCTGGGAGTTGCTTTTATTTTTAGAGCTGGCCTGGGTGATCTGTTAGAGCCTAATTATAAAACGGGGATTATGTTTTTGTGTTTCGCAATCACAGGCTGGGCTTCAGGAACAATTTATACTAAAAAATATACCCTTAAAACAGACAATATTTTTCTCGACCTGTTTTATCAGTTCGTATTTTCTGCGATCATACAACTTGGACTTGCTTTTGTATTTTCTGGTGATACCCAAGTGGCATCCTGGAGCATCAAAAGTTTAATGGCTGTAGGTTATCTGGCAATTTTTGGATCTGTGGTTGGTTATTTCTGTTATCATTATGCATTGAAAAAGGTTACGGCCACTGAGGTTTCTGTCCTTTCTTATTTCAATACCGTTATCGCACTATTTTTAGGCTGGTTAATTCTTGATGAAATTGTTACGTTTGATATTATCATTGCAACAGTCCTAATTATTCTTGGCGTGTTCATCACAAATTATAGGAAACAAAAAATATAGGCTATCACTTGTTTAAGTGAACCTTTTTGGATTATGTTCGTTGGGATGCATTTCTCAGAGAACTTCTTGTACTTTATTTGGCAATTCAGGCTTTTTAATACAAATGAGCTTTATTGTGTTGGAGGCGAAAAACTTCAGGTATTAAATCCAGGTGTGTTGAACACACATGCCGGACCTGATTTTAATCAGGCGAAGCTGATTATAGATGACACAATATGGGCCGGTAATGTAGAGATTCATACTAAGTCGTCTGATTGGGTTTTACATGGCCATGATAAGGATAAATCCTATGAATCGGTAATACTTCATGTAGTTTATGAGCAGGATAAGCCAGTTTACAGACCGAATGGGGGAGTGGTTCCTGTTTTAGTGTTAAAGGGGGTGTTTAAAGAGGAGTTGTTGCTGAACTACAATGCATTGATGATGTCGCTAAATAAGTTTCCATGTGCTAAACAAATAGGACAGGTAGATAAGATTTGTATTGAGGGCATGATGTCGAGATTAATCGTTGAACGATTTGAAGAAAAGTCGGGAGCAGTTCTCGAAAAACTAGACAAGCTAAAAGGGGATTGGGATGAAACATTTTATGGCTTTATAGCCAGTAACTTTGGCTTTAAAGTAAATAATATCCCATTTGAATTGTTAGCTGATTCATTGCCTCAGCATATCCTTGCAAAGAATAAGGATAACAACATCGCGATTGAGGCACTCATATTTGGTCAGGCTGGATTTTTTGAAGAAGAGTTAAAGGAGGAATATCCTAGTCGATTGAAAAGTGAATATGGGTTTTTAAAGAAGAAATACGGACTACAACCTAATGATAAATCGTTATGGAAATTCTTAAGGATGAGACCTCAGAGTTTTCCGACAATAAGACTTGCTCAGTTTTCGGCATTGATTATAAAGTCAAATCATCTTTTTTCTAAAGTTTTAGGAGTAGATAATTTAGGCCAATTGTATCAACTGTTTGAAGATTTGCCTGTTAACGATTATTGGCTTACACATTTTCATTTTAACAAAAGCACTAAGCAAGTCAGTATTCAGGTAGGGAAGAAATCTATTCAGAATATACTGATAAATACGGTTTGTGTATTTTTATTTGCTTATGGCAAGTATACTGATCAGCCACAGTTTATGGATAGAGCACTTGATTTTTTAGAAAATATACCTGCAGAGGATAATGTAATAATTGGACAATATTTAGATTCCGGGATAAAAGCACACAATGCTTTTATGTCTCAAGCGTTATTACAATTAAATAAATATTACTGTACTCAAAAAAAATGTTTAAATTGTGGTATAGGAATTAAAATATTAAAGAAATAAGATGTTCCAACGCATTGTTACATTTTTTGAAAAGCAGAGTTTTGGGGTTTGTACCTACCTCGCTGAGCGTTTAAATATGTCGATTAGTAAAATCAGACTGTTTTTTATTTATTCTTCTTTTTTAGCAGTAGGTTTTCCTATTGTGTTCTATATTCTAGCCGCGCTTGTTCTTGATGTTAGACATTACATTAAGAAAATACGTTTGCGTGTTTGGGATGTATAGACTGGCTTAAACTCTAAGAATTTCTGCTATTTCTGTAAAACCTTTTTCTTCGGCCAGATCAGCAGGTAGTTTTCCGCCTTCCATTCGGATATCTACTTCAGCGTTATGCTCAAGTAATAGAATAATTATTTCAATATCTCCTTGTTGTGCTGCCGCGTGTAAAGGTGTAAAACCAGCCTGTTGCTTTACATCTATTATTGCACCTGCGTCGATTAACATCTTAGTGATGTTATAGCTTTTAATAGCTACCGCTGAATGTATAGGGTATACATTGAAGCCATTATTAGCCGGGGTATTTACATCAGCACCGCTTCTTATCAGTAGTTTGCAGATTTCTTCGTTTCCAAAATAGGTGGCTAAACCCAAAGGAGTAAAGCCATCAATTGAATAGGAATTTACTAATTCCGGATTTTGGACAATTAATTTGGCAGTAAGTTCATACTTGCCTAGCGCGCATGTCTCAAATATGGTGATGTTGGAGGCAAAGCTTGCAATTAATAATGCTATTCCCGGTTTTCTATAGTAGCACGCTAATAATACCGGAGATATTCCATGGCTTGTCTTTTGATTGGCAAGCTGAGGCTGTCTTGTTAAAAGATCTGAAATCTCTTGTTTCTTATCGGTCTCTATTAAACTTTCAAGATGAGCAATGTCCATTGTTAAATTTAAATTAAAAATGCTTAATTAAATCAACAAACTTAGGGAAAAATGCTTTATCAAAAAAAGAATCCCGTTTAGTGAAATACTAAACGGGATTACCCTAAAACAAAACTATATTTAAAAAATCAAAACTTAAACGCTTTGTACATATGACTTTAATTGTGTGAAAAGGTTTAAAATATTAACAGAATTTATTTTTAAAAGATTGGTTTTGTTTAAAAGTTTTTGAAAAATTAGACGTTTATAGCTTGAATAAATTTGTTGAATTAAACGTTGTTTAGCGGTATTTGTAATATCTTAGCATAGATGGCAATAATATTATTTAAGTTTGTTGATTATTAATATTCGTAACAAAAATGTCGGTAAGGGTAAACCAATTTAAATCCAATTCTTTTAAAAATGATCAAGCTGACAAACTAGGCTCCAGATCGCAAGACCCAAAGAAATTCAGGGAGAGACCAGATTTATTTCCCCGCCTGGATTTTCAGAATGGTAGAGCGGTTAAGATCATAGGCTTGTTTTTTGTCATTCTTTCATTATACTTTCTTATTGCTTTTACCTCTTATTTATTTACCTGGCAAGAAGATTATAGCTATGTAATAGATGCAAATGGTGGTTGGAGCAATTTGTTTAAAACTTATGAAGAACTCCAGCAGGTAAATATTCCTCCGGTAGTACAAAACTGGCTTGGAAAAATTGGCGCATTATTATCTCATCAATTCATTTATGAATGGTTTGGTATAGCTTCTTTTCTTTTCATTTTTGTATTCTTTGTTATAGGCTACCGATTGTTATTTAAAGTGAAAATATTCGCTCTTGAAAAAACGCTTGGCTATAGCCTTTTCTTTTTACTATTTATTTCCTTAACGTTTGGGTTTGGTCATTCTTTCTTTTCAAATGCCCCTCATTTTTTAGAAGGTGAGTTCGGTTATTGGACAAATAAATTACTAGCTGCACAAATTGGAGCAGCGGGTGTGGGCGTATTGATTGCCTTTTTAGGATTAACTATTTTAATAATTGCTTATAACATTGATTTTAAATTACCGGAACGTAAGCGCGATCATGCAATTGTACCTGAAACACCGGATAATATTGAGATGGAAAATGAAGTTCCATCTGAACCGGTTGAGTTTACGTTAAATGATAAGCTTGGTAATCAGCGCAAAAGAGAGCAGAATGTAGTAGTTACTCCGTCAAGGTTTGAAGAGAAGGTTGTTGAAGAAGAGAAAGCACCGGCATTTACTCAGGCTGTAAATGTGATGCATACTCCAGCTGTACATGCTCCGATTGTACTTTCGTCAACAATTGACGAAAGGCCAAAATCTCCTGTTCTAGAGGTTCCGGCTAAAGCTGAGCCTGAATTGACGATTGAAAAAACGGATGAGGATAAGAAATCTGAAGAACTTGTAGAGCAATTTGGTACTTATGATCCTACACTGGATCTTGCCAGTTATAAATACCCTCATCTGGATTTGTTGGAGAATTATGGTTCTAACAAAATATCAGTTAATGCAGATGAGTTAGAAGCCAATAAGAATAAAATTGTTGAAACCTTAAATCACTACAATATAGAGATTGATAAGATTAAGGCTACAATTGGACCAACCGTTACACTTTATGAAATTATCCCGGCCCCTGGTGTTCGTATTTCGAAGATCAAGAACCTGGAAGATGATATTGCATTGAGCTTAGCAGCTTTGGGTATTCGTATTATTGCTCCAATGCCTGGTAAGGGTACGATTGGTATTGAGGTGCCTAATTTGCATCCTGAAATGGTTTCGATGAGAAGTATTCTGGCAACAGAGAAATTCCAGCAAACTACAATGGATTTACCTATTGCGCTGGGTAAAACCATCTCTAATGAGGTTTATATTGCCGACCTTTCTAAAATGCCCCACTTACTTGTTGCAGGGGCTACTGGTCAGGGTAAATCGGTAGGTATTAACTCCATTTTGGTGTCGCTGCTTTATAAAAAGCACCCTTCGCAACTTAAGTTCGTGCTTGTTGATCCTAAAAAGGTAGAGTTAACCTTGTTTAATAAAATTGAGCGTCACTTTTTAGCAAAACTACCAGGTGAGGCTGACGCCATCATAACAGATACCAAAAAGGTAATTAATACTTTAAATTCACTTTGCATAGAAATGGATCAGCGGTATGATCTTTTGAAGGATGCACAGGTAAGGAATTTGAAAGAATACAATGAGAAGTTCATCAAACGTAAATTAAATCCTAATAATTCGCATAGGTTTTTACCTTACATAGTACTGATAGTGGATGAGTTTGCAGATTTGATGATGACTGCGGGTAAAGAAGTGGAAACGCCTATTGCCCGACTGGCGCAACTTGCACGTGCGGTAGGTATTCACCTTGTGCTTGCAACCCAGCGTCCTTCTGTAAATATTATTACAGGTACTATTAAAGCAAACTTCCCTGCCCGTTTGGCATTTAGGGTATTATCTAAAATAGATTCAAGAACTATCTTGGATAGTGGAGGTGCAGATCAGTTAATTGGTAGGGGGGATATGCTCTTATCTACTGGAAATGACCTGATCAGGTTGCAGTGTGCATTTGTTGATACTCCGGAGGTTGATAGAATTTCTGAGTTTATTGGTGTTCAGCGTGGTTACCCTGAAGCGTATCAGTTACCTGAATATATTGATGAGGCTGCGGAATCGGCTAAATTGGAGTTTGATCCAAATGACAGGGATTCTATGTTTGAGGAGGCAGCGAGGTTAATTGTTATGCATCAGCAAGGATCTACATCTTTAATTCAAAGAAAATTAAAGCTTGGTTATAACAGGGCAGGCCGTATTATAGATCAATTGGAGGCTGCAGGAGTGGTTGGCCCGTTTGAAGGTAGTAAGGCAAGGGAAGTTTTAATACCTGACGATTATGCTTTGGAACAGTTCTTGAATGAGCTTGGTAAATAATAAAGAACATGATGAAAAAGATAACGTTGTTGATGTTTGTGTTGGGATTTACCTTTTCCGCTTACGCTCAAACTGATGCCAAAGCGAAAGCTATATTAGCAGAAGTAAGTAAGAAATATCGTTTGTATGATATTGTTAAAGCTGATTTCATTTTTACTTTAGATAATAAACAAGCAAAAGTTAAGGAAACCCAAGAGGGTACATTATACGCAAAGGCAAGTGCTAATAAGTATAAAGTTGTTATGACAAATCAGGACTTAATAAGTGATGGTAAAAGTCAATGGACTTATTTGAAGGATGATAAAGAAGTGCAGCTTACCAATGTTGACAATAGCGATGATGTGTTAAATCCTGCAAGGATTTTTACCATATATGAAAAAGGTTATAAGTATCTGTATACCGGTGATAGTAAAGCTGGCGGTAAGGTATATCAGATGATTGATTTATCACCTATTGATACCAAGAAGTCTTTTTTTAAGATTCGTTTAAGCATTGATAAAGCAGCTAAGCAAATTGCGAACGTATTGATATTTGATAAAAATGGCAACAAATATGCTTATTCGATAAAGAGTTTTGTACCTAATGTTAAGGTTCCTGAATCTACATTCGCTTTTGATGCTAAGAAGTATCCTGGAGTAGAAGTTGTTGATTTGAGATAAGCTTTTTTTAACAATTTTTTCTAAGTTTGGCGGTATGACAGCAACTCCTCTATTTTGAAGATCACGATTTTAGGAACAGGTACTTCACAGGGTATTCCTGTTATCGCATGCAATTGTATTGTTTGCCGGTCTACCGATCATAAAGATAAGCGTTTAAGGGTGTCTGTGCTGATTGAGACAGGCGATAAGACTATTGTTATTGATAGTGGACCAGACTTCAGGTATCAAATGCTTAGGGCAAATGTTAAAGATCTGGATGCTATTTTGTTTACACATGAGCATAAAGATCATGTTGCCGGTTTAGACGACATCAGGCCGTTTAATTATCTCCTTAAAAAGGATATTGAAATTTATGCAACAGAGCGGGTTCAGCATGCCTTAAAAAGAGAATTTTCTTACATTTTTGCTGAGGCACACTATCCAGGTTTACCACAAATTGATTTAAATACAATAAGTGATGCGCCATTTTCTGTAGGTGAGACTGTAATAGTCCCTCTGGATATTATGCATTATAAACTTCCAATTTTAGGTTTCAGAATAAATGATTTCGTTTATATAACTGATGCAAAAACTGTTTCTGAAGAGACAATAGCTAAAATTATTGGAGCTAAGATATTGGTTATAAATGCTTTGCAAAAGGAACAGCACATATCTCATTTTACCTTAGATGAAGCGATTGAATTTGCTCAGAAGATAGGGGCAGAGCAGACTTATTTAACACATATAAGCCATAATATGGGCCTTCATGAGGTTGTTGAAAAAGAATTGCCTGATAATATCAAATTAGCTTATGATGGCTTGACATTATCCTGCGAATAAATATATATTTGCAGCCAAGATACCCGGGTGGCGAAATTGGTAGACGCGCCAGCTTGAGGGGCTGGTGCTGGCAACGGCGTGGCAGTTCGAATCTGCTCTCGGGTACAGCCGGACTTTGAACTCTTCAAAGTCCGGTTTTATTATAAAAAATCATTGTTTTTTGCTATCTAGGCATTGTTCAAAGTATTCCTGCTAATGGTCAGTCTGGTAAAGGGGGAAGAGGAGATTAGCTTAGAACACTCGTTCCAGCTCTAATCTAAAACGTCATTTCGGCATACATAATTCGTTTTATAATGATTGTAAGGCTGATAGAATTCTCACTTTTATATAGTTCAATCTAAACTAAGAATTCTGTATTATCTGAGATTTATAAATGGCGACAATTTGTCAAGATTACGTAAAATGCCATATAGTTAAATACTTTCTCTTGTTTTTTTGAACAGTGTTCAATATGTTTGTGGTGTCAAATAATTTGACATGTTGAAGATGAAAGGAGAGGTTTACTAGATTCGATCCCTATCTTTTAGAAATTATTTTATCCATGGGCATAATAGAAAGAAAGCAAAAAGAGAAACAAGAAATGCGACAACGCATCTTGAACGGTGCGAGAAAGGTGTTTCTTCAGAACGGATATCAGCAGGCCAGTATGCGTAATATCGCCACTGAGATCAGCTATAGTGCTGGGGTAATCTATTTCCATTTTAAGGATAAGAGCGAAATCTTTCAAGAGCTTCATAACGAAGGGTTTGCTTTATTGCTCAAACAGTTTCGGGTGCTCGACTCTGTAAAAGATCCTTTTGAGCGTCTGAAAGCCCTGGGCATGGTGGTTATTAAATTTGCCCAAGAGAAAAAAGATTATTATAACCTGATGTTCCTGGTAGAAGAACCCCTAAAAAAATCAGAAGAAAACGGTTTTCAGATTGCAGAGGAGGCATTAAAATATTTACGCGATCTGGTAATAGAATGCCAACATACCGGTCGCTTTAAAGATATGGATCCGGAGTATCTAACCTTTATGATCTTGTCCGCTATGCATGGCATCTGCGCTCTGTTCTGTAAGGACAAGACGATGAGTTTTGAAAACAAGACCAACGAGGAACTAATGGAGAACGGCTACGCATGCTTTGTTACCCTACTGGAAAAAGGCTAGCCTTTTTTTTTGACCATAATTTGAACACTGTTTTATTTTATTACAATGATTAATTTACTTAAGAACTTACAAAAAACAACAACTTACAGCGTGCTGCTATTGTGCATGATGTTCATTGCAAAGCGATCAAGCGCCCAGAAACAATTGAACAGCTATGTCCAACAGGGACTAGTTTCAAATGAGAGCATCAAAGAGCAGGAATTTCTGCTGAGTAGGAGCATCTATGCGCTCCAAGAGGCAAAGAGCATGTTCCTTCCAAGTGTAACCTTCTCGACCACCTATACAAAGGCCGACGGGGGAAGGACCATCGACTTCCCAACAGGCGATCTTTTTAATGCAGCCTATGCCACACTGAACCGGCTTACCGGGAGCAACTCCTTTCCACAGCTCCAGAACCAGAGCATACTACTGAACCCCGATAACTTCTACGATGCCAAGATCCGCACGAGCCTTCCCATCCTAAATGCAGAGCTGGTGTACAACAAAAGGATCAAGTCTCAACAGGTGGATATTCAGAAAGCAGAAGTGCTCATGTACAAACGTGAATTGGTCAAGGAAATCAAAACCGCTTACTACAATTACATAAAGGCTATCAATGCGATCAGTATCTATCAATCATTTCTGAAATTGCTCGAAGAGGGTGAAAGGGTTAACCAGAGCCTGTTCAACAACAACAAGATCAACCGTACGGCGGTGATCCGTAGCCAGAACGAGGTCTCAAAAATTAATGCATCTCTTATCGCTGCCAAAAAAACAGAGGAAGCTGCCCGTTTCTACTTCAATTTCCTTTTGAACAGACCCTTGACCGATGCAATACTGACCGATGATGTTCCATCATTTCCAGCACAGGACAACCTGCCCCTAGGTGATGTAAGCAGCCGTGAGGAATTGGCAAAACTTGAGATTGCCAAGAGGATCAATCAAAACCTTACCGGTCTTGCCAAGTCCTACCTTATACCCAAGATCGGTACCTCGCTGGACCTGGGATCGCAGGGTTTCGACTGGAAGTTTAACGACAAGAGTCGATATTATCTGCTGGGGGTTTCATTGGAATGGAACCTGTTCTCCTCAGGACGAAACAATTATAAGATCAAACAGTCCATTGCCAACCAGCAGGCCATATCGGCACAGACCGATCACGTGACACAGCAACTGCTTACCGAACTGAATGTGCGTAGGGCAAATCTGCAAAGCGCTGTCGCACAGTATAAGGCGGCACAGTCGCAGCTGAAGACCAGCCAGACCTATTATAACGACATGACCAAACTCTACAAGGAAGGGATGGCCATCTATATTGAGCTACTCGATGCCCAGAACCAGTGGGTAGACGCCCAGCTACAGTCCAACATCGCATTATTTGATACCTGGATATCGTTCACGGCAATTGAGCGTGCAAATGCCAGCTTTAACCTACAATAAATATCATGAAGAAGATCCAACTTACATTAATTGCGCTTACATCCATTTTGTTCGCCTGCAAAGAAAAGCCAAAAAATACAAATCCACTAGGCCAGCCGGATATCATTTCGGTGAAGGTTGCCCCAATTTCCTCATTTGGTTCAACCAAGTCAATCCAGGCCACTGGTCTGGTTGCCACAGAAAATGAGGCCAATTACTCCTTTAAGATTGGTGGTGTAATCAGGAGCATACTGGTTGATGAGGGGCAGTTCTTTAAAAAAGGACAGTTGCTTGCCACATTGAACACTACCGAAATCGCGGCCGGCCTGGCTCAGGCAGATCTGGGTGTAGACAAGGCTGCACGGGATTACGCCAGAGCGGTAAACCTTTACAGGGACAGCGTATTTACACTGGAACAGCTTCAGAATACCAAAACGGCACTGGATGTGGCAAAAAAAACAAGTGAGGCAACCGCGTTTAACCTACGCTATGCCCAAATCTATGCGGCATCTGATGGTTTTGTGAGCCGGAAGATCGCCAGTGAAGGGGAAGTGGTTGGGCCTGGTATGCCAGTGCTTGCCATTAACGAAACAAAGCAAAATAACAATTACGTACTTAAAGTCGGCGTTACTGACCGGGAGTGGGCAACGATTAATCCGGGACAAACGGCAACAGTGACCCTGGACGGATATAATGATAAGAAATTTGACGCCTTCGTGTTTCGTAAATCACAGGTAGCAGACCCTACACTTGGCTCCTTTCAGGTAGAACTGAAATTGAAATTAAACGACATAAAACCGGCAGTGGGCATGTTTGGCAAAGCGGAGATAACTACCAACCAGGATGAAAATGTCAAAGTCATCCCATATGGTTCGGTCGTGGAAGCTGATGGTGATAAGGCATTCATATTCACGCCTGATGGAGCTAATAAAGTCAGGAAAATTCCAATAACCATTTCAAGGTTCGACAATCAACAGGTTTATCTAAAAAATGGACTTGATGGCGTAAAAGAAATTGTGGTATCTAATAGTGCCTATCTCAACGAAAAGTCTACTATAAAAATCATCAGGTAATAATAACAGCTATGAAGATTACAAATTTTGCCGTAAAAAATTATCAGTTCACCCTGATCATATTTCTGCTGTTTGCAGTAGTCGGTGTACTTACCTTGTTTACAATGCCCCGTTCGGAAGACCCAACGATACATCCGCCCGAATATCTCATCACTGTGATCTATCCTGGCACAAGTCCAAAGGACATGGAAGAGCAGGTGGTAAAACCGATTGAAAATAAAATCTACGGCCTGGAGAACATTGACAAAATACTTACCACAATTGAGGATGGTGTAGCGGCATTCCAGGTGAAATTCAAATATGGCGTTGATATCGACAACAAATACCAGGAGATCTCAACAGAAATAAACGCCTTAAAAAATAGTGCGCTCCCTAAGGATATCTATCTGATCAAAACAGAAAAGATTTCTTCTTCCGATGTCAAGATTTTACAGGTTGCATTGGTTTCGGACAACGCTTCCGATAAATTGTTGAGGGATGAAGCCGACATGCTAAAAACACGCCTGGAGAAAATAACAAATCTTAAGGAAGTAGGATATTTTGGAATGCCCGAACAGGAAATCCGTGTTGATGTGCAATTGGATAAGCTGGCGCAGATGAAAATTCCGCTCAATATTGTGATAGGCAGTCTGCAAAGTGAAGCGGCTGACATTCCCGGTGGAAGCGTCAACTTGGAGAGTAAGGTTTTTAACGTAAAGACCAGCGGTAAGTTTAAGAGTATTGAGGACGTTGCCAATACCGTTATCTACAACGCCAATGGAAAGATTGTTTATTTGAAGGATGTGGCCGATGTAGGTTATAAAAGCGAAATGGTCAAGCATATTACACGGGTGAATGGGCATCGTTGTGTCCTGGTTACCGCCGCCATGAAAGACAATGTTAACATAACGAAAGTGCAGGAAGAGTTTTTTCCGATAGTGGAAGAATTTTCTAAAAGATTGCCTGCTAATATTGAGCTTGTCAAAACTTTTGATCAGGGCACTATGGTTTCGCAACGTTTGGGACATCTTGGGTTTGACTTTACCTTGGCCATTGTTTTGGTGGTCATTACCTTATTGCCCTTAGGATTTAGGGCATCACTTATCGTAATGGTTTCTATTCCGCTTTCTTTAGCATTAGGGCTCATTGCATTGAATTTATTGGGATTTTCATTAAACCAACTCAGTATTGTTGGTCTTGTAGTGGCCTTGGGATTGTTGGTGGATGACAGTATAGTAGTTGTAGAGAATATAGGGCGATGGCTCAGGGAGGGACATTCACGAATGGATGCTGTGCTGAAGGGCACCAAGCAAATAGGTATGGCCGTTGTGGGATGTACAGCCACCTTGGTAATTGCGTTTTTGCCTCTTGCCTTCCTGCCGGATGCGGCCGGTGAATTTATGCGCAGCCTTCCTATGGCTGTTATCACCAGTGTCCTGGCATCAATGATTGTAGCTCTAACGCTTGTTCCTTTCATGGGAAGCAGGTTACTGAAAACACACACGGATGGGCAAGGCAATTATTTTCTGAAGCAACTGCAGAAACTTCTCACCTACAGTTATCGGGGTATTATGCCACGAGCTTTAAAATATCCTAAAATAACCATTGGAATATCATTAATACTTAGTGTTTTCGCTTTTTTCTTATTCACTAAAGCAGGATTTAAACTTTTCCCCACCTCGGAAAAGCCAATGTTCCTCATCAATATCAAAATGCCATTGCAGGCTGGTATTCCCGAAAGTGATCGTGTGACCAAACTTGTAGAAAATGAACTAAAGCAACACAAAGAGATTGTATATTACACAAGCAATGTGGGTAAAGGAAACCCTCAGATATATTACAACGTACACCAACAGGATGTTAAGCCCGACTTTGCCCAGATTTTTGTACAGCTGGATGATGAGGCAAGTCCTGATTCTAAAGTAGCGTTGATTAAGCAGCTAAGGGAAAAGTTTAAATATTTTCCGTATGCCAAAATTGAAGTGAAAGATTTTGAACAGGGCCCACCGATAGAAGCCAACATAGTGGTAAGGGTTTTTGGTGAGGACCCCAATAAGTTGCGTGAGCTTTCCTTTGAAGTGGAAGACCTGCTGCGCAAACATCTGGGAACCGTTTACATCAATAATGAACTGAACACCTACAAGTCGGATGTTAAAATAGAAATTAACAAGGAAAAAGCCCGCACATTGGGTGTGCTAACAAGTGATATTGATAAAGTAATTCGAATTGCCGTAGCGGGACTGGCCGTTGGTGATTATATCGACGACCGGGGCGATTCACGCAATGTTGTCTTAACACTTGCAAGGGATAAATTCTCAAATCTGGATGCATTCAAAAACCTTTATGTAAATAATATACAAGGTGTTCCGGTATTGGTTAGCCAGATCGCAACCATTTCTTTTGAGACATCGCCTACAGCTATCAATCATTTTAATAAATCCCGTTTCGCAAAGGTTACCTCTCTAACCAAGGAGGGTGTGTATGCGAACGACGTGCTTAAGGACATTATTCCGCAACTGGACAAACTTAAAATGCCGCCAGGCTACTATTACAAGCTATCGGGTGAAGCGGAATCGGAAGGTGATACACTGGGCGGAAATTTCCTGTCGGTTATCCTGTTGAGTACATTCCTCTTTGTTGGAGTTCTGTTACTACAATTTAAAACGTTCAAAGGCATCATCATTGTACTATCTATCATTCCACTGGGGATTTTGGGTGGCGTGGTAATGCTATTGATCACAGGCCATCCGATGTCAATAGTTTCTATCATTGGTTTCATTGGTTTGTCCGGTATACAGGTCAAGAATTCGCTGTTGCTCGTTGATTTTACCAACCAGTTGCGGGTTGAGGGATATAGCATAGACGATGCGATTAATAAGGCAGGAGAAACCCGTTTTTTACCGGTTGTGCTCACCTCCCTAACCGCTATTTGTGGATTAATTCCACTTGCCTTGAATCCCAACCCACTTATCGCTCCATTGGCGATTGTGTTGATCGGCGGATTGATCAGTTCAACCATTCTTTCAAGAATTGTAACGCCTGTTATGTATAAGCTTATACCACCTTCCATTGAAAGTATTTAATCATCCATAAAATCAAAGAAAATGAAACAATACATCTTAATAACCGGAGCATCATCCGGAATTGGTTACGAAATGGCCCAACAGCTAGCGGCTTTAGAATACAATCTTATTCTCACTGCCCGCAGCGAGGATAAATTGGCAGCTATGCAGCAGGAACTAACTTCCAGATACGGAATAACAGTGCACAATATAGCCACCGACCTGATCAATAAAGCACAAGCGGTCCATTTATTCAATCATGTCAAAAATTCGGGCTATCTGGTTTCCCATTTGGTTAACAATGCAGGCTTTGGCGAATATGGAAGTTTTCTGGACACCTCACTGGAGAAGGAATTAGACATGATCGACCTTAACGTCAGCAGCTTGGTTATCTTGACCAAATTGTTCGCAAAAGATATGGTAGCCCGAAAGTCGGGCAGAATCATGAACGTATCTTCAGTAATTGCATATTTGCCTTTCCCTTACCAGTCGGTGTATTCCGCTACCAAGGCTTTTGTATTAGCCTTTTCCCAAACCATCGCTGCCGAACTGGAAGGAACCGGCGTAGTGGTTACCACGCTTGCCCCTGGGGTTACAGAAACAGCATTTATTTCGGCCGAAATGCGGGAAACTAATCTTCTCAAATCCAATAAGCCTACCCCTGTAAAAACAGTGGCTGCTGAAGGAGTGAAGCTATTGCTACACGGAAAAGGAAAGAAAATTATTGGGTTTCAAAATCGGTTCAATTCCATTTTAGCAGGAATACTGCCAGACTGGGTTATGATGAAAATAAAGATGAAGCTGGCAAGTGCCAAATGATATGCACAGATCTAAAAACAAATGACTGAACTGAAAAAAAATATCAAGACGAGAACTAATTAAACAAGGGGGGCTTGCTTTATCAGTTATAGCTCTACCTTTACCATTAACAGCATTTTCAAATTTTAACGAAATGACAGATAACAAAAATTTTGACGTAATTATAGTTGGCGGAAGCTATGCAGGACTTTCGGCTGCAATGGCTTTGGGACGGGCATTAAGAAATGTTCTGATCATTGACAGCGGTTTGCCTTGTAACCGACAAACACCTCACTCACATAACTTCATTACGCAAGACGGAGAAAAACCTAGCGTTATTGTAGAAAAAGCGAAAAAGGAAGTGTTGAAATACGACACAGTAAAATTCGTAACTGACCTTGCGGTTAAGGGAACGAAAACGGATAAAGGTTTTGATATTTCAACCCAATCAGGAAAAATATTTTCTGCTAAAAAACTGGTTTTTGCAACCGGGTTAAAAGACAAAATGCTAAACATTAAGGGGTTTTCTGACTGTTGGGGAATTACAGTGCTTCATTGCCCCTACTGCCACGGATATGAAGTAAGGAATCAAAAAACAGGGATTTTTGCAAATGGATATGGTGCATTTCATTTAGCCCGACTCATTAGTAACTGGACAAAGGACCTGACCATATTTACCAATGGAAAATCGGAATTGACACAAGAGCAAACCGATGAAATCAAAGGACACAATATTTCAATTGTTGAAAAGGAAATTACCTCATTGAAACACAAAGACGGAGTAGTTGAAGGAATAGTTTTTTCAGATAATACAACTTTTCAATTAAAAGTTATCTATTCAAGACCTCCCTTTGAACAACACTGTAAAATCCCAGAATTATTGGGCTGTGAACTGACAGAACAGGGGCTTATCAAAGTAGATGCATTTCAGAGAGCAACAGTGGATAATGTATTCGCCTGTGGAGACAGCACCAATCCTTTACGTGCTGTATCATATGCTGTATCAACAGGGAATAATACAGGCGTATTTTTGAATAACGCAATGACGGAGGAAGAATTTTAAAAACGTAAGCAGCAAGCAAATTCTTAATCAAATCATCATGAACAATTCAATACCTCGTATTCCTCCTCCAATTTATTTTCTTACTGGACTAATTGCGATGATATTACTCAGTTCATTCGTTCCAATCGGACGCTGGTTACATTACCCTTGGAGATACCTTGGTATAATATTTCTTGTTTTAGGATTTTTTCTCAGTCTTGGGAGCGGCTTATATTTCCGAAGATTAGGAACAAATCCGCGTCCCGGCGCTAAAGCAACTCTAATGGTCACGACAGGACCTTTTAAGTACACAAGAAACCCAATGTATTTGGGGTTAACCACAATGCTGATCGGTACTGCGGTACTCTTAGGGACATTCTCACCTGTGCTCGTAGTTCCCATATTCTTTATCCTCGTGCAAACACAATTTGTATTACGAGAAGAGAAATTGATGAAACAGTGGTTTGGCCAACCATACTTAGAATATAAAAAGAAGACTCCGAGGTGGTTAATTTAACGATGCCTCCGCGAACATTGCACTGCCAAAAGTGGGGCTGACGGACACGTGCTGAGCAATTAAACAATTAAAGCTACACATCAATGCCGATTCTGATTCTAGCCTTAACAATTAACTTTCACATTTGCCAAATCTTTTGTTCTATTATAATCTGGTCAGGGTAGTTTAATCCCAGATCACCTTGATTATAGCACTATGTTTAGATGAATTTTTTTCGCTCTAAATCCTCGATGATAGGCTCAATAAGCAACAAAAAGCGATTTAAATGTTCAAAGTATTCCTGTTGATCGGTACAGTTCAAAATAAACCCGCTAAGGGCATAAATTGGACTTTGAACGTTTCAAAGTCCAATTTTTTTTAAAAATCACTGTTTTCGATATCATCAAGCTTGTTCAAGGTATTTTTCGTAAAGGTTTTTACAATTGCGGGCCATTAGAGGATTATCTTTGAATATTTTTTATTCAAAGATAGCCGGTGTAGATAAACTTCTCGTTTATAATGGGTTATAATCACATGGCTACTAATGCATGTTTGTAGCGCTCAGCTAAAAATCAGTCATTCATCTTGAATTCACTGATCCTGAAATTGGATACATATGTCAGTAAAATGGATAATTTTATCAGACCGTGTTAGCCGAATTTTGTACCACAATCAAAATTAAAAAAATGAATACACAAAAAGTATGGTTTATCACAGGTGCATCCAAAGGGATGGGGCTTGAAACTGCCAAACTGGTATTGGCAAATGGCGACAAACTGGTAGCTACTTCACGGAATGTTAACGAACTCATGAGCAGCCTTGGAGAAACTAGCGAAAACTTTCTTCCTCTGGCATTAGATATTACCAACGACGGAGCCGTTAGCGATGCCATATTCAAAAGCATTGTACATTTTGGAAGGCTGGACGTGGTATTAAACAATGCCGGCTATTATTTGGTGGGTAGCTTGGAAGAAATTTCTGAAGAAGAATTCCGTAAAACGCAGGAGGTTAACGTTTTTGGAACGGTGAACATTATTCGTCATGTCCTACCGTACCTCAGAAAACAGCAATCCGGACACATCATTAACATAGCTTCAAATATGGGTTATATGGGTTACGCCAATACCGGAAGTTACAATGCGGCTAAATTTGCTGTTGTAGGTCTTTCAGAAGCATTGGCACAAGAAGTCAAACCCTTTGGCATTAAGGTTACTGTGGTGGCTCCAGGTATGTTCCGTACTAATTTCATGTCTGATTATACGCTAGTTGTGGCCAAAAAAGATGTGATCGGTTACGGTAAAAAAGAGCATGTAGCCATGTTGAGCAGTTTTAACGGACACCAACCAGGCGATCCAAAAAAACTGGCACAAGCGCTGAATGCAATCGTAAAAGCAGAAGAGCCTCCCGTTCATCTTGTTCTTGGACCAGACAGCTACAACTCTATTCTGGAACACCGGAAAAACGAGCAAACTGAAATGGAACAATGGAAACACCTTTCATTTTCCACAAACTTCGATTAATTGGTTAAATTTGAGGAAATGAATAAGACAGATCAATCACCTTACCAGATCAGTTCGATTTCTGAACTGCATCGTTTATTTGCACTTTCAAAGCCTGATCATCCTTTGGTAAGTGTGATTGATTTTGCACTGCTGAGCTACAAACACAGTGATGTATGGAAGCATTTTACCAATGATTTCTATTGCATAGCCATAAAAACTGGTACAAATGGTAAATTCCGTTACGGGCAACAGGATTACGATTTTGAAGAGGGGATCATGACATTCACTAAACCAGGACAGGTGTTCTCGGTACGAGAAACAGGCGGAAAACCGGTTAATGGCTACATGCTGGTATTTAAGCCAGCGCTCATCCAGAATTATCCCTTAGCAAAGCATATTAAAGATTACGGTTTTTTCTCCTATTCTGTTGCAGAGGCACTCCATTTATCGGTAAAAGAAGAAGAAATTATTTTCTCCCTCCTGAAACAAATGCAGCAGGAACTAAAAAACAATATCGATCAATATAGTCAGGATGTGATGGTTTCGCATGTAGAGTTACTACTTAGTTACTCAAATCGCTTTTACAACAGGCAGTTCATTACCAGAAAGGCTGTACATCACGATCTTTTAACAAGGTTAGAAGAAATCCTTACTGGCTATTTTGAAAATGATAAAAAGGCTATGCCTACGCTTCCCAGTGTCAAAATACTTGCCGAAGAACTTAACCTTTCTGCCAATTACTTAAGTGATATGTTGCGTAGCCTCACCGGACAAAGCACCCTGCAGTATATCCACAATCATATCATCGAGGCAGCAAAAGTGTTACTTTCTACAACAAGCCTTAATGTTAGCGAAATTGCTTACCGCTTTGGATTTGAGTATCCTCAGTCTTTTAATAAGTTATTTAAGAAAAAAACCATGCAAACCCCTTTACAGTATCGCCAGTCATTTAATTAATTATTCTTACTCATGTTTTTGAATAATTGGTTGGATTTTCTATTTTTGTATCAATCAATACAAAAATGGTTATATCAATGAAAGGAAGACCTACATTATTTGAGAATGCCGAGTTGGTGAGCAAAGCGCAACAAATTTTCTGGAAAAAAGGATATACAGCAACCTCGCTAAACGATTTGTTGACTGCTACCGGAGTGGGTTCCGGTAGTTTTTACAACAGCTTTAAAGGAGGAAAGAAGGAAGTTTTCAGCGCCGCAATTCAACAGCGGAGGGAAGCATTTAATGATTTCAGAAAAATACTGGAAAGAAGTGAGTTTCCGTTGATGTTAATAAAAGACTTTTTCAGGAGTATAGCCAAAGCAAAGCAAACAGATCATTTTAAAGGCTGTATCATAGCAAACACAGTTGTAGAAATGACTTTTATTGATGATGAGCTGGAGGCAGATGCCATTCGAATACTAAAAGATGTGGAGCAGATGTTTGTGAGCGCAATTGAAAGAGAAAGGGAATTCGGTCACCTGCAAAACCCATTATCATCGCAAGTTTTGGGTAGATACCTAATCACTTTCTGGTGTGGCCTTAATACCCTCAGAAGGATTTATCCTGATGAAAAAGTACTCGCAGCGCAGGTAGAAATGCAGCTGGATATTTTAGCTTAATTTTTTTTGAATAATTATGTATTGAACGATACAAAAATAAAAATAAGATGGATTTAAAACTAAAAGGAAAAAGAGCGTTTATCAGTGGCGCGACACAGGGAATTGGATTTGCTATTGCCCAACAATTACTAGCTGAAGAGGCTGAGGTCATTATAAACGGTCGTGAAGACGCAAAAATAAATGCTGCAGTTGCGGCGTTACAAAAACAATTTCCAAATGCAATTGTATCTGGGATTGTAGCTGATTTCTCTGTTAAAGCACAGGTAGAAGCCCTGTTAAGTCAATTAAGTGATATCGATATTCTGATTAACAATGTCGGGATTTTTGATCTGAAAGATTTTGCGAAAACTACCGATGACGATTGGTATCACATGTTTGAGGTCAATGTCATGAGCAGCGTAAGATTATCAAGGGCCTTATTGCCTAAGATGCTCAGCAAGAACAGGGGAAGGATCATTTTTATCAGCAGTGAGTCGGGTGTTAATGTTCCGGATAATATGATACACTACGGAATGACCAAAGCCGCAATGATGGCGGTAGGCAATGGCTTATCGAAATTAACTAAAGGTACAGAGGTTACGGTAAATACTATTTTAGGCGGGCCGACTTATTCTGATGGCGTAGCCAAAACCGTTGAACATATTGCAGGTATACAAAATATGAGTGTGGAGCAGTTAAAAGTTGGTATCATGCAACAAACGAATCCCCATTCGCTATTGTCACGCTTTATTGAACCGGCAGAAATTGCAAACCTGGCTACCTATCTTTCCAGTCCTTTGTCGTTAGCTACAAACGGAGCAAGCCTGAGGGCTGATGGTGGTGTTTTGAAGACGCTTTGATCTTGTTTTCAGTAGTTAATTCAAATAAAGTATTAGTTTTATAATGTGAAACTTGAGGTTATATAAACTTCAATATAAACCAAAACTACAATCTCTCATATTTGCCAACTTTTTTGTTCTAAAATAGCCTTGTCAAGGTATCCTAGATATTTGGCTAAAAGACACCTTAGAAAATAGAAAGCAACTGAGAAAAGCATTTGTAAAATGTGATATGGGGGATTATCCACTGATCGAAACTATGCAATTTATACTTGGCTGGACAGATTTTCACCTTAACAATGGTCTCCGTTTAGATATACTCATTGAAATGAAGGGGCTTGAAGGATATACCTTTGACGAATGTTTGGAAATGGCCTCTATTGCGGATATTGATAACGTAAATGTTTCTTTTTTGCATATTAATCAATTAATTGAGAATAAGAAGATTGTTAATCGCCCAAAAGATCAGATTGACGTAGCGGCACTTGAACAAATACGAAAGTTGCGAGACGATTTTTAGTTCGATACAATCTGTTTTTGATTTTAAAAATCGGTTGGGAAATCATAAAGACGGGCACATTTTTTCATGTCCTCTTTGAAAAACTTAGTTAACGATATGCTTTGGAGTACAACCGCACTTTGAACATTTTAAAATGCGGTTTTTTTATGCCAAATCGGTGTTTGAGGTGTCTCAGCATTGTTCAAAGTATTCATGCTTAGGGTTCAGTCTTGTAAAGGGGGAATAGAAGATTATGCTTGAACTATTTTTTATACATTAAAGTAGTTTATCCATCCTGATATCAGTACTTGTATTATTTCTTAGTTTTTGTCATTGGGTTCAGGCTCCCTTTTAAAAAAAGGCAAACATATAATGGCAATTGTTCCTCTTTGATTTGCACCAGGCCTTATGGTAAAACTAGCCTGGTTGCCAGTTTGCTGTTTGTTGATCATATCTATCCTTTCTTGGATAGAAGTAAGGCCCATTGACATTTCTTTAACACCACCCATTACATTTTTATTTTCGGTGTTCCCAATTCCTACGCCATTATCTTCCACTGTGATACGAATTTTATCCTCTTTTCTTTTAATTGTTACAGCGAGGTGAGCGTCTGCTTTTGGGTCTATAATTAGACCGTGTAAAATGGCATTTTCAATTAAGGGTTGGATCAACATTGGTGGCAGGTATAAGGTTTTTAGCTGAATATCATCAGCTACCATAAATGTGTAAGTGAAAATATCATCGTAACGCATGGCTTCCAGCTCCGTATATAACATTAAAGCTTTCCACTCTTTATCTGCACTTACTAAACTTTTTGTCGAATTTTCGAGTATCAATCTACTTAATGCAGCAAATTTTTGTATTAACTTGGAGGCCTTCCTTTTCTCGTTATCCATTACATATGCTTCAATTGAATTGAGGACATTGAATATGAAATGTGGGTTCATCTGTGAACGGATAGCTTTTAACTCGCTTTCGGAAAGTTGATATTGATGGGTTAAATTAAGGGTGTGTTGTTGCGCTTCTTGCTGTTGAAGCGTATGCTTAAACCTCAATTGCCTAATTCTATATACACTGATAAAAACAATGAGAATAGCTGTCGAAGCTATTAACAAGATGATAAAATTTCGCTCTTTTTCATTTGCTTTTGCATCAGCTAATACCAATTTTTGACTGTTGATGAACAAACTATCCTGCTTTTGGCGGAGGTCATACTTGGCGCTCATCTCTGCTACTGCATTTCCTATGCTTTCAGTTTTAATGCTTTCTAAGGTTATATTCTCTAAATTTTTGTAGTAAAAAGCCTTATCATAAATTCGCTGTTTACTATATACATAAGCAAAGTTATGGTATAGTGCTGCTTTGTTTACAGCTGTAGTATAAGGAGATAAAAATTGCTGAGCCTTTTTTAAACTGATTAGACTTTCATCGAACCTGTTTTGTTGCATTAAACAATCTCCTTTGTTGGCATAAGCGATATACAAGCTATTGCTATCCTTACTTTTTGTTAAGCCAACTATCGCATTGTTGTAATATATTAAAGCATTTGAATATTTTTTGGATTGAGAATAGGTATCTGCCACTAACATTAATGCGGTATTCTTGGATAAATTATGAACAGAATTATTTGTTGCAACCTTTCTGAAATATAAGAGTGCAGTATCATTTTGTTTTAAACTTTTATATGCGATACCAATATTGTTTAGGCAATCAAACATACTTGTGCTATCCTTTAGTGATTCATCATAAACCAACTGTTTTTTAAAGCTTCCTATAGCATTTTTATATTGATTAGTAATACTCAATTCAATTGTTGCCAATCGGCTAAATAGGAAGGATAATGCAGGATAATCTTTTTTCTTTTCTCCATACTTAACAGCTTCCCCGTAATAATATATACAAGAATCTATTCTATTTATGGCTTCATAGTTATTCCCTAGATACATATTTATTTTCTCGCTGTAATCTACATCTTTGCCCTTTAAACTTTTTGCCTTTAGTAATAATTTGATGGCGGCATTATAATTTTGATGTTGTGTACTATCCTGTGCAGCTCTTAAAAGTAATTTGTAGCCTACTTGTGAAAATCCCGAGGAATAAACAAATGATAGCAATATAAGTATTAAACTCTTCGGGATTTTCATGGTTATTTTTTCAAGCTTAGCATAATTTGCAAACGTTTAATAGCATTGAAAATTTCTGTGTCTACAGGTGGAGGCGTGGGCTTTGGTTTAATTGGAAGTGCTTGTTGGCTTTCAAGAACGCCTTTGTTTAAAAACTTAGCTACAATTTCATTTCCTTTAACGGCAATTGTAATTTCTAGATCTTCAAAGTTGGCACCCTTACTTACCAGGAAGTTTAAACTTTGCATTCCTTTTAATTTTTTTTGGATCTTGGGTTTAAGAGATCTTGGTATTCTCTGGGTTGTAGTTTCAGTAATTTTTTTAGGTGCTTTCATTTTCAAGATAAATTAAGGGTTTTGTAATTGAATTTGTAAGTTAATAGATTAAATATTAGTTAGATAATGGTGAAATTTAGATTATTGGATTAATTGATGTCGTGTAAGGCATTATGGTAATATAAAGGCAAACATACAACCGCTATGGTTCCTCTCTGATCTGCAGCGGGGTCTATGGTAAAACTAGCTTTTTTGCCAGTCTGCTGTTTGTTGATCATATCAATCCTTTCTTGGATAGAAGCCAGGCCCATTGATATTTCTTTAACACCGCCCATTAGATTTTTATTTGTGGCATTCCCAATTCCTACGCCATTATCTTCCACTGTAATACGAATTTTATCTTCCTTTCTTTGAATTGTCACAGCCAGATGAGCGCCTGCTTTTGGCTCTATAATTAGTCCGTGTAAAATGGCATTTTCAATTAGTGGCTGGATCAACATGGGTGGGAGGTATAAGGTTTTTAGCTGAATTTCATCAGCTACTGTAAACGTGTAAGTGAAAGTATCATCATAACGCATGGCTTCCAGCTCCGTATATAACATTAAAGCTTTCCATTCCTTATCTCCGCTTACTAAACTTTTTGTAGAGTTTTCAAGAATCAATCTGCTTAAAGCAGCAAATTTTTGTATTAACCTGGAGGCCTTCCTCTTTTCGTTATCCATTACATAGGCTTCAATTGAATTGAGCACATTGAATATAAAATGTGGGTTCATTTGCGATCGGATAGCCTTTAACTCACTCTCAGAAAGTTGGTATTGATGATGTTGAATTTCGTTTTTATATTTCAATCGTCTAATCCGGTGAAGGTTTAACAGGTAAACCAATACGGACATTAAAACAACCAGCGCTAAAATTCCGTATAGCCACAATTGCTTTAATTCTAACTTGTTTAATTTTTGTTGCTGTGAAAGTTCGTTCACTTTACTGGCCTGTAACTTCTCTTTGTTTCTGGCGATCAGAAGTTGTTTTTCTTTTTCTTCAGATCGTAATTTTTCATTTTGTAACTGTACGGTTTGTAAATCTCGAAACTGTAGTCCTTTCTGTAATTCTGCCTGGCTTAAGGCTAATTCTAATTGCTGCTGTTTGAGTTGTGCCCCGGTCAATAATTCCTTCTGCCTATAAGAGAATTCCTTTTTATCAAAATCAAACTGGATGCCCATTCTGGTGATCTCATTTTTCTTTTTGTCATTACTGATGGTATCAGCAAATTTGGTGTATTGTTTATAGTAGAGCAGGGCACTATCAGGCATCCTCAAGGCCTCATAAACTTCACTGAGACCTAGACTGGCGTCACGTTTAATTTCAGTGATATTCAGTTCGGTACCCGTTTGAAATGCTTTAAGTCCGTATGATTTAGCTTTTTGATAGTTACCATTGCCCAGATAGGCTGCAGATACGTTCTGCATGTTAATACCCAAGCTCCTTTTGTTATTGGTCTTGGTGTTAATTTCAATAGCCTTTAATCCATACATTAAGGCTAAATCATTATTTTTTAGTTCGTTGTAATATGCTGAAAGATTTCCGTTCTCTCTCGCAGTTGCACGTAAATCAGCTATAGAATCAGCAATTTTAAGGGATTTCTGGCTATATTTTATGGCTTCAGGAATGTTTTTGTTTTTAAATTGTATAATGCCAATGTTTGCTAAGATACTCGATTGACCAACATAATTTTTTAGTTTATAGTGTAATGCAAGTGATTTTTGATAATATTTCATTGCTTCCGTAAAATCTCCCATTTCGGTGTATACTATTCCAATTGTGCCTAAATCATTTGCAGCTTGTTGCTCATTTTTGTTTTTTTCAAACGATTTTAGCGCATCTAGTAAATATTTTAAGGACTCTGGAAATTTAGATTGTACCAAGTAGACTGCACCGATATTAGATAAAGCGGCTCCGATTTGTAAATCATTTTTTAATTGGATAGATAAGCTGAGAGCTTTGTTTAAAGAAGTCAACGCTTCTGTATACATAGCTAAATGAAAATGAATGAGCCCTTTGATCCGATGGGTAGCAGAAACAATATTTTTATCTTTAATTTGGTTTTCAAAAGATAAAATCTCTTCTGGATACTTTAATGCGGATTTTGGACTATGTGGTAGAGTATGCGTTGCCAGATCAAATAGAATTTTCGCTCTTACATCATCTTGTTTTGTATAGGATGCAGCACGTCTGAGCAGGGAATCAATCTTTTTGGTCTGCGCCAGTACAGTACCAAAATTGATCATAGAACAAGCCAGAATTAATATAAAGCCTTGTAATTTTTGCTTAAAAAACATACTGTTATTTTTATTGACATCTATTATTCTCCGCTTAGCTCTATTATCTTTTGTTGATTACAAAACAGATAAACCGCTCAAATCAAATATAGTTATTATCTTTCGAATTTAAATTCTCCTTCCCTAATCCTAAAGGATGCTTCACTCGTTGTATGCCCTATCCTGATCATTTGGTCAAAATACAACTCGCCAGGAATATAAGTTTGGTTAAACAAATCGGAAATTCATTTAAAAAATTGCATTATGAAAACTAATATCATAAACTTATTTAAGACTAGTATAGCAGTTTGTCTACTAATTATTTGCAGTATAAATGCCGATGCTCAGGTGGGTAAAAAACTAACTAGACACAAGTCAGAAGATCCTATGGCTGGTAAGGTTAAGCCAATCATTACATCGCCCGCGGCTGGTGCAACAATAGATGGCCCCTTTGTGATGGTTGGTAAGGCGGAGCCAAATACGGCTATCAATATATATGTTACTCCCTCATATACATTGCCGAAAAGCCCTGATGGAAAACCAATTTTGGTTGTAAGTACACCTAAACATAGAGGTCAACATTTTAATGCTAAAGCAGATGCAAATGGCGTATGGCAAAGTCCTTTAATAGAAGTGATGTTTGATAGTAAAACAACAGAACGAAGAATAGTTGTTTTTGTTAATCAGATCTGGGGAAGTTATACCTATACGAGTAAACACATCGACTACTGGGCATCACCAAAATTAACCATGATGATGGAAACTGTTAAAATGCCTTTAAAATCAAATAAATAAGAGTGACAACAATAGTATCTGCAAATACAATTCAATATTAAAAACTATGAAAAACTGGATCATATTTAGTCTACTGCTTTTCGTGATTGGAAGCGGTAGCCAGGCACAAAACCTGCCAAAATGTATTGAAAAGATGAATAAGAAAGATAATCTTACTACTACCAAATTTGAGCGGGTTTTACAGCTTAGCGGAAATAGAACGGTTTATGAGTTTTCCGTAAAAAGCATCCCCAACTGCATCCATTGCCCAAGAGGACTTGTTTACTACGATGCCAATTGTAATATGGTAGCTTATTTTATGAACTCCAGAGGCCCAACGGGATTTGTAGCTGATGGTTATACTTTAGCAGAATTTGGTAAGTCTGGCACCCAAAGGGTAACGTATGGAATTAAAAGAGAAGACATACCCAACCAAATTGATAAAGTGATAGCTAAAAACGACTCGCTTAACAAGGCTGGTGTAAAACAGATTGTACAGGTAAAAATGCGTGATCAAATACTCTATAGCTTTGAGCATAAATTGAACCCTAAACTGCCAAATTGTAAAGACTGTCCCATAACTATAGCGTTTTATAATGCCAAATACCAACCCGAAGTTACTTTTCAGGTGGGCGGTTTAGCTGGCATTACAGCCAATAATGGATATAAAGCTACAGATTATACTAGTAGGCAAAAACTATGGATATTGTGGAATGCAAACTAGCATTTTCTCTTAATTAGTCACTCGATAATTTTCAAACTTAAAACCATATACTGATGAAAATTCTAAAAAATACCCTAAAATATGGGATGATACTTTGCATCGTACTGTTTGCTTCTTGTAAGAAAGACGACGTTGAAGCAGAACCAAAAGATGAAACGCCAATTGATTTGGCAGATTATTATATCATTGGCAGAAGACCTGCACAACTCTCTAACGGACAAACCGTACAAATACCTTATATCATTAATTTTGATGAGTACGGAAAAGCCTCATTGCTGAGGGAGGGCAACATGCCATTTACTTTTAAAGACGGCAAAATAAAAATTGATGGCACAATGGTTTTTACTGTAGAAAATAATACCATTACCGCTTATGAAGATGTGATTAAACGCTATCCATTTACCAGTTACAGTCTACAAAAAAAGCCAACTAAAAATCAGCTGAATGGAACGTCTTATCAAGGCAACTGGGCCAACATAGCGAAAACATTTTCGGTGTTTACTTTTGGATCAGATACTTACGATGAAAAAGCTGGTACGACATATCCATTTTCTGGCAATTACACATTGATAGCAAATATTGCAGCCAGAAGCAATACACCAAATGCTGCTGCCGATAATTATGCGGAGTACAATCTTGTACTAATTGATGGCAAATTGGAAGTTACCTGCCATAAGAAAAACCTGGTAGGTGCTGGTTCAGAAACTTTCACATACGGCGTATTCACTAAAGTTCCGTAAGCCAATTTGTGTTTGCTTACTCATTTTAAATTGCCTTTCGCTCATTAAGATACATGCTTCAATCATTGCCATAAAATACAGTATAGATGGTTTATATGTTTGTTAAGCAAATCAACTAAATAACATAAAACTAAGAACCATGAAAAAATTACTAACCCTATTGATGTGCCTTTCTTTTATTGCGCTATCATGTAAAAAAGATAAAACAAATGGCCCTGACCAAAATCAAGAAGAACTTTTAAAGAAGGAAGAACTTATCCCTTATTACATTGCGGTTGAGCATAAACTCTCCGGCAATAAAATAGGGTTAATTTATTTTGCTAAAGTAGGCGATAATGTAAAGGCAACTTTTCAGGGTGATGGTTATACACAAACCGGAGACATAAGCGTAAATGGACAGGGTTTTAGTTTTGATGCGAATAGCGATGGGAATTACATTTACAGCTTTTCGTTCAGCAAAAACGCAGATGGCAAATTTGTGATGAAATCGTATCAATTTGCAGATAAAACCTCCGCTAGTCAAGGTTTAAACTATGCTATTATTGCCCGAAAAGAAGATGTGCCTGCATTTGAAGGCGTAAACTTTAAAACACAGGAAGGTATCTACTTTACGTTAAAAAAAGATGCCAACAATGTGCAAAATATAAACTGGGACATTAAAAAAAGAGTTTCCTACACCTATGTCTTTGTTCCACCAAGCACTTATATCCCTATTCCAAATGATTACATAGGCCCAGAATATTCTAAACCTTACACCAAAATAAATGGCTTGGGCTGGAAAGAGAATGGAGGGCTTTTTTTAGGCATCTCTGTACCCGAATGGAAAGATAGTGCTACTCCGTTAATGCTTTTGGAAAGCGGTAACACGCTATATCTGGCGGCTATTACCAAAAACCTTCCATGTATAATATGTGATAATGATGATGAATAATGGATTAACGAATTAAACCCTAAAAACCATGAACCGATTATTACCCCTATTGATGTGCGTTTTTATTGCATTATCATGTAAAAAAGACAAAACCCCTACCGATGAAAAAGAAGTAGTAAAGGGAAATATTAAACAAGTTACTGAAACCGTGAACGGCATTACCTACAAGATATTTACAGATGTAAACACAACTAATTTTAAGGGTATTTTAGTTGTGGGCAGTGGTAACGATGAAAGCAATCCTTCGGAAGGCTCAATTAACGGCGCAAGCGAGACAGCTTTATGCGAAAAAGCTGCGGCTAACGGCTATGCCGCTGCAATTGTAAGATATCAAAAACCGGCCGCAGGTACCGATTGGGATAGCAGATCGAAACTGATGGGAGAAGATTTTGATAAAGCAATTGTTGGCATTGCTGGAAAAATATAATATCGACAAGAATAAATCTGTAGTTGGTGGTTTTTCCTATACTAGTTACATGTTGCTTACTAACATCGCTTATCAAGAAGCCTTAAAATACACAAAAGGTTTACTCGCTGCATGTGCATCTACAGATCAGGATAAGATTAGCAAATTTAAAATACCAGTTTTGAGTTTAACAGGTAGAGACGAAATTGAGGGCAATGCTACCAATTTTGCGGGTGCAACACTATACAGTAAAATTCCTGCAAATTCTCCGATAAAAGCTAGAAGCGAAGGCTTTAGTGATCCAAATAGCACAGGGCATTGTGGTGGCGATTGGACCGATAAAATGTACAACAAAATGGTGTTTTGGCTGCAGTAAGAGTAATTCTCACATCTCATATCTCAAAAAATAAAAAACCATGAAAAATTTAAAAAATATATTCGCAAAAACGCTAATGGTACTTTCTGTTTTAGCAGTATTTGCTTCTTGCAAAAAAGATAAGGAAGCGAAACCTGAAGATAATTTTGACCCTACAAAATATTACATAACCGGAGAATATGCATCTATCGGTGGTGGTACGCCAGCCACCAGTTATGCCTACTGCTTTTTTACCAATACCAAAACTTACACTACCTCCTCTGGCGGATCACAGTCCGATAACCCAAATTACACTTACGCCAATGATATAATTAAAATGAGTAATTTAACTTTTACCCTAGCTAACAACGCAGTTACCAGTTGTAGCAATGCAGCTTTTAGGTCTTATCATTTACAAAAAATACCCGATGCCGACGCCTTTGCCGGTAAAACTTTTAGAGGCACGGTTGCTACCAACGGGCTCGCTAATGGCAAATCGTGCTTAATTAAATACACAACCGATAAAAAATTCACCGTAAGTATCGATGGTTTTGCACAAACTGGCACAGGTGCAGAGTACACTTTACAAAATAACGGTGTGGCTACCGCCAGAACCGGCAATGAAGGTCGCTTACACCTCATGACCATTGGCGACGGAAAACTCTACTACTCTCAAAGTAATGGTGGTGGCACCCCAAATTACACCCATTATTACGGCGTGCTTACATTGCAATAAAACTAGAGGCGACTATGAAAAACCTAAAAATAATTACAATGCTGTTAATGCTTGGAAGCTTTACGGCATGCAAAAAAGACAAAACCCAGCAAAAAGAACTGTGCAAAAACCCAACTAGTTATGAAGACAGTCAGGGCTTATATTATCAATTTATATACAATGCAGATGGAAAATTAAGCGAATTTAAAACAGACAATAGCAGCATCACCTTTACCTACCAAAATAATGGCGATACTGTTGTATTAAGCGACAATTATAGCGAGCGAACTTTTAAATTGGGAGTAGACGGAGAAGTGATAGAATTAACATCGGTAGTTAAAAGTTCAGGCGAAACTACTAAAACCAGCTATCAACGTGTAAAAACTGCCGTTGGATATGATGTAACTGAAATTGCACAAAGTTTTAGAAAAAATGAAAATGCACCTTATAAAACCGTAAAAAGGCTTCAAAAACTAACAATTACCAACGGTAACCTGCTAGCTTTAAATTTAATCGATCTAGATAATAATAACAGAGAACTTGGAACCATGAGTTACGGTTATAATATTTCTAAAAGTATTAGTGATTATCCTCTTCAAAATTATCCCGACTTGGTAGATGGTGTGTCTTTCATCAGCAAAAACTTACCGATTAGGAATTCGTTGAGAGACAATACCAGTAATACAGAAGTAAATGCTGTGTTCGGTTATGAATTTGATGAAAATGATAGAATGTTGGCACAAATACAAACAAGTAAATATACCCAGGGTGCAGAAACCACTGATCAAGTAATCAAAGGCAAATTCGAATATAAATGTAATTAGCGCAATTGTTTTTTTCTAACAAAATCAAGATTATCCAAATTAAAATCTAAACCCATGAAAAACATACTGAAAATGCTGCCAATATTATTGCTTTTAAGCTTTATGGCGTGTAAAAAAGAGAAAGATAACTCTACTATACAGGCAAACGAACTATTAAATTATCAATTGGTAGTAACGTTGCAAAGTCCAACGAACACCAATCTCCGCTTAGTTTATTTTACACAGAATGGTAATGAAATTACAGCTACACTAGAAGGTTTAAATGTTAAAAAAACGCAAACGGTGGTTATTAAAAACGATAGCTTCAGTTTTGATGAACTTGGAAACGGCAACACCACTTACAAATTTAGTTTTGCTAAAGATGCAAATGGAACTTTAAGCTTTAAGAATGTAAGTTTTCTAAATAAAGCAGATGTAAGTATGAGTATAGAGGCAAGTTATATTTCTAAATTATCCGATGTACTAGGTGATTTTGACATTCTAGATTACACTTACGAAAATATGAATGGGCCTTATGGCTTATACTTTTTTAAAAATACCAATAATTGGGGGTGGTGGATTTCTGCTAATAAAGGAACTTATACAAAAATTTCTCGTAGCGCATGGAAAGGTAGGCTTGACGGTAAAGCTTATTTTGCCCTAAGCATTAAAGAAAATTACAAAGGTATAATGAGAACATTTATGTTGATGAAAGGTGAAGACGCAAACTTCTACAAATTTGGACTGATTTAAAATTGAACATCATGAAAAAATACATTCTATACCTTATTTTAATGAGCTTAAGCTACATCGGCTTTGCACAAAACTTAACACCTCCGCAAGTAGAAGGTTACCTCAGCGCAAGCACAATAAAAGTTAATTTTCCTTTTAATGTTAAGGGTATTCCATTTACAAAAATACCCAAAAGTGTATGGTATCCTACATCAGTTATTATCGCCGATTTGCAAATGAAACTATTATATGGAAGGATCTAATAGTAAGCAAATCAATACCGTAAGGAAACATGTAATTCCCGACAGTAAAACGGGCGCCTGGGAAATTACGGGGTTAAGCATTGAACCTTTGCCTAATTCTATACCAAACACTAGTGTAGACCACAACAGAACCACCTACATGCTCTCGATTTATCAAATACATACTGATCAAAAATCGGCAATGTGGTACGCAAACATCCAGCCCAACTACGTACAAGTCCACAAAATACCCGATCAAAAAATGAAACCCATAATAGTTCATCCAAAAGATAAGATAATTCTTAATCCACAACCAATTCCGCCAAAGGAGATTAAAAAGAAACGCTTAGGAAATCTATAGCAGGTAAAAAAGGATTTGAAAAACAATGTTAGTAGCGCTTGGCAATTGAAGCCCTGCTTTGCAATCGGGTTTATAATACAGAGCCGGTGGTTCTTTTGTGCATCCTGCTAGTTATGCGTCTAACTTTTCACCGCCTTTAATTCCTAGCCCCGATTGCAGCGAAAATCCTTTTTTTCGCAGCAATGCCAATATACTGTCATGCTGAGGCACGAAGCATCCGTAACAGATAAGCCGATGCTTCGTGCCTCAGCAGACAAAAGCAAAAAAAAGATTGCAGCAAAAAGCGGGACGAACTTTAATTTTTACACAGGTACTGCGCTTCAATACTTAAACGATGCAAGAAAAAATCTTGCTTCGCTAATCCTAAAGGGCACTTCACTCATTGGTAAGTGTGCTTCAAACATTACCTAAAAACAGGCGCATTAGGATAGATAAGTTTGGGTAAGTAATTAAAAAAAATCATTTTAAAGACATTGTTATGAACAATTTAAAAAATGCCCTGAAAATATTGCCGGTACTATTGTTACTGGTACTGGTAAGCTGTAAAAAGAAAGATGCTGCACCAGATGCAGCTGCTGAAGAAATAGCAACTAAAGAGCTATTGGACTATTACATTGTAGCCGAACATGCAATTGGCCCCAATAAGTTAATGGTATTATATTTTACCGAAGATAATATGGCTATAAAGGCTCAGGCACATCTTTTAGAAGGCAATAAGATTATAAATGTAGTTTTAAAAAAATCAGCATTCAGTATTGATTACTATGGTGATGGAAAAGCGGTTTATAACTTTGTTGTTGAGAGAGATGCGACTGGAAAGTTAATTCTAAAATCTTATAGTTTCAATTTTAATGGACAAGGCAACGAACTTGCCTATGCTACAATAATAAAGACAAGGGCGGCACCTATCTTTACCGGTCTTTCTTATAAAATGATACCTAGCCATGCACCTTTTAATACAATCAATACAGGTACTCCTTTTAGTATCAAACCAAGATCAAGTGGAGATGGGGGTGCGTTATTATGGGGCGGCGTCGGACCTTACTTTTCTGAGCTAATAAATATTGGTTTTAAAACAGTTGATGGGGGGTATATGGCGGTATCTCTTCCTAATTGGAAGAGTATAGACAAACCGATTATGCTACTGGAAAGGAAAAATGAACTATTTATAGCGGCCAAAAATCCTTAGTAACGTGAGTTCGGTTTAAGCTAGTAGACGAAATTCTTTTAAAATGGGATTAAAGATACATTTCTAAGCTCGCCGCCGCTGGGCTCTTACTTTTTGACCGCAAAAAGTAACAAAAACTCTCGGTTGCTTTTTTTCTTTCAAAGAAAGTGCCTCGGCTTATTGCTGCAATCCGAAAAACAAGAGACCGAAAAAAAAGCTGAACGAAGGCTTCAAGCGCTATCACTAGCGAAAGAGCTTAATTTCCTTATCCCGAACTCACGTTAGTAATAAAAAAAGAAAAAAAAATTATTTAGACAAGCCAACTGGGGCTTTAAAAAGTGCAATCGCTTTAAATTCTTCATCTTTCACCGTTTTTTGGCTAACCTAAGAAAAATGCTTCCCTCACGTAAAACCTTGCTCACTCATTAAACTTACCTATTCGCTCATTCTGGTAAAATACCATGCTAAAGAGTTGTTCTTTTGATTAATTAATTGAATAAGCCTATTAAGTTTTAAACCATGAAAAATTTAAAAAATATTTTAAAAATAACTGCTATGCTTTTAGTGCTTTTAAGCCTTGCAGCATGTAAAAAAGATAAAATAGACAATACAACAAAAGAAATAAAAGCTAACGACCTTGTAGATTATTATGTGGCGATTGAACGTGCTGATAATAGTTTACGTTTGGTGCATTTTACAAACGAAAGTGACCTTATAAAAGCCTATTATGATGCACCCGACCTTCGTAGAATAAGCACCGTGACGATGGTCGGTAATAAATTTCTATTTGATTTGAATGGAAATGGCGAATCTGTACTTGAGTTTGCTTTTTCGAACGATACTTTTGGTAACATCTCATTGGACGGCCTTAAGTTTTCGGGCACTACCACCGTAGAAATACTGAACGCAGAAATGTTTAAAAGAAATGAGGCCCCCAATTGGGACGGAAAAACTTTTATACGCGAAGTAGGTATAGTAGAATATTTTAAATACTATCGTTTTTCAGAAGACAAAAAACTGTTTGCAAATAGTACAGTTACTACCACTGTACCATTTTTAGAGTGCTATGCACTTGGAGATAATGTAGGTTTCAAAGACAATAATGGGAACCTTTTGGGAATATTTGTGCCTTCTTGGAAGGGTAATAAAAATATTAAAATGTTATTGAAAAATAAAAATATTACCGGGGTAGCTCAATACCAAAATAACTAAAAACAGGTGGTTCCACGTACAGCTGTATCACAATTATAAACAACAAATTTTGTAGAAATTACCTTTCAAATTTATAACCATGAAAACAATAAAAATAAGTTTAGCTCTAATTTTTGCCATTACAATTTGTATAAGTTGCAAAAAAGATAAAAAAGAACAAAACGTTGACATCACAACAGGTCTACACGTAAAAGATGGTAACTATTTATCTGATAAATGTGGTAATAAAGTTATACTGCGTGGGGTAAACATGGGAAGTATCTTCGCTGTAAACTTCGGTTTAAAAGAGTTAGAAGAAATAGAAAAAATTGGTGCAAATAACGTACGTATTGTTTTAGGAAGAAACTATGAAGATTGGACAAACGGTGGTACAATTACTGCGCTAACTGCAGCTAAAATAGAGCCAATAATTACTTCATGCATTGCAAAAGGGATGATTCCGATTTTAGAGCTACATGACTTTACTGGAAGCGCAAATGCAGCTGCAGATTTGCAACAAGCCGCTCAATGGTGGACAAGTGCCGGCATAAAAAGCATGCTTCAAAAATATCAGAAATCAATCATCTTAAATATTGCAAACGAGCCAGATAATGGTTCAGCGCCTGACGTAGGTTATGCCGATGCTAACATCAACGCTGTTAAAACGTTAAGAAATGCAGGTTATACTTGCCCTATAATGATCGACGCTCCAAATTGGGGCAAGGACCATGTATTTTTCTTATACAAAGGAAAGGCGCTAATGGATGCCGATCCTTTACATAATTTACTGTTTAGCGTACATGCGTATTGGCCAACCAACGGGCTTTTTGGCAACTATTCTGATGCTAAAATAACAGCTGATTTTGGAGCGCTTAAGCAGTCTGGCTTGCCTATCGTGTTTGGCGAACTGGCTATTGCAGATATTCAAAACGGACTTGCTTACAATATTAATTATACGTTATTGATGAAACTTTGCCAAGACAATGAATTTGGTTACATCGCATGGTGGTGGGGTTTTAATAATCCAGGTGCTAACAATCAACTGAGTATGACAAATGATGGCTTGTACAATGGTTTAGCAAATGGTGGTAAAATGATAGCGATAGATGATGTGAACTCAATAAAAAACACATCGAAACGTATTTGCCAATAAAATATTCAATCAAACTAAAACCAATCAATTATGAAAAATTTATTATTTATTACGCTATGCTTTTTAAGCATTTGTTATATGGCCCAAGCGCAAACAAAAAAGCCTGTTAAAAAAACAACTATAACCGCTAAAACAACACCAGCCAAAACTACGGCTACCACCAAAACAACAACTAAGCCTGTAGATACTGATGAAAAAACTGGGGTTAAACATGCAAGTAAATCTGCCAAGCAAACTAAAGCAAATGCTGGAAATACAACGAGCTACAAAGCGGCCCTTGGTTTAAAATTTATCTACGGTGTTGCGCTTACTGGAAAAGTCTTCATCAAAGAAAATGCTGCATTAGAGGGTATTTTGAGATATAACGGTGCTGGTGGTTTGGGCAGCAACATTGCATTTACTGCCTTATACGAATATCATGCACCAATTAAAGGTGTTGATGGTTTGCATTGGTACCTTGGCGGTGGTGGTCATGTAAACCATTTCAGTTGGAAAGATAGCGATGCGAATGCCGTTACCACATTTGGTGTAGCAGGTGTTTTAGGTTTAGAATACAAATTTGCTAACCTACCATTGGCCATTAGTGCCGATTGGCAGCCTGCATATATTATTAGTAGTCCTTCTGGTTTCTCTGCAGAAAATGGTGGTATCGGTATTAAATACACTTTCTAAATTTTAGGGAAATAATTTAAAAAAAAAGCACATGAAAACTTTAATCATCATCAGTTACATTTTATTTGGCGTACTACAAACCACTCCAGTAAAAATTAAGGTAAAGCCTGAAGTAACTCAAATACAACAAGCTAACCGTATACCTCGACTTCAAATTTATTTTCCAAAAAACGGACAAAAGGTACGAGGTAGATATTCAATTTACGGCTATACAGAACCTAATATGAAACTTAAAGTACAAATTACAAGCACCTATTACGAAACGCTTTACAACAATCAAAAAGAAACCATCAGTAAGGGCAAAGGGCCAATAAATAGGATAAATAGAACATACCCGTTAACTGCCAATAATATAGGCTACTGGGAATTGAAGGATATTGATTTAACCAATAGAAATTGGGAAGAAAGTTTCACCATAAAGGCAATTGTTGATGGCCGCACAGTAGCCATAAGGGTTTACGACAATACCCATCCTGTTGTAATTGATTAATTTAATCATTAAAGAAAATAATCGTGAAAAACGTAATAAAATGTACTAAGCTGATATGCTTATTTTTAATAGTTCTTTTTGCTTCTTGTAAAAAAGACAAGCCTTCAATCGATGTTGATTTCATGCAACATTACATTGCCGGCAAGTTTACTTTTCAACAAGGACCAGAATTGCCTTTTGCCATAATACCAATATCAGCAAATAAAGCCTGGTTTGTTTGGGTTAATGAAAAAAGAGAGGTAGAATATACCTTTGAGAACAATAAATTCACTACAAAAATTAACGGTGGTCAATTTAGCTGCGAGTTTCAAAATGGTGGTCTTATAAATATTGTTGTAAACTCTGCTACGCTCGGTATTCCTGTAGCTGCCTTAAATAAAAAAGAAGATGCAGCATTGGCACTAGCGGGCAAACGGTTTGAAGCGCCATTGAACAAGCTGGATAACGGAGTGGTTCTTTTTGATAACTATTATTTTAAATTTGATAATGATGTGGCAAAATCCTATTACACCAGTAACCCAACCTCTGGAAATTATATTATCACTACAAAAGCTTATGAAAAGCTAGCCGATGGTTGCTTTTATAATCAAGCCACTGCTTTTGGTGTGGTGTTAAACAACAAATTAGAAGTTGAAACTAAAATAGGGAACGATTACGTAATCTTTAGTGGAACAAGGAAATAAATTAAATTTTTAACTTGGAAAAAAGGGCTAAAAGGCTACTGCCTTTATTAATGATTAGCCTGATACAGAAGAAACCAAATAAATTAACGAAATTTAAATAAAGAACTTTTTATGTTAAAAGCAGTGATATTAGACGATGAGGTTAAGGGAAGCAAACTGCTTAGCCAGAAGCTTGAATTTTTTGAAGATGAGTTACAGGTTGTGGGCATTTTTAATCAGCCGGCCAAGGCATTAAGTTCCATTGTTGAGCTTAAACCAGACGTACTTTTTTTAGATGTTGAAATGCCGGGAATAAATGGGTTTCAGTTTTTAGAACGCTTAGGCAGCTTTGATTTTGAAGTTATTTTTACTACTGCATACGATAGCTACACCCTCGAGGCACTTCGGTTAAGTGCGGTAGATTATTTGCTTAAACCAGTTGATGAGGAAGAACTTAAAACTGCAATTATCCGGTTAAGAAAGCGTGTAGTAGAAAAATCTAACTACAAATCCTTAAAAAAAGAAAAGATTAATAGCAATAGGTTAGCGTTAACTACTGCCGAGGGCGTATATATTGTAGATAAGACCCAAATTATTAGGGTTGAAGCCATGAGCAATTACAGCGTGTTTATACTGTCTGACAGTAAAAAAATAGTGGTATCCAAAACGCTAAAAGACTTTGAAAACATATTAGACGATGAGTTTTTTACCCGCATTAGCCGTTCGATGATTATCAATTTAACTTATGTGGTTAAGTATCGCAAAGGAGATGGGGGAACTTTGGAGCTTTCTGATGGCTCAGAAGTAGAAGTATCCATCCAAAGAAAAGAGGCCTTGCTACAGAAATTATTTTGATATAGAAGATAGCTTAATTATCAAACAAAAATATTTACAAAAGTAAAATACACTATTTCTGGCAATCAATAGATTGCTTCATTAAACTAAGTTACAAAACCAAATAATGAAAGCTAATCAAACATCTCGGCGTGAAGCAATTCAACAAATAGGTTTATTCTCTGGGGCATTGTGTTTTCTTCCCTTAGCTTCTTGTTATCATCAAAAAAAAGAGCAGAAAATTGATGCTCCCATACCTTTTTTAATTCCTCCAAAGGCTCCGTTGGAAGTTGGACCCCTTGGAAGTAATATGAGAACTTTAATTCGCAGTGCAGAGACAAATACACAATTTTCCTGTGTAGAAGCAGTTTTAGCGCCAAAGAAAATTGCAGGCTCTCCCCATAAACATAACAACCTGGATGAGCTGATGTATGTTTTGGAGGGAACAGCTTCGGTTTTAATGGGCGATGAAGTCGTAGAGGTTGCTGCCGGAAGCTGGCATTTAAGACCAAGAGGAATTGTTCATGTGGTCTGGAATTCAGGCAATGAAAATTTGCGCCTTATTGATATGTACTTCCATCAAAATTTTGAAGATTATCTGGAGGAATTATATCATAAGATCATCCCAGAAGTTATAGAGCGTAAAATATCTTTCGAAGACCCTGGAATTGCAAAACGTGTAGCTGAATTGGATAAAAAATTTGGACTTACCTATTATCCCGAAAAGAGCCAAGCCCTCATTGAAAAATACGGTTTAAGTTAATCGATAAAACTATACGATATGAAAAGGATATTGTCAATCTTACTGCTATCTTGGTTTTGTATAATAGCAAAAGCCCAGAACAACTATTTTGAAATCTATACGGATTCTGCTGCATTGAAAAACCAAAACGATGAACTTATTGGTGATATTGAAACACGGGTAAAACTTGTTGAGCCTTGTTTTAGTTTCAAAGGACTTACTACAGAAATTCCAAAAACATTTATGCCAGGGCAATACAGGTCTAAGACAAACAAGATCTACCAACTAACCTGGCAAATAGGTGGGCCACCAATGGAAAGTTTTCTCACAGAAATGGGTGGAAGTTTAGACAAGGGTAACGCTTTGGCTGCCCTATTTTTTTATGGCTTTTTCCTGCCCCATGAAGTTGGACATGCCTTGCAATATCATACGAACAATGTTCCAGAAAACGCTTACGACGGGGAATACGAAGCAAACGAATTAGCACTTTTATACTGGAGAAGCAAGGGAAGGGATAAAGAACTTCAACAATGTAATGAAATGGTAAAAAAGATACTTACGAAACTCAAAAATCCAGTACCTAAAAATGCTGAAGCAAAAACGTATATCGCAGCGCATTATAACGAATTGTTAAAAGACCCCTACAAATATGCCTTTATTCAATTTTCGCAAATAGTTAAAATTTTGGGTGATAGATCATTGCCAGATTTTGATACATACATTAAAAAATACTTTAGAAAGTAGGGCGGTTAATATAAAACTTCCGTAAACAGCTTTTGCAACAAACATTAATAACCATATTATGGAACGACGTAAATTTTTGCTAACATCACAGCTAACGGTTCCATTTGCCGCTTAGTTATTGTAGATAATCCAGGAGAACTGCTTACCATCCATGCAAAACTGGTTCAAATTTACCAAACTTTTTTAATTGGTATTTTCGACGAGTTTCTGCCAGAAGCTGGTAATTAAGACTAAGAGGAATGATTCATGTGGCCTGGAATTCACGTAACGGAAATTCGTCAGGAGTGGTGACTTTAAGCCTGTGTACATGGCGCTTGACCTGTTTGATGCTCCTCAGTTCCAGAACATCCTGCACCTTGTAGAAGAGGCTTTCCAAAATCAGCGAGGTATCCGGTTCGACCGGGGCAATGTACTTTCTACCGTCCTCGGTGATTTTGTTCTTGTAGCCATGAAGTGGAAAAACCACATGTTAATGCTCCCTGTTCAACATTTAATAAGGCAACAAAATGGAATGAAGGGATATCTGCGCGCAGTATCAATAGCTGACATAATGAATAAAATGAATTTATTTTTCCCTTCTAAACTTCTGTATATTTATTTTGAATATTGGCACTTTTTTAAATCAGCTATATTGGACCGGTTGCGACATTTAAAATTATCCTATGTTTAATAATTCAGGTGTTTTTTTTAGGCTACTGTTATTAATTGGTGTGCTGAGTTGTTCGGTGCTAAATTCCTGTAAGCAACAGCAGCAGGAGATGGCTGATCATCCGCAATTGGTAGATAGTATTCTTGATGATACCAATGAGTTGCTCAATGGCGGTGAGATCAAAAAAGCAGAAACTTACCTGGATTCTGCTTTTGGAACTATTGCAAGGCCGGGAAGGATTGACATCTGGAAAAAGTATGACCATAGGGTGACCTTTTATCTAAACTATGAGAATAATTTAGAGAAGGCCAGGGCTTATGCTGATAGTATGTTGTTGATCTTAAAGGGTAAATCTCAAAAGCATAGGCAGGAATTTGCCAAATCGATATTTTCCAATAGTGAGGTTTTGCTTGCTGAAAAAAAATATAATGAAGCATTTCGCGGTTTTTACCGGGGAAAAACGTTTGCAAAACAATACCTGGATAGCTGTGACTATCAAGAATTCACGTATAAGCTGGGTTTGGTCAAATATACTCAGGGTAAATACCTGGAGGCCGCTCCATTTTTCAAGCAGGCTTTTGCTGAAGGTGGGGGATGCAAGGTGAGGGATGGATTTGGAAGGAGTTTTATTGCCCGGCAACGTACCCTGAATACCATTGCATTGTGTTTTGAACAGGCAGGAAATCTTGATAGTGCGGTTTATTATTATCGGCAAGCGTTGGCTTTCATTGATTTATTCTCGCCTAAATACCCAGAGCGAAAGCAATTTATCCAGGTTGCTAAGGGGGTAGTTCTTGGTAATCTGGGCGGAGTTTTGGCCGCTTTAAACCAGGATGCGTTGGCGGAGGAGTCCTTGATAGAAAGCATCAGGATCAATAATCAGCCGTTATACGATGTGCGTGACGCGCAGACGGCAAAGATCAAGCTAGCCAAGTTATACTTAAAAACCAGGCGGTTTAAAGAAAGCGAAAAACTGCTTAATGATTTGCAGGTTTATCTTTCTGTTGAACAGAACATCAATACTCCGATAGGTGAGGGCCTTCGGTTGAAATGGTATAAATTGAAATGGGAATATTATGAACAGACTGGCCGGATCCCTGCGGCTTATCTTGCCGTTGTCAGATTTCACACCTATCGGGATTCCCTGAACAAGGTGAATGCGGGCCTGAAAGATATTGATCTGGATCATGTATTCAGGGATTCGGAGCAACGTTATAAACTGGCTTTGCTGGATAAGAGCAATCAACTGAAGCAGGGTTATCTGTTCGGTGCAGCGCTGATTGCTTTGCTCGCCTTAACGGTGCTAGTTGTGGTGTGGTTTAATCTGAAGAATTCCCGGAGGCTGAATATGAAAATGGCCAGTCAGAATGAGGACTTACAGTTGGCACTTGGTTCCCTAGAGCAAAGTCAGGAGGAGAATACCCGCATTATGAGGATCGTAGCGCATGACTTGAGAAGTCCAATGGCAGCAACAGTTAGCATTGTTCACATTGTGCTTGAAAATGATCAGCTTCAGCCAGAAGACAGGGAGTTGCTGGAACTGCTGAAAACATCCAGTGTGCAATCACTTGAAATGACTACCGATCTGTTAAAGATGAATACAACAGCTGAGGGATTAAAAAAGGAGCCCGTTGAGATGCATATGCTTTTACAGTATTGTGTAGATCTGCTGAAGTTTAAAGCGAACGATAAGAAGCAGAAGATCGTGCTGCAGCCTAAGGAGATTGTGGTTAATGTAAGTAGAGAAAAGATATGGCGAGTGTTCAGTAACCTGATCGTGAATGCAATCAAGTTCAGTCCGGAGGGGTCATCGATCCTGGTTACAATAGTGGTGCTGGAGGATGTAGTTCAGATTGTAATACAGGATCATGGTATTGGCATTCCTGAAAATCTGAAGGATAGGATTTTTAATCTGTTTACCGATTCGGGGCGCACGGGAACTGCTGGTGAACAGTCATTTGGTCTGGGGCTTGCAATTTGCAAACGGATTGTGGATGCGCATCAAGGGAGGATCTGGTTCGATAGCATCCCTGGCGAGGGTACGACCTTCTATGTGGAACTGCCGGTGTAGGCCTATGGTTATAGTATTTGGATACTGGGAAATGTTTGGTTCTAACCGATTTTAGCAAACAAAAATAGCAATGCTGCAAGATATGTAAAGCTAATATTGCGGCATCGCTACGACTTTTTGGGCTCTGGATCTTTAGCACTAGCCAGTAATCTTGAGCGATTGAATTAAACCCTGTTGAAGTACAAGGTTAAAGTTAAGAATGGCCGGGCTACCTGGAAATGTTCCCGAAATCTCAGCTGTTAATACCGACCCTGTTTCAGCTTCCTTATAACTAATCGGTTTTAAAGTAGTTTGATACTGTTGGTTCGAATTTTCAATCCATTTTTGAATTGCTGTTCTTCCAATATGGTTTTTTCCTTCGTCGAATACTTCAGCGTTTTCTGAAAAAAGTAAGGAATAAGCTGCAGCATCATGGCTGTTTTGTGCTTCAACTAGGTCTGTTATTAATTTTGGTAAGTTCATGATATTTATTTTAAATTACTTATCGTTGTACAAATTTCGGTAGTACTAGCGGGACGCACAAGTAGGGGGTTACGATTCGAATAGGGAAAAATTTATCCGTATTGTTTCATTAATGGCCCACATGTATCTTTGTTAGATGTACGAGAAAAAAACTTTTCCCAATTTAAACTGTGGTCTCGATTTAGTTGGAGAGGTACTTTATGGCAAATGGAAAATACGGTTGTTGTGGTTTATCAATGAGGGTTACTTGCGTCCGAGCGAGCTGCAACGCAAAATACCGGATGCAAGTCGTAGGGTAATCAATATTCAGCTAAAGGAACTCGAGGAACATGAATTGGTTATGAGAACAATCTATCCGGTGATGCCACCAAAGGTAGAGTATTCACTTACTGAGTTTGGCAAAAGCTTGATACCGGTGATCGCCGCTATTGGGAATTGGGGAGATGAGTATCAGGACAGTTTGAAACGTGTGATTTTGAAAGGATATCCACAGTTGGCCTGATTTTTTCAAAATGGAGATTAGTTAAATTAAGCCCAGGTTGATTTCGGTCAACATTTTAAATTCGTCCCAAATGCAACCCAGGCTGGTATTGTTGTAATTTTTAAACGGTTGGGATGGTGCCCCCATCAATAACAAGTTCAGCAACTTCTTCAGGCATTGCTGGCCTGCCGTATGGAATGCCGCCAAGTGCGTTCATTACACTTTGTGTGGCCCGTTCTATCGAAATTGCTTCGCTCTTCGATATGCGTTCCATCATTCTCTTTGAGCCGTCAGTCATAATCCAGCCTGGAGAAACTGTTAAAATTCGAACTCCTTTTGCGGCAACTTCTTTTGAAAGCCCTTTGCTGTAATTGATCAGTCCGGCCTTTGCCGCTGCATAGGGTAGTGTACTTTCATATAATGGAAGTTTGCCCTGAATAGATGCGATATGGATAATCACTTATAATATTGCGCTTTTATTTCAGGTATTATGGTTTCTAAATTCTTTATTCGGGTTTTATCTGATGGATGTGTAGAAAGAAATTCTGGAGTTTTTGTTTTTTTAAGCGTGCTCATACGTTGCCAAAATGAAACTGCTTCCTCGGGATTATAACCCGCCATACTCATAAAGATTAAGCCAAGTTTATCTGCTTCACTTTCTTGTTTGCGGTTGTTGGGCAAAGATAAAGCTACATGACTTCCTACCATGTATAAACCTAAAAAGAGTGCTTGAGTTTTTTGTTTTTTTTCTTTTAATGCCTCCTGTAAAGCCATTCCACCCAAGCTTACCAATAGGCTTTCGCTCATTCGTTCATTCCCGTGTCTAGCTAAAGCATGTGCTATTTCGTGTCCCATTACAACCGCCAAACCAGTTTCAGATTGAGCTGTTGGAAGTAAGCCAGAATAAACAACTACTTTCCCACCTGGCATACACCATGCATTTGCAATGTCCTCATCTACGGTGTTAAAAGCCCATTGCATTTTTTTCATTTCTTTCTGCATTCCATTGGCATTCATATAGGTTTCTACAGCTATTTGAATTTTAGTACCAACTTTTGTAACCAGCTTAGCCAATTCATCGTCTTTTGGCAAAGTTTTACTTTGCTTAAGTACCTCATCATATTGTGTAAAGGCCATTTCTCTAATCAATACATCAGGCACTAAGTTTAGTTGTTTGCGCCCTGTGATGGGTACGGTTCTGCAGACCGATATCAAAATAGAAATCGTGAGCAAACAAGCACATATTTTCAGGGCTTTCATAAAGAAATTTAAATTAGATTAAGAAATTGAACTTAAAAGCTGCTGAATTTTATCACCAACAACAGGCAATGGCTTTTCTTCTCCATTTATGGCTGATAGTAAACCCATGATCCAAAGGATAAATAATCCCAAGCCTAGTATGCCGCATAAAGTAGATAACATCCACCCGATGTGCGGAATAAACAGTAAGAAAAATTGAGTGGTATATAAACCAATTGCCAGCAACATTAAAAATGCCGATTGACGTAAATGGAATATACCTAAGCTGGTTTTGTTATTGCCATGCATTACAAAGGCGATTATCCAACCAACTATGGTGAGGTAACTAATCAACGCAATGGTTTTGCTTTCACTTGGGTTTGACTGAGGAGTGTTCATAGTTAAATTTTTAATGATGGTTTAGGTTTGTTGATACTGATGCTGGCTTGAAAGCCAATCACATAATGGGAAACTCTATTTACTTTACTTTCAGCGTAATATTACCCACAATACCGCTATCGCTTTCCTTATCGCCAACAGTTACGGTAAGTGTGTAAGTTTCGCCTTGTTTTAGTGGTTCGCCGATGGTTAACGAGCCTGTTAACATCGTAGCATCTTTTACATCATACCCTGTTTCAGATTTTAACAAATCATCATAAGTAACCACAAACTGATTTTTGGCATCCAATACCAAAATGCTAAGTGCTGGAAAAACCTTTCCATTCTTTTCTTTAAAGCCTTCAATGCCATCAAAAACGATAGCTACTTTTTGACCTATTTGCACTTCGTTACTTTCTGTTTTTACGCCATCGGCAATAAAATAACTCTCTTTAAATGCAAGTCCATCGTTTACGGTTTTTAAGCCAGACGAACTTATTTTTGCTCCCTTGGCGAAGCCGATGCTAACACTTTGTTCATTGGTGCCACTACTGTTTTTGCAAGAAATAAGTACGGCTGTTGCTATTAGAATTAAGGCTCTCGTTTTCATTTTTTATTAATTTATAGGAACTAATTATTTTCCCAGTTTATAATTGGTTAATCCGTTAATTATATATCCATCAGGGTTTGTAGCTGGGTTTGCATTTTTAATACCTGTAAAGGATACTTGTATTTTTCTGCCATCGTTGTAGGTAAATACAAGCGAAAAATTGTTGATGGCGTATGTGCCGTTTCCTTTCGAAGAAATTTTACCATAGGTTACGTTGCCAAAAAAATCAGCGCCTTCTATACTGAAGGTTCCATCCTTTTTAAAGAAAATAACATCCTCTCGTTCCTTTCTGCCTGGGCTTATTAAATCGTTGATAGTTTTAAACTTGGCATAAATGGACACATTTGGGGTATAAGCACCATCTAATCTAAGTCCGTCAACAGGTTTACATTTATACCAAAGGGATGAACTGTAGGCATACTTTATTTGTTCGGTATTTATTTTTTCAAACTCATAAGACTGAAATTTATTTTTTGCAAAAATTTTATTGCCTTGTTTGCTATAACTACCCCAGCTATCATTTTTTGGTTGCTCGCTAAATCCAATAAAACCCCCATCAGGTAAATAAGGGTAATAATCTCCATTGGGATAAAGAGCCATCCATTCAACTTGCATTATCGATTTTTTTATACTGGAATTATATTTCTGTTTTGAAATCATCCAAACCTCAGGCATTGTACCGTTGGTTATTTTACTTTGGCTATTGATAGTTGAGGTTGATGGAGAATTTGTAGTGTTTACTGTTCTCATTACATCTACAGAATTTATAAACTGTTCAATATCAGCTTTGTTTTGTATATTGTTGGCAATAATAACAATGGCTTGCATTTTATTCTCGCCGGTAAAAGTAAACAGCATTGCTAAAGAGGTTATACCATTGTTTTGGTATTGTGCGCTACCATTTAGAAGTGCCCAACCCTTTACATTACCTTGTGGAAGTAATTTGGGTGTAGCATTTACGGTAAAAGGTTTTGAAAGCAAATCTTGCCAAGCAAAATCGAAATCTTTTTGTGCACTACCTTTGCTAGGCATTTCGACATAAACAATAATGTTGCTGTAAGTACTTTTTGCTTTATCTTCTTTGGTGTAAAAGTTAACCTTTTCGTGTTTTTCTACTTTCCAATTTTTGGGAGGTGTATATTTAACCAAATGGAAATTTTCTTGCTGTGCACTAGCTTGTAATGCTAATGACAAAATGAGTATAAAAATGATGCGTTTCATAGCTGATCATGTTTTTGCTTAAAATGTTGATATAAAATTAAATAGCTATCAGCTTGTTTTTTATCCTGTAAAAGGAGGGTATTTGATAAAGAATTTCTGAATTTCATCACTGATAGCTTGATAATGTTCTGTAGACACTGACTATAGGATTAGACCAAAACAAATGATATCATTTAACCTTTTTATAATAGGCTGTTTCTCCTAAATATATAGCTTCATCGTAGTTAGCGGGGTTTCTGGTGCCAGGCAATGTAAATAACCTATAAACTACCCGGCCATCATTATATTTAAAGGTGATGGTATAATTGTCAATGCTATAAGTTCCTTTTCCGCCATTACAATTTCCTGAACTAGGCATAGGACCGGTGTAAAAAATGCCTTTGTCATCAAATGTTCCATCTTGCTTGAAATAAATTACAAACTGACAACCTGGTCCATTAAGAAAATCCAACTGTGGGTCTTTGCCCCAGTTTTCTGACACAACATTGTATGCACCCTCTAACCGCAAACCATCTACAGGCAAACATTTGTAAAAACCATAATTATATAATCCGGTCTGTTCCATCTTGGTTTGCGAAACCTTAACCACCTCTATATCCTGGTATTTACTTTTAAATTTTCCTTTTGTGCCTTGCATGGTAAACTTGCCCCAAGATTGAGCATTGTACGATTTATCAAAATTTGTTAGTCCCTGCCATGGCACTTCTGGGAAGTAATCTCCGTTAGGGTAAATGGCATAAAAGTCTATAATCTGTTTGATATTGCTGCTAGTTTTTGGGCTCAACATATTTTTTTGCGATGCCCGCCAGTTAACCCATAACTCGGGCTTGTTGGTTGATTTACTAGCTGATGGTGCTGTAACAGTTGTAGTATTTTTAGCCGCCATGTTAGTTTTTAAGTCTACCGATGCTAAGAAGGTTTCCATCTCTTTTTGAAATGCAGAAGTGTTAGTGACGGCTAAAATATTAACTAGTTTGCTGTTTTGGCTACTGCTAATAAGTATACTAGCGCCTTTAATGCCATCTTTTTCAAAAGGGGCAGAGCCTAATTTAGTTTCCCAACCATTATCGGTACTGCTGGGTTGCATAATGGCTTTGGCAGTTACACCTAAGTTTTCTTGGACTAAGCTTTTCCAAGCCATGTCAAAATTAGCTTGTGCGTCATCTGTGGCCTCAATACTTTTGTAAATGGTAATCATGCAAAAAATGCTGCCACTTTCTTTGCTAAAAGTTAGGGTTTCGGGCTTTTCGGTTTTACTCCAGCCTGTGGGGGCGGTATAGTTAACCAAATCGAATGTTTCTTTTTTTTGCGCACAGGCTTGTAGCCCAGCCAATAAAAAGACAATAAAAATATAAGTGCTTTTCATAGGTTGTAATTTTTGCATGGTTAAAATTAAGTAGCCTATAGCTGGTTTTTCATCCTGTAAAAAGGGGATTTTATTTTGGAAACATGCTTTTACTACTTTAACGGATAGCACAGTGAAAACGCAGCGGTTTTCACCACAAAGGCGCAAAGGGCACAAAATTTTGCTTTGCAAAAGGTTTTGAAACACATTGAAAACATAGTTTTTTTAAGTTAAGGTTAGACGCCCAAAACCTTCCAACCTTTAACCACATAGTCACATAGAAAATTTAGACTTTAATTAAATGCGCTATTTCAACTATGTGCCTATTTACTTTTACTTGCCCAACATGCTTTTCAGCGTATTAAAATCGACAGCTTTTTTAATAGCTTCCATATTATCTACATGATTGGGGTTACCATAAGCAACCTGATATTCTACAGAAAAGAATTGTGGTGAAGACATTGGTAACTTTTTATTGTAATAAGCAGGATTAGGTTTCACTGCAATGAGCGAATATTTATCACCTTCATTCATAAATCCTTCAAAGCGCTCTTCTTCTTGTGGATTGTAAATGGCAATTTTACTTAATTCTGCGTCAGACTTTTTCAAAAAATTGTCTACATTATTGATGAAAGGAATGTAATAGTTCTTAGAACTCGGATTGTTTTTAAGCTCTTGATCGATACGTTTTTTCTGTATCAATAAATATTCTTTACGGGTAAGATAAACAAAGGGCAGGGCATCATCATAAGTAATTAACCAGTTTGTCGATTTTACTTTTCTGTCGATATCAATTTCTTCACCCATAAAATAATGGCCATTCTTTTTTATTGGCATTGTTTTTAAACCTAGATAACCGCGTGGACCATTAACTGGTAATACCGGATATAAATCTATTGGAAAGAAAACATTCGCACTAATGGTAAGATTTGTAGAGGTGCTTATTTGAACATAGTGCTTGTTTTTTATTTTAGGGTCACAAAGATAGCTCAGGATGTAAATGGTGTAATAATATTTATCTGCCAACCAATTATCGCCTGCAACTACATGTTTTCCAAACGCTGTATTGTAGCTACTTTGGTTGCCCATAGGCTTATAATTTGTAAAAAGCATATTGTGTACGTTGGCCATTACCGCTTTTTCTTTGGCGAGGTCTGTTGCGGTTACATTTTTTATGGAGCCAACCAAGCCTGCTTTCCAAGTACCTGGTTTTTGCCTTAATATTTCAGGGTCGCAATCTTGTGTAGAAACATCTGCTTGTTCAGCTTTCTCATTTACTTCAATATTTTTGCTTGATGATGTTTCTGCTGTATCGCTTTTTGATTTATCGTTGCCAGATTTTTTAACAGGGTTTGTAACTGCTCCTTCAATTTTTTCGGCAGTTTTATCTACCGCCTTATCAATTTTTTTATCTATAGTGTTATTTACGGTGCGATTAACTTTATCTGATATTTTATCACCTATTTTCTTGAGAATTTGCGCATTAGCGGTTTGCAAAAACAATACACCAGCTAATAATACTATTAATTTCTTCATGTTGTAATTTTATTTAATATCAGATAATAATCCCTTTCCAGTGGTGCTAACACCACTGTTTATAGTTCCTTTAACTTCAATACCAGCAATGGTATGTCCATCTATTTTGCCATCTACACCTACAACTGCGCCAATATTGGTGATGCCTGTATTGTCCCATTCCAGTAAACCAGCAGCAGAAACTTCTGCTTCAGTTTTACTTCCTTTTGGACCCTTATAGCTTTTATTAACACCCAACTCTGCCGAGCCAGCGTATCTGCCAGTTTCTACATTACTGGTTACATCTATTTTTACACCACCAAAATTAAAAGCACCAGTTAAATTAATACAGGTTGATACAATTTTATAAACCCCCATATCTAATACGCTAACATATTTGCAGGCCACATCATCAAAGTTTTGTAGTGGTTTAGCTTTGCCAGCTTTTGCAATTGAATTTGTACAGTAACGGCTTTCAGCTTTAAAAGCTACAGGTTGGTCTTTTATTTGCGCTAACCAGGCAATTTGTGCAATCACTTTAAACAGTTCAAATTGTTCGGGCCAGGTAGTGTACCGATAGTAATATAAAAGGTCGTTTATTTTTCTTTGGGTATACTTTAAATGGGCTTGGTTTACCATTTTTAAATCGCTATTGGCCGTTGTCAAATACTCCGACCGAATTCCATTTTCATCCTTATACACAGCTTCAAATGGATTGGCTTTACCTTCGCCAATGAGGTCTTTGTACTTTTGGTCAATCCCTTTTTGTTTTTCAATTAAGATGTTTTCGTATTCGGTTACCTTTTCTTTGGCTTGCAAAACCTTGTTAAACTCATTAGCAAATACAAACGATGTATTGCCAAGTACATCGCTTACAGTCGACCCTAATTTTATCATTGCTTTTGCGGTAAAAGCTGGCATAGGTTGTGCATAAAGGCCTTTTTGGCCAGCCTGAAATAACTGTTGGTTGCGCAAGGCCGATTGGTCTATGTATTCCTTTTCTAATCTTTTTTGTTTGGCTTTTAATTGGTCTATTTGAGCTTGGCACTGTGCTTTAAAAACATTCCATTCTTTCTCTAATTGCGCATTTTCTTCAGCTTTCATCGGATATTCTGGCCAGGTAAATTTCGCTAAACCCAAAGCATCTTGAGGCATTGGTTCGTGCCAATCTATATCTTCTGCTTTCAGTTTGTAGCCCAGTTTTTTAAGCTTGCGTTCTTTTTCGCTGCTGTAGGCTTGTCGAATACTTTTTTTAGCGGCTTCTATTGCTTTAGGAATATTGCCTTTACTTTCATTCTCTGCCAATAAAAATGTCGGCTGTGCCGGCTTCTTTGTTGCCACTTGGGTTGGGTAATTGAACTAGTGTGCCGTTTTTCCAATATACGGCTACATTTAAGCCCGAACCAGTACTGCGAATTGTGCCGGCAATGTAGATGTCGCTATTATCTATGTGGATGCTGCTTGCCTGCGATTGACTGCTTTGTTGGGTTTCTAGCGGCACAATGGCATTGTTTTTCCAGTAGCAGGCCTCATTAATTGCATTAAGACTACGTTGATACCAGCCTACGGCATAAACATCGGTGTTGTTTACATCTAAATCTTCTACGCTAGCTTCGCCCAATGTTGGAAGTGCCTGTCCTATACCGTTTTTCCAAATCATGGCTTGGCTCATGGTGTTGTTAGCGTCATAAGCGTAGCCACCTGCATAAAGTGTATTGTTGGTAAATTTTATGGTTTTGCCTCTGCTCCATTTAGTGTTGTGGGTAATGATTAAATCGCTACGGGTACCATTTTTCCAATAGCTTGCTACCTCTATACTTGGGTATTTTACACTTAAACCTGTAATATAAATGTCATTGCCATTAACCCAAATAGAAGAAGTACCGTTAATAGCGCCTGCATCATGCACATCGGTTAGTACGGTTGGTACGCCGTTTTTCCAGTAACAAATTTTACTATCAAAACCATTACTGCACGAGCCAGTTACATACACATCATTACCAGAAATAAACATTTTTGTGGGAGATACACGAGGATAACCATCAACAGGTGTTAAATCTTGCTTTACGCCATTTTTCCATACACAGCCTACAAAATTTCCGTTATTGTTGAAACTGCCACACACATAAATATCCTTGTCTTTTTGTATAATGGTATTGCTAACACCGTAAGCGGTTTCTGGCATTGAGAGTAGCGTAATGGCATTGTTTTTCCAATAACAAGCCTTGCTTTTGCCTGTGGCATCTACCGTCATTCCAGCGGTATAAACTACCGCAATACCTTCATCGACAATTGGCGGTTCGGTGGTTTTATCTTTTTTACAGGCTACCAAACATGCAAATAGTGTAAGCAATAATAAGTTTAACTTTTTCATAATAATGTTTTTAAAAATTGATGAAATAAAGTTGCACTCAGAATTTGAAGGTAACTATCCCCTAAAAACAGGATTTTGAATTTAACTGCTTCATAGTGAGTGTATGATGAAAAACTATTTTTATATTTAATAAGGCAAATGGTTTAATGCTTCGCTGTCAATTTTTAATTCCCTATCGAAAAAATCATGGAAAAGGGGGAGAGACGAATCGAAAAAACTAATGTTAATTTGTAGTGCTGAAAAGTATTATTATCGATTATGAAAAAAATATTTCTACTGATATTTTTCTTAATGTTTTCTGTCGCGGCTAATGCGCAAGAGATTGCTATTGATAAATTACCTAACGATACGGTAAAGATAAATCGGCTTATTGAAAAGGCACGTAAGGTTAACGCGGTTGACCCTGGGAAAGCTGAACAGATTTTACAAGAAATATTTCTCCTATCTAAGACCAAAAATTACAAAATAGGGCTAGCCGCATATTACGCTTTAAAGGCAAGTAATTTCATTAACCAGATGAAACTTGATAGCGGTAAGTTGTTAATTGATAAGGCTTTGTCTTATGTGCAAGAAGATGGTTCTGTTGTTGCAAAAAATCAAATGGCTGGTCTATATAATAGCTATGGAACCATATATCAGCAAAAACAGCTATACGATTCGGCTGTAGCAATGTACCTTAAATCTGCAAAGTATGCCGAAGCTACCAAAAATTATAGCCGGAAAAGTTTTGCTTATGGCAATATTTCTATACTATATTCTTTTCTTAACGACACTTTAAAAACTGGTCGTTACGCAAGGATGGCTTTAGCAGAAGCTAGGCAAACTAAGGATACATCAGTTATTTTGAGGGGAACTCTAGTCTTAATAAATAATTTTGCCCAATACACTCATTATGATAGTATCCCAAATTATGCAAATCCGGCATTAAAAATGGCTCATACGAGCGGCGATATACGTAGTAAAGCAAAATTATTGCAAGCATTAGGTGTATGTTATGCCCAAAATAGCAAAGGCCTGCAAAAGGCTACAGCATATTATTTGCAGGCATTAAATCTATTTGCAAAAATAAAAAGCCCTTACGATGAAGCGATTGTATTAGTTGCATTGGGTGAAAATTATTTGGCTCAAAAGGAATATGTTAAGGCAGTTGAGTATTTGGAAAAAGCTATTAAACTGGAAGATGAACTCGGTTTATTACAACTTAAAACAGAAACATTACTAACATTATCAACCGCAGTATTAGAATCTGGCAATTCTGGCAGAGCATATTTGCTATTGAACCAATATGTTGTACTAAACGATTCGCTTTCAAAAAAGACAAATGAAGAAAAGGTACAAACCATTGAAACGCATTTCCAACTGCAGAAAAAAGAAGATGAAATTGCGCTACAACAAGCCAACATCCGCCAAAAAAATACACTTAATTATATTTTAGCTGGTGGCGCAGCAGCCTTATTAATTATCATTTTATTGGGCTACCGGAACTATAGGCATCGACAAAAACTACAAACACAACGCATTACAGAACTAGAAACCGAAAAACAACTGACCGCTACAGAAGCTGTTTTAAAGGGAGAAGAACAAGAAAGAACCCGATTAGCTAAAGATTTACACGATGGTTTGGGCGGAATGCTCTCAGGTTTAAAACACTCATTTGGACATATGCAGGGAAATTTAGTATTGACGCCAGATAACGCACTGGCATTTAATAGAGGTATGGATATGTTAGACAGTTCTATTAAAGAGATGCGTAGGGTGGCTCATAACATGATGCCCGAAGCACTTGTTAAATTTGGATTGGACACAGCATTAAAGGATTTTTGTATGGATATTAATTTATCTGGTGCATTGAAGGTTGATTACCAGTCGCTAGGAATGGAAGATGTGAGTTTGGATGATACCACAGCCATTACCATATTTAGGATCGTTCAGGAACTGCTTAACAATACCATGAAACATGCTGTAGCAACTCATGTTATTGTACAGTTGGCCAAAACCGAGCAAACCATAACGGTCACAGTAGAAGATGATGGCAAAGGGTTTAATCCAGATCTATTAACCGAAACACATGGAATTGGCTGGGCTAATATTAAAAACCGTGTTGACTTTTTAAAGGGAAAGATAGATGTTAAAAGCGAGCCCGATCAGGGTACATCGGTATTAGTCCAGTTTAAGGTATGAATACGGTAAGTGTTTTTATTGTAGATGATCATTACCTTGTAATTGAGGGTGTGCGTTCACTATTGTTGAACGAAAACCGTATCGAGTGGATTGGACATGCCACTTCTTCAGAATCGTGCATTGCCTTTTTACAGCACCATCAGCCTGATGTGATATTAATGGACATCAACTTAGGCAAAGAGAGTGGAATAGACCTTTGCAAAACGATCAAGGAAAAGTATCCAGCTATTCATATTCTTGGTTTAAGCACCTTTAACCAACAAAGCTTTATTCAAAAAATAATAGAAAATGGGGCTTCAGGATATGTGCTCAAAAATGCCACGAAGAATGAATTATTAGAAGCTATATGCACGGTAAGCATGGGAAGAACCTACCTGAGCAGTGATGCTTTCCAGATGCTCCGCGAACAGGAAAATAAAACCATTGTTCTTACCCGAAGGGAAAAAGAAGTGCTGGAACTCATTGCAGATGGTTTAACCAATAATGAAATAGCTGTTAAGCTTTTTGTTAGTGTAACCACTGTTGATAGCCACAGAAAAAATCTCCTTGCCAAATTTCAAGCTCGCAATATTGCATCATTGGTTAAAATGGCCGCACAGATGGGACTAATCTAAAGCCTATCTCTAAAAATCCAAGCTACAATTTTTTATATCTGCCAAATTTTTAGTTCTAAGATAGTTTTGTCAAGGTATCTCTAACCTAGAGAAGATTTAAAATTCGCTAGCTTTTGCCAGAGGTTTATATAAACTTTTTTCTTTCCAAATCTTCAATTATTGGCTCATTAAGCAATAAAAAGCGATTCAAATGTTCAAAGTATTCCTGCTCATCGGTGCCAGATTTAGAATAAAAAAGTATAAAACCCCTGCAAACGATATCTTAGCAGGGGTTTTACTTTGAAATATATGCTCTAAAACAATAGCTTCCAAAGAGGCTTTCTTTTAAAAAGATGCCGACATTCTTGTAGGTATTCATCCATGATACGCGGTTTTCTCAAAATTAAGTTTGTAATAGTATCCTTATCCGGTTCGGGAACCTTGATTGCCAGATCATCAAGTTCAACAATATGGGTTGCTAACCATTTGGGCAATTTTGCTTTGTTGGTTAATTGACTAAATAATTCGTCTGGCGTAATATCCACATATTCGATTTTACTACCAGTTATACGAGATAATTTTGCTGCCATTTCTACATTCGTTATCGCCTGTGGGCCAGCAAGAACAACAGAGGGTTGCTTTAATTCTTCCGTTGCTAATAAATAATTCACCGCTACTGTTGCTACATCACGGCAATCAACATAATTTCTCTGGGCATTACCTAAAGCGCCGTAAATTTTACCAAAATATTGGATTGTAAGTGTATTTCGTTCCCAATTTTGCATAAATGAATGAGGTCTCAAGCAACAAAATTCACCCATGTTTTGTGAAAGATAGTCATCTATTTTACTATGCCATTGGCTAACCTCCACTTTGGCTGGCGACTGAACTATTGGTGCAGACAATTTAACTATTCGTTTAATACCGCTTTGTCTGGCAGCATCAATTATATTAACTTCATATTGAACCTGATTAGGAGATGTTGCAGTTAAAAGAAACAATGCATCTGCCCCAATACAAGCTTGTTTAAGTTGCCCGCTTGAATTCAAGTCGGCACTAACATAAGTTATGTTCGATGGCCAGGTGCCTGTCGGCACAGGGTAAGGACGTTCAGGGTTTCTAAGAACCCCTCTTACTATGCAATCACAAGCATTTAGTTGGTGCATTACTTCTCTCCCAACCGTACCTGTACATCCAAAAACAACTATAGTCGGTTTAATTTTTTTCATCTTTATAATTTTTAACTTGTTGACGGATTGTTAATATTGCTGCACCCAGAAAGGCTGAAAACGTTATATTAAACCGTTCTGATGGAAGTTCGAGTATTGATGTGCACAATATTCCCAAGCTAATCATTAACAGGATAGTCAGCAGAGATCTTATCCATTTGCTTTGCACTAAAATCTGTCTCGAATCGAATTGCCAAAGTAGGATAAAGCTAAGTATTGTCGATAACAAGGATGATAAACCTATAGTCGTGTAGCTTGCCAACATGAGTTCTTTTTTTTGAAGAAGAAAACCTGAGATAAAAGACATTAAAGTAGGAAACACATAAGAGGGGACAGTTGCAATGATGAGGGAGCGCAGGTTGAAAGTTGAAGGAAGATGATTTCTATTTTTCATAGGACATTAATCTGATATTTAAGAATCGGAGGGACTTTGGGGATTAGTCAACTTCCCGGTTCTGAATTCCGTTTAATAAAGTTTAATGATTTGCGTTACTCCTGCCAATACGATAAGTTAGCGCAGCTTTTCCGTAAGCCATGTTGGAAACAGAGAAATCATTCACCGTTTTTTGGTTCGTGTCGAACAGTTCATAACGATTCAAAAGTCCCATCCCTCCCTGTACCTGAAGCCAGATACCACCTATCAAACGTTGATGCAGCTGCAGACCACCATGAATAGTGGAGAATTGAGCATAATCGACTTCTTTCCCACTATAACCCCGGTAATTTTTCAGATTGAAACGCGTCCAGTCTATTGAACCAGCCAGACCTACCTGAGTATTGGTGCTCACGTTATAAAGCACATTCAACCTCGGCCAATAAAACTGTGCTAGCCATTTATTGTTTGTACTCCGGTAATCAATTGATATTCCAGGTGTAATCAAAGTCTCTCCAAAGGAATGCAAGGCATGAATACCAAATCCAATTTCGAGATTTGAGTCAGTACCAAATTTTTTCGATATTCCAAGTATTCCATCCAGGATCAGATCCTCAAAGGAAACGGATTTTTTAGAATTCGTGGCAAGGGTTGGCATTGCTATTCCCAAAATAGACCATTTACTTGAAATCGGGTACCGGATAATAATTACTGATTTTATTTCATGAATTTTTTCAATCCGGTTTGGATCACCGATCGACTCGTTGTCATAATTGAAATCCATCAAGCGATAATTCAGATTACTAAAAATGCTTGTTCCACCAATCTTAAAAAGGGGAACAGGCAGCCATGCATCATAGGTCTTCAGTTGAAACCTATTCCCTGAAAGGGAACTTTCTGACGGTAGATCTTTAAAGCTAGCTTTATTATGAACGGTGGCGGCAATACCTCCAACATCCTGAATGATCTGGCTATGGCTTTTATTTGAAAAGATGAGTGTTAAAGCAATTATACAAAGACATGACCATGTGGTTGTCACTTTGTATTTACAATAGGAGGTAATCTGGAGGTCAGTCCTGATGCTGCAGTTTCTAGCAGAAATTGATGTTTTCATTTTCTTTGGATTTAATAATACAAAGGTGAACTGAAAACAAGAATTGCTTTAAAACTAAACCACTCTTTACTCGGACAAATCCTGCATAAAAGCAATTCTATATTCCGAAGGGGTTACTCCGGTTATCTTTTTAAATAGGCGCCCAAAATAACTTGGATCGCCATAGTTGAGCTCAAAAGCAATTTCTGAAATGCTCTTGGTCAGGTCCTGTAAAAGCAGCTGGCTTTGCAGGATACTTACTTTATTGATCCATTCCTTTGGACTTTCACCAATCGTTTCCTTGATACACCGATGAAGATAGTTTTCGGAAACAGACAACTCACCGGCATAAAATAAGATCGACTTATGTTTCAGATAGTATTTGTAAACCAGCTCCTTAAAATTAAAAGTAATTTCAGCACTTCGATTGATACTTTTATTCAGTTCTTTACTTGAGGTGAAGATTTTTTGTAGTCCTGCCTGCAAAAGAGAATAACAGATGCCTAGGTTTGGATTTGGGTAATAAATCTCAATGCTCAACAGTTTAAATAAAGATGTTAGCCATACACTACTCTCCTCTGATAAATGAATAACTACATTAGCAGAAAAGAGTTTAATGAGCTCCTGTTTTGATAACAATTGATTGAGTGTCTGGTCTTCAAATAAAATGATGTGCCCGGCAGCATCCGGGCTCACCTCCTTTAATGAGGTAACGTTCCCTTGCCTGACAAATAAGATTTCATTCTTTTTTATTGACACCAAATCAGCATCTACCTGCTGTTTTGCGCCTCCTTTGGTAATATGAACAATGAAATTGTATTCGGGCCTATGCAACGGTGTGGGTATTTTAATGAAACCAGATGTTTTTTCTATATCATGTATCTGAACAGCGGTCTTTAAAACCGCAAAATCAGTTGACATTTCTGACATATACTGCCCCCTGAAGTCTGTTGGAGTTATTCTCTTTATTTTAGTCACAGCACAAAATTAAATAGCATATATGTCTGGATGTATTTGCAGTGCAAATGCGTATTCAAACATAAAAGATTTAAATTGATTTTTTTGTAAAAGGTATAGAATCACTTGTATCATTGCAGTACTTATATCGTGTTGTAGCCTTTCGACTTAAGCTGTTTTGGGCCTATCTGAACTATTGTACGTTTGGGAGCGAGATAATTGTAGTCTAGTCGCTGTATCTGAAATGGAAACCTGTTGCGGAAGGTTTTTATGGAGAAAAGATAAGACTTGATTCGATTGTGTAATTTTTACCACACATATAAATTAAGGAAATTATTACATTTATTCTATAGCTCTAATGCTTCTTGAGGCATGTTATTTAACTCTTTAAGTTTCGCCATTTTTTTACCGATAGTTTTTCTATTGTACTGGTTTGTAACGAGAGGTAACCTCAAGCTTCAAAATAGATTATTGTTAATTTCCAGCTATTTCTTTTATGGCTGTTGGGACTACAGATTCCTATTTCTATTGATTTTCTCAACCTTACTAGATTACTATTCTGGAATAAAAATAAGTGAGGCGAGCAGCAAAAGAGTAAGGCTTTTCTGGCTCTGGTTAAGCATAAGTATTAACCTTGGCTTTTTGGCAGTTTTTAAGTATTTCAACTTTTTTGTGGCTTCTTTTGCTGATGGCATTTCTTTATTAGGGTTTAAACCAAGCTTCCTGACTTTAAATGTGTTGTTGCCTGTGGGAATTTCCTTTTATACTTTTCATGGTTTGTCATACATCATAGATATTTATAAAAAGAGGATAAAGGAAGAACGCAACTTTATAGACTATTCACTCTTTGTAAGTTTCTTTCCGTTACTTGTTGCCGGACCTATTGAAAGGGCTACCCATCTTTTGCCACAAATAAAAAGAGAAAGGACTTTTGATGTTTCAAAAGCGGTAGACGGATTAAGACAAATTTTATGGGGGCTGTTTAAAAAGATTGTTATTGCAGATAGTTGTGCAGAATATGCCAATATGATATTTAACAATTCATCTGAATACAATGGAAGTACGCTAATACTGGGGGCTTTATTTTTTACCTTCCAGATTTATTGTGACTTTTCAGGTTATTCGGATATTGCTTTAGGAACAGCCCGACTTTTTGGTATAGATCTGCTGAAAAACTTTGCTTTCCCTTATTTTTCAAGAGACATTGCGGAGTTCTGGCGCCGATGGCATATCTCGCTTTCGAGCTGGTTTCGGGACTATCTATATATTCCTTTAGGAGGAAGTCAGGGGAGTATCTGGAAAAAGGTAAGAAATACATTTATCATATTTCTGGTAAGTGGTTTTTGGCACGGGGCTAACTGGACCTTTATTGTATGGGGACTTTTAAACGCCTTATATATAATGCCTTCAATTTTCTTTGAAACAAATAGGCGAAATCTTGACGTTGTAGCTCATGGGAGAGTTTTTCCAAATCTAAGGGAGATTATATCCATGAGTGTAACTTTTGGATTAACGGTGATTGCCTGGGTATTTTTTAGAGCAAAAAATCTTCATCATGCCTTTGAATATCTCGGAGGTATGTTTTCTACCTCAGCATTCAGCGAACCTCAAATATTTCCCAGAACCATCATAATGCTGATCGTAATGTTTATACTGATTGAATGGAGGGGGAGAACTCAGGAGTACGCTATTGCTAATTTCGGGTTTCACTTTCCTAAGCCTGTAAGGTGGGCCTTTTATTATACTTTGGTGCTGGCAATTGTTTGGTTCGCCGGCGAAAAACAACAATTCATTTATTTCCAGTTTTAATATGAGACAGTTTCTGAAATCCACCTTTCTATTTCTGCTTCCAATGCTGGTTCTTGGAATCTTGGCAGAATTTCTCCTCCGTCATATTCCAAATGATTATGAACTTAAGAGTAACTACTTAAAACTGCACACAAGTGAGATAACTATTTTATTTCTAGGAAGTTCGCATGCATTTTATGGAATTAACCCAGATAATATTAAGGAGAAATCTTTCAATGCAGCTTATGTTTCGCAATCACTGGATTTAGATGATGACATCCTCGAAAAATATGATGCAAACTGGAAAAGTTTAAAATTCATCGTCGTCCCTATTTCCTATTTTAGTTTATATAGTTCCTTGAAGCATAATGATGAAAGCTGGAGATTGAAAAATTATGAAATCTATTATGGGATTAAGGCAACAGATGATCTTTTCAGTCACTTTGAAATATTCAGTCGGTTTGAGCAGAATGTGGATAAGCTGTATCTTTATTATATTAAAAAAAACAGCCTCCTTTCTTCTTCTTATTTGGGCTGGGGAGAACACAAATCAGTATTGGGTAAAGCAGAATTCCTGAATAGTGGAACTATAGCCGCCAAAAGGCATACCGGAATAAATGAAGAATATTTTGCAAAGAATAAAGCTGTTTTAGAACGCATTATTAGTTTTGCAAAACAAAGAAATATACAGGTGCTATTTTATACTCCGCCTGCTTATAAAACATATTTTGAAAACCTTGATGCAAAGCAACTGAACCAAACAACCCATCTGATGATAGATTTAGCTGCTCATCGTAATAACGTCACTTATATAAACTTATTAAAAGATAACTCGTTTGACATTTCAGATTTCCATGATGCTGATCATCTAAACAGATTTGGTGCTAAAAAATTATCCGTTATGCTTGATGGAGTAATTCAACATATAAATCCCCCGAAATAAATCCCATTTTTTGAAGATTACTAGGTTAAAATAGATAATTTTACTACCAGTAATAAGTGTATTGGAAATGGTGATAACTATCGATCAAAATCTCAGACTGGAGCTAACGGCTGAAAAACATGCCGAAGGTTTATTTCAAGCTTTAAATAGTAGTCGACTGCAGCTGTCTGAGTTTCTACCTTGGGTACCCAATATGCAATCTGTGGGTGACTTTGTTAGCTACATCAAAAACTGCGAAGTATCTTATCAACAGGGTATGGAAGTGAGTTTTGTGATCATATTTAATGAACAAGCTGTGGGTAGAATTGGACTGCACTATTTAAATCTTTTAAATGAAAATGCTGCAATTGGTTACTGGTTAACTGAAAGTGCCCAAGGACAAGGGGTTATGATTCGCTCATGTAAAGCATTGATTAATTATGGTTTTAAGGAATTGGGATTGCATCGTATTGAGATCAAAGCAGCTGTTTCTAATTTAAAAAGCCAGGCAATTCCTCGCAAGTTGGGCTTTCAGCAAGAAGGGGTTTTAAGGCAGGCCGAAAAGGTTAATGGAAAATTCCTAGATCTGGTTTTATATTCAACAATAGATGAGGAATGGGAACATGGTATAAAAGATTAAATTTGTTTGTAACCTAGTTGACTCACTTTATTTAGCCAAGATGTTCTTTTTACTAAATCAGCAGTTTTTATGACACCTATTGCGGTAACTTTTACGGGTTTTATTCCGCAGAATTCCAATATACTTTTTTTTAGCTGATTGATGCTCGGATGACCATAAATCCATCTGTAATACCAGGCGGGTTGGTCAATGGTAGTAATGATTCTCGCGGTTTTTCCAGTCAGCAGTTTGTCCCACCACAGTGAATTCTCTTTGTATTTATAGGTCAGTCCGGGAAGAAATAATCGGTCAATAAAACCTTTCATAATGGCGGGGAAGCCTCCCCACCAAACGGGATGTATCCAGACCAAATGGTCAGCCTGCTTTATTTTTTCCAGACTAAACAACAGATCCGGTTCCAGTTCCATACGTTTGGAATAACCATGCTGCAGGTTGGGATTAAAGTTCAGGTCGGCAATATTAAGTTCTGTTACTAACGCGCCAGATTTTATTGCTCCTTCTTTATAGGCCTTAGCTAGCGCGTAATTGAAGCTACCCTTGTTGGGATGCCCGTTGATAATTAATATGTTTTTCGCGTCTTTAAGAGCCTTCATAATTGTTCCGATTTGCTTGTCGTGACAAAAGTATACTCTGATTGTCGCAGGCTACAGGACATTTGTCTATAAATGTATTTCTCTTCTTAAACGACTTAGGTGGCGGGGGGTAATGCCCAGGTAGGAGGCAAGGTATTGAAGTGGAATTTGCTTGATATAGTCAGGCTGATTCTCCAACAGATCCATATATCTCTTTTTTGCTTTTTCTTTTTGGAACAAAAAGAGTCTTTTTTCTAGCTCCAGATATTGTTGTTCTGCTATGATTTTAAAGAAATGAACCCAATTGTGACTGGCTTCCTGTAGCTTGTCTATATCGTGTTTTTGAATAATGATTAACTCTGCGTCTGCTACAACCTGTATGTTTTCCATAGTTGGCATTCCGGTAATTAGTGCAGAATAGGCTGCCATCAACGCATTAGGGAAGGTGATGCAGTAGGTGATTTCTTCTCCGGATTCAGGAGTGAAAAAAGACCTCAGTATACCTGAATTAATGAACGCGACTTCTTTACTGTATTTTCCTTCACTGATGAAAAAGCTTCCTTTTTTAAGATATCTAGTGGTCACAAGTTTTTCAAAATGATTAATCTCAGCAGAAGTTAATATCTGAAAGGAATTTAGGAATGTTTTGATCATTGGCGAAGGGCTATTCTTTTTGGACTATAAACACCGTCGAAAGTAAGATATTCTTCTGTTTTTTATTCTATTTTTGGAAAACACAGTTAATTCACCTTTTTAAGTAAATAACCACCTAACTCAATTTATATTGAAAACGCTAGTATTAGGAGCATCAGGGCAATTAGGACAATGCCTTAAGACCGTTGCCTCAAAAAGAAATATCGATACATTAGACTTTCCCGATGAAAGCACAGCAAACATACTTGATCTTGACAAACTAAGGGTTTTATTTACCGAGAAAAAACCAGCCTACGTAATTAATTGTGCGGCCTATACCGCCGTTGACAAAGCTGAAGATGAGGTGGACCTTTGCCGATTGATTAACAAACAGGGAGCTTTAAATATCGCTTCGCTATGTAAAGAATTTGGTGCTAAACTGATTCATGTTTCTACAGATTTTGTTTTTGAAGGCGCTGTTCCCGAATTACTAAAAGAAGAAGATGTTGCCGAACCAATAAATATATATGGTTTAACCAAGCTGGAAGGTGAAGCAGATATTATTGAGAATCTTAATGAGCATTACATCATCCGCACAAGTTGGCTGTATTCGGAGTATGCAAACAACTTTGTGAAAACCATGTTGAAACTTGGAGCCGATCGTGATGAATTGAGCATTATTGCAGATCAGATTGGTTCACCAACGTATGCTATCGATTTGGCAGGTGCAATTCTCGATGTTATTGCTTCCGGTAAAACAGAATATGGGGTGTATCATTACAGTAACGAAGGATCTATCTCTTGGTTCGATTTTGCAAAAGGCATCTTTGATATTAGTAATACACAGGTCAAAGTTAATCCAATTCCTACTTCTGCCTATCCAACAAAAGCCGTAAGACCTAAGTTCTCCGTAATGGATAAAACTAAAATTAAAACAACTTTTGGAATTGAAGTTCCTTATTGGAGAGATAGTCTAGTTCGATGTATTGAACAGTTATCTTTAGTGAATAAAGCCTGAAATACACTGTAACTAACATGTGATATAAAAAAAGAACGGAATTATATAAATGTTTCTCCGTTCTTTTTTCAATCTTTGTCCCATAATGAAAAGAACAATGCTTACCATACTTGCCATTTTCTATCTGGGCGTTTCCAGTGGGGCAGCTGTGCATTTTCATTATTGCATGAACAAGCTGGTAAGTTGGAGCATGTCAAAACAATCTGGTAAACTATGTGATTTCTGTAAAATGCCTATGGCAGAATCTAAAAAGAAATCATGCTGTAAAGACGTTAAGCAACAAGTAAAGGTCGAGAGTTCTCAAAAGGTAAACCAAACGGTTTATAAATTCGATCAGCCATCTACGGCTATTATATCACCAGAATTATTTGTTAATTATCAGGCGCCAGTGCCTGTAAAAATAGTAAGGGAAGCATTAAGTAATGCCCCACCCGATGGACAAGCCTTGCCTGTCTACCTAAAAAACTGTACCTACAGAATATAATACCCTCTTTCTTTTCTAATGCCTGGCACATTCGTGCCTTGGTTACAATATTGCTGTAACCCCAATTTTATTTACATCATTTTCTTTAAAACTTATTCAGATGAACTCATTAAGATCTCTTTTGGTAGTCGGCTTGACTTTCCTTGGTAGTGCTGTATTTGCACAATCTAAAACTGACAAAATCAACGTATCAGGAAACTGTGGAATGTGTAAAAAACGCATCGAAACTGCACTTAAAATCGAAGGTGTTAAAACTGCCGTATGGGATGTGAAATCGAAAGTATTAACAGTAAACTATGATAGTACAAAAATCACCAACCAAACTATTCAACAAAAAATTGCCGCTGTAGGGCACGATACCCAAAAGGTAAAAGCCAAAGACGAAAACTATAGCAAACTACCTTCCTGCTGCCAATACGATAAAGACAGTATAGACAAAAAATAACTAAAAGAAAGAGGGTTATTATAAATGGTACATAAAATTATGGAATGGTCGATGCGCAATAGATTTATTGTGCTGGTACTTTCTGCCGGGTTATTTATATGGGGAGTATTCTCCGTACAAAAGAATCCCATAGATGCAATTCCTGATCTTTCAGAAAATCAGGTGATTGTATTTACAGAGTGGATGGGCAGATCGCCTCAATTGATAGAAGATCAGGTAACTTATCCGCTGGTAACCAACCTGCAGGGTATCCCTAAAATTAAGTATGTAAGAGGTTCTTCTATGTTCGGAATGAGTTTTATTTACGTGATTTTTGAAGATGATGTAGACGTGTATTGGGCCAGAGAACGTGTTTTGGAGCGGATCAGTACCATATCGAGAACCTTGCCTGAAGGTGTATCTCCACAACTAGGACCAGATGGAACAGGTGTAGGCCACGTATTGTGGTATACATTAGACGCTCCTGAAATGGACTTGGGAGAGCAACGGGCAATACAGGATTGGTACGTGAAGTTTGCCTTGCAAACAGTTCCCGGAGTGAGTGAGATCGCCTCATTTGGTGGATTTCAGAAACAATATCAAATCTCAATAGATCCAAACAAGTTATTGTATTATAAACTGAGTGTGCCACAGGTAATTGCTGCGGTTAGAAGCAATAATAACGAGTCGGGCGGACGAAAGTTCGAGATGAGTGATATGGGGTATATCATTAAAACCTCAGGCTACCTTAAATCTATCGAAGAAATTTCGAACATCCCTGTAAAGAATCAGAACGGTACACCTATAAAGGTATCAGACCTGGCCACAGTTCAAATGACAGGAGAAACCAGACTAGGTATATTCGATCAGGATGGTAAAGGAGAACGCGCAGGTGGTATCGTAGTCATGCGATATGGCGAAAACGCGGCCGAGGTAATTGATCGGGTGAAAGAAAAGATGAAGGAAGTATCAAAAGGATTGCCTAAAGGTGTAAAATTTGATATTGTTTACGATAGGGGAGAATTGATTAAAGAATCTGTCGACTCTATAAAAAATACCCTGATTGAGGAGATGATCGTAGTCTCCCTCATCGTATTTGTGTTCCTGTTTCATTGGCGCAGTGCACTAAGTATCATTATACAAATCCCTATTACCATTGCAGCAAGTTTTATCCTGCTCAATGCCTTCGATATTTCATCAAACATTATGTCGCTAACCGGTATTGCACTGGCTATTGGGGTAATTGTGGATAATGGAATTATCATGAGCGAGAATGCCTATAAGCATTTGGCAGAGCGATATGAGGAATGGGAAAAGGATCAAAATAAAACGACAACATCATGATGAACTGGTTTAAAAATATATTTCGAAAATCTCCGGATTGGATTAGCGAAGAAGATCGCTTAGCGGTGATCACTAAATCCAGCAAACAGGTATCAAGGGGCGTATTCTTTGCAACGGTAATTATCATTACCTCTTTTTTACCGGTATTTATGTTAACAGGACAGGAAGGTAAATTGTTTCACCCACTGGCTTACACCAAAACTTTCATCATGATTGTTGATGCTTTGTTGGTGATCACCCTGGCTCCGGTACTCATCTCTTTCTTTATGAAAGGGAAATTCAAACCTGATAGTGCAAATCCTGTAAATAGAGTGCTAGAAAAGGTATATGAACCTATTATCAGAACGGTTTTGAAATGGAGAAAAACAACAATTGCTATTAACATCATTGCGTTGCTGATCACGATACCGTTGCTCAAAAATTTGGGTACAGAGTTTATACCGCCATTAGATGAGCAGAGCATTCTGTTTATGCCCGTAACCTTGCCCGATGTTTCTAATGCAGAAGCAAAAAGGATATTACAGGTGCAGGATAAAATTATTAAATCCGTACCTGAGGTAGATAAGGTTTTAGGAAAAGCAGGAAGGGCAAATACTGCTACAGATAACTCACCAATCAGTATGATCGAAACGATCATTACCCTGAAACCAAAAAGCGAATGGAGAAAAGGCATCACCAAAAAGGATATAGTAACAGAGCTGGATGCCAAGCTTCAAATTCCGGGTGTGGTAAACGGATGGACACAACCGATCATCAACAGAATTAACATGTTGGCCACCGGTATTCGTACCGATGTGGGGATAAAGGTTTTCGGACAAAATCTGGATACCATTGCTTCGGTGTCAGAAAAAGTAAAAGCAGCACTAGAAGGCACACCTGGAGTAAGCGATCTATTTGTAGAGCCAATTACAGGGGGTAAATACCTATCTATTGATGTGAAAAGAGAAGAATTGGCCAGATATGGCTTAAATGTAGACGATGTTAATCAGGTTGTAGAAAGTGCACTGGGCGGTGCAACTATTGGTAACACCATTGAGGGTAGACAGCGCTTTTCTATCAGCGTACGTTTAGCTCAGGAATACCGTAACAGTGTAGAGCGTATTCAAAGAATCCCTATCCAATCGGCTTCTTTTGGGGAGGTTCCTTTATCGGCAGTTGCCGACGTAAAGTTTGAAGACGGGCCGCCAATGATCAGCTCTGATAATGCAATTCTGCGTGGCGCTGTAATGTTTAACGTGCGCGATAGAGATTTAGGTAGTACGGTTAAGGATGCAATGGAGAAATTGAATAAAGAGAAAGGTGTACTTCCTGAGGGTTATTTCCTGGAATGGAGCGGCCAGTACGAGAACCTGATTAGAGGTAAGCAAACGCTAATGTGGATTGCTCCGGTGGTTTTAGTAATCATATTTTTCTCTCTTTACTTTGCATTTCGCTCTATCCGAGAGGCTTTTTTAAGTCTCATAACTGTGCCTTTTGCCTTAATAGGAGGAGCTTACATGATTTATTTCTGGGGAGTTAACCTCTCAGTTGGCGTAGCCGTAGGTTTCATTGCTCTGTTTGGGATTGCCGTAGAAACAGGGATTGTGATGGTCATTTACCTCAACGATGGGATGCAGCAACTGATCAAACTAAAAGGGAATTCAAGCGAGACAATTACTAAGGAAGACCTTAGAGAGTATGTAATTCATGGCGCAGCAAAAAGGTTAAGACCAAAATTGATGACCGTTTGTGTGTCGCTATTCGGATTGGTGCCAGTATTATGGGCTAGTGGAGTAGGGGTTGATGTAATGCAGCCAATAGTGTTGCCTATGATAGGCGGGGTGTTAACCTCTTCAACACACATTTTGCTGGTTACGCCACTCATCTTTTTAATGTCGAAAGAATATGAATTGAGGAAATATGGAAAATTGGAGGTTCACGATGTACATCATTAAGAAATTGACATGGGTATTGTTGTTGCTGCCATTTTATACAACAGCACAGCAAAAAGAGGTGCTTTCGTTAGATACGATTTTGCACCGTATAGATAAAAACAACCTGCTATTGCAATCGTATGGACTAAAAGCCGAGAGCTATAAACATACTGCAAAAGCAGCAACGGCCTGGATGGCCCCAATGGTTGGTGTAGGTACGTTTATGACCCCTTATCCCGGTCAGATGATTATGGACGAAGGAGATAAAGGGTCGATAATGATACAGCTGGAGCAGGATATTCCAAACCTAGCCAAGCTGAATGCTAACAAACGCTATATAGAATCGAAAGGTAAGGCAGAGAACGAAACTCGCGGTGTTACCTTAAACGAATACAAAACACAAGCAAAGCGCCTGTATTTTGGTTGGTTGGTTGCAACGCAAAAAATAGCCGTTTTGCAGAAGAACGAGAAGATTATGGAAACCATGAAAAAGATCGAAGAGATCAGGTATCCATTCAATCAATCCAAATTGGGGAGCGTATATAAAACTACTGCAAAACTGGAAGAAAACAAAAACATGATCCGTATGCAGGAAGGCGATATTGCTAAATCCAGAGCATGGTTAAACAGTTTAATGAATCAACCTGGAAATGCAGATATAACCATTGATACTACTTATCAGCCAAAGTTTGTACAGGCCACCGCTATTGATACGGGTAGTTTGGCAATGGCCAGAAACGACATTAAGAAAATGGATTACAACATCCAATCGATGCAATTGAACATCGAAGCGATGAAAAAACAAAGCAGGCCTGATTTTAAGCTCCGGTTCGATCATATGTCGCCTTTAACTAAGATGATGCCTAAGGCTTTCAGTGTAATGGGTATGGTAAGTATTCCAATTGCTCCCTGGTCTTCAAAAATGTACAAATCAGAAGTAAAAGGGATGGAATACGAAGTGCAGGCCATGGGTAAAGAGAAAGCGGCAATGCTGCAGGAAACCCAAGGAATGCTTTACGGTATGCAATTCGAAATTCAGTCTATGCAAAAACGTATAGATGCCATGGAAAGCAAGATCATTCCTACACTGCAAAAAACGCTGGACGTTAACTTTTTGAATTACCGTGAAAATAAAATGGAACTACCAGAAGTAATTGATTCGTGGGAAGCATTAACCATGATGCAAACCAGTGTTCTGGATGAGAAATTGAAACTTTATTTAATGATAGCTGATTATGAGAAAGAACTATATCGCTAAGCTTCAGACCTACGCATTGGTAGCTCTGGTACTGATCTGCGTATTGGTATTTAGCTCTTGTAACAGAGAAAAGGATAATAAACACGCCAATCACGATGATCTGGGTGTTGTGAATATTGACAGCAATCTTTCGCATTTGTTAAAACCTTCAAATGAGCAGGTGGTATCTACACTGCCTGTAATTAAGGCCGAATATGGCACTAAAATATTCACAGAAGAGGCGCAAGGAATCATCAATTACGATACAAGGAATCAGAATAGTGTGGCCAGCAGAGTAAGTGGGAGAATAGAGCGCCTGTTAATTAAATACAATTATCAGCCTGTTAAAAAAGGACAACTGATAATGGAGGTTTATTCTCCGGATTTGGCAGCTGCACAACAGGAATTGTTATTCCTTAAAGGTACAGGGACAGATCAGAACATGCTTCATGGTGCTAAACAACGATTGATGTTGTTGGGAATGAGTGTTTCGGATATCAGCAAGTTAATAAGAACCGGAAAAATAAATTACCGTATTCCGGTATATAGCAATGCAGATGGGTATATCCTTGAAAAATCTGCTGCCTCGGCGCCTGTTGCCGCTGCTACTCCTGCACCATCATCTGGTGGAGATGGAATGAGCAGTATGGGTGGTGGCGGAAGCTCGTCTTCGGTCGCTCCAGTGAGTGTCGTGCCTGTTAATTCACCTGTATTATTAAGGCCAGGACAGTACATAAGCGCCGGACAATCGCTTTTTACAATTTACAACGCAAATCAGCTGATTGCCGAGTTCTCTTTAAAACCAGCTTTGGCCTCGCTTATAGCACAAGGTGATAAGTTTGTGTTCTATAAAACTGCCGATAAAGGCACCATTCAATCGGCCAGTATTGGTATGATACAGCCTGTTTTTAAAGATGGAGTGAACTTTACCATTGCGCGCATTTACCTGAACAAACCGAATTTTAGAGTAGGTGAGTTGCTTACTGCCAGAATTCCGGTATTGCTATCTGCTTCATGGTGGTTGCCAGAATCTGCTGCTGTATCTCTAGGTAATAAAACCGTAGTTTTTAAAAAAGAAGGCAATGTTGTTATCCCAAAAATAGTAAAGTCGGGTATTACCATTGCCGGAATGATCCAGATTAAAGAAGACATCAGCAATTGGCAGGTAAGTAAAAATGCCGCATATCTGGTGGATAGCGAAAGCTTCATAAAAATGACTGAAAACAAAGGAAATTAAGCTATGGAACGGAAATTATTTATAAAAAAAATGGCCTTACTGGCTTTGGTTCCGTCAGTATTTGTTGCTGCTTGCAGTAATCAAGAAAAATCAAATGGGGATGCGGCAAAAGGAAAACCACAAACCTATACCTGCCCAATGCACCCTCAGGTGATAAAAAATGAGATGGGTACTTGCCCTATCTGCGGTATGGACCTGGTTCCATTTGAAAAAAACAGCAATGAGAAAGCATTAAAGATTGATGAGAAGCGTCAGGCACTGGCAAATATTACTACCGTAATGATTGGTACAGGCAACCTATCGGGAGCTAAACAACTTAACGGCCGACTTGTAGTTAACCCTGAACAAAGCAGTTACATCTCTAGTAGAATTGCCGGTAGAATAGAGGAGTTGTACATAAGAGAAACAGGCATAAAAGTGGCTAAAGGGCAACCTCTATACAAGCTCTATTCAGAGCAACTGGCTACACTACAGCAGGAATACCTGATGGCAGTAGCACAAGAAAAGCAATTCCAGGGAGATAAAATAGAGCAACAGATTGTAGCTTCTGCCAAGCAAAAACTGTTGTTGTACGGCCAATCTGAAAAACAGATACAGCAGATTGTTAAAACCCAGAAGAAAGATCCATACGTAGTTTTCTATGCACCTGAAGGTGGAGTAGTGGCTGAGTTATCGGTTACTCAGGGCCAGTATGTAACAGAAGGTAACCCGATTTTAAGATTAGAGGGATACGGACAGTTATGGGTTGAGGCAGATGTTTATCCAAATGAGGCAAAAAACATTAAGATGGGCCAGAAAGTTAAGGTAGTTGTTGCCGGCTGGGAAGATCAGCCTCAGGAAATGACCATTAGTTTTATAACACCAGCGCTTCAATCGGGCACTCAGCTTACGCAAATCAGAGGCAGTATTCCTAATCCTCAGCATCAGTGGCAGCCGGGCTTACAGGCAAACGTTTTTCTTCCATCAGAAAATAAAAGCAATGTATTAACCCTTCCGGTTGATGCTGTGGTAAGAGATGGAAAAGGTATGCATGTATGGATTAAAAATGGCAAAGACAGTTTTGAACCTAGATTGGTAAAAACTGGTCAGGAGAATAACAATGAGGTAGAGGTTGCCGAAGGATTGAAAAACGGAGATCAGGTGGTAGTAACCGGAGCTTATCTTTTATACAGCGAGTACATCCTTAAAAAGGGCAAAAACCCCGTCGAAGGACTTAAAATTAAATAACAATAAACACACAACCATTAAAAAAAAGAAAAAATGAAAACAGTAATTAATTTCGCTATTACTTTGGCCGCAGTAACCTTATTTGCTGCATGTGGTAACCCACAAAAAACAGAGAGTACTGATGCTCACGAAGGTCACAATCATGCCGCAGGTGAAGGCCATGGTGCAGCTACAGAAGCTAGTTCTTCTGCAGTAAGTTTAAAGGACGATAAGTTGAACGCAGTTTATCAACATTATGTTCACTTAACCAATTCACTTGTTAAAGGTGATGTAGCTGAAGCAAAGGTTGCTGCCAATGCAATTGAGTTAGGTTCAAAAGAGTTAACTAGTGGTGTGGCTTTAGTAACATTGGCAGCTAAAATAGGGTCTGCAGCTGATATTGATGCACAGAGAGTTGTATTTGCAGAATTAAGCACAAACTTTATTGATCGTGTAAAAGCTTCTGGTTTAAATTCAGGCGAGGTATATGTTGAGTATTGCCCAATGGCTTTAAATGATAAAGGAGCATCATGGTTAAGTAACCAAAAAGAAATAAAGAACCCTTATTTTGGTGAGAGTATGCTTACCTGTGGTGATATTAAAGAAACCATAAGTAAGTAATTCTTAATAAACAACAAAAAGAGGCTATTTAAAATAACCTCTTTTTGTTGTTTATTAAAGTTCAAAATTTTCTATATTTATAGGAAACGCGTTGAAATGAAAAAAGCCAAAGCCTTATGAAATCATTTCCTTTTATCTCATTAAATCAAAGCCTGATTCTCTTAAGAATATTCACTTCTTTATTGTTCCTTGCCCATGCAGTTGTCCGCATTACCGGCGGAACTATTGATCGGTTTGGAGGCTTTTTAAATGGCAAAGGCTTTGTCTACGGAAACGCTTTTGTTTGGGGAATTACAGCTTTTGAAATCATCGGTGGCTTATTACTCATTGCCGGATATTTCAGAAAATGGATTTCAATAGGGTTCATTGTAATGCTGCTAATTGGAATTATAATCATACATGCCGAAAATGGTTGGTTTGTAGGCGAACATGGATCAGGAGGGATTGAATACAGCGCAATATTAATTGTATGCTTTATTGTAATCGCTGCACATGATTCTAAAAACAGACTAAACTCCTAAGGCCTTTTTCCTGAGCATATTTAGCCTCAAATAGGCAATGGTACTGTAAAAGTACCAAAGCAACATCAAATGTATTAATGCGCCGTGGTTAGCCCATAAACTAGCGCCAGACTGTACAATCGAAGTGTAGATTTGAATAAACGGTGTAGTAGGCAGCAGATTTGAAAGCCATTGAATAGCCACAGAAAGCGATTCAAACGACCATGAATATCCCGTAATCAGAAAAATTGGATAACTGTTCCCGGTTAATCTGAGTAAAACAAATCAGGGGTTCCTATTTATCCACAAAAAACTTAAAGAAATAATAAGAAGAGAAGCTTAACCCTGAGGGCAAACTTTTATTTGAAATGCGTTAGCTGGATTGGTTACAGTGATCATCTTAAACTCATCTCGCGTAATGCCCAATTCTGCTAGGGATGATTTTAAAGAACTGAATATGGTTTTGTAAGGTGTTGTATTGCCGTTTTCAAAAGCCTTGAAAGCAGCTTTACCACTGTCTTCTGTTACAGCAAAACCATCGTCATGTGAAATTAAAAGTTTATTTAGTAACCCCTCACCTTTCATCCTGTAAATATGGTTTCGGTATTGAACAATGGAATCTCTTTGTTCATTAATGCCATCCAAACTAATCCAACAACCTTTTTTTGCTAGTTCAACTTGCGAAAATCCGGTAGCGTCGTTTTGAGCATGTACCCATATTAAAGCTTCAGGACTTACACCCGACTTGATAAGAAGTTCAACTTCTTCTAGTGCAGCGGCTGCATTTCCGGTATGGATGGCTATTTTTAAACCACTTTTTAAATGAACAATTGCCGCGGCTTTAATTAGTGTTATTTCCACGGGTTTCAAAGGAGCATTATCCACTCCAAGTTTTATAAATCCTGGTCGAATATCGGTTCCATCAATCCCACTTTCCCATTCTTTTAACCATCTGGCGGCTAGTTCTTCACTGGTTTCGGTAAAGGCATGTCTGGGCAAGTATTTCTGGCCTACGGCGCCATAATAACCGGTGTTTATTATAATGTTAATGGCACTCGCTTTTGAAAGTAATTGTAGCAATTTTACATTTCTGCCAATATGTGCCGGAGTGCATTCAATAATTGTATTGATCCCAGATTTCTTAGCAACCTTTAAATAGGGGAGTAGCAGGCTTGCAGTTGCTTCATTGTCATACTCAGGGCGGGTGGCAGGTTCTGCACCTTTAAAATCGGTAACAATATGTTCATGTGGTAAGGTTAGCCCCATTGCACTGATGTCAATTTTACCATTAACAGTCATGACAAAACCTTTTTCAGCTCCAGATTTTTCTGCTGCAATAGCTAAAATATTAGGGTATAAACCAATAAGCCCTGCAAAACAGGAAAGAGAAATAAACTGGCGACGCTCCATACACAAAAATAATTTAATTAAGCACAATACAAATTTTATTGCATCTTTATTAAGCTGTTAAGCATCCTTTTTAAATACTAAATATTTGTTTTAATGAATAAACTAATGACGAATTCAGGTTCTTTAATGAAATCAATAGCTGGTTTTATAGGAATAGCTTTACTCATCCCTTTACTAAGTGCAAAAGCACCCATGAAGTCAAAACCTATAACTAAAGAAACAGCAGTTAAAGCAGTTGATTTTCTGAATAGTATTGGTGTAAATTCAGCAATCTCCAAGCGTGGAGAATCTTTGGATAAGACGATAGCGTTGATGAAGTATACGGGGATCAGATGGATCCGCGCAGGTTATGAGGGAGATATTCCGGATGCAGATTTTATTACGCTTCATAAAGAAACAGGCGTTCGGTTTAGTTACGGATTATTGAGTGGTGGAACCGATATTAAAAAATTATTAACAGGAGCAAGAAAGCTGGATGCAGTTGGTGCACTTTTAGCATTTGAAGGATCTAACGAACCAAACAATTGGGGGTTTAAGTATAAAGGTGTTGAAGGTGGAAAAAACTTAACCTGGCTGCCTATAGCTCAATTGCAGAAGGATTTATACCAAGCGGTAAAAAGTGATGCCACATTAAAAAAGTATCCGGTATGGAACCTTTGTGAAAATGGTGCACAAACTGACAACGTAGGATTACAATTTCTAGAAATACCCAAAGGAGCGGGTACTTTATTGCCTGATGGAACAAAATATGCCGATTTTGCAACATGTCAAAATTATTTCTCACATCCTTCTCATCCTGGTCTTTATGATAATCAAACATGGAATGCTGCCGATCCAGGCCCTCTTTGCAAGGTTGATGGATTATATGGTAATTATGGTAAAACATGGAAGGAGAAACATCAGGGCTATACAGAAAAGGAGCTTTTAACATTGCCAAGGGTTACAACTGAAACCGGTGTTACCCTTACAGATGAAATAAATGAAGAAAAGCAGGCAAGGCTATATTTGAATCTCTACCTTTCTCAATTTAAAAGAAACTGGAGTTATACTGCGGTTTATTTACTGAGAGATAGGGTTGATGAGGCAGGGAATCAAACTTTCGGATTTTATAAACCGGATTATAGTCCGCGCAAATCGGCGATATATCTTCATAACTTAACTACAATTCTGGATGATAAACCATCAAAGTTTAAAACAGAGGAACTAAGTTTTGAAATCACTAATCAACCTGAAACGGTACATCATCTGTTACTTCAAAGAAGTAATGGGAAATTTGAACTGGTAGTTTGGGGAGAGAAAGCGAAAGGAACAGAGGAGATAGAAGTTAAACTAGGTAAAATCCATCCTTTAGTAAAGATTTACGACCCTACAAAAGGTACTGATGCTATTCAAACATTAAGTAATGTGAGTGCTGTTAAGATTACAACCAGTGATCATCCTTTTGTTATTGAGATATGAAGGAGCCATCTAGTTAAATAGTGTTTTTTTTATGTAAGTTTATGAAGTAAAAAAACTTCCTTTACTACCATAATTGTCCCAATTGATGAAGCACTTCAAGTTTTTTGTGCCTTTTATTCGTGAGAATGGAAAGATCATTTCCAGTTATATTTTTACTCTTTTCTTTATAGGCCTGGCGATATGGTTCATTAAACAGGAACGTGGGGAAATACATCATGTAAAGCATTTAATTGTATCTGCCAAATGGGGGTGGTTAAGCATTGGTATGCTACTAAGTGTAGTTTATGTATTTGTCCATGGAATGATGTATCGGTCTTCATTTGCAGCCGTATCAAGTAAAATTTCTCTTGCGGATGGTACCATTCTTTTCTTAAAGCGGAATTTTGTCAGCGTCTTTTTGCCTGCCGGGGGAGTTTCTTCACTGGCTTTTTTCAGTACATCCATAGAAAGGAAAGGAGTAAGCAGATCTCAAATTAATTTTGCATCCTCCATATATAAAGGCAGAGCCATGGATATTGACTCTATAACTCATGGTAAGTTTGGCACTATAACAGTTTACCATCCTAAAGGCACTCCAACCTCGGTCGCTTTATTTGTATCTGGAGATGGAGGTTGGAAAAATGGAGTAATTAATATGGCAAAAAACGTTGCTAACCAGGGCGCATTGGTATTAGGTATTGACGGGAAATTTTATGGGAAATATTTGGCCAAAGTATCGGCTCAGTGTTTATATCCGCCAGCGGATTTTGAAGAATTGAGCCTTTTTATTCAAAAGAAATACAAATTAACCAACTATCATAAACCTGTACTTATCGGTTACTCGTATGGTGCTGTTTTAGTGTATGGAATATTAGCGCAAGCTCCTGCAAATACCTTTAAAGGTGCCATTGCCTTAGGTTTTTGCCCAGATATTGATCTTAAAAAGCCTTTGTGCAAGGGGAGTGGTCTTACTCAGCATGTTTTAAAACCAGGAGTTTCTTATTATCTGGAAGCTACAAAAAGTTTAACCGCTCCATTTATTGTATTAAATGGCGTAAAGGATCAGACTTGCCCGTTTGAGGATACTGCAACTTTTTTAAAGGATATGCCAATGACCGAGCTTGTTACATTGACAAAGGTGGGTCATGGATTTTCTATTGCTAATAATTGGCTCCCCGATTTTAATGCCGCATATAAGAAAGTATTGGCAGCTCCATCTTTTACAGATCAAAAGTCTACCTATGAGTTTTTTAAAGGATCAAAAGCTTATACTGGTGGCATGCCATTAACGTTGGTTCCTTCAGGCAAAAAGAACAATTTGCCGTTGATATTTATGATATCCGGTGATGGTGGTTGGACTAGTTTTGACCAATCTCTGGCAGAATCAATGGCCTCAAAGGGTTTGTCTGTAATTGGCCTTGATGCTCAGAAGTACTTTTGGAACGCTAAGACTCCCGAAGTTTTGGCTGCTGATTTAGCTAAAGCAATTGCGTATTATAGGGAAGCGCTTGGAAAAGATAATTTTGTGCTTGCCGGATATTCTTTTGGCGCTTCAGTTGTTCCGTTTCTGGCAAACAGATTGTCAGCTGAGTTTAAAGGTGATTTAAAAGCAGTTTTTTCCCTTTCTCCTGATGTAACGGCCGATTTTGAAATCCATATTGCAGATATGCTTAGCATCGGAAGCGCTAATGATAAATATGATGTTATTGCTGAAATGAAAAAGATAAAACCATTAAAACTGCTTTGTGTTTTTGGAACAGAAGAGGATAGCGATATTAAAGACAGGTTTGTGCGCAATGGTTTAAAGATAACTACCATTCCGGGGACTCATCATTTTAATGATGATTACTCGGCTATCTCCTCCATACTTTTAAAAGAGATAGCTGAGTAAGTTTTTTTCTTATTCTTTTGCCGATTGACTAACTTTAAAAAACACTAACTTATGATTATGAAATATTTTTCGCTGATGTTACTTTTTACAGTAATATCTTTTTCCGGTTTTACACAAGACAAGGATGCTATCCTTGGAAAATGGATCAACTCTACAGGGGAAGCTCATGTAGAGATCACCAAAAGGGGAGATAAATACTTTGGCAAAATAGTTTGGATTAAAGATACAAAAGACGATAAAGGAGTGGTTAAAACGGATTTTAAAAATCCGGATGTTAAATTAAAATCGAGACCAATCTTAGGATTAGAGATACTTAAAGATTTTGTTTTTACAGGGAGTAAATGGACTGACGGTACCATTTATGACCCTAAATCAGGGAAGACTTACAGCTGTAATATGACACTTAAAGATAGTAATGTATTAAACATGAGAGGATACGTTGGTATTTCTTTAATTGGCAGATCAGAAGTTTGGAAGAGAGTTAAATAATGAAAAGACTAATCTGGTGCTTGCTGCTTTTCCCATTATTGGGTTTCGGACAAACCTATGATTTGATACCGTTAACAGGTGGTACAAATACAAGTTTAAGAGGGATGTCTATTGTTTCTGATGATGTTGCCTGGGTAAGTGGTAGCAATGGTAGTATAGGGAAAACGATTGATGGAGGTACAACCTGGCAATGGATTATGCCTGCCGGATATGAAACACTTGATTTCAGAGATATAGAGGCTTTTGATGCAGATAGGGCAGTAGTAGTAAATGCGGGTTCTCCTGCATTTATCTTGATCACAAAAGATGGTGGTAAGAGTTGGACTCAAACCTATAAGAATGTTGATTCTGCCATTTTTTTGGATGGTATGGATTTTTGGGATGAGCGCACAGGAATGATGTTTGGTGACCCAATTAAGAACAAGATGCAGTTGTTAAGAACAAGAGATGGTGGAGCATCATGGACTGATATTTCTGATAATCTGAAAGTGGATATGGCAACGGGTGAAGCAGGCTTTGCGGCAAGTGGTTCTACCATAAAAACTTTAGGGAAAGGAAAGGTGTGGATTGCCACAGGCGGTGCTGCGTCTAATATTTACTTTTCAAACAATTACGGATATACCTGGAAGATTTTTAAATGCCCTATTTTGCAGGGAGAAAGTAGTACAGGTCCTTTTTCTATGGCGTTTTATGACAAAAATAAAGGCACAGTTGTAGGTGGGAATTACCTAAAAGATAAAGAGAACACCAATAATGTATTGTTAACATACGATGGGGGACAGACCTGGAAAAAACCGTTAAGACCTGTTAGTGGCTACCGTTCAGGAGTAGCCTACATAAGTTCAAAAACTTTACTGGCAACAGGAACATCAGGAACTGATGTATCTAAAGATGGGGGACTGAATTGGCATAATATCTCAACCACAAGCTTCAATGTGGTTCAAAAAGCTAAAAAAGGTAAGCTTATTCTTTTAGCAGGAAACAAAGGAGAGGTATATAAACTGACAATTGGAGCAAAATAACAAGAAAGCGTATGATAAATAAGGTTCATCACATTGCAATAATATGTAGTGACTATGAGGTTTCGAAAGCATTTTATACTGATGTTTTGGGGCTTACTATTATCAGGGAAGTTTACAGGGCAGAAAGACAATCGTATAAGCTGGATTTGGCATTGAATGGAAACTATATTGTAGAGCTTTTCTCTTTTCCTGATCCTGCTAAGCGTCCATCGAGACCTGAAGCTATGGGATTAAGACATCTTGCTTTTGAGGTGGATGATCTCGATCTTGTTGTTAGTGTGCTTAATACTAAGGGTGTAGTAGCAGAAGCTATCCGCATAGATGAGTTTACAGAAAAGCGATTTACTTTCATTTCAGACCCTGATCAACTTCCAATAGAATTTTACGAGAAATAATTTTTTTTATCTCGTATACAATAAATAGAATGTTTAGGCGTCTATGTATATGAGAGCGTTAATTTAGATAGCGGGGATACGGTGGATTGCTGTATCCCCGTTTCTTTTTGCCCTAATTTTTTTAGCCGCCCATATTTGCTATAAAATAGCAAAGCCAGGTCATCCAACCTGGCTGCTTTTAAACAAAACTTAGATCTAACCAAACATCTAATGAGTCAGACAATATAGAAATTGAACTGGACGTCAAGGGCGGATTCGAACCGCCGTCAAAGGTTTTGCAGACCCTCACCTAACCACTCGGCCACATGACTATTTTTATTTATCAAAAGCAGTTTAGTGCTTTTGATAGGACAAATATATATAAAGTCTATTAATTTAATAGACTTTATTGAAAAATATTTTTTTATTCATGCTTTTCATCTATTTATTTATCCAAAATGAAATAAACCATGCCATATTGGAAGGGTGGTTTTAGTGCATAAAACGGTATTAATTGGTTCTTGATTGCTTTTTTGATCTTTAGAGTGGGTTTTCTAGGTTTTAATTTGATGTGGGCATTTCATTTGATAATGACGTTCATTAATCGTTTAAAAAATGGAAAATCAAATGATATTTGTTCGTATCGCTACCATTGCCGATACAAAACATGTTGATGAAATAGTAAAAGAAACCGAATCTTCGGCAATTGCCAGAGGATCTGGGATTGCTAAAAGGAGCCCGGAATCTATCGTTCAAAAGATAAAAGAGGGTAAAGGAGTTATCGCAGTTACGGGAGGAGGAGAATGGGTTGGTTTCTCTTATTTCGAAGTTTGGGAAAACAATTCGTTTGTTTCTAACTCGGGTTTAATTGTAGCGCCAAAATTTAGAAATGCGGGAGTGGCCAAGGCAATCAAGGACAGGATATTTAAAATTTCGAGAAGAATATATCCTGAAGCTAAAATATTCAGCATCACGTCGGGAGCTGCCATTATGAAAATGAACGCACAGTTAGGGTTTGAACCGGTTACGTTTGATCAAATCACGCATGATGAGCATTTTTGGGAAGGTTGTAAAAGTTGCGTCAATTACAATATTTTGGAGGGTAAGAAAAGATGCAATTGCTTGTGTACTGCCATGTTATTTGACCCTCAAAAGCAAACTTTTAACAGCCATGCCTTAACACCTGCCAGTGAGAAATGTGAAATAATACTTGATTGCATCGCCTATCCAAGATTGAGTCTTGCTGCAGGTGCGGAGGGAACCAATGCCATTTGTAGCGCTTTAACCGATATTCTATGGTTTACAGAATATAGATTCCCTATTGAAAACAATCTGTCAGATCCGGTTAAAATGACGGTTACCCATGTGAATACAGATGGTAGGCATAATTGTACATCTAAAGAGTGTCGTTTCACGGTCGCAATTATTTACGACCATAATTACACGGAAAAGGAGATATTAAATACAATTAAAAATCATACAAGGTGTAAATTTACGGTAAGAGAAGATGTTACTAATGTTTCTATTATCGACGATTCAGTGTATGAACAGCAACTTGTCTTGAATAATTGCTAATATTGTTGAAATTATCAGCGATGCAAAACACGGTTTTAATAATAGACGACGAGAAAAAGATCTGTAGCCTGTTGGCGCGTATCATTGAATTGGAAGGCTTTAAGGTTTTTCAGGCAAACACTGGAAAAGAGGGCCTGAAAATTCTGGCCGCTAATGATGTGTATGTGATCATTAGCGATGTTAAGCTCCCTGATATCAACGGAGTTGAGTTGGTAAAGGAAATCAAGAAGATAAAACCTTATGCTGAGGTAATTAATCTGACTGCTTTTGGAACGATACAGGATGGTGTAATGGCCATGCGTAACGGTGCTTTTGATTACATCACCAAGGGCGACGATAATGAAAAAATTATCCCTCTTGTTTATAAAGCAATGGATAAAGCTAAGCTTCAGTTTAGGGTTAGCGAATTGGAGAATAAAGTAGCCAGGAAGTATGATTTTTCTGCAATATTGGGTCAGTCCAAGACAATTAAAGAAGCCATATCATTATCGGAAAAAGTTGCTGGTACAGATACGACTGTTCTTTTGCTTGGTGAAACAGGTACAGGAAAGGAAGTTTTTGCCCAGGCTATCCATTATGAAAGCTTAAGGAAAACTAAACCTTTTGTCGCCGTGAACTGCAGTGGGTTTAATCATGAACTTTTGGAAAGTGAATTATTTGGTCACAAAGCTGGAGCTTTTACTGGTGCAATTAAAGATAAAAAGGGTTTGTTGGAAGAAGCCAATGAAGGAACCATCTTTTTAGATGAAATTGGTGAGATGAATCTGGATTTGCAGGCCAAATTGCTTCGCGTATTGGAAAATCAAACTTTTATAAAAGTAGGAGATACGCAAACCAGTAAGGTTAATGTGCGTATCATTGCCGCTACCAATAGAGACTTAAAAACTGAAGCGGAGAGTGGTAAGTTCAGATTAGATCTTTACTATCGACTTTCTGTGTTCTCCATTGAGTTGCCACCGTTATCTCAGCGAAAATCTGATATTATATTGATTGCAAAGCATTATTTGAAAGAGTTTGCTAATAAAGTAAACAAGCCGGAGCTTACAATGGATGACCATTTTTGTGATCTACTCCTTAAACATAACTGGAAAGGGAATATTAGAGAACTTAAAAATGTAATTGAGCGGGTAGTTATTCTTGCGAATGCGAACTCTATTACCGCGAACCTATTACCCTATGAGTTTCATGCTGTTGAACTTGCATCTGAAGGAGATATGATGAAACTGGAAACAGTAGAGAAGCACCATATAGATAAAATACTTAAGTATACTGGCGGTAATAAAACCGAAACGGCTCGTTTATTAGGGATTGGCCTGACTACACTATATAGAAAAATTGAGAACAAGGATATTAACTCCTAATAATATTATCAAAATGACAAAAGACCCTTCCATTTTGGAAGGGTCTTTTGTTTCTATAATGTCTGTTTTTTTTAAAAATCCGTTTTATTTGTTGATAATCAGGTGGTTGTTGTTTTTTGGTTTGTTGTGGTACATATGTTGGCTTTAGTTACTAAGAGTAAACTTGTTTCAGATTATTATGAGAACCGATTTTTTTAACGAACTTTTACATAATATTTCTGTAAAAGAAACTAATCTGATAATTCAGTTTACTCAAAAAAACATAAACAACGGTGAAGTCTGTATTGCAAGCTTCGTCAAAATATAAAATACGATGAAAATAAAAACCAAATTACGCCTCGGATTCGGATTTCTATTCGTGGTGGTTCTCTTTTTCGGTGCAATTTCTTTGTACTATATGAACAAGATTTCGGTTAGCTCAAAGGTTATTTTGAAAGATAATTATGAAACATTAAGCTTTACCCGCCAAATGCGGGCGATACTTGATGTGAATAATTTGCCGCTCCCGGTTAATGTATCAGAGCAATTTGCTGCATTACTTGTACAGGAAGGCAAAAATATAACAGAGCCAGGTGAGGGAGCGGCTGTGGCTAATTTAAACACAGCCTATCAAGGTATTGTTAATTCTAAAGCTACAAATGCCGAAAGACAAGCAGCAGTAGGTAAGGCCAGACTTCAATTGAGTGTTATTGATCAATTGAACATGAATGCAATAGTTAGGAAAAATGCTGCGGCACAGGTAGCTGTAGAAAGAGCAAGTATGTATTTGATTTTTGCAGCTTCTATGTGCTTTCTAATTCTGTTCTCTTTCGTTGTCAATTTTCCCGGTTTTGTTGCTAACCCCTTGCGTGAATTTTCTGATGCAATTAAAGAGATTAGTAAAAAGAATTACAAACAGCGTTTGGAATTTAATGGATCAGATGAGTTTGCAGAACTCGCAGCGTCTTTTAATACAATGACAGCAGAGCTAAATAAATGGGAGAGCAGCAATTTAGCTAAAGTTCAATCTGAAAAACTTAGGATTGAAGCTATTATAGAGCAAATGCAGGATGCCATTATTGGGCTAAATGAAAAAAATGATGTGCTGTTTATGAATAAAATAGCTGCACAATTAATAGGAATAAATGAAAAAGAAGTTATAGGCTTGAATGCCTTAGACTTAATGAAAAAAAATGACCTGTTAAACAGGATCTTGCAAAATGATGGAGGCGAAAAGCTAATGAGAATTTACGCTGATGAGAAGGAATCTTATTTCCAACGGGAGCGTAGAAAAATTATAGTGCCAAGTTACGACGAAAATAGTGAACAAGCTACTGTGCAGACGGGTAAGGAAGCTGGTGAGGTTTATGTTCTAAAAAATGTTACGCAGTTTAAAGAGCTTGATGAAGCTAAAACCAATTTCATAGCAACTGTTTCTCATGAGTTAAAAACCCCAATATCATCTATAAAAATGAGTTTAAAACTAATGGATGATGAGCGGGTAGGAAGTATGAATCCCGAACAGAAAGAACTTGTTCAGCATATTAAGGAAGACTGTAGTCGCTTGCTAAAAATTACCAGCGAATTGTTAGATCTGGCTCAGGTTGAAACAGGTAATTTGCAGCTGAATTTTGTAAAAACAGATCCTCGGAAAATTGCAATTTATGCAATGGATGCTGTAAGATTTCAGGCGGAGCAAAGGTCAATAGAATTGGAGCTTATCAGTAGAAATAACCTACCACAGGTGAGTGTTGATATTGAAAAAACGGCATGGGTGTTGATCAATTTTCTATCTAATGCCTTAAGGTACAGTTCAGGAAAATCTAAGGTGGTAATTCAGGTTATTGAAACAGGAAAAAACATAGAATTCTCCGTTCGTGATTTTGGAAAAGGGATAGATGAGCAGTATCAAAAAAGATTATTCGATAGATATTTTCAGGTGCCAACTGATGGGAATAATAAATCCGGATCAGGTTTAGGACTCGCAATTTCAAAAGATTTCATCACTGCTGAAGGGGGAGAAATATGGGTTGAAAGTGCAATTGGAGAGGGTAGCAGGTTCTGTTTCTCCTTGCCTGTAGTTGATTAAGAGGTACTTATGTAGGGCTGAATTTCAAGAGAAATGCATAGAGATTTGGATGGTATGGTTAAATTCATACATTTGAATTAATCAAATATAATCCCTATGCCTAAACATTTACCCGACTTAAATAGTCTGATAAGTCATATTGCTTTGTACAATAATGAGAATGCATATGAGAAGCTCTTCAAATCTTTATTTCCTTCTTTATATCGTTTTTGCTTTTGTTTATTAAAATCAAGAGAACTTTCGGAAGAGGTTGCAAGTGATGTGATGATTACGCTGTGGCGGAACAGAGAGAAGTTATCGGAAGTAAGGAATATAAAAGTTTACGCTTTTGTAATTGCCCGTAATTTATCATTAAATGTTCTTAACAAACACTCAAAACAGGAGTGGATTTCTTTGGATGATATTGATTTCGAAATTATTCTTGATAACTTGAATCCAGAGCAATTATTGATTAATGATGAATTGAAAAAAAAGTTAGAAGGGGCAACCGAAAAACTACCTTCTCAATGCAAATTAGTCTTTAAATTGATAAAAGAAGATGGATTAAGCTATAAGGAAACTGCATCCATTTTAAATATTTCTATTAAAACAGTTGATGCCCATTTGGTATCGGCAATTAAAAAAATGAGTACTGTTTTAAAGGCGGAGTTTAACCTCATGTAAATAAAACTTTTATTTTTTTTCATAAAGGACTAGGGAGTTTTCTCTAAAACATTGTCCTATACATACAAACCAATATGAACCTATCCGGATTATCTGTATGTACAAAAACAGAATTATAGAATTATTAGCCCGTAAATTAGCTGGTGAGGCCACACAAAGCGAATTAGAAGAGCTGAATGACCTCATAGCAAGGTATCCGGATTCCGTTTATTACGAAGAATTTTTAGACCAGCTTTGGTCAAACGCTGATGAACAAGCTGATGTGCCGGATGTAGATCAGGCATACTTAAAGCATAAACTTAAATTTGTTGAAGAGTTTAGTTCAGTTGAAGAAAAACATAGAACATTTAGTTTAAAAAAATATAGAAATCTCATTGCTATTGCGGCAGTACTGTTGGTTATTGTTTCTGTCTCTCTTTTTTATATTAGCAGAGGAGATAAGTTTTCGCCTGATACCCAAATTGTTGCCGGGAAAGGTATTCGTAAAAAAATCAAACTTCCGGATGGTACGATGGTTTGGCTTAATTCTGATAGTAAACTTTCTTATGAGAGCGATATCAATCAAAAAAAACGGCGTATCGTTTATCTTGTAGGTGAGGCTTTTTTTGATGTAGCACATCGTCAATCTCAACCCTTTATTGTTCGTACCGATAAACTCTGCGTAAAAGTGTTAGGAACAGCATTTAACATAAAAGCTTATCCCATTGATAAAAAGTCGGAGGCTACGCTTATTCGTGGCTCAATCGAGCTTTCAGTAAACGACAGATCTGAACAAAAGATATTATTAAGTCCTTCAGAAAAATTTGCGTTGGTTGAAGATAAGAAAGTGACGCATACAGAATCCAGTACTTTACCTGATTTGCCTAAAGACATCACGTTAATGATCCAGCATGTGGTTCCTGTACGTATAAGTGAAAATGAGTATATAGAAGAAACTTCATGGCGTGATAGCCAACTCGTATTTAAGAATGAATCTTTAGAAGATCTGAAACCAAAATTAGAGCGCTGGTTTAATGTACAGATCAAGTTTGATAAAGAACAACCAAAATCTTATCGCTTTACAGGTGTTTTTAAAAATGAAACACTCGAAGAAACCCTGAAAGCAATGCAATTAATCAAACCGTTTAACTTTAAACTTAAAGAACATGACCTGATCATTTACTAAACAAAAAAGGGAGTTAAATGCGGCTAACATTTCTCTCCCCCCAAACCTTCATGAGTAGCTAAGTGCTACTATTACAGATTTTTAACTTTGAAATTCACAAATCTATGAAAAAAAAAGAACTGTGCAATAAAGTTCTATGTGCCAACTTTCCCAAAAAAAAACTAATAATGATGCTAAACTGGATCTTTGTTTCATCGTTCCTCTTATGTTTACAGGTATCAGCGTCTACCTTCTCTCAGGGTACAAAGGTTGATTTAGAGCTCCGTGGGGTCAAATTAAAGGAAGCACTCAACGTGCTTGAAAAGAAAGGAAATATACGTCTGCTGTACAGCGAAGACGACCTTTCAGGTAGTAAAAATGTTACGATAATAAAGAATCAGATCTTTGTTGCGGACGCCCTGATGTTACTGCTAAAGAACACTAATCTAGAGTTTCAGGAATTAGAGGACAATCTGGTTGTAATAAGATTAAAAAACAGATGGGCTGCCGATATTTTGGTGAAAGGTCTGGTTACAGATGCCAATGGAGTCGGCATTCCCGGAGTAAGTATTAAATTAAAAGGGAGCGAAATTGGTGCCACTACAGATGCAACAGGTAAGTATAATATCAAAGTTCCGGAAAATGGAACATTGTTATTCTCCTACATGGGGTATCAAACACAGGAAATAGCGGTTAGTAACCAGTCAACAATTAATGTTAAATTGGTAGAAAGTGCAGAAAACCTTTCTGAAATTGTTGTCGTTGGTTATGGAACGCAGAAAAAGGCAGTAGTTTCAGGTGCTGTGGCTTCTGTTAAAGGAGCTGAATTGGCAAAAACACCAACTGTAAACCTTTCAAATTCATTGGCTGGTCGTTTACCGGGAGTAACTGCGGTTCAGGCAAGTGGCGAGCCGGGATACGATGGCTCAACTATCCGCATCCGTGGGGTTAACTCTCTAGGAAATAACAATGCATTAATTGTTATCGATGGAGTTCCAAACAGAGCAGGTGGTTTAGAGCGTTTAAATCCAAACGATGTAGAGAGTGTTTCAGTACTAAAGGATGCATCGGCAGCTATTTATGGTTCAAGGGCGGCAAATGGTGTTATCTTAATTACAACTAAACAAGGCAAATCTGGTAAGCCACAACTTTCTTATGATTACGGTTATGGATTACAACAGCCAACCAGAACGCCAAAAATGTCTAATTCTTCTCAATATGCTGAGATATTGAATGAGTTAAACATATTTGGAGCGGATTTACCACAAGATCAGTGGAGTGCTGCCTGGCAGGCATTTAAAGAAACAGGATCATATAAACGTACCGATAAAGAAGGCACAATCAGCGCTGCCTACAGACCTGATGAGATGCAGAAGTTACGCGATGGCTCAGATCCTTTAAGGTATCCAAATACTGATTGGTTTAATACCACACTTAAAAACTGGTCGCCTCAACAAAAGCACAACCTACAAATTAATGGAGGAGGAGATAACATCAAATATCTTGTGTCTTTAGGATATTTAGATCAGGATGGTTACTACAAAAAATCTGCAACAGGATATCAACAGTATGATTTAAGGATTAATCTTGAAGCAAACATCAATAAATATGTAACTGCTACGCTAGGAATAACAGGCAGAGAGGAAGTCCGCAATTTTCCAACTGTAAATGCCTCTGATGTATTTAGAATGTTGATGCGCGGAAAACCAACAGAAATTGAGGTTTGGCCAAATGGCTTACCGGGACCAGACATTGAGTATGGGTATAACCCGTATGTAACTACTACAGATCTAACTGGTTATAATAGAGATCGCAGAGATTACCTGCAAACCACAGGTAAAGTAGAAGTAAAGATACCTTGGGTGGATGGTTTAAAAGTTACTGGAACAGCTTCAATTGATAAATTTGCTGGCAGACAAAAAAGATGGCAAACACCATGGACTTTATACTATTGGGATAAAAAGTCTTTTGAACCAGATGGTGTAACCCCGTTGCTAAAAGGATCGGTCCGTTCAGAGCGTACTGACCCTAGTTTAACGGAAACAGCAGGTGCTCAATTGGCAGTAAACTTAATGGGAATGGTTAACTATGATAAAAAAATAGGAAATCATAGCCTTGGTTTAATGGCTGGTGTAACCAGAGAAAAAGTTGATAATGATGGGTTCTCAGCTTTCAGAAGATATTTTATTTCGACTGCATTGCAAGAATTATTGGCAGGGAGTGATAAGGAACAATCTATTAGCAATCCGGGCGATCCAAATAACCTGTACGAAAGAGCACGCTTAAGCTACTTCGGTAGGGTAGGTTACAACTACAAGGAGAAGTATCTTGCTGAGTTTTTATGGAGAGTTGATGGTTCTTATATTTTCCCTGAAGATAGACGTTTTGGTTTTTTTCCGGGGATGTCATTGGGATGGAGAGTATCGGAGGAGCCTTTCTTTAAAGACAACGTAAGCTTTATCAATAATTTAAAAATCAGAGCTTCGTGGGGACAGATGGGTGCCGAAGCGTATTTTGGTGATGCACTTGCAGAATATCAATACCTAAATACCATGGGCTTTGGTAATTATGTTATTGATGATCAGTTAGCTCAGACTTTAGTTGAAAACCGTGTGCCTAACCGGGACTTTGGATGGGAGGTAGCAAACAACTCTAATATTGGTTTAGATGCTTCATTCTTAGATAATAAATTAAGTTTCGAGTTTGATGCCTTTTATAACAAGCGTACCAATATTCTAATTTCAAGAGGTAACTCTATTCCTGGCAGTTCCGGAATTACAGATAAACTGCCTCCGGTAAACCTTGGAAGAGTAAACAACAAAGGTTTCGAATTTAAACTAAGCTACAATGACAATGTTGGAGAGGTAGCCTATGGAGTAAGTGTTAACGGCGGATATGCAAAAAACAAGATCATATTCTGGGATGAAACACCTGGAGCTCCCGCATGGCAGCGCTCAACAGGCATGCCTACAGGAACTGAATTGGTGTATCAATATACCGGAGTTTTTAAAGATCAGGCCGAAATAAATGCCAATACGATTGATTATAGCGCTTTTACAGGTAATTTATTACCGGGTGATATGAAGTTTAAAGACGTAAATGGTGACCGTAAAATTAATGGAGATGATCAGATTAGGATGGATAAAACCAGTACGCCTACTTTTACAGGTGGTTTTAATTTGAATCTGGCTTATAAAGGATTTGACCTTTCTGCATTAATTCAAGGTGCTACCGGTGGTATGCAGATTGTAGGGTTAACAGAATCTGGCGATATAGGTAACTTCCTTGAATGGTCATATAAAAATCGCTGGAGCATTGAAAATCCAAGTAGTGAAAACCCTCGCTTATCAAACCGTGGAAAAACCTATTACACCGACTTTAATAATGCTGCACGCAATACCTATTGGATGCGCAGTAACAATTATATCAGATTAAAAAATGTTGAGTTGGGTTATACATTCGCTCCTGAATTAGTAAAGAGAGTGGGTTTAACTGCGCTTAGGGTATATGTAAATGGGCTAAATCTGGTAACCTTAGATAAGATTAAGATCTGGGATCCGGAATCCACCAATTCCAGCGCTCAGTACTATCCTCAGGCAAGGGTAATTAACACTGGAATTAAGGCTACTTTTTAAGTTTAGACGAATTAAAACATTTTTATATGAAAGCTATAAATAGAAATACATACATATTTTCCATTGCTCTTGTTACCCTTTTCGGATCTGGTTGTAAAAAAGATTTTTTATCTGTGGAACCACCAACTGCAATTAGAGGTGAACTAGTATGGAAGGATCCTGCATTGGCACAGGCCTTTGTTACTGAAATATACAACGGATTAAGTGTTGGCGGTTTTGCTGAGCAAATGCTATCCTCGGTTTCTGATGAATCACTTTTTACACACCCCAACAGGGGTATTGACCTCGTTAATGGAGGCACAATAAACCCAACAACATTGGGCTGGGTTGATGCTACCTGGGATTATAACCAAATGTATAACCGCATCCGTTCATGTAACATTACGGTAGAAAGATTGACCGCTGACGATAATGTAATTACCGATGAGACAGTTAAAGACCAATTATTAGGGCAGGCCTATTTTTTAAGAGCTTACTTTTATCAGCAATTGCTCCGCTTCTACGGAGGTGTACCGCTTGTAACCAGAAGCTATACGCTGGTTGATAATTTCAAAATAAAGAGATCGTCATATGAAGAGTGTGTAAACTTTATCATTAAAGATTGTGATGAGTCTATCAAGCTTTTAACGGGTAAAGCGATGCTGAAAGGTCAAACTAATGCATTAGCTGGAAAGGCATTAAAAGCTCGCGTATTACTTTATGCTGCAAGTGATTTGCATGATTTATCTGATATATCAAGCCATGATAGTGAGCTAGGGACACTAGTAGATAAATATACACCTGAGCAGAAGCTTCTTTTTGGCTACACGCAAGGCGATCAGTCGGCACGTTGGAGAGCCGCTAAAGATGCTGCAAAGGCAGTTATTGATGGAGGTGCTGGATATAAATTAAATCTCACAGCAAAAGTTTCAGCGGCAGATGGGCGTAATAATTATAAAAGTATTGCAATGGGAGGAGGTAGTAAAGCTCCTGGAATAGATGCTAATGCTGAATCTGAGCTAATTTTTGCGAGATATTTTATCGACCGCAGTGATATGCGTTATGGTCGTGCTAATGGACCTAATGGATACCATAACTGGGCGGGAAATACACCTATAGGATTGCTTGTGGATGATTATGAAATGACTGATGGTACAAAGTTCAGTTGGGCTAATCCTGCACAAAAAGCTGATCCTTATAAAGATAGAGATCCGCGCTTTTATGCAACTGTTTTATATGATGGAGCAGGATGGAAGCCACGTGATAAAGTTTCTGGTGGTGTAGATCCGGTAAATCAGATACAAACAGGCGAGTATGATTTAGTTGAGCTTGACGCAGTTAAAGGTGATAAAACTATCCGTTTTAAAGGGTTGGATACCAGAGGTAGTTCAATTGAAAATTGGAATGGCAGCTGGACCGGATATTACACGCATAAATTTATTGATCCGGATCCTAAAATTATAGATGCTTCTATGCCTCAATTTATACCTTGGCCATTTTTTAGATACACTGAGGCTGTGCTAAATTATGTTGAAGCAAGTATTGAGCTTAACGAGCTTGCAGATGCAGTTTTATGGTTAAACCGTATTCGTTTCAGATCAGGAATGCCTGCTATTGTAGGAGGTTCAAAAGAAGAATTGAAACAAATATACCGTCATGAACGAAGAATAGAAATGGCTTATGAAGAACAACGTTACCATGATACCCGTCGTTGGTTAATTGCTAAAGAAACACTAGGCAGACAACCGACTTACATTAAAATTTCGGGTGTATTTAAACCTGGTAAAACAAAGGCTACAACTTATGCTTATGACCCGACAGTTTATAATTATACCTATACTCCCACAGTTGAAACAGCACAAGAAAAGAGAGCTTGGGTTGCTAAGCTGTACTTTAGACCCTTCAGTCGTGATGAGATCAATAGAAATAATGAGCTAATTCAAAACCCGGGCTATTAAATAGATGCTCAATACAGTGAGGGCTACTCAATTTGGGTAGCCCTTTTTTTCTATATTAGTCTAGAACCAAATATTAAACTATATGAGAATAATTTCTACTATCCTTTTTATTTTTATCAGTTTACCTCTTTTCTCTCAAACTTTACCTAAAGATACCGCCTCACGACTTGAAGAGGTAAACATCAACATTAAAAAACACCGCGATATTTTCAGGCTGGATTCCATACAGATGGCAGAACTTTTTCTGTAACATTAGCGGCAAGAATATAAAAAAAACTTGACCTTAATTGAAAAAAACATATTTTTATGCGGGAATCAAATAATAAAGTTCTACAAAGAATTTTCCATTTACTTAGGACCTCCAGGACGAGAACGTTTCTATGCGTTTAAGCCAATTCAACTTTTTTTAACATTTAAACCAACCAATGGATTCATCGATCAACACCTTTATGAGTAAAATAGAATTACGGAATGCACATGAACCGGAATTCTTACAGGCAGTATATGAAGTAGCAGAATCAATAATCCCCTTTAGTGAAAAGAATTCAAAGTATAAAGTAAACAAGATTTTAGAAAGAATTGCTGAGCCGGAAAGGGTTATTATTTTTAGAGTGCCTTGGTTGAACGATAAAGGTGAAGTTGAGATTAATCGTGGATTTAGAGTTCAAATGAATAGTGCAATTGGTCCTTATAAAGGAGGTTTGCGGTTTCATCCATCTGTAACCTTAAGTGTTCTTAAGTTCCTTGCGTTTGAGCAGGTATTTAAGAACAGCCTTACCGGTTTGCCAATGGGCGGTGGTAAAGGAGGTTCAGATTTTGATCCTAAAGGTAAATCTGATGCTGAGGTGATGAAATTTTGCCAAAGCTTTATGACTGAACTATATCGCCATGTTGGTGCTGATATCGATGTTCCTGCTGGTGATATTGGTGTTGGAGCAAGAGAGATAGGATTTTTATTCGGTCAGTACAAACGTATCAGAGGTGAGTTTACAGGTGTTTTAACTGGAAAAGGTTTCGAATGGGGGGGAAGTTTAATCCGTCCTGAAGCAACTGGTTATGGTGTAGTGTACTTTGTTGAAGAGATGTTGAAACTGAAAGGTGATTCATTAAAAGGGAAAAACGTTGTAATCTCAGGTTCAGGAAATGTGGCTCAATATACCGCAGAAAAGTGTATTGAGGTAGGAGCAAAGGTATTAACCCTTTCAGATTCAGAAGGTTTTGTCTACGATCCGGAAGGAATAGATACTGAAAAGCTTAAGTTTATCATGGACGTGAAAAATAACCGCAGAGGAAGAATTAAAGAATATGCAGATAAATACAACTGTCAGTTCTTTGCTGGCGAGAAGCCTTGGGGTATTAAATGTGATATCGCTTTCCCGAATGCTACTCAAAATGAAGTAAATGAAAATGATGCTAAGATTTTGGTAGATAATGGCTGTCTTTGTGTTGCAGAAGGAGCAAATATGCCTTCTACACCTGAAGCTATCCACGTGTTCGAAAAAGCTAAGATCTTATACGCTCCGGGTAAAGCTGCTAATGCGGGTGGTGTTGCTGTATCTGGATTGGAGATGTCACAAAACTCACTTCGTTATTCTTGGGATCGCGAAAAAATTGATATTAAATTAAAAGTAATTATTGCCCAGATTCATCAGGCTTGCGTTAAATACGGCAAAGAAGATGATGGCTATGTTAATTATGGCAAAGGTGCAAACATAGCGGGTTTTGTTAAAGTTGCAGATGCAATGATAGCACAAGGTATTGTGTAGTAAAACTTATTGAATGTATTAAAGGGCCTTTTCGGCCCTTTTTTGTTTTTACTTTTTTATGGTTAATAACAACTCATCTAATTTTTCAAGAGTTGAGATCATTCCTTGTTCCATTCCCATTTGTATAACGGTTTCCAGATCTGCAAGAGATTTGTAGGTAACAACAGTCTCTACTAAAGCATTTCCATCCTTTTCGCTAAAAGTTACAAGCCACTCCGCGCGAGGTAGATCTTTATTTATCTCACGCTCTGCATTAGTGAAAGCGTCTAGTGCAGTGTAAAAATCTATTGGTTCGATTTTTAGATATTCTGTTAAACCCCAATATTCTGTGCCGTTTGGGTCTATCATTGCATAATGCCAGTGTCCGCCCTCACGGAAGTCCATCGATTTTGTCTTTGTGGTTAATGGTTTTGGTGCAAACCATTGATTGAGTAGTTCACTTTTAGTGTAACAGTCCCAAACCAGTTGTTGGTCAGCTAAAAATTCACGTCTGATGGTCAGCGTATTTTTTGCCTTGTCAGTAATGAAGTCGAATTGCAAGTTGTGTTTCATAGTTATTTCTTTTTGATGGTTAATAAAAGGTCGTCTAGTTGTTGGAAGCGAGTCTCCCAGATCTTACGGAATTGTTCCAGCCAGTTGTCTATTTCTTTCATTTTGTCAATTTCAAGTTGGTAATAGATTTCCCGTCCCTGATGTTCCTGTTTCACCAGTTGGCATTCGGTCAGTATTTTTAAGTGCTTCGAAATTCCTTGCCTGGTAGTATCGAAATGCTCAGCAAGGGCGCTCGGGGTCATTGCATGTACCGCAACTAAAGCGATAATTGCCCTTCTGGTGGGGTCTGCAATTGCCTGAAAAATATCTCTTCTCATGCTATTCATTAATCATTGGCATGTACTTTTCTCTGTTCTCAATAATAACCCAAAGAATGATAGCAATCAATACAGCCACGATAGGTAACCCTGATGGAGCCGCATAAATGTTTGTAAGAAGAATACCAGTTAAAACAGGTAAAATTACGATAGCACCAAGCGCTCTTGTTTTGTTGAAGATCAGTAATATACCTCCAAGTAATTCAATGGTACCAACCAGAGGCATGATCCAACCTATTTCCATAAATGCTTTTCCACTTGCCATCATTTTTTCAGTCATATCCTTTGGAACCGGCATGTAATGAAAGAATTTATCCAATCCGGCATTAATAAACATTAAGCCTGTTAGCAGGCATAAAACAAACAAAATCTTTTTCTTCATTGTAATTTATTTAAATAGTAAACCAATTGGTTGCAAATATATAAGCAACTGATCAGTTGCGCAAATTTATTTACAAAAAGGTTTATTCAAGCTTGAAATGGATCGAGGATCTTTTAAAGAAAAAATTGAGGGAATAAAAAAAGCCCTTTTAGGGGCTTTAGATTTGAAGTACTCAGAGCGGGAATCGAACCCGCACGACTTTTAAGGTCACAGGATTTTAAGTCCTGCGTGTCTACCAGTTCCACCATCTGAGCAGGTGAATAACCTTTTAAAATTAAATGCCTTCTACTGAAGGCATTTGGAGCGAAAGACGAGATTCGAACTCGCGACCCCGACCTTGGCAAGGTCGTGCTCTACCAACTGAGCTACTTTCGCGTTGGTATTGTTGTTTTATTGTACTCAGAGCGGGAATCGAACCCGCACGACTTTTAAGGTCACAGGATTTTAAGTCCTGCGTGTCTACCAGTTCCACCATCTGAGCATAGTCTTATTTCAACATCTATTGAAACGATGACTGTTTACTTAAAAACCTTTTCAGGTTTTTAGAGCGAAAGACGAGATTCGAACTCGCGACCCCGACCTTGGCAAGGTCGTGCTCTACCAACTGAGCTACTTTCGCATTGGTTTGATTAAATCACTATCCAATGATTCCCTTCTTGAAACTTCAATTAAGTTGTTAACCTTGTTTCCGTTTGGGATTGCAAATATAAATACTTTTGTATTACTGTCAAGTTATTTTTTATAAAAAATATTGCGGTTAAGCTAAGCCGTTGGCGTTTAGGACTTCCGAGATTAAATTGCTTTCAAAGCCTTTGCCCATTAAGTAAGAAGTTAGCTTAAATTTCCTCTTATAATCATCTTTTTCTTTGATGGAAGGTAACTTTTTGTTTGCCAAAACGAGAATTGTCTCTAAATATTCATCATAATCTATCGTTTTTAATGCATTCAAAATCATCTTTTCAGTTACTCCTTTTAACTTAAGCCCCTGTTTAATTTTCATCTTACCCCATTTCTTGATCTTGAACTTTCCAGAAACATAAGCCATCGTAAAACGCTCTTCGTTTAAAAAGTTAGTTTGTATCAGTTCCGAAATGATTTCCTCAACCTCGTTTTTCCACAATCCCCATTCATAAAGTTTGTTTCGGATTTCCTGTTGAGACCGTTCCTGATAAGCACAGTAATGTTCAGCTTTTGCCAAAGCTGCCTTCTTATCTAACTTTACAGTTTGTTGTTTTGATGAATCCAGCATTTACAATATTACTAAATGTGCTTGTTATAAGTGAGATTTATATTAAAACAAGATCTATGCCTCATTTTTTATCAAATATTTGATGTTGAATGATTTTAATTCCCTGTAAATGAATAAAAAGAGATAAGTTTTTCAAACATTTACCCTGTTTCGATGGTTTTTCTGTTAAATTATTGTTTTAAAGGCGTATTTTAGCTACGTTCGGATGTCATTTAGTTAACTCTCCTTTTATGGAACCAAAAAAAGTATTGAAAGTCGGATTAGATTCTGCAGCTCCATTTCCTATGCACTCAGATTATAATTCTGAAAAATTTGAAGGTTTCGAAGTCGACTTAATGAAAGCCATTACCGAACATCTTGATATAGACGTAGAATATGAGGTTTCGTTGTGGGCAACTATTCTTGAAAAACTATTTAAGGGGGAGTTAGATCTGATCTGTTCAGCCGTAACTGTTACCCCTTCGCGCAGGCACATTCTTGAGTTTAGTAACCCTTATTTGCATTTCAGATTGTGTGCTGTGGTTAATAGCGATAGTGATTTAAGAGATATTAATGATCTTAGAAATAAAACCATAGGTATTAGGGAAGCAACAGAAGCGGAAAGGTACGTTCACGTAAATTTTCCAGGCAACAATATGGTGCATGCCGAAACTAATAAAGAATTGTATAGGAAGTTGCAGGCCGGAAAAATTGATCTTCTTATAGACGATTCTCCAATTGCAGGTGGTTTTTTGCAAAAAAACAAGAAGTTAAAAGTGGGTATGTATCTGCCAAAAACAGATTCTCAATATGCAATCGCTATGAAAAAGGGCGATACTCAGCTTCGTGATCAGTTTAACGAAGTATTGAGCCTTTTAAAAGAGAACGGAACCTATCAAACCATTTATAAAAAATGGTTCACGGATATTCAGTTTTAACAGTCGGGAAATTTTAGTTCCATTTTTTTAAGTGCAGTTTACTAGCCATTTAATTAGGCGCTGAACGTAGCTTTGTGTCATTCCAAATAGGCTAAATAGAAAGTTCGGCTCGAGTCCGTCTTTTTGCAGTAATACATGGACATGACATGGACTTACCATGGACTCACCATGGACTTAGACAAAGCAATGTCTTACCCGATTATAGCTATACAGGTTGTCCGATACTGAAAAATGTTTAATTTTGGGTCATGAGTAATGCCAACTATTCCATCTCTTTTATTGCTGTCGTTTTAACTGCAAACCCCTTTATCATAAACAGTAATGCTGTAATTACTAAATTGGTAATTGACAGCAGGAGTGTGATTGATCCTGACGAATCTTTGTTTTTTGCCTTGGATGCAAAAAGAAATGGCCATGAGTACCTTAAAGATGCTTATGCAAATGGAATTAAGAATTTTGTAATCAGTGATGAAAGTTATTTGAATAACTTTCCTGATGCCAATATCTTGTTGGTTACTGATGTATTAGCCGCTCTTCAAACTTTAGCCAAATACAATCGTGAACAGTACGAGTTAAAAGTACTTGCCATTACCGGAAGCAACGGAAAAACCATAGTTAAGGAATGGTTATACCAATTGCTTGCCGCTGATTTTAACATTGTTCGCAGCCCTAAAAGCTTTAACTCTCAAATAGGGGTGCCGCTTTCTGTTTGGCAAATCAACTCGGATCATACCATGGGGATATTTGAAGCTGGTATTTCTAAATCAGGCGAGATGGATAGCCTTACCGAAATTATACAACCAACCGTTGGTATTTTAACCAATATTGGCGAAGCACATGCCGAGGGATTCTCTTCTATTAAAGAAAAATTGCTTGAAAAATTAAAGCTTTTTAAAGATTCAGAGCTGTTTATTTATTCTCCAGAGTATACCGAAGGACTCAGTTTAAATGATTTACCAGGTAAATCAAAGTTTTCATGGAGTTTTAAACAAAAGGCAGATCTGCAAATCTTATTTATAGAGCCAATTGATGGTAGAAATTACATTAGGGCAAGGTTTAAAGGTGATGAAATAGAATGCTTAATTCCATTTAGTGATAGGGCATCTCTAGAAAACGGAGTGATTTGCTGGGCTACTTTGCTTGCATTGGGCTACAGTCCTCAACAAACGGATGCTTTATTAGAAAAGTTAACATCGGTTAGCATGCGTTTAGAGCTAAAAAATGGTATCAATCAGTGTTCTGTTATCGATGATTCTTATAGTGCTGATATCTCTTCTTTGGCCATTGCGCTCGATTTTTTGAATCTGCAAAATCAGCACCCTAAAAAGACGCTTATCCTTTCTGATTTATATGAAACAGGGAAAAATGATGAGGATCTTTATGCCGAAATAGCTGCCTTGCTTAAACAAAAGAACGTGAACAGGCTTATAGGGGTTGGTCCGCATATATCTGCTGCTGCAGAATTGTTTGATATGGAAGCCTCTTTTTTTGAGAGTACATCGGCCTTTGTAGAGAACTTTCCATCACTTCATTTTAGTAGTGAAACGATTTTAGTGAAAGGAGCCCGTAGATTTGAGTTTGCGCGTATCAGTAAGCTGATTACCCAGAAGATACACGATACTGTTCTGGAGATAGATTTAAATGCGCTGGCAGGGAATCTGCAATTCTATAGGAATAAATTAAGGTCGGGTGTTAAAGTAATGGCAATGGTTAAAGCCTTTTCTTATGGCAGCGGTAGTTTTGAAATTGCAAACTTGCTTCAATACCATAAAGTTGATTACCTAGCGGTAGCCTATACAGATGAGGGCGTTGCACTTAGAAAGGGCGGTATTTCTATGCCTATTATGGTTATGAGCCCGGAACCATCTGCTTTTGATGCTATAGTGAAGCATAAGCTGGAACCTGAAATATATAATCTTGATATTTTAAGAAGCTTCGTCAGTTTCTTAAATGAAAATGTGAAGAATTACCCTATACACCTGAAAATTGAAACAGGAATGCATAGACTGGGTTTTGAAGAGGCCGATCTTACTGATCTTTTGCAACAATTAAAGGAAACTGAAAAGATAAAGGTTGTTTCTGTTTTTTCTCATCTGGTTGGTAGTGATAGTGCTGATCATGATGAATTTACACAGCATCAGTTAAGTAGGTTTACAGCGGTGACTGATCAAATTAAAATGGGGGTAGGGTATTCATTTATCAGACATATTTCCAATACTTCAGGTATTTCTCGTCACCCGGAAGCTCAACTGGATATGGTTAGACTTGGCATTGGAATGTATGGTTTTGATGGCGGGTTGTCTCACAATAAAGGCTTGCAAACTGTTGCCGTTTTAAAAACTACGGTAACTCAGGTGAAACCGATAAAACCGAATGAAACGGTAGGTTATAGTCGCCGGGGTATGTTGCCAGAGGGCGGAATGATTGCTACTGTTAAAATCGGTTATGCTGATGGTTACAATCGCAAATTTGGCAATGGGACTGGTAAGATGTTGATTAATGGCCATCTTGTATCCACCGTTGGTGTAATTTGTATGGATATGTGTATGCTCGATGTAACCGGTTTGGATGTGAAAACAGGTGATGAAGTGATTGTTTTTAATGGTGAACTTACCATCGCCGAGTTGGCAAAACAAATAGATACTATACCGTATGAAATATTAACAAATGTATCTCAAAGGGTAAAACGAGTGTATTTTTATGAGTAGTTTTATCTAAGTTTGTACCATGAATAGAATTGGTAGGGCGTTGTTAAATTACCTGATTAAAGGGTTGTTGATTGTGCTGCCTATTGCGCTAAGTATTTTTATCGTTATTTGGGCTGTTACTACGGTCGACAGTTGGTTAAATATAAACAATATTCTTGGCGTAGATCCCAGAACGGGAGCCAGCCGAAATATTCCCGGATTAGGCTTGGCATTGGTAGTTTCGATTATTCTGGTTGCTGGGATTTTTGTAACTAACTTTGTTACTGAGCCGATGTATAATTGGTTTCAGAAAGCTTTGGATAGGCTTCCCATTGTGAAATTTATCTATTCTTCTATTAAAGATCTTACTGAAGCTTTTGTTGGTGATGAAAAGAAGTTTAATCACCCTGTGCTTGTTGAGGTTGAAGGGGACTTGAAAAGGATTGGTTTTCTTACGCAATCTGATCTTAATTCTATCGGTCTTCCCGGTGAGGCGATTGTTTATTTCCCGTTTTCTTATTCTTTTGCAGGTCAGGTGTATGTTGTTAAAAACGAAAAGATTAAGCCGTTGAATATGAGTGCGGCTGACGCTATGAAGTTGGTGGTATCTGGCGGGGTTAGCCATTTCTAAAAAAAAATCAACCATTGCTCGCCTCCCCATACCGACTAAAGGGAGCTCTTGAGTACAAAAAGAGAGATAAAAGCTAACGAAAAATCTTTTGCCGAAGGGCAAAACATTTGCATGTCGTCTCTCAACAGTTGATTTTTAAGGAATGAATATAACTTCCGACAGAATGAGTAAGAGGGGACAGGAAAGAGGTAGGTAGATGAAGGGAAATGGAGGCGAAGAGGTAGGGAGGTGAAGAGAAAGGGTGACAGGTAAGAGATTAAAATTTAAATTGAGTTAAGAGAAATGATTAAGATTTATCATAATAACAGGTGTAGTAAAAGCCGTTGCGCAATGACGGTTTTAGAAGATAGTGGGAAGGAATTTGAAGTGGTTAATTACTTAGAAGCAGTTCCTACTGTGGATGAGTTACGCGCTATTATTGGTAAATTAGGGATTGCGGCTCATGATCTTGTACGTAAGTCGGAAGTTATTTATAAAGAGAAATATAAGGGTAAGGTTCTTTCTGATGATGAATGGATTGTTGCGATGGTTGAAAATCCAATTCTAATAGAACGCCCGATATTAGTTTCTGATGATCTTGCCGTGATAGCAAGACCAACAGAAAAGATTTATGATATTTTAGGTTAACCCTAGTGGCCCTTTTGAAGGCCTAATTAGAAGTTTGGTTTCAGTACATACTTCTCGTAGAATCTGAAGATGTGTTCAGTAGCTTCTTCAGCAGTATCAACCAATCTGAAGAGGTTTAGATCTTCTGCATGGATGTTATGCTCCTTGTTTAGCATGGTGCTGGTTATCCAATCTACTAATCCACTCCAGTAATCTTTACCGATAAGTACTATAGGGAACCTGGCAATTTTACCTGTTTGGATTAATGTAATAGCCTCAAAGAGTTCATCCATGGTGCCCATACCGCCTGGTAATACAATAAAACCTTGCGAGTATTTCATAAACATTACCTTTCTTACAAAAAAGTAATCGAACTCTAATAGTTTGTTGTGATCTATGTATTTGTTGTGGAATTGCTCAAACGGTAATTCAATGTTTAATCCAACTGATTTACCTCCATTTGTATGTGCGCCTTTATTTCCGGCTTCCATAATACCCGGGCCGCCACCTGTAACAACGCCATAGCCGCGATCGGTTAGCAGTTTGCCGCACTCAACCGCTATTTGGTAATACTTATTGGTTTCAGCAGTTCTTGCCGAACCAAAAATGGTTACACAAGGGCCTATTTTAGCCAGTTTTTCAAAACCGTCAACAAATTCGGCCATTATTTTAAAGATTTGCCAGGAGTCAGTAACTTTTATTTCCTGCCAGTCTTTGTTTTCAAATGCGCTTCTTATTTTCTCTTCACTTGTCATTCTAATAGGTATTAAAATATTTAAAATTTGGTCTGGGTTGTCGCTTGTTTCCCAGTTATCCAAAGTAGTATAAACGTAATCAGGCCATTTAATATGATCAACTCAAAACCTAAGGCGTAGCTAAACCAGCTTAATGAGTTTATGTCTATTATATAGCATAGTATTGGCGAAAGAATACAAATGTAAGGTACAAGTTTATCCTTTACAGCCTTCTTGGTTAACATGCCAAAACCAAATAAACCTACCAATGGCCCGTAGGTGTAACCAGCTGCTTTAAATATGGCATTAACAACGGAATCGTCATTAATTAATTTAAAAACCATGATAACGGCGACCATAAGGATTGAAAAGCCAACGTGTACGTAATGTCTTTGGCTAACAAGTTTAGGGTCGTTTTGGTCAGCTTTTTTATCGAAATGTAAAAAATCTACGCAAAATGAGGTAGTTAAGGCTGTTAATGCAGAATCTGTTGTTGCAAATGTTGCTGCGGTTAGGCCTAGCATAAAAATAATACCAGGAATAACGTTAAGGTAATTTAATGCAATTTCAGGATACAGGTGATCCGGTGTTTTTAACGCTGCTACATCAATTCCGTTTTTAGCTGCAAAGATGTACAATAGCGCACCTACACTTAAAAAGAAAATGTTCATGATGATGAATACAAACGTGAAGGTGAACATGTTCTTTTGGGCTTCGCCTATGGTTTTCATGCTCAGGTTTTTTTGCATTAGATCCTGATCTAGTCCTGTCATGGCAATGGTTACAAAAATACCTCCAAGGAACTGCTTTATAAAGTGAGTTTTACTACCCATAAAGTCTTCCCAGAAGAAGATTTTTGAATAACTGCTATTCTTTACAGCTTCAAAAGTACCTGCGATATCTAACTGTAATGATCTGGAAATAAAAATGATAGACAGTACAACCGATAGGAGTAAGAATACAGTTTGAAGTGTGTCGGTAATAATGATGGTTTTTAATCCTCCTTTATGAGTGTAAAGCCAAATCAATACCAGACAAATCACAATAGTAAGCCAAAAGGGGACATTCCATGCGTCAAATATGAATTTCTGCAAAACTATGGCTACAAGATATAGTCTGAAAGACGAGCCAATAGTACGTGAAATTAAAAAGATAACAGCGCCACTTTTGTAACTCCAAAAGCCTAGACGCCTTTCCAGATAGGTGTATATTGAGATGATATTTAGCCTGTAATACAGTGGTAGCAATACGGTAGCGATAATAACAAAGCCTACGGCATTGCCTAGTATGAACTGAAAATAGCCAAATTCGCTTTTGCCCACAGCTCCCGGAACGGAAATGAATGTTACACCTGAAAGTGCTGTTCCAATCATTCCAAATGCCACCAGATACCATTTCGAGTTTCTATTTGCTATAAAAAATGAAGCATTGTCTGAGTTGTTTCGGGAAGTAAAATAGGATACACCAATTAGTAGTGCAAAGTAACCGAGCAGAAAAGACAAAAGTATAATTGGACTCATTTTTTATGATTAGTTAAGATTCTAAATGTAAGAAACCATTATGAGTTTCTACTTATAAAAAGTAAATATCAAGAGATAAATATAAATTTACATTCACAATTTATCTAAGTTTGTAAGATGAACTTTTCTTCTAAATTGCTTGAGGATGCCGTTAACGAATTTTCGAAGTTACCGGGCGTTGGACAAAAGACGGCTTTAAGGTTGGTTCTGCATTTATTGAATAAAGAGCAGGAGGAAGTGGAGCATTTTGGGAATGCAATTGTAAGGCTTAAAAAGGAAATTAAGCACTGCAATGTTTGCCATAATATTTCTGATAATCAGATTTGTGAAATTTGCGCTTCAAACAAGCGTGAAAAGGAAGTAATCTGTGTTGTGGAAGATACCAGGGATGTAATGGCTGTGGAAAATACTTCGCAGTATTTTGGTGTTTACCATGTGCTTGGTGGGTTGATATCTCCAATGGATGGGGTAGGGCCATCCGACCTGTTTATCGATTCGCTGGTGCAACGTGTGGCTACCACTCCTGTAAAAGAGGTGATATTGGCGCTTAGCGCTACCATGGAAGGGGATACCACGCTTTTCTATTTATATAAACGGCTTAAAGATTTTCAAATACCAATTACCACAATTGCCAGAGGTATTGCCTTTGGTGGAGAGCTGGAGTATGCTGATGAGATTACACTGGGAAGATCGATCATTACCAGAGTACCTTATGAAAACTCATTAATTAAATAATTAGAATGGATTTTAAGAATAAAGTAGTCATTATTACGGGTGCATCATCTGGTATTGGTAAGGCTTGTGCCGAAGAGTTTGCAAAAAGAGGTGCTAATCTGGTTCTAGGTGCAAGGCAATACGTTACGCTTTGTGAAATTACAGCAGATTTGGAGGCCAGATATGGGATAAGAGCAGTTGCAGTTCAGGCAGATGTAAGTAAAGAAGAGGATTGTGAGGTTCTTATTAAAAATGCTTTGGTAACTTTCAATAAGATAGATATATTGGTTAACAACGCGGGCTTATCTATGCGTGCATTGTTCAATGATCTGGATTTGGCGGTATTGAAAAACCTGATGGATGTGAATTTCTGGGGTACGGTTTATTGCACTAAATACGCATTGCCTGAGATTCTAAAAACCCAGGGTAGTGTAATAGGGGTATCTTCAATTGCGGGTTACCGTGGTTTGCCTGGTCGTACGGGTTATTCAGCTTCTAAGTTTGCGATGAACGGTTTTATGGAATCTTTACGAACCGAATTGCTTAAGACCGGGGTTCATGTAATGGTGGCTTGTCCGGGTTTTACGGCTTCTAATATTCGTGTTACGGCATTGGCTAAAGACGGTGCTTCGCATGGTGAAACAAGCATGGAAGAAGGTAAAATGATGTCTGCAGAAGAGGTGGCTAACCGAATAGTGGATGGCATTGCTGCTAGAAAGCGCACTTTAGTAATGACCGGACAGGGAAAGCTAACTGTATGGATTAATAAATTATTGCCTGCATTGGCAGATAAACTGGTTTTTAATCATTTTACTAAAGAAAAGAACGCCTTAATTAAGTAAAGCCCTCTTGCAAAGAGAAATAAATTTTATTTTTTTTGATAAAAGATTTGCTGCTTTGCAAAAACAATTCCATATTTGTTTTAATGATACTTACAAACGGACTTAACAATTGGTGGTGGCACAACGCAAATGCGTAGTGTAACCCCGTTTTGAACGTTATTTTTTATATAAAAATATTTTGAGGGTTGCTTAAGGCAACCTTTTTTGTTTTACGACATTTTGAAAAGGCTCCTTTTTGGAGTAAATAACATGAAGAAAATACTTAACCACTTATTCGAAAACAAAACTTTTAGCAGAGCAGAGGCACAGAGGATACTTACTTCTATTACCAGAGGAGAATTTAATACTTCGCAGATAGCTGCATTTATTACTGCTTATGGGATGCGAAATATTACTGTTGAGGAGCTTCAGGGTTTTCGTGATGCCATGCTTGACCTTTGCGTGAAGCTTGACTTTTCTGATTATGAACTTGTGGATCTTTGCGGAACCGGTGGCGACGGAAAAGATACTTTTAATATATCAACCCTTGCTTCTTTTGTCGTAGCAGGTGCTGGTCACAAAGTAGCCAAGCATGGTAATTATGGTGTTTCATCAGGCTGCGGATCTTCGAACGTTATGGAGTATCTGGGTTATACATTTACCAACGAGCAGGATGTTTTAAAACGTAGTTTAGATTCAGCAGGAATTTGCTTTATCCATGCTCCTTTGTTTAATCCGGCAATGAAAATTGTTGCCCCAATACGTAAGGAGTTAGGGGTTAAAACCTTCTTCAATATGCTTGGACCGATGGTTAATCCGGCGCAGCCGAAAAATCAAATTGTTGGGGTCTTTAGTTTGGAGCTGGCCAGGTTATACGCTTATTTATATCAGGATACAGATAAAAACTATACCATTCTTCATGCAGTGGATGGTTTTGATGAAGTATCATTAAGTTGCGATTTTAAAGCTTTTACTAAAAATGGTGAGTCGTTGGTCACTGTTGCAGAACTTGGTTTTGAACAGATCGATGAGCAGGAGATTAAAGGTGGTGATACAGTTGAATCATCAGCAAAGATTTTTATTAATGTGCTTAATGACGAGGGTACCGAGGCTCAAAGGAATGTGGTGCTTTGCAACGCTGCATTGGCTATTCAAACAATAGATAACACTAAATCTTTTGCTGATTGTTTTTATGAAGCAGAAGCTTCTTTAATGAGCAAGAGTGCACTAAACAGTTTTAAAAACTTAATATCAAGGTAATGGATAAGAGACTGAAAGTATGCGGAATGAAGGTGCCATCAAACATTGAATTGGTGGCTGACTTGCAGCCTGATTATATGGGATTTATTTTCTATAAAGGCTCAAAAAGATATGTTGCAGATCTTTCAGCTCATTTTGTTAAGAGTCTGCCATCTAATATCAAAAGAACCGGTGTGTTTGTAAATGAAGAACTCAGGACAGTAGTTGAGCGGGTTCTGGAGTACGGATTACATGCGGTTCAATTACATGGAGCTGAGCCTGCTAGTTACTGTGCAGAGTTAAAGGCTTTGTTAGCTATTGAGGTAATAAAGGCCTTCGGAATTGATGAACAATTTGATTTCTCTAGTTTAGAGGCGTATTCAGATTCTGTTGATTACTTCTTGTTTGATACCCAAACACCAGATCATGGTGGTTCAGGAAGAACTTTTAACTGGGAATTGCTTAAAAAATATGTGTTAGATAAGCCATATTTCTTAAGCGGAGGCATTGATCTGGAAAGTATCGATGAGATCAATAGAATAAAAGATGCACGTTTTTATGCCGTAGACATCAATAGTAAATTTGAATTGGAGCCTGGGCTAAAGGATATAGATAAATTGATTGACTTTAAAAATATGTTGTCCTATTGAGTTTGCTCAATCAAGGACCTAAGAACAAGACTATGAACTATTTTGTAAATGAAAAAGGATACTACGGAGATTTTGGCGGAGCTTATATTCCGGAAATGCTTTATCCAAATGTAGAAGAATTACGACAGAATTATCTTAAAATTATTGAGGATGAAGATTTTCAAAAGGAATTTCATCTGTTACTTAAGGATTATGTTGGCAGGCCTTCACCATTGTATTTAGCTAAACGTTTGTCGCAGAAATACAACGCCAATATTTTTCTGAAACGTGAGGATCTGAATCATACAGGTGCACATAAAATTAACAATACCATAGGTCAGATATTACTGGCAGAACGCTTAGGTAAGAAACGTATTATTGCTGAAACCGGAGCAGGACAACACGGTGTGGCTACTGCTACAGTGTGTGCTTTACGTGGTTTGGAATGTGTGGTTTACATGGGGGAGATTGATATTCAGCGTCAGGCACCTAATGTTGCCAGAATGAAAATGCTGGGTGCTACGGTTGTGCCTGCAACTTCGGGAAGTAAAACGTTAAAAGACGCTACCAATGAGGCGATGCGCGACTGGATTAATAACCCTGTTGATACACATTACATTATAGGTTCTGTGGTTGGTCCGCATCCTTACCCTGATATGGTTGCTACTTTTCAATCTATCATCTCTGAAGAGGCTAAAAAACAGCTTATAGAACAAACTGGCAACGATCAGCCAGATTATGTATTGGCTTGTGTTGGTGGTGGAAGTAATGCAATGGGTATGTTTTATCATTTTATTGAGGATGAAAAAGTGAAGCTTATTGCTGTTGAAGCAGGTGGTAGAGGTGTTGATAGTGGTTTTTCGGCTGCTACAACTGCACTAGGCAAAGAAGGTGTTTTGCATGGTAGCAGAAGTATTTTGATGCAAACTGAAGATGGACAGGTTGTTGAACCGCATTCAGTGTCAGCAGGATTAGATTATCCAGGCATTGGTCCTCAGCATGCACATTTGTTTAAAACTGGTCGTGGTGAGTATGTTTCTATAACCGACGATGAGTCTTTACAGGCTGGTTTGCTGCTTACTCAAATGGAAGGTATTATTCCTGCCATAGAAAGTGCGCATGCATTGGCTTATTTAGAAAAAATGAACTTTAAAGGTGGTGAAAATGTGGTGGTTTGTTTATCAGGCCGCGGTGACAAGGATATGGATACTTACATGAAATATTTTGGATTATAAAAGAAATGAATAGAATTAAAAAGTTATTTCAGGAAAAGAAAGATATATTATCAATTTATTATACGGCCGGTTATCCCAATTTAGGAGATACGGTAGCAATTGCCGAAGAGTTAGAACGTTCAGGTGCTGATTTATTAGAAATAGGTTTCCCGTATTCTGATCCTGTTGCTGATGGGCCGGTTATTCAGGCTAGCAGTAAACAGGCACTCGATAACGGTATGGATTTAAAATTACTGTTCGCACAACTTAAAGATTTGCGTAAAACAGTAAGTATTCCTGTTTTATTGATGGGTTACGTAAATCCAATGCTTCAGTTTGGTGTAGAGAATTTTTGTAAAGCTTGCGCTGAGATTGGTGTTGATGGTTGTATCGTTCCGGATCTTCCGATGGTTGAGTATGAGGAACTTTATGCACCTGTGTTTGCTAAGTATGATTTGAGCAATATATTTTTAGTTACTCCTCAAACCTCTGAAGAGAGAATCCGTAAAATTGATGGCTTAAGCAATGGCTTTGTTTACTTGATATCATCATCAGCAACCACAGGAAAGAACCTGCAGGTATCTGATACTACAGAAGCATATTTTTCTAGAATTGCTTCAATGAAACTTAATAACCCAACTATGATAGGTTTTGGTATCAGTAGTAAAGAAACTTTCGATAAAGCCTGTAAATATGCCAATGGCGCAATTATAGGAACCGCCTTTGTGAAAAGTTTATCTGCCGATGATGTTCAAGGCAGTGTTAAACAGTTCATGAAAGAATTTACGCTGAAGTAACCGGTGCTTTTTTCTTAATAGATTTTAAGAAAATAAAACCAACTAATCCTGCAATAACCGAAGCACAAAGAATGGCAAATTTTGCTTCGGTTACATGCATTTCATCGCTAAATGAAAGCAGGGATATAAATATTGACATGGTAAATCCTATACCTGCCAACATACCTAAGCCAATAATGTGTTTCCAGCCTGATTGTGAGGGAAGTGTCCCTAGCTTTAGCTTTACGGCCAGCCAGGAGAATACTGTAACGCCTACTGTTTTGCCTACAAAGAGTCCGGTTACAATACCTAGCCCTAAAGGTGATACCAAGCCACCAAGCATCTCTTTCTGAAAGGTGATGTTGGTATTTGCTAATGCAAAGATTGGCATGATGAAATAGTTTACAGGCCCATTTAACAAATGCTCAAGCTTTTCTAACGGCGATTCTGTACTTAGTGAATTGGTAGGTATGGTAAGGGCAAGTAATACTCCGGCAATTGTTGCATGGATGCCCGAATGGTGGATGAAATACCATAAAAATGCGCCAGGTATAAGGTAAAAAAATAGCGGCTTAATGTTTAAGAAGTTAAATACAAGCAATAGGGCGAGTACACCGCCCGCCATTAGTAAGTATTCAAAGTGCACCTCATTGGTGTAAAAAATAGCGATAACAAGTATAGCTCCAAGGTCATCAACTATTGCTAACGCCGCAAGAAATATCTTTAAAGATGCTGGAATACTTTTGCCCAACATAGATATGATGGCGAGTGCAAAGGCAATATCTGTAGCCATCGGAATTCCCCATCCGGAGGCTGTCGAAGTATCTTTATTTAAAATGAAATAAATAAACGCAGGTACAAGCATACCTCCAAGGGCAGCAACCACCGGTAGTGAAGCCTTTTTAACAGAAGATAGTTCACCCTCTACAAGCTCTCTTTTAATTTCTAAACCTACTAAAAGGAAAAATACCGCCATTAAGGCATCGTTTATCCAGGCTGAAACACTAAATACATAAGAGCCAGAGCCAAATGTAAAGCCGAAATCTGTTGCTAAAAAGGATGAAAACGCATCTTTATAGCTAGAGTTTGCAATGAATAGTGAGACTGCAACACATACCATAAGTAGTATGCCTCCAATCTGTCCTGAACGTAAAAAGTCCTTGAATGCTTGTAAGTTTATTAATTTAGCCATTATAAGTGGGTTTCCAGGTTTCCTTTTCCTTGACGGATGATTTCAAAATCTCCCGATGTACAGTCTACAACCGTTGAGGGTTCGTTATCACCATATCCACCGTCAATTACAATGTCTACAGTATCTTCATACTTTTCATGGATCAATTCCGGATCTGTTGAGTATTCTATTACCTCATCATCATCATAGATAGAGGTAGAGAGGATTGGATTACCAAGTTGCAAAACAATTTCTCTTGCAATATCATTGTCGGGCACCCTTATACCAACTGTTTTTTTATTTGAGCTTAGTAGTTTTGGAACATTTCCATTTGCATTGAAAATAAATGTAAAGGGGCCTGGTAACGCTTTCTTTAATACCCTGAATGTCGTGGTATCAATAGGTTTTATGTAATCAGAAATATGCCTTAAATCTGAGCAGATAAAAGAGAAATTCGCCTTTTCGGGTTTGATACCTCTTAAACGACAGATTTTTTCAATGGCTTTATGATTCGTGATATCGCAACCCAATCCGTAAACGGTATCGGTTGGATAGATGATTATTCCTCCCTTTTTCAATACTTCAACAACTTGCTCAATCGCCTTGGGATTTGGGTTTTCAGGATAGATTTTAATAAGCATCCGTAAATTTACAAAATATTGATCCGAAATCAGATTATAATTGTTCTATTGGCATGTTTTTATTAAATTAAGGAATATGAGAAAAGCATTTGTCGCGATTGCAGCGTTTTTAGTGGCACTTACTGTAATGTTGGGCCTTACTTATCCACCCTTATGGTGGTTGTTCATTTTTACCGGACCAATTGTTTTGTTGGGTATATATGATTTGTATCAGCCAAAACACAGTATAGTTAGGAATTATCCGGTGGTAGGTAGGTTGAGGTATTTTATGGAAGATTTAAGGCCTAAAGTATATCAGTATTTTGTGGAGAGTGATACCAACGGTAAGCCGTTTAGCAGACTAAGCCGCTCCTTAATTTATCAGCGCGCAAAAAGAGAAAATGATACCATTCCGTTTGGTACTCAATTAGATGTGTATGAAAATGGTTATGAATGGCTAAGCCATAGTATTTCGGCAATTAGTCATACAGAACTTAATGAAGATCCTCGTGTGTTGGTAGGTGGGCCTGATTGTTTAAAGCCATATTCTGCAAGTATTTATAATATATCTGCCATGAGTTTTGGTTCATTAAGTCAGAATGCAATTTTAGCTTTAAATGGTGGAGCCAAGATGGGGAATTTTGCGCATAATACAGGTGAGGGTGGTATCAGTGATTATCATGCTAACCCGGGAGGTGATTTAATCTGGCAAATTGGAACAGGTTATTTTGGTTGTCGTCATCACGATGGTACGTTTAACTACGAAGCATTTTCTGAGCGAGCAAGCACGGATCAGGTAAAAATGATTGAGATAAAGTTATCTCAAGGTGCTAAGCCGGGGCATGGAGGTATATTGCCCGCCAAAAAGGTTACTCCAGAAATTGCAAGGATAAGGTTGGTAAAAGAGGGTTTTGATGTGATTTCTCCTCCAGCTCATGCAGCTTTTAAAACACCTTTAGAGTTAGTTGGCTTTGTGAAAAAACTAAGGGAACTCTCAGGTGGTAAGCCGGTGGGTATTAAGTTGTGTATCGGAAGGAGAAGCGAGTTTTTTGCCATTTGTAAAGCAATGGTAGAAACAAATACTTTTGTAGATTTTATTACTGTTGATGGGGGAGAAGGTGGTACAGGAGCTTCGCCTCAAGAATTTTCTAACGCGGTTGGTATGCCGTTGAGAGAGGCAGTGGCTTTTGTTTACGATGTTTTAGTAGGTTTTAATTTAAAAAAGCACATCAAGATTATTGCGTCGGGTAAAGTTGCCTCAGGATTCGATTTAGTAAAGAATATTGCACTAGGTGCTGATTTGTGTAATTCGGCCAGGGGAATGATGTTTGCTTTGGGCTGTATACAAGCTTTAGAGTGCAATAGCAACACTTGTCCGACTGGTGTGGCAACACAGGACCAGAGTTTGATGAAAGGCCTTGTAGTGGAGGATAAAACGGTAAGAGTTTATAATTTCCATAAACTTACTGTCGGTAGTGCTGTAGAATTGCTTGGCGCTGCGGGTTTACATCATCCGTATCAATTGACCAGGGCGTATATCAATAGAAGGATTGCACCAAATGTAATGCAATCGTATATGGAGAGTTTCCCTTATATCCCAGAAGGAAGCTTACTGCAATCCCCGTATCCTATAAGATTTGAGTTGGGAATGGCATTGAGCGTGTCTACGAGTTTTGTGCCTGCCGACTATAAGGTTTCATTGGTTGATTATACGCATGCAAACTCATTTGCTGATGATTTAAATCAAAACCAGAATAGGTGATAAGTTAAAAATAGAAAAGCCCTGTTTCGTTTAAGGAACAGGGCTTTTCTATGATAAAGAGTTAATTAAAACTCTGCGTTTTTAGGGAAACGAGGGAAAGCAATTACGTCTCTGATATTTGTCATTCCACTTACGAATAATATCAATCGTTCAAAACCTAATCCAAAACCTGAGTGAGGTGCTGAACCGAAACGTCTGGTATCAAGGTACCACCACATTTCATCTTGAGGGATGTCAAGGGCTTCCATTCTTTGGGTTAGTCTGTCAAGACGCTCTTCTCTTTGAGAACCTCCAATTATTTCACCGATGCCTGGGAACAAAATATCCATAGCAGCAACTGTTTTTCTGCCTTCGGCATCAGGTTCATTTTGACGCATATAGAACGATTTAATATCAGCAGGGTAGTCTGTTAAGATAACCGGCTTTTTAAAGTGCTTTTCAACCAAGAAACGTTCGTGTTCTGACTGTAAATCTGCTCCCCATTCATTAATAAGATATTTAAACTGTTTTTTCTGATTTGGCTTAGAGTGCTTTAAAATTGCAATTGCTTCTGTATATGTTATACGCTCAAAATCATTGTTTAGGCAGAAGTTTAGCTTATCAATTAAAGATAACTCACTACGTTCATTCTGAGGTTTTGTTTTTTCTTCTTCAAGTAAACGATTGTTTAAGAAATCAATCTCTTCTTTACAGTGTTCAAGCGCGTAGCTGATCACATATTTTAACATGTCTTCTGCAAGTTGCATGTTGTCTTCAAGATCTGCAAAAGCAACCTCTGGCTCAACCATCCAAAACTCAGCAAGGTGACGAGTTGTATTTGAGTTTTCCGCTCTAAAAGTAGGACCGAATGTATAAATCTGTCCAAAAGCCATTGCTGCAAGCTCGCCTTCTAACTGACCAGAAACGGTTAGGTTAGCCGCGCGTGCAAAGAAATCCTGTGAGAAATCTACTTTACCGTCTTCAGTACGCGGGGTGTTGTCGAAATCAAGTGTTGTAACTTTAAACATTTCGCCTGCGCCTTCTGCATCTGAAGCAGTAATAACAGGAGTGTGCATATATACAAATCCTCTTTCGTTATAAAACTGGTGGATAGCAAAAGCTAATGCATGACGCAATTTAAATACTGCATTGAAAGTATTGGTACGGAAACGCAAGTGAGCGATTTCACGTAGAAACTCCAAGCTATGTTTTTTAGGTTGAAGAGGAAATTTTTCAGGATCACTATCGCCTAGTATTTCAATAGTTTCTGCTTTAATATCTACTCTCTGGCCTTTTCCTAGTGATTCTACAACTGTTCCTTTAACAGAAATAGCAGCTCCCGTAGTAATACGTTTTAAAAGTTCTTCCGGAGTATTATTAAAATCAACTACGATTTGGATGTTTCCAAGGCAGGAGCCATCATTTATTGCAATAAACTGGTTGTTGCGAAATGTTCGCACCCATCCCATAACTGTAACTTCTCTGTCGAATTCGTTTGTGCTTAACAAACTTTTTACTTTTTCTCTTTTAATCATGATTTTCTTGTGGAGAGCGTCAAAAATAAGGATTTCCTTTAATAAATGGGAGGGAATATTTTAGAGAAGAATTAAATAGGTTGTGGTTGATTTTTAATTATTTTTTTCTTTAGTTTCTCTTGTTTATTAGTTTTTTTAGTGTTTTTAGGTTTGTTTTTTGATTGTTATTGTGTTTTTTATGTGTTTTTGTTTTGTTTTAACTAATAATTTGTTGTTGTTTTTGGTTTTATTGTGTTTATTTTATGATTTATGTTTGTTTTTAAATGTCTATATCTGTTTTTTAATGTTTTATTGTTTGTTTTTATGTTATTTTATGATATTTTTTGTTAAAAATTTAAATTTTGTGTTGTTTTTTAATTTAAAACTCTATATTTGTGATGCTCGTTTAATTTATATTTGGTTAGAGAGGCATACAACTGGATGGTTGTATGCCTCTTCTTATTTTAAAGGTGATATTTAATTTATTTTGTATGTTTTTAGACAGAAATGAGCTCTGTCTAAATTTTTTGTAAATAAAAAAAGCCAATTGAGTTAACAATTGGCTTTAATCTTTAATAAAGATTTATTTTGAATAGCTGTAGCTTACGCTAATACTTTAGTGACTAAGTCAGCGGCATCTTTTAGTGCGATAGCAGAGAAAACTTTCAATCCTGAGTCATCTATCAATTTCTTAGCTTCTACAGCGTTTGTACCTTGAAGACGGCAAATGATAGGAACTGGAACATCTCCGATTTCTTTGTAAGCATCAATAACACCTTGTGCAACACGGTCGCAACGTACAATACCACCAAAAATGTTAATTAAAATTGCTTTTACATTAGGATCCTTAAGGATTATATTGAAACCAGCTTTAACTGTTTGTGCATTTGCAGTTCCACCAACATCTAAGAAGTTAGCTGGTTCTCCGCCTGCGATTTTGATAATATCCATAGTTGCCATTGCTAAACCAGCTCCGTTAACCATACAACCTACGTTTCCGTCAAGTTTAACATAGTTAAGATTTGATTCACTTGCTTCAACATCAGTAGGATCTTCTTCCAATTTATCACGCATTGCAGCGTAATCAGGATGACGGAATAATGCATTCTCATCCAAATCTACTTTAGCATCAACCGCAATGATTTTGTCGTCAGATGTTTTAAGAACAGGGTTGATCTCAAACATTGCAGAATCAGTGCTGTCGTAAGCTTTGTAAAGTGCAGTAACGAACTTCACCATCTCTTTAAAAGCCTGACCGCTTAAGCCAAGGTTGAAAGCTATTTTACGAGCCTGGAATCCTTGTAAACCAACTTTAGGGTCAATTTCTTCTTTGAAGATTAAGTGTGGAGTATGCTCAGCAACTTCTTCGATATCCATTCCACCTTCGGTAGAATACATAATGATGTTTCTTCCGTTTGCGCGGTTTAAAAGAACACTTACATAAAACTCTTTAGTTTCAGAAGCTCCAGGATAGTAAACATCTTGCGCAACAAGAATTTTATTAACCTTTTTACCTTCAGGGCCTGTTTGTGGGGTAACCAATTGCATACCTAAAATAGCGGTAGCTCTTTCTTTAACCTCATCAAGGTTTTTGGCTAGTTTAACACCACCACCTTTACCTCTTCCACCTGCGTGAATCTGAGCCTTAATTACAACCCAGTCAGAGTTATAGTCGGTTTTCATTTTTTTAGCAGCTTCTACAGCTTGCTCAACCGTATCGGCAACTATGCCTTCTTGTACGGCAACACCAAAACTTTTAAGTATTTCTTTACCTTGATATTCGTGGATATTCATTTGCTGAAAAAATTTGTCCAAATCTACAATTTCAGATTGGTTTTAAAAACACTAAGTTTGCATTTATGCTAAAAGCCACAGGTATAAAAAAAGCGTATGGGAACTTACCCATTTTAAAAGGGGTAGATTTTGAGGTTCAAAAAGGTGAGATTGTAAGTATTATAGGTGCTTCTGGCGCTGGTAAAAGTACGTTGCTTCATATATTAGGTACATTAGATAAGCCTGATGAGGGTACTGTGGAACTTAACGGATCTAAAGTCAATAAACTATCAGGCGAGTTGCTAAGTGTTTTTAGAAATAAAAATATAGGCTTTGTTTTTCAGTTTCATCACCTTTTACCTGAGTTTACCGCTTTAGAGAATATTTGCATACCCGCATTTATAGCTAAAGTGCCAACAAAACAGGCAATAGCCAGGGCTACAGAACTTTTAGATCTTTTAGGTTTAAAGGATAGGGCAGACCATAAGCCAAGTGAGCTATCAGGAGGAGAGCAACAGCGTATTGCAGTGGCCAGAGCATTAATAAATAATCCGGCAATTATTCTTGCTGATGAGCCTTCGGGTAATCTCGACTCAGCAAATGCCAGCGCACTACATCAATTTTTTATTACCCTAAGAGATAATTTTAAACAGACATTCGTTATTGTTACCCATAATGAAGGTTTGGCAAAAATTAGCGATAGGGTAGTGACTATGAAAGACGGTTTAATAATTTAAGTTTTGAAAATACTAATAACAGGGGGGAAGTCTGCTCAGTCGCTAAAACTGGTTAAAACTTTTGCAGATGACAACATTGTACTGGCTGATTATGGCGATATGCCTTCTATTCCGTCAGCGAGGTACTATTTTATTTCTCTGGGAGAGAGAAATGATGAGATTATAGCTCACAATTTGCTAAATCATTGTCTTAATGAAGGTGTAGATGCCGTTTTGCCGCTACATGAATTCGAGATCGCTGATATCGTAAAATCTAAAGTGCTTTTTGAGGAATTTAATATTCAGGTGTTAATGCCTGAAAGTGATCAGATTATCCATTTAACTAATATTTAATGGCGTTTGAAAAGTATATAAAGGATAAGCAAGCCTTTGTTTTTGAGATTGATGATGTTCTTTACCCAGAGAAGGATTACTTATTGCAGGTTTACTATTTATTTGCTCAGTTTATTGAGTACGCAGAACAAATAAGTTCTGTGGAAATAATTAAAGGTATGCAGCATACCTATGCATTCAGCGGTAGTGAAGGCATTTTTGAAAAAACAGCCGAACAGTTTAACATACCATTAAAGTATAAAGTAAATTTCGATTTACTTTTCCTAAGTGCACGCTTGCCATTGAAGTTATTAATGTTTAACGAAATGTTAAACTTTTTACAGGAGATAACTGTTGAACGTAAGCAGATATTTATATTCACCAATGGAGATCCGATTATGCAGCTTAATAAGATTAAGCAGATGGAATGGCATGGATTAGAAAGTTATCTTACTGTTTATTTCGCTGCTGAAACAGTCCTTAAGCCTGCTACTGATGGGATTCAGGAGATTTTGGAAAAGCATAACCTAAAGAAGGAAGCTTTGTTATTGGTGGGTAAAGTGAAGTCAGATGAGGAATGTGCAGCAAATGCAGGGATAGAATATTTGAATGTTGATAAACTATTGTTACCTTAATTCCGTTTATACCTCCGGACCGGGTTTTGGTGCCTAAAACTACTTTAATGAAAAATAGCCTCTTAAAAAGACACATAATTGGTTCTGTGTTGGTAATTAGCGTTTTATTTAGCGCATGTAAGAAGAACAAGAATAACCCGGAGCCTAGCCCTGAGCCTGAGGTTAAGGAAAATACCAAACAAACTCCAACAACTAACAGGACAGATTTAACAAATGATTCTTTATTCCTGTATGCTAAGGAAGTTTACTTTTGGAATACAAGTTTGCCTACCTATGATGCGTTTGAGCCCAGGAAATATAGTGTAGGAAGTGGAACGGATTTAGTTAAGTACGAAACGAACTTGTATAATCTGGTTAAATCTTCTAAGTCTCAGGATTATTTGACTGGTAAACCGTACCCTAAGTATTCATATATTTTTGATCAGGCAGATAAAAATCCTACGGCAAGTATTCAGAATGCCACTTTGTCTGTTGACTTGGATGGGAATGGGAATGATGTTGGATTAAGATTAGGATATTTTGGAAGCAGCGATTCCGATTATAAAATTTATGTTACTGCTGTTTATCCGAATTCACCTGCCGCTTTAGCGGGCATTACCAGAGGTGATGAGGTTGTAGAAGTTAATAAACAACCATACGGTACTAATTTCCCTTCTGATGTTATTCAGGTCGAAAATGCAATTGCGGGGGCATCTGTAACGCTTAAATTATTAAAAGCAGGGGTGGAGTCTACTACAACGCTTAGTAAGATTTCTTATAAGAGTAATCCTATATATAGAACTAATGTTTTTACTGCAGGAGATAAAAAAATAGGGTATTTGGCTTATGCAAGATTTTCAAATCAAGAGAATTCAGAAAGTGTGTTAACTACCGCTTTCAATGATTTTGCTGCTAAAGGAGTAACAGATCTTATTGTTGATTTACGATATAATGGTGGTGGCTATATTAGTACAGCAGAACATATGATTAATCTTATAGCTCCTTCTGGAACTTCTGGGGTAATGTTTACTGAGCACTATAACTCAACTATGCAGAATAAAAAGGCTACTATTTTAAAGAATCAGCCACTTCTTAATACAGCAGGACAGTCTGTAGGGACGCTTTTTGACGACGATTATACTGTAAGTGGGAATACTACAACATTTCAAAAGAAGGGGAACTTAAGCGGAGTAAAAAATGTAGTGTTTATTGTGTCCAAAAATACAGCTTCTGCTAGCGAGTTAGTAATTAATAGTCTTAAGCCAATTATTAGCGTTAAATTGGTAGGAGAGACTACTTATGGAAAACCAATTGGTTTTTTTCCTATAACATTAGAGAATAAATATGATGTTTATTTCTCGATGTTTGAAACTAGGAATTCTAAGGACGAAGGTGGTTATTATAGCGGAATGATTCCTAATAAAACGGGGTATGAATTCGCAACAGATGATAAGATGTACGATTTCGGTAATGCCAAAGATGATTGTACCGCTACAGCCATTAATCTTTTAGCTCCTGGTGTCACAGTTACGGGGCAGGCAAAAGTATCTGCAACTGCAAATAGATCTACATCAACACGTTTACACGCAATTGGAAACAGATCAGGTGGCGAATTTGTGGGGATGATTGAGAATAGAAAATAACTGATTAATCAATTGTTTTCTTTTCCTTTATTATAGCTTTTATGTAAAGCTTGCTGTCTAATCTTTTTGTGATTTCTAGAATTGCATTGCTGGCATTGATAAAAAAGGCAGTATTGATGTTTTTAAATTCATCAGTAGCTTTATGATAATCTTTATGATCTTCCACTCCAAAATAAATAAAGGGAATGTCTTTTTTATTAAAAGCGGAATGGTCACTCTGATTCGTCCAGTCAGCGCCTCCTAATTTAGGGTCATCATGACCTAAGCGGATTTTTATTTTAGTATTCTCGCTGAAAACATAAGGTTTTAATTGAGGGTACTTAAATGTGCCGCAAGCATAAAGCTCTCCTTTGTCGTTGTGACTAATCATATCCATGTTAATGTTTAGCTTAATTCTGTCAATAGCCATTGGTGGGTTTGCTACAAAAACCTGTGAGCCCCTTAAGCCCATCTCTTCCGCATCAAAGGCAGCGAAAATTAAAGTATGATCTGGTTTGTTCTTTGTATAATAAGCTGCAATTTTCAGTAAAGTAGCTACTCCTGAGGCATTATCGTCAGCTCCATTATAAATTTCATTATTAATGATCCCAACATGGTCGTAATGAGCAGATATAACTATTGCGTTTTCAGTTTTCCCTTCAACATAAGCAATTAGATTTTTCCCTTGTATTGTATTTCCTTTGTTGTCTTTAAAAGAAAAAGGTATTTCATAGTTCCCAAGGGCAGGTAAAGTTTTTAAGCCGATTTCTTTAAAGCGAGACTCAATATAAATACGTGCCATTTCAGCTCCCTTGGTTCCTGTTTTTCTTCCTTCATAAGCATCAGAAGATAATACCTCTACATCCTTAAGTAGTTGATTTCCAATTTGTGCATCCGTTTTTTTTACAGAACTACAGCTTAATATAAAGCCAAGTGATATTAAAAGGTACAGTCTCATTTTATTGATTTACTTCTATGGGTAAAGATATAGAACATATCATGACTTTGTAATAAAACTGATGGAATATGTGATTCTTTTATAACTCTTTTCGTGGCCTATTGTTATTTAAATAGAATAAATGCATATTTAAGTAAGAATAAGCCATTATACTATGTTAGGGGAATTAATAGAAAAAGAATCAATAGATATTAGTAAAATCGTTTCAGCCGATCAGAATCATACAGAAGAATTAAGGGATAAATTAAACTCTGCACAACGATTGGGAAATGAATTTAAATCAAAAGCAGATATTACATTTAGTACTACAGAAGGACCAAAAACGGTTAACACCACAGTTTGGTCAGTTACAGATAGCTATCTTCAATTAAAAAGTGGAATTCATATTCCTTTAAATAGTCTTATTGATATAGATTTTTAGTAGTAAGTTAATCTTACCACGCCGGTAATTTTTTTGGCGAGGCGGATAACTTGTCTGGTATAGCCATATTCATTATCGTACCAGACATATATTACTACAGATTTATTGTCTTTAGCCATTATTGTGGCTGGTCCATCTATAATGGCTGAATGACTATTGCCAATTAGGTCTGTGCTTACTAATTCATTGGAGATTGAATATTCGATTTGTTCGGATAGGTCGCCAAAAAGAGAAGCATGTTTTAGTACTTCGCTAATTTCTTCTTTGGATGATACTTTGTTAAGCGACAGGTTTAATATGGCCAAAGATACATTTGGTGTAGGAACGCGAACTGCATTTCCTGTTAATTTGCCGCCTAAATGAGGGAGTACTTTGGCGATGGCCCTGTCTGCGCCTGTTTCTGTAATCACCATGTTTAACGCAGCAGAACGTCCTCTTCGATATTTCTTGTGGTAATTATCCAGAAGGTTTTGGTCATTTGTATAAGAGTGTATAGTTTCTATATGTCCTTTTTCAACGCCAAAGGCATCATCAATTAATTTCAATACAGGAACTATAGCATTTGTAGTACAGGATGCATTAGAAAGGATATTCTCATTGTTAAAGTCAATGCCATAATCATTTACGCCGGTTACTATGTTTAAGACATCACCTTTGGCTGGAGCAGTTAGTAGGACCTTGGTTATTCCTTTTGCCTGTAAATGCTTGCTTAAGGCTTCTCGTTCCCGAAATATTCCTGTATTATCTATTAGTAAGGCATCTTGAATGCCATATGCCGTATAATCTATATCTTCTGGCTGTTCCGCTTCAATAAAATAAATGGTTTGCCCATTTATAATTAGCGCATGGTTTTCAAAATCTTCTATGATGGTACCGTTAAAAGGACCATGAACAGAATCTGTACGTAACAACTCCGCTCTCTTAATAAGCTCTTCATCGCCATTGCTTCTGGTTACAATTGCACGTAATCGTAGTTGTTCTCCTTTACCTGCCTGTAAAACTAATTCTCTGGCAGCGATACGACCAATACGTCCAAAGCCAAACAAAACGACATCTTTAGGTATTAAGGTAATCTTGTCTTTGCCGATGTGTTTGCTTAGGTTATTGATTATAAAGTCCTGTATGGGAGTGTTGTTGTCGTCAAGCCATTCTGAGGCTAATCTTCCCATATCAATGCGAGAAGGGGCGAGGTTGCAGTTTGCTATTGTGGTAGCTAATTCTAATGTTTCATAAATGCTGATGTTCTTACCGCTCACTTCCTTCGCGTACTGATGGTAGGAAAGTATCTCGCTGCTACTTACATCAAACAAGGGCTTTCTAAATAGCACCAATTCAATTGATTTGTCGAACCACAATTGTCCAACAATATTAATTAATTGAATTGCTTTTTTTTCCTTTTCAATCCAGCTTTGGAATTCAGATTGGTACTTATTTAGCATCTTATGAAATTTGGTTAGAATGCCATAAAAGTAAAAAAGATCGGGCATTCGCCCAATCTTTTTTACTTTATATATTTCTTATGCTTTACGCTTATCCTAAGTAAGATTTTAAAATTTTGCTTCTTGAGGTATGACGTAAACGTTGAAGTGCTTTATCTTTAATCTGACGTACACGTTCGCGAGTCAAATTGAATTTCTCACCAATCTCTTCAAGAGATAACGGATGGTTTGTACTTAATCCAAAGAATAGGACAATGATTTCACGTTCTCTTTCCGTTAAAGTAGACAATGATCTTTTAATCTCTTCAGAAAGAGATTCGTTGATAAGGCTACTATCAGTATTTGGCTCATGATTTTCAAGTACATCTAGTAACGTGTTTTCTTCACCTTGAACAAATGGAGCATCCATTGATACGTGTCTTCCTGAATTACTTAATGTGTCAGAAATTTTATCAACAGTTGTTTCCAGAATATCTGCCAATTCTTCCGGAGAAGGCTCGCGTTCATATTCCTGTTCTAATTTCGAAAATGCTTTACTGATTTTACTTAGAGACCCAACCTGATTAAGAGGCAAACGAACAATACGACTCTGTTCTGCGATTGCTTGAAGGATAGACTGACGAATCCACCAAACAGCATATGAGATAAATTTGAAACCTTTTGTCTCATCAAAACGCTTAGCGGCCTTAATCAAACCTAAGTTTCCTTCGTTAATTAAATCTCCTAAAGTTAAACCTTGGTTTTGATATTGTTTTGCTACCGAAACCACGAAGCGCAAATTGGTTTTAGTTAGACGTTCTAACGCTGCCTGATCGCCCTCACGTATTTTTCTTGCTAATATTACTTCTTCTTCCGCGGTAATTAAATCCACTTTACCAATTTCGTGAAGGTATTTGTCTAGAGATTGACTTTCGCGATTGGTAATCGATTGCGTGATTTTGAGTTGTCTCATTTATATGCTTTGGTACTCTTTATGTGTTTGAACGTGCAAAAGTAAGAATTTTAAGGCAATTAGAAAACATAAATTACTGAAAACGTTACACTTTACACGTATTAATTATACAATAATTTAGCAGCAAAAATTATTCCAAAATACTTTTGTCAGTATTAATATCGTTATATTGTAAAACATAATACTATTATTGATTTGCAATATTTATTTTTTGTAAATTAATAATAATGCAGATTAACTTTTGCTAAAATAAAAGTTTGTCTTGTTGATGTCAGGAAAAAAAAACATAGGCAAGCTATTTCAGAATCGGAGAAAATAGCGAAGATTAATTCACAAGTGGTAACTTATTATAAAATTATATTATGCCTATAGTTATAAATTTAGATGTGATGTTAGCAAAAAGAAAGATGCCGTTAACCGAACTCAGTATGAGGGTGGGAGTAACGATGTCTAATCTTTCCATATTGAAAACTGGAAAGGCAAAAGCGATAAGGTTGGAAACTTTAGAGGCTATATGTAGTGCTTTGGATTGTCAGCCCGGAGATATACTGGAATTTCGGAGGTATTCTAGTGGGTAAAACAAGAGCCTGATCAGTTTGAATGATGCAGGCTCTGAAAAAAGTTTTTATAGATATTATATTTAGGTCAAATCCGAAATTTCTGCGTCAGGTGCATTCTTTTTAACAGATTCAATACCATTGTCTCTGCTGGCAACACTTTCATACATTTCACTATTGCCGATAATTTGTCCGTTGGTTGCTTTTAAATTAAAGTATGGTTTACCGTTTGTAGATGTTTTCTTGTCATATTTACTGTCATCCTGAGAGTTTTTCTTTACAGACTCTATCCCATTGGTACATCCACTTTTGCTCGAATAACCTTCGCTGGTTAAAATTACCTGGCCGTTTCCTGCCTTTAAATTAAATTGGAATTCTCCATTCTTTCTTGTTGTGATTTCAAATTTGCCCATAATCTTTTTTAATTTGGTTTTACAGTAGATTGTTTTATTAATCCAATTTATAAAAAACTAAACAAAACCAAGCGATTATTCTTACTTTGTTTATGTAGCAGTTTTTTTACTTACGGAGCGGTAATGCTTTTTAAATCGAAAGTTTGGTTTAGTCTTATCCCTTTTTCTGTATGCTGTAAAGTACAACACTCATTAATGGCATCATGTTCAAGATAAAGGATGTACCCATTGTCGGCTGCCTCCTGTAAAAACGACCTCTTTTCTTTTAACGTTTGCAAGGGAAACATGTCGTAAGCCATAACATAAGGCAAAGGAATATGTCCCACAGAAGGTAAAAGATCTGCCATATAAACAATCGTTTTGTCTTTGTATTGGATTTGAGGCAACATCATTGCATCAGTATGCCCATACGCAAAGCGGATGTTTATGCCATCATGGAATTGAACCCCATCAAAATCGTCGATAAACCTAAGTTGCCCGCTATCCTGAATAGGCAAAATATTCTCTTTTAAAAAGGAGGCCTTTTCTCTTTCATTAGGATTTACAGCCCAATCCCAATGTTTTTGATTACTCCAATAGAATGCATTTCTAAATGCTGGTCTAAGTTTGTCGCCAATGCGAGTTATAGAGCCTCCACAATGATCAAAGTGCAGGTGAGTTAAAAAAACATCAGTTATGTCATCTCTTGAAAAGCCTTTTGCCGCCAATGATTTATCTAACGTGTCATCACCGTGCAAATAGTAATGACCTAAAAACTTCTCATCCTGTTTGTCTCCAATTCCGTTATCAATTAATATTAATCTATCACCATCTTCAATTAACAAACACCTCATGGCCCAGGTGCACATATTATTTGCATCTGCGGGCGTAGTTTTTTGCCAGATGGATTTAGGAACTACGCCAAACATAGCGCCGCCATCAAGTTTAAATAAGCCTGTATTTATAGTATGTAGATTCATATTTTAAAATTAACGAAAAAGGCCACATAATGTGGCCTTTTTCAAAATATGTTATTTGCTGTTACAAGTGAATTACTTCACCATATGCATCAGCAGCAGCTTCCATAATCGCTTCACTCATAGTAGGGTGAGGGTGTACCGATTTAATCATTTCATGACCAGTTGTTTCTAATTTACGAGCAACAACAATCTCAGCAATCATTTCAGTAACGTTAGCGCCAATCATGTGAGCGCCTAATAATTCGCCGTATTTAGCATCAAAGATTAATTTAACGAAACCATCCTTAGCACCAGCAGCACTAGCTTTACCCGAAGCAGAGAACGGGAACTTTCCGATTTTCAATTCATATCCGGCAGCTTTAGCAGCTTTTTCAGTATAACCTACTGATGCAATTTCAGGGCTGCAATAAGTACAACCAGGGATGTTGTTATAATCTAAAGGCTCTGGTTTATGACCAGCAATTTTTTCAACACAAATAATACCTTCAGCAGAAGCAACGTGAGCCAATGCTTGTCCACCAACGATATCGCCGATAGCATAAACACCTTTTACAGTAGTATTGTAAAATTCATCAACAACTACTTTACCTTTTTCAGTTTTGATGCCAGTTTCTTCTAAACCTAAGTTTTCGATGTTCGCAACAACACCAGCAGCAGAAAGTACGATATCGCACTCAAGAGTTTGCATACCTGAAGCAGTTTTTACCTGTACTTTACAGCCAGTACCGCTAGTGTCAACAGACTCAACGCTCGAAGATGTCATGATCTCGATACCTGCTTTCTTAAAGCTACGTAACAGTTGTTTAGATACGTCTTCATCCTCTACAGGAACAACGTTGTCCATAAACTCAACAATAGTAACTTTAGTGCCTAAAGTAGCATAAAAATAAGCAAACTCAACACCTATAGCACCAGAACCAACAACAACCATAGATTTTGGTTGCTCAGGTAATACCATCGCTTGTCTGTATCCGATTACTTTTTTACCGTCTTGTTTTAAGTTAGGAAGTTCTCTTGATCTTCCGCCGGTAGCTAATATTATACTTGTAGCTGTGTATTCTTTTTGAGAACCATCAGCAGCTTTAACTTCAACTTTGTTTCCAGGTTTTACTTTACCCGAACCCATTATTACATCAATTTTGTTCTTTTTCATTAAGAACTGAACCCCTTTGCTCATACCATCAGCAACACCACGGCTACGTTTAATAACTGCTGCAAAGTCAGCCTCAGCTTCAGCGGTTTTAATACCATATTCCGAAGCATGGTTAATGTATTCAAAAACCTGTGCACTTTTTAGTAATGCTTTAGTAGGTATACAGCCCCAGTTAAGGCATATCCCACCTAAGGATTCGCGCTCTACAACTGCAGTTTTCAAACCTAACTGAGAAGCTCTGATTGCAGCTACGTATCCTCCGGGACCGCTGCCTATTACAATTACATCGTAGTTCATATCTTATTATAAAGGAATTTAACTTTAATAAACGCCCAAAAATAAAAAAAAATGTTCGTTAATACCTCTTTAAAGATTTTTGAGCAACTGATTTAATCGAATGAAACATTAAGATATGCCAATGTTGAAGTGTTAGTTGAATTATGACTGGAAAACAATCGACTGATAAACTGTTGGTTATATATTTAATTCCTGTGTTAAATGTTGAAAAGTTCTGGCATATTTAATAATTATTTAACATGAAAAATAAAGTGAGCATTAAATTAATATTTAAATTTGCCGATATCACTAATTTTTAGTGTTATTCATAAAAAAACAAAACATATGAAGAAATCTTTACTATTCAAGATGGTAGTAATCGTTTTAGCGTTTGTAGGGTCTATTTCTGCGGTAAATGCACAAGTAACCACATCTGCTATGAACGGTACTGTTAGTGATGACAAAGGGGCACTCCCAGGTGCAACTGTCGTAGCGGTTCACGGTCCAACAGGAACTGTTTATAAAACAATCACAAGAAATGATGGACGTTATAATTTTTCTAACATTAATGTAGGTGGTCCATACACTGTAACTGCCACAATGGTTGGTTACAATGCATCAAAAACCTCAAACATCAACCTAGCATTAGGTCAGAACTTTAAAGCAGACTTAAAATTGCAAGAATCATCACAGTCACTTGCAGAGGTTACCATTGTTTCTAATCAAAACAAAACTATCAACGCCTCACGTACTGGTGCACAAACAAGCGTATCTCGGGAGCAATTAGAGAAGCTGCCTACTTTTAACAGAAGCGTAACTGATTTAACTAAACTTACTCCTCAATCAAATTCACAGGGAGATGGTTTTTCTTTTGCAGGACGTAATAACAAGTTTAATTCATTTACTATTGATGGATCTCAGTTTAATAACTCATTTGGTTTAACTGCAATGCCGGGAGGCGGAACAGGTGCTCAGCCTATTTCATTGGATGCTTTAGATCAAATTACTATTAATATTGCTCCTTATGATGTAAAACAAGGTGGTTTTACTGGCGGTAGTGTCAATGCCATTACAAAAAGTGGAACTAATACTTACTCTGGATCTGTTTATACTTTTTACAAGGATCAAAATTTGCAAGGATATAAAGTTGGAGATGCTGAAATTCCTAAAACAGCTGCTAGTGCTTTTACAAACAAAATATTTGGTGCTCGTATTGGAGGTCCTATTATTAAAGATAAGCTATTCTTTTTCGTAAATGGAGAGATTACCAGAAGAGCTTTTCCAGGAACAACTTTAAGTGCTGACAGAGGACAAGGTGGAAGTAATACATCTAAAGTTAAGGCATCTGACCTTGATGCTGTTAAGAATTTACTTATCTCTAAATGGGGGTATGATCCAGGTGTTTATGAAGGCTACTCGAGTGATCAACAAGCTGATAATTTAACAGCTCGTTTAGATTGGAATATTAATGAGAGCAATAAATTGACTGTTCGCTATAATTATTTGAAATCCTTTAAAGATATTGATCCGAGTACTTCAAACTCAAATAGTGGACGTGGTCCTTCTATCAATTCTACGATTTTCTCAAATATGCGTTATCGTTTCTTTAACAATACTAAATCAATCGCAGCTGAGTTAAACTCTAAATTTGGAAATAGATTCTCAAACAATTTACAGGTTAGCTATTCTGCTTTCCGCGACTATCGTAAGATTTATGGAAATCCTTTCCCTGTTGTAGATATTGAAAATGGATCTGGTGCTAACTATATTTCGTTAGGATCTGAGCCATTTAGTGGTTTAAATACACTTGATCAGGATGTTTATTCATTTACTAACAACTTTAATATCTATGCCGGAAGCCATAACATTACAATTGGTGCTTCAGGTCAGTATTTAAAATATGGTAACGGGTTTGCACAGTTTATTTACGGACAATTTCGTTACAAATCTGTTTCGGATTTCCTAGAAGCGGCAAATGGAAATACTTCTGTTAATCCTAGCTTATATCAATTAACATATTCAGCAAATGGTGATCCGAAACCAATCGCTAAGCTATCTATGGCACCCATAGCTGTTTATTTACAAGATGAGTGGTTTGTTAGGGATAACTTCAAATTAACTTACGGTGTTCGTGCTGATATACCAATTTATACCTCAAAAATCACCTCAAATCCAGCTGTAACCGCTGCTACATTTAGAGATGGTGAAAAACTTGATGTAGGTAAGTTACCTAAAACACAGATCTTGATATCTCCTCGCCTTGGTTTCAACTGGGATATCAATGGTGACCAAACATTCCAATTAAGAGGTGGATCAGGAATATTTACAGGTGGTATGCCTGGCGTTTATCTGGTTAATCAAGCTGGACAAACAGGACTTTTATTTGGAAATGAAAATACAACTAACCCTACTAATCGTCCTTTTACTTCAGATGTTTCTGCATACATTCCATCGAATGCTGGGATTCCATCAAGCTACGCCATTAACGCTACTGCTACAGATTTTAAAATTCCACAAGTATGGCGTTCAAATTTAGCTGCCGATTTTAAACTTCCAGGTGGTATTATTGCGACCCTTGAAGGTATTTACACAAAATCTATAAATGAGATTTATCACCGTGATGCCAACTTGGTTAATCCAACAGGTAAATTATCTGGTACAGGAGATAATCGTGATATTTTCCCTGGTTCAAATGCTAATAGAATAAATAAGTTCCTTACCAATGCTATTGTGTTAGATAACACAAATAAAGGTTACGCTTATAACTTAACGGCTCAATTGCAGAAACGCTTTGGCAGGTATGTAGATGCAATGATTGCTTATACTTATAGTGATGCCCGTGATGTTACATCAACACCAGGTTCTCAAGCAAACTCAGCCTTTACAGGAAACCAAATTGTTAATGATCCTAACAACCCAATGCTTGCTTATAGTAGTTATGTCGTTAAAAATAGGATTGTTGCCGCAGTTAATTTTAATTTCGAAATAGCACCTAAGTTACCAACTTCAATAGGTGTTATTTATGAAGGTTCTCCTTATGGAGATACTTTCGGAGATACACGTTTCTCATATGTTGTTTCTGGAAACCTGAATAATGACAATGGTACGAATAATGATCTGATGTATGTTCCTAAAGATAAAAACGATATTAATTTTTATATTAAGGATGTTATTGATAGTAAAGGCAAGGTTACTTTTGCTGCTGAAAGCGCTGATTCCCAGTGGGCAAGATTAGATGCTTATATTAGCCAAGATAAATACTTGAGCAAAAGAAGAGGCCAGTATGCTGAACGCAATGGCGCAGAATATGCCTGGAGTAATCGTTTTGATTTGAGAATTACACAGGACTTCTTTACAAAATGGCAAGAAGAGAATAAAAGCCGCTTCCAAATTTCTGTTGATTTTGTGAACTTTGGAAACTTACTTAATAAAGATTGGGGACTTACAAAAGTTCCTGCATTAAATAATTTCATGCAATTACGATCAACTACCAATGGAGTACCAGTATATACTGTTGATAAAGCTTTGTCGAAAACCTTTAGAGACAACACTTCTATAGCTTCTAGATACCAAGTACAAGTAGGTGTCCGTTATTCATTTAACTAACAACTAGAATTTATTTTTAAAAGGCCTCCAATTTGGAGGCCTTTTTTTTGTTTGAACTATAAGAATAATCCTTTTTTGCTTTTTATATTCTGGTGGCTTGTTTGTCTGATGTGGAATAGTTAATATTTCACATAAAGCAGTCATTTTTATTCCTTCGTTTACAGATGCTTTAAAATTTTGCCTTTAAATAACAGGTCCTGTGGATTAATAGTTAATTTTTAATCAAATGACAAGTAGTCATATCATTTCTGTTTTTTTTGCGTTATACAACAAATAAGTTACAGTCGAGGTCCGAAAAATATAAGGAGGAATTGCCATGCCATTAGAAATTAGAGAATCAGAAAAACTACAAATGATGACAAAGGAATTCATTGATGAGCATTCTTTTGAAGAAATCCATGAGATGCTTGATAAACTATATAGTGGATGGGCAGGCCATGCAGCTGTTCAGGTTGAAACCGAAGAAAGACTTAAAACACTAATATTTTTTGATGAATTAAAGCAGTTTTTTGAGAAAATTGAAGAGAACAATTAGCATCTTAATACAAGTTTTAATTCAACTACCCATAAATGTGATAAATCCCTCAATAGCTAATTCTAATTAAATTTAGTAATTTGGATTTGCAAGCCAATTCTTTTCAATAAAGTTAAGAATAAACGCCTCCAGATTGTGAACCGAAACTGTTCTTTTTTAAGTATTCAGGCTTTGTTACGGAGCATGTTTGTATGCAGTATACTTTGCTTCCTTTTCTTGTTTTCAAATGCCCAAAGCAGCCGTCCTAACTTTAAAGTAATTGCATTTTATACAGGTAAAAATGATCAGGCACATATAAGTTATGTTCATGAAGCCAATAAATGGTTCCCGAAAATGGGCGTAAAGTATAACTTCACCTATGATTCTACCAGCAACTGGGATAATCTTAATGCAGATTTCCTCTCCAAATATCAGGTTGTACTCTTTTTAGATACGAGGCCGGACAAGCCGGAACAACGGGAAGCATTCGAAAATTATATGAAACATGGAGGGGCATGGATGGGTTTTCACTTTTCAGCTTTTGCTTTATCTCCTTCAGATTTTCCTGAAAATTGGGATTGGTATCATAATAAGTTCCTTGGCTCTGGAGCTTATGGGAGCAACACCTGGCGACCAACATCGGCCATTCTTAAGGTAGAGGACAGAAAACATCCTGCTACAAAGAACTTGCCCCAAACATTTAAAACGGCTCCTAATGAGTGGTATAAATGGTCAAATGACCTTACTAAGAACCCCGATATTAGGATACTATTGTCGGTAGATAGCAGTAGTTTTCCATTGGGTACAGGACCTAAAGCTTACGAAATTTGGCATAGTGGATATTATCCGGTAGTGTGGACAAACACAAAGTATAAAATGATATATGTGAATATGGGGCACAACGATATTGATTATGAGAATCCTCCGCACAATAAAGAATTATCGTTTACATTTGATAATGAAATTCAGAATAAACTAATCATCAATAGCTTAATTTGGCTCGGTAGTAAATAAGCACAGCTCAAGGCGAAATATCTACGCTTCATCAATTATTTGTCTTTTCTTAATTCGCATATATAGAGCTTTGTACCGATAAGTAATAAGCTGATTTATGTTAACAGGATGTCTTTTTAATAATGGAGCAGAAGTAAAGATACTTGGTGATACTTCTGATTTGATTTCATTGCACAGAACTGTGCATAAAGTTACGATGCTAATAGTTGATTATGAGCTGGAAGATACGGAAGTTTCAAATCTACTGGTCGACTTTTTAGAATGTTTGGAAAAGGCTTATACCGGCGCCGCGCTTCGCGAAGAAAAATTAATTCATAAAAATAGGGCTGTCGGCTATGGTTTCGAAATCAGCTGGATAGAGCTGTTAATAGTAAGCAACTTGCTAAGGTATTTATCTGAATATGTGGTGACTGATGAATTGGATGAAATCAACATGCGACTGTTGGAATATATTACCCGGAAAACAATATCCACTGTTAGCGAAGAAGAATATCTGGTTATCACTAATTATTTAGGGAAAAGGTTCTCCTGCGTAAACATTAAACAGTTTATAAAAAGTTTTAGCTGCAATGTGCAAAATTTCAGACGGAGAAGTACTTATGATAATCTTAACAGTTTAATGGCCATTGTTGATATAAAGCGAGATGAAAAGCATTAGGTATACATTAATAACTGGTGCCAGTTCAGGGTTAGGCAAAGAGTTCTCTATTCAGTGTGCTGCCATGGGTATGAATATTATTATGGTTGCTCTTCCAGGGAGCAATATGGCTTCAATTGCTCAGAGCCTGACTCTTGAATATAAAATTGATACCAAAGTGTTTGAATTTGATATCACCGATGGCATATTGCTTATAGAAAGATTGAATCATATTATCGAAAATTTTGAGGTCGACTTTTTAATTAATAATGCCGGCATTGGTGGTACTGCCTCTATTACGGAGAGTTCGCTAGAAGCAATGGATAGGATTTTGCAGGTTAACATCAGAAGTATGGTATCTATTACTCAAATGCTTTTGCCTCATTTGTTAAAGCATCAAAAAAGCTATATCCTGAATGTTTCCAGTATGGCTGCCTTTACCCCAATAGCTTATAAAACAGTTTACCCTGCATCAAAGGCATTTATTTCTTCGTTTTCTTTGGGTTTAAGAGAAGAGCTGCACGATACCAATTTGTCGGTTAGCGTGGTTTACCCAGGGCCAATAATGACAAATTCAGGTGTGTCGACAAGGATAATGGGACAAGGTGCAAAAGGGAGAATTGGTTTGTTAACAACCGCTGAAATTGTTCGCATTGCATTGAAACAAACGAAGCTTAATAAGGCTATAATTATTCCGGGGTTTTGGAATAAGATAAATCATAGGTTGATGGGCATCTTACCTTTAGAGACAAAGCTTAGGATAGTTTCTCGCGCGGTAAAAAAGGAAATAGCAATTAAATAAAATCCAGAAGAATAATGAAAGTTTTAATAACGGGAGGAAATGGTTTTTTAGGCTCTAATGTTGCCCGTGAATTGTTTAGGCGTGGTTATGAGGTGAAGCTGATGATGAGAAGCACAGCGGATGCCAGTGTAGTGGCGGATATTCCATGCGAGATTTATCATGGCGAGATCAGTGATCCACATGAAGTATTAATGGCTGTAAAAGGATGTGATTATGTGGTGCATACTGCATCAATAACGCAACAATGGGCAGTGACTTTTAAAGAGTATGAGTTAATTAATGTAAAGGGAACTATAAATGTGGTAAATGCTTGTTTGCATTATAATGTAAAAAAGCTGATCCATGTGAGTACGGCAAATACTATCGGTCCGGGTAATAAAACTAAGCCCGCCAATGAGTTAAATTCTTTCACATTGCTCCATGTAAATTCAGGGTATATCAATAGTAAATACATAGCTCAGCAATATGTTTTTGAACAGATTGAACGCAAAAATCTGCAGGCAATAATTGTTAATCCGACTTTTATGATTGGCCAATATGATGTCAAGCCCAGTTCCGGAAAAATCATATTACATGGTATAAATAAACGACTTGTTTTTTATCCACCGGGAGGAAAGAACTTTGTTCACGTTAATGATGTATGCAGCGGAATTTCAAATGCACTGGAAAGAGGGAAAATAGGTGATTGCTACTTGCTGGCTGGAGAGAATTTAACCTATAAAGAGTTTTTTAAATTGCTAAATGAGGTAGCTGGTCAAGATCCCACTATGGTACGTATCCCTCAATTCGTTTTAAAAATGATGGGAATAATGGGTACATTGGTTGGAGTATTAAGCAAAACATCTGGTAAGCTGACTTATTCTTCGGCTTATATGCTGTGTTTATACAACTACTATTCTGGCAAAAAATCTGAAAGGGAGCTGTTCGTAAAATATACTCCTATAGATAAGGCCATAGGGAGTGCATTAACATGGTTCAAAGAGAATAATTACTGCTGATATTATGTTAATTGGTTTTATAATAATGCTGTTAAGGATGAATCCTGCCAAGGTCGAACAGATTTTTCAGAACAAATACTTTAAATACGGTTTAAGGGTATTGGTGCTTTACATTTTTAGTCTGATATTTAAATCCTTTGACCTTACATTTCCTCATGAGATTGGTTCTTTTTTGTTTAGAGGGCAGGCTTTTAGTGTATTATACATAGTTTTCGGGTTAATTTCGTGGGAGGGGGCTGTCAGTCTCTCAAAATACATTGAAAGGAATGTTTTTAATAAGAGTGTTTCTTATAAATTGTTGTTCTTATGTATCAGTCTGTTGTTGTATGGTTTACTGATATCTTATTTGTTTGGGCTCTGTTACTCAGTATTTGATATCGTTTTATTTAAACAATACGAAGCCTGGAATCAGTTTGTAGCTTTTAGCTACGATTTAAACTTTGGCACTTTCATTTTCTATCTGTTATTGCTGGCTTACAATGGGGTGGTTCTTTACTATAAAAACTGGAAAGAATCGCAGCTGAATGCGGAGCGGTTAATGCGCGAGAACATACAGGCCAAATATGATGTGTTGAAAAGTCAGATAGATCCTCATTTTTTCTTTAATTCGCTCAGTGTGCTTACCAATTTGGTATATAAAAGTCCAGATTTGTCGGCCGAGTATATTACTCAATTGGCTAAGAGTTACAGGTATATACTGGATAAGAAATTTGATAATCTGGTAACCATTAAAACGGAGCTTGAGTTTTTGGAGTCGTACTCTTTTCTAATAAGAATAAGGCATCAGAGTAGTATAGAGTTCCATATAAACATTAGTGAGGAGGTACAATGTACAGGGATGGTACCGCCGGCAACCTTGCAAATGCTGGTAGAAAATGCTGTTAAACACAATCGTTTTTCTGCTAATGATCCATTGCACATTTGTATTAAAGATGAAAATGATTATCTGATTGTTTCCAATGACTTAAGGAAACGTGCCAGTATTCAGAATTCTATTGGTGTCGGCCTTGATAACATCAGTAAAAGGTATGAGCTGACAAGTGATAAAAGAATTACGGTAACCGAAACAAAAGATACATTTACAGTACGTGTACCAATAATACATAATTATGAGGATTATAATATTTGATTATGAAGATTGTAATATTTGAAGACGAAAGGCATAATGCCGAAAGATTGATTCAGCTTCTGCAGAAATGTTTGCCTCTGATTGATGTGGTAGCCATTATTGAATCTGTTGAGGATGGGGTTAAATGGTTAGATAATCAAGCTAATAAAGCTGATCTGATATTTATGGATATTCAGTTGTCGGATGGTAACTGTTTTGAACTGTTTGAAAGGAGGGATGTTCAGATTCCTATCATTTTTACCACTGCTTATGATAGTTTTGCTTTGCAGGCATTTAAGGTTTATAGTGTTGATTATTTAATGAAACCGATAGATGTTAAGGATCTTAAGCGAGCATTAGAGAAATATGAATATTTTAAGCTTCCTGTAAACCCTAGCGTTAATATTTCTAAAATTGCAGAAGAGTTTTCTAAGCGGGAAAATACGCGTTTTATAGGTAAAATCAACAATCAGCTTATTTATGTTAAGGCTAAAGACATTGCACATATTTACTTTGCTGATGGGTTAACCTGGGCTACAACAATGGCTGATCAAAAGATTCCTTTGGATTATTCTTTAGACCAGATTGAAAAACTGCTGGATAAGAATCTGTTTTTTAGGATTAACCGGAAGCTGATTATTCATATTGATGCCATAAAGAAAATCACTACTTATTACAATAGCCGGTTTATTTTGCAATTACAGCCCGCCGTTGATGTAGAAGCGATTATTAGTAGGGAAAGGGTTAGTGGTTTTAAAGCATGGCTTGAAGGACAGACTATTTCTTCGTAGTGCTACCCCTTATTAATCAGCAACCCTAATAGCTTAATTTTCTTTTCCAACTCGTCACTCCATGGTAGTCCAAAGCTTAATCTCAAGCAATTATCAAACTGTTGTTTCAGGCTAAACATCCTACCGGGAGCAATGCTTATATTGTGTTTTATTGCGCGTTCATATAAATCGAATGTGTTGATATCTTTATTGAGTTCAATCCATAAAAAATAACCCCCTTCGGGTCTGCTTACACATGTGTTTTCCGGAAAATAATTGGCGATGGCACTGCTATACTTCATACTGTTGTTATGGAGTGTCTGTCGTATTTTTCTTAAATGGTTCTCGTAACGACCATTCTTTAAAAAGTCGGCGACAACTTCGGAAGTGATTGTAGTAGAAGAAATAGAATGACTTAGTTTTAATCTCATCACCTGGTCTTTAAATTTTCCAGGGGCAACCCAACCGACTCTATAGCCGGGGGCCAAGGTTTTAGAAATGGAATTGCAATAAAGCACCATTCCGCTTTCATCGTAAGTTTTACAGGTAGTTGGTCTGTTGCTTCCAAAATAAAGATCACCATAAAGATCATCTTCAATTAAAGGTACATTAAAGTGCTCTAGTAACTTAACTACCTCTTTTTTATGATCGGTAGGCATAGAAGCGCCACATGGGTTATTAAAATTGCTAATCAGCAAGCATACCTTGATTTTGTTCATTATTAAAGCCTTTTTTAAGGCCTCAAGTTCTATTCCAGTGGTTGCATTCGTGGGAAGTTCTAAAACATTTAACCCCATGGTTTGGGTGAGTTGAAGAATGCCAAAATAGGCAGGGCTTTCTATAGCTATGGTATCGCCAGGTTTGGTTAGTGCCAATAAACAATAAGCAACAGCGTTCATACAACCAGACGTAGATATGATGTCGGTGTGGTCTAAATCGGCATCCCACGAAAGTGACCATTTTGCAATTTCTTTTCTAAGTTTATCGTTTCCCTGTACATGATCGTAAGCAGTTCCACTTCCATCAAGCGTTCTCATGGCTTGCAGCATTCCTTTGTTTAACTTTGCAATAGGAAGGAGGCTTTTGTGGGGCACTCCTAATGAAAGCAATGTTATTTTAGGGTTTTCGCTGTCTTTATGCACTCTCGTAATCAGATCATCCTGATTGTGAGGCGCAGCTTCGGGAGAAGGGTTGCTTGTTCCCGGTACAGCTAAACGTTTTCTAGGGGGCACGGAAACATAATAACCTGATCTGGGCCTTGTTTCAATCAATGATCTGCTTTCTAATTCATAATAAGCTTGTGTAACAGTACTCATATTATGGCCTAGTTCTCGGCAAAGCATTCTTACAGAAGGTAGCTTGTCGCCTGCCTTTAGTACCTCGTTCATGATTTGTTTTTCAATACGGGCAGCTATTTGAAGGTATAAGTAAGGCTCTGATTTAGGTTGTTGCTTTGTTTCCATAGTTTATAACTGTATTGGTCAAATTTAATAAAATTGTATCTGTGTTGGTGTAATTATATTATTCAATTTTGTTTTATTATTTTAACAGTACAGATATGATCATTTTACACAGTACCCTGGAAGATTTAGATTCTATTTTTAAGATTTATGATGATGCTACAGCGTATCAGAAGAAACAAACTATTAATTATTGGAAAGGTTTTGAAAGGTCGCTTGTTAAGAAAGAGATTGAAGAGCAGAGGCAGTACAAGATTATAGTGGACGGTGAGATTGCCTGTGTTTTTGTAATAACTTATGCTGATCCATTAATTTGGAAGGAAAGGGATGTTGATCCTTCTATTTACATTCATCGCATTGCAACCAATCCTTCATTTAGGGGTAGCTCTTTTGTGAAGCAAATTATAGAATGGGCTAAAGTACATGCAAAGGAAACTGGTAAGGAGTTTATAAGAATGGATACTACGGCTGGCAATGATAAACTGAATAACTACTATTTTAATTGTGGTTTTGAGGATAAAGGCATTACGCTAATGGGATTTGAAGAGGAGCTGCCATTGCACTACAGAGGTGGGAGTCTTAATTTGTTCGAAATTAAGTTGTAATTGCTGATTGTCACTTTGTAGATTGGGTTGTCGTTTTGTGCTGATATTGATTAACTTTACCGCATCACTAACTAATTATTTTTTCATGAAAAAAACAGTATACCTGCTGTTGTTTGCAATGGTATTTTCCTTTGTAAACACTGTAAAAGCAGATGAAGGGATGTGGATCCCAATGCTGATAGGTAAAAACTATGAGCAAATGAAGAAACAGGGCTTTAAATTGACGGCCAAAGACCTGTATAATGCAAACGGATCGAGTTTAAAGGATGCTATTGTTCATTTCGGTGGATTCTGTACCGGAGAGATCGTATCTGATAAAGGATTGATCTTTACCAATCACCATTGTGGTTATGATGCTATTGCATCGAATTCAACTGCGCAAAACAATATCCTTGATAATGGTTTTTATGCGAAAAACTATGGCGAAGAAAAGCCAATTGATGGGTTGTTTGTACGTTTTCTTCAAAAAATGGAAGATGTAACTGCACAGGTAAATGAGGCTACTAGAGGTTTAAAAGGAGCAGAGAAGTCTTCGAAAATGCTTGAGGTGTTTAATACAATTTCAAAAGCAGCCGTTACCGGACCTACAATTGAGGCCAATGTAAAGGACTTTTATAAGTCTAACCAGTTCATTCTTTTTGTTTACGAACGTTTTGATGATGTTCGTTTAGTAGGTGCACCGCCACAAAATATTGGTAAATATGGTGGTGATACTGACAACTGGGAATGGCCTCGCCAGACAGGAGATTTTTCTGTGTTTAGGGTTTATTCTGCTAAAAACAATGCTCCTGCAAAATACTCACCGGAAAATATTCCGTTTAAACCAAAGAAATTTTTACCGGTATCTATTAAAGGGGTAAAGAATGGTGATTTTTCAATTGTTTATGGTTACCCAGGTCGTACAGATAGGTATTTAACTTCTTATGGAGTTGATCTGGCCACTGAAAAAGTAAGTCCAACTATTGTTAAACTTCGTGATATTCGCCTTAAAGCATGGAAAGCAGAGATGGATAAGAGTGTTGAAACACGCCTAAAGCTGTCTTCTAAATATGCTAATATCGCAAATTACTGGAAGTATTATATTGGCCAAACTGAGCAATTAAAACGCTTAAAAGTTGCTGATTCTAAAAGGAAAGACGAAAAAGCGTTTACTGAATGGGCGGCTCAGAAAACTGAATTTGCCGGTTTAATGGAGCAATACGATCAGATATATAAAAGTATTGATCCGATATCTATTCAACGTACTTATATTAATGAAGGTTTCTTAGCTTCTGCATGGGTTCCAAATGCCATTTCAATTGGTCGTGGATGGAATGCAGTAGAGCAAAAGAAAGGCGATGATGCTTTTGCTGCTCAGGTTAAAGCTGGTGCTGTTAAAGCTATCGATACTTATCAGGAAACTTATAATGAGAATGCAGACAAAAAGATTTTTGCACAGGTTTTAGCTTCATTCTATAAAGATGTTCCTGTAAAATCTCAGCCTAAGTTCTTCAGTGAAATTGCTGAGAAATATTGGGCAGGAAATCCGGAAGCTACTTTCCAAAAGTATGCGGATTACCTTTGGGAGAACAGTAATTTCATTAAGCCTGAGAAATTAAAAGCATTTATGGCTTCTAATCCTTCTTTGGATGCAATTAAAAATGATCCAGGATATAAGTATGCAGTAAATCTTTATCCTGCTGATTATGTAAAAAGTAACTTTGGGTCTGTAGTTGCTGATTTTGAAAGCAAAAAAGAGGAATTGGATAATTTATATCTTAAAGCAATTTTAGAGAAAAATGCTGGAAAATTAATGTATCCTGATGCCAATTCGACAATGCGTTTGAGTTATGGAAATGTGCAGGATTATTCTCCAAAGGATGGTATTGTATATAAAACTACGACTACTATTGATGGTGTAATGCAAAAATATATTCCTGGCGACAGTGAGTTTGATTTGCCTGCTAACCTGATTGAGAACTATAACAAAAAGAACTTTGGTCAGTATGGTAATGATGGTACTTTAACAGTTGGCTTTATTACTAATAATGACATTACAGGTGGTAACTCCGGTTCGCCTGTTATTAATGGTAAAGGTGAGTTAATCGGTTTGGCATTTGATGGTAACTGGGAAGCTATGAGCGGCGATATTGCTTTTGATAAGCAGTTTAAACGTACGATATGCGTTGATGTGCGCTATGTGTTATGGTGTATTGACGTGCTTGGCGGTGCTAAGAACTTGATTGATGAATTGGATTTGAGGAAATAGTTTCATCCTCGAATCTTTGCTGAAGGGCAAACATTAACATGTCTTCAAAGACGAATAATTTTTTCTTCAAAGAGGAGAGAAAGGAGAGAATAGGTCGGTTGCATTTGCAATCGACCTTTTTTTATGGCGCTTTATAGGTTTGCTATAAGGGTTTAGTAACGTAAATAATGCTTTTTTTATGGAATGAGTTTTATATCTTTAGCCTTGCACACATTGTGAATACATAAGAACCAAACTTATAAACTAATCAGTATTATGTCCTTAATTTTTAGTAGAACAATTACGTCCAAATTTAAGGTTGCTTTTTCTGCAGCTTTGCTTTTTGGTCAGGGAATAGCTATGGCCCAGGTTAATCAGTATGAAGGAACTGGTAACCTAAAATATGTCGATCCGTTAATTGGTAACGTAGGTCAGCTTTTGGAGCCTACCAGACCAACAATACAACTTCCTAATCAAATGATAAGGATGTTTCCACAAAGATCTGATTACATGTCTGATCAGATTTCCAGTTTCCCTTTAAATGTTGTTTCTCACAGAATGGGGCAGGTTTTTGCCATTAAACCTACAGTTAAGGCTATTGAAGCATCCGATTGGGGTAAAAGAATGACTTATGATCATGATTTAGAAATCAATCGTCCTTGGTACTATACCACCTGGTTAATTGATGAAGAAATAAAAGTTGAGTTTACGCCAGGAAAAAAGACAGGGATATTCAGGTTTGAGTTTCCTGCGAATAGCGAAAAGGGACTATTGCTTGATGTATTTAATGGTGGAGACCATGAGTATAAATCAATTTCAAAGAAAGAGATAACCGGTGTTGAAACCTACAATGGAGATGTTAAAGTGTACATGTATGGTGCTTTTAATACTGATGTTATATTGGGTGGTTTTAAAGATGGTAAAGCCGTAGCTGCTAATTCGTTAAATGATAAAAACTTAAAAGCATGGGTAAGTTTCTCTAAAAATGCCCCAAAAGCTATAGAATTTAAATATGCCATCTCTTATATAAGTGCAGAACAAGCCAAGAAGAATTTCGATAATGAATTGAAAAGCTCAACATTTGAGCAGCAGGTAAAAAAGGGAGAAGAAGCATGGTCGAAGGTAATTAACCAAATTAAAACGGTTGGTGGTACCGAGGCCCAAAAGCGTTCATTCTATACTGCGTTGTATCGTTGCTATGAGCGTATGGTTGATATAACTGAGGATGGCCAGTATTATAGTGGTTATGATAAGCAGGTTCATAAAACTACACGTCCGTTTTATGTTGACGATTGGTCGTGGGATACTTATTTAGCACATCACCCACTTCGCACCATCCTTAACCCTGAACAAGAGGGTGATATGATGAACTCTTACGTAAACATGTATACGCAAAGTGGCTGGGTACCTACATTTCCGTTGTTGTTTGGTGATAATCCCTGCATGAATGGATTTCACTCTTCAATTACTTTTCTTGATGCTTACCGTAAAGGAATAAGGAGTTTTGATGTTAAAACGGCTTACGAAGGAATGCTTAAAAATGCAAACGAAGCAACAATGCTGCCTTGGAAAAACGGTCCAAAAGGTGAGTTAGAAGATTTCTACTATGCAAAGGGCTATTTCCCATCTTTGAAAAAAGACGAAAAAGAAACTGATCCAAATGTACATAGCTGGGAAAAACGTCAGGCTGTGGCCGTAACTTTAGGTCATAGCTACGATGATTGGGCTGTTGCAGAAATGGCTAAGGAACTTGGAAAAGAGCAAGATTATACCAAGTTTACCGCAAGAAGTAACAATTACAAGAACTTATGGGATAGCAAAACTCAAATGTTTTTACCAAAAGACAAGGATGGCAATTGGGTAGATATTGATCCTAAGTTTGATGGTGGTATGGGTGGTAGAGATTATTATGATGAGAATAATGGCTGGACTTATTTATGGCAGGTACAACAAGACGTTAAAGGTTTGATTGGATTGTTTGGTAGTGCAAAAAGCTTTGAAAACAAGTTAGATCAGCTTTATAGAGAACCACTTGGCAGAAGTAAATATGAAAACTGGGCTAAGTTCCCGGATGCAACAGGTATGGTTGGTCAGTTCTCTATGGGTAATGAGCCTAGCTTCCACATTCCTTATTTGTTCAATTACACTGCTTCACCATGGAAAACTCAAAAGCGCATCAGATTCCTTCTTGATACCTGGTTTAAAGATAATGTATTCGGGATCCCTGGTGATGAAGATGGGGGTGGCATGACTGCTTTTGTGGTATTCTCTTCGATGGGATTTTATCCTGTTACTCCGGGTATTCCAGTATATACGATTGGAAGTCCGTTATTTCAGAATGTTAGCATAGATCTTTCAAACGGAAAGAAATTTCAATTGATAGCTAACAATTGTTCAGTTGTAAATAAATATATCCAGAGTGCTAAGTTCAATGGGCAAGTGTTAAATACGCCATGGTTTACTCACGAGCAATTGGTTGCAGGCGGGAAATTAGAACTGGAAATGGGGCCTAAACCAAACAAAAGCTGGGGTGTAACTCAAAGCAAATAAGAATAAACTATCCAAACAACCAATAAATTAACCATTTATAATAGAACCATGAGTGAATTAAAAGTTAAAGTAGCCCTTACCCAGAAGAAATTCTTGGTAACGATGGTATTTGTAACCTCCCTTTTTATGTTTTGGGGTATCGCAATTACAATGGCTGATGTATTAAATAAACATTTTCAGCAAACCATGAGTTTGTCTAAGTTTCAATCAGGCTTTGTACAGTTTGCAGTTTTTGGAGCGTATGCAGTGATGGGGATACCGGCGGGCTTATTTATGAAACGTTTCGGGTATAAAAAAGGGGTACTCTTAGGTTTGTCACTTTTTGCTGCGGGAGCCTTTTTGTTTATTCCGGCCGCTAATGTTTCTTCCTTTGCTTTTTTTGGGATCGCATTGTTTATTGTTGGTTGTGGTTTGTCTACTCTCGAAACAGTTGCGCATCCATTTGTGGCTTCTTTAGGAGATCAACGCACCAGTGATTTGCGTATCAATTTTGCGCAGACTTTTAATGCAGTCGGTACCATGATTGGGCCAGTTATTGGTGGGTATTTTTTGCTATCTAACAATGTTGAAGGAAGTACCGACCTTACATCTGTTAAGGTATTATATGCTGTGATTGGTACTGTTATACTGCTTGTTGCAGTGTCATTTTCTTTTGTTAAAGTGCCGGAACTAATAGATCCTCATGTAGTTTCTTCAGCAGATGCTGATGCAGTTAACGTTGATGCTGAACCAGGTAAGAAGTTGTTTGCACACAAGCATTTTGTTTGGGCGGTTGCTGCTCAATTTTTTAATGTTGCGGCACAGGCCGGTACATGGGCATTTTTTATCAACTATGCTCATGAAATAGTTGGTTTCAGCTCATCTAAAGCATCGTATGTTATGGGGCTGTTTTTTATGGGGATGATGCTTGTTGGACGTATTCTTGGCACCTTCCTTATGCGTTTTATAGCACCTAACAAGTTGTTGGCTGCATTTGCATTGGGAAATATAGTGATGTGTATCGTTGTGGCTCAAGGATTTGGTATGGTCTCTTTTGGTGCTTTACTTATGATCAACTTCTTCTTTAGTATCATGTTTCCAACTATTTTTAGTCTTGGACTGAAAAACCTGGGTTCACATACGCAGCAAGCTTCTTCATTTATATCAATGGGAGTTGTTGGTGGTGCATTCTTCCCACTTCTAATGGGGGTAGTGGCAGATTCTTTTGGTACAGCACATGCGTATTATACACCAATAATCTGTTATATTGTGATCTTTATGTTTGCTTATAAATTCTATAAGGTAAAACACTAGAAAATAACCTTAACCAAATAAATAGTATGAAAATAATTTCTAAAAAATGGATGGTAATTCCAGCCATTTTGTTCTCCTTTCAATTTTCTCAGGCACAGGACTGGGCTAATTTAAAAAGATATGAGGAAGAGAACGCTAAGTTGAGTGCGCCCGCTAAAAATGAAAACAGAGTAGTTTTTATGGGGAATTCAATTACTGAAGGATGGAAGAACAATCATCCAGAGTTCTTTACCACTAAGCCTTATATTTGTCGTGGTATTAGCGGACAAACAACTCCTCAAATGCTTATCCGTTTTCATCAAGATGTGGTGGCACTAAAGCCTAAAGTAGTGGTGATGCTTTGCGGAATCAATGATATCGCAGGCAATACCGGTCCTTCAACCCTTGAAATGATTGAAGACAACATCTCGGCTATGACTGAGATAGCACGCGCAAATAAGATCAAGGTGGTGCTTTCTTCGGTGTTGCCTGCTTTTGCGTTTCCATGGAAACCGGACGTGGTACCTGCTGATAAGGTAATTGCTCTAAATAAATGGATTAAAGCCTATGCAGACGAAAATAAACTTACTTATGTAGATTATTTCTCTGCGATGAAAGATGAAAGAAACGGTTTGCCGAAAAATTTGGCTGAGGATGGTATTCATCCGAATAAAGCTGGTTATGCAATTATGGAGCCGCTTGTAGAGCAGGCTATAGCAAAAGCGTTAAAACAGAAGTAATAAGGCTCTGTTAATAATTTTGGCATAAAAAGAGCCTGTATTGTGCAATACAGGCTCTTTTTATCTATTGTCGTATTAACCTAACTATTAATTATAAACAAACTCACCGTTTTCAGAAACAATTGTTACTTGTTTCTGAGCAGAAGCCTCAACACGACCAATAATTTGTGCATCAATATTAAAGCTTTTAGAAATGGCAATTATATCTTCAGCGATTTCAGCCGGAACATACAATTCCATACGGTGGCCCATATTAAATACTTTATACATTTCTTTCCAGTCTGTGCCAGATTGTTCCTGTATTAAACGGAACAGTGGAGGGATTGGAAATAGATTGTCTTTTATGATATGAACATCGTTATTAACAAAGTGAAGTACTTTAGTTTGTGCACCACCACTGCAATGAACGATGCCATGAATTTGAGATCTGTGGCCTTCTAATACCTTTTTAATAACAGGAGCATAAGTACGAGTAGGTGATAACACCAATTTACCCGCGGTTACTTCAGTTTGCTCATCAATTTTAACAGGATCTGTTAATTTCTTTCCACCAGAAAATACCAGGTCGAAAGGAACAGCAGGGTCGAAACTTTCAGGGTAACTGTTAGCTACAGATTTATCGAATACATCATGACGAGCAGAGGTAAGACCGTTAGATCCCATACCACCATTGTATTCAGTTTCGTAGCTGGCTTGTCCGGAAGAAGATAAACCAACAATAACATCACCAGCCTGTATTTTATCATTACTGATGATTTTATTACGCTCAATACGGCATGTTACGGTTGAATCAACAATAATTGTGCGTACTAAGTCGCCAACATCAGCAGTTTCACCACCTGTAGAGTAAATAGATATACCTTGAGATCTAAGCTCAGCTAAAATCTCTTCCGTGCCATTAATAATGGCAGCAATTACTTCTCCAGGAACCAGGTTTTTATTACGTCCAATTGTTGATGATAATAAAATATTATCAGTAGCACCTACACAGATCAAATCATCAATATTCATAATGATTGCATCCTGAGCAATACCTTTCCAAACAGAAATATCGCCTGTTTCTTTCCAGTAAACATAAGCTAGTGAAGATTTTGTACCTGCACCATCAGCATGCATAATATTGCAAAATGACTCATCATTGCCTAAAATGTCAGGGATAATCTTGCAGAAAGCCTGCGGAAAAATACCTTTATCTATGTTTTTGATGGCCTGGTGCACATCTTCTTTCGAGGCAGAAACGCCACGCTGGTTGTACCTGTTATCACTCATGTTGTTGCAAAGATAGAAAAAAATAACCCCTGCCAATTAAGACAGAGGTTATAAAACTAAAAAATAGTTAGTATATCGGTTCGGTTTATTTTAAAAACAATAACTCTCTGAACTTAGGTAATGGCCATACGCTGTCATCTACGATTTGTTCTAATTTATCGCAGTGGTAACGAATGTTATCAAAGTGTGATTTTACCTTTTCATCATAAGCAATGGCTTTATCACGACTGTCTTCGATAGTATTTACCTGTTTGCGTTGCTCAAGCATGGCATCAATACTGCTTTTAACCACTCCTAAGTGCTCAGATAATTTGTTGATGATACTTAAAGGTGTTTCTAAAGCAGCACCTGAAAGACCAAGTTCTTTCAATCCTTTTGCATTTTCAATCAAAGTGTTTTGGTAAGAAATAGCTGCCGGAATGATCATGCTATTGGTTACTTCGCCCATTACCCTTGCTTCGATCTGAAGTTTTTTGTAATAGCTTTCTAACAAGATCTCATGACGAGCATGTAATTCTCTTTTGCTAAATACTTTGGTGTTGGTAAACAGTTCTTCTGTTTTTTCAGTTACATAAGCATCAAGCGCTTTTGGCGTAGTTTTGATATTTGATAAACCGCGTCTTGCAGCTTCATCTTCCCACTCCTGGCTATAACCATTTCCTTCGAAACGGATGTCTTTAGATTCTTTTAAGTATTTTTTGATTACAGTTAATAAGGCAACATCTTTTTTCTCACCTTTTTTAATCAATTTATCTACTTCAATTTTGAATTTAACCAATTGATCAGCAACGATAGCGTTCAATACTGTCATTGGTGCAGAAGAGTTCTCAGAAGAACCTACAGCTCTCAATTCAAATCTGTTTCCAGTGAATGCAAAAGGAGAAGTACGGTTACGGTCAGTTGTATCAAAAGAGATCTGAGGGATCTTAGGAATACCTAACCATAAAGAATCTTCATTTTTCACTTTTTTAATGATGCTTCTTGATGATTCGATCTCGTCTAATACCTCAGCTAATTGAGAACCAAGGAAAATAGAGATGATCGCAGGAGGAGCTTCGTTAGCACCTAAACGGTGATCATTACTTACTGAAGCGATACTTGCTCTTAATAAGTCAGCGTGCTCATGAACAGCTTTGATGGTGTTAACAAAGAATGTTAAGAACATCAGGTTGTTTTTAGGCGTTTTACCTGGCGACAATAGGTTTTTACCTGTATCAGTAATTAACGACCAGTTATTATGTTTACCTGATCCATTGATACCTGCATATGGTTTCTCATGCAAAAGCACTTTGAAGTCATGTCTTATAGCTACTTTTTCCATCAGATCCATTAGCAATTGATTGTGGTCAATAGCAAGGTTGATTTCTTCATAAATTGGAGCACACTCAAATTGAGAAGGTGCAACCTCATTGTGGCGGGTTTTCAAAGGAATACCTAATTTTAAGGCTTCGTTTTCAAAGTCAACCATATAAGTAAACACACGCTCAGGGATAGATCCGAAATAATGATCTTCTAATTGCTGTCCTTTTGCAGATATATGTCCAAATAATGCACGTCCTGTTAAGGCTAAATCCGGACGAGCATTGTATAACGCACGGTCAACCAGGAAATATTCTTGCTCAATACCTAAAGAAGCAGTTACTTTGGTAATGCTCTTGTCGAAATATTGACAAACATCAACCGCTGCTTTATCCATCGCTGAAAGTGCTTTCAATAAAGGTGCTTTATAATCTAAGGCTTCACCAGTATATGCAACAAAAACAGTTGGAATACAAAGTGTTTTACCAGCTTTGCTTTCCATAATGAAAGCTGGAGAAGAAGGATCCCATGCTGTATAACCGCGTGCTTCGAAAGTGTTGCGGATACCGCCATTAGGGAAACTTGAAGCATCTGGTTCTTGTTGAACCAATGCACTTCCTGCGAATACTTCAATTGCACCATCGCTGCTTGGTTCAAAAAACGCATCGTGTTTTTCAGCTGTTGTACCGGTTAAAGGTTGAAACCAGTGTGTGTAATGTGTAGCACCTTTAGCCATTGCCCAGCTTTTCATAGCTGTTGCAATGTGATTGGCATCTTCGTGATTGATCAGTTCACCCTGGTCAATTGATGAAACTAATTTCTGAAACACTTCTTTTGATAAGTAGTCTTTCATCTTCCTCTTATCAAAAACATTCACGCCAAAAAACTCAGAAATTTTAGTCGAAGGAGACTTCACTTCTGGTGAAATTCTTGTTTGGGCCTCTTTTAATGCAATTGTTCTTAAGCTTTTCATTTATTTGTTTAAAATTTTACCAAAAATAGGATTATTAATTAATTATTTACATCAAATTGTTTGTAAAAATACAAATGTTAGCAAATTTTGAAGCAAAAATTGAACATTTTTGATGAAAACCAGTTTTTAAGAAGAGAAATAAGTTAGGGAGGTGGCTTTTTTGGGGTGTTAGACTAATTGTCTAATTTCTGTGTCATTTTCTTAAATGACGCTTAAGTCGGCCTCTCGAAGGGTAAATATACTGTTTGTTCATTTATTTTTAAATCTTTTGAGCTTATTTTTTCATTTTCTCTACTTTTTGCCTCAAAATTTCCAGAATTCTCTTCTAAAAGCAGTGAAAATTACTAAAACTATTGTTTTGAAAGTTTTTTAATAGAGAAAGCATTTTTTCCTGTTTTTGTTGGAAAACCTTTTGATTTAAGTTTTTTTAAAAGTCTTATGGAATATATAGGTGTTCTACATCCTGTTTAAAACTAATACTTGAAATTATGCTTAACATCTCATCCAATTTACACAAGACAGAGTGGCTCGATCTTGTATTTAAAAACAGAAACAAAAGCTATGGTGCTTACTCGTTAAGGTCTCAATCATCAGGTACCACTGCGCGCGCTTTATTTATTGCCGCTCCATTATTTGTGCTCTTTTTTGCCGGACCAATGATTTATAAACATTTTGTTGGTAAAAATGCGAATGGAATGGTGGAGCCTTTAAATAATGATAGGATTATTCCTTTAACCCTGGCTGAGCGCCCAATAGAGAAACCAAAAACTCCCGAAAAGTCAGAAATGTCGAAAACCGAGCCTATAAAAGAAAAAATTAAAACAGTTAAACCAGTTTCTAATCCAATAGTTGTAGATAGGCCGGTGCTTGCAGATCCACCAACTTTAGTGGAGATGGATCATGCTGCAGTTGGGCCTGTTGCACAGTCGGGTGTTGAAACCTCACTTGGATCGGTTCCTGTTGAGGGCACCGGTAATGGAATAGGTGCTGGTAGTGGCGAGGGGACTGGGGTTAAGGAAGATAACGGAATTCATAATATAGGTGATATTCAGGTTTATCCTGAGTTTGAAGGAGGGATGAAAGCCTGGGCAAAGTTTATACAAAAGAATTTAAGGTATCCGAATGCTGCACAAGAATTTGATGCGCAGGGTAAGGTTTATATCAGCTTTGTAGTAGAGAAAGATGGTTCTGTTTCTAATGTTACTGTTTTAAGAGGTATTGGTTATGGTTGCGATGAAGAGGCTGTGAGGGTAATTAGTAAGTCGCCAAAATGGAAACCAGGCAAACAAAATGATCAAAATGTAAGGGTTAGGTATAATATGCCACTATCATTTACAATAAATAGATAAACAAAAAAACTAAATTGCATATCAAAAGACTCATTTATGCAAGATTTTAAACCTGTAGAAAGTTCTCAAACCACGCTTACAGAACTCATGATACCTTCTTACTCTAACTTTGGCGGTAAAATACACGGAGGAATTATTTTAAGTTTAATGGATAAGGTTGCTTATGTATGTGCTGCAAAACATTCAGATGGTTATTGTATAACAGCTTCTATTGATGTTGTCGATTTTTTGGCACCTGTTGAAGTAGGGGAATTAGTTTCTTTAATGGCATCAGTAAACTATGTGGGTAACACATCTATGATTATAGGAATAAGGGTAGTTTCAGAAAACTTGAAAACGCATGTGATCAAACACACCAATACGAGTTACTTTACTATGGTGGCTATAGGGGATAATAACAAACCTAAACAGGTGCCGGGGTTGATATTGAAAAGTGAAGAAGATATTAGGCGGTTTGCACAAGGGCTTAATAGAAAGAACCTTAAAACTGAGTATAAAAAAAACGAAGCCAGTTTAAAAGAAAACTACAATAATGAAAGTTGCTTAATTACACTTAAAAATGAAAGGTGTAAGATCGATTTTTAATAAGAGCCTAAATTTTAGGCTCCCATCCTTTTTCGTATGAGCGGCTCCATAGTTTCTGAGCGTCTTTGTCGCCAATGATATGTCCGTTTTTAGGATCAATTTTTAAGTCGCGACCAACTCGCCATGATATGTTTGCTAATTGCATAGCAACTGTACTTTTGTAGCCCAGTTCAACATCGCAGTTAGGGCGTCTGTTGTTTCTTATCGCATCCAGAAAATCTGCCATATGTAAACTATCCAATCCTAAACTTGGACTTGCTGTGTTTCTTCCTTCTAAAGATTCGCCGCCTGATTTGGGTTTTACATCCTCAATTAATTTACCTTGGAGGTCATATATTTTATAAGCATCGTCTCCGGTATCCAGGCTACCTTTTTCGCCATAAAAGATAATTCCACGTTCCTGACCTTCAACTTTTCTACCATTGCAGCTTCTGTTTTCCCAAAGCAAAGTTACTTTGCCTGGATAATCTAATGTTGCTATTTGAGTGTCCGGGGTCTCCCAATCGTCATTGAATTGATATCTGCCACCTGAAGAACTCACGCGAGTTGGAAAATCTACTCCCAAACCCCAGCGGGCAACATCAACTTCGTGTGTTCCATTATTTAATGCTTCGCCTGTTCCCCAATGCCAGAACCAGTGCCAGTTATAATGGATTAGGCCTTCTTTGTAATCAACACGAGGAGCGGGCCCCTGCCATAAATCATAGTCCAACCAGTCGGGTACATTTCCGGGTTTTAAAAATGTTTCTTTTCTTGTGTTTGTATACCAGGTTTTGGCCATGTATACACGACCGATTACCCCTTCATGGAGCCGCTGGATTCCTTTAGTAAGGGTAGGGGCGGAGCGACGCTGTGCACCCATTTGTACTATTCTGTTATATTTTCTAGCTGCGGCTACAGCCATTTCACCTTCTCTTGGGTTATGGCTTAATGGTTTTTCAACATATACATGTTTCCCTGCCTGGCAAGCCATAATGGTTAGTGGGGCATGCCAATGATCTGGTGTTGCCGTATATATTGCATCAACTGATTTGTCCTCTAAAACTTTTCGTAAGTCTTTTTCAGATTTAGGCGTGGTGGTTTGACCAGCTTTCATTATCGTATTTATTGCATTTGGAATTGCTCTTTTGTCTACATCACAAACGGTGACTACCTGTGCATTTTTTTGTTGCGCAATAGTGCCGCCCATGCTATTTCCACGACTGTTAATACCTATGGTTGCTACATTTATTCTGTCGTTTGCCCCAATGATATTTCTATAACTCTTTGCTGTAAATCCTGATGCAGTTCCGCCAAATACACTATTTCCGATGGATAATGCTGCGGTTCCGATCCCTATTTTTTTTATGAAATCTCTTCTTGAATTACTGCTCATGGTTTATTTATGGTTATAAAATAAATTTAGCGAAACAATTCTTATATCAAGAAGGAATATTTGGTTGATAAAGAGAATCTATAAATATGTTACATCTCGACAGCGCTAGAAACAACAAAGCCGAATAACCGCTTCTGGGTCATTCGGCTTTGCCAATTTATATTTTTTTGGATTTTATCCTTGGTGATCTTCAACCCATTTTCTTGCATTTACAAATGCTTCCATCCAAGGCGTAACTTCATCTTTACGTCCTTTTGGATAGTTTGCCCAATGCCATTGGAACAATGAACGCTCAATGTGAGGCATCATTACCAGGTGACGACCAGACTCATCACACATCATTGCGGTGTTGTAATCAGAACCGTTTGGACTAGCTGGGTAAGTTTCATAAGCATATTTAGCTACGATTTGGTACTTATCCTCTGCGTAAGGTAACTGGAATCTACCTTCACCATGTGAAACCCAAACACCTAACGTAGCGCCTGCTAACGTAGAAAGCATTACTGAATTGTTTTCTTGTAAGGTTAACGAAGTAAATATACTTTCGTGTTTACCGCTTTGGTTATGCAACATTTTTGGTTTCTCAGCATGGTCTTTGTTAATCAGGCCAAGCTCAACAAAAAGCTGACAACCATTACAAATTCCTACAGATAATGTATCTGGTCTGCTAAAGAAGTTTTCAAGCGCAATTTTAGCTTTTTCATTATACATGAATGCACCTGCCCATCCTTTGGCTGATCCTAGAACGTCGGAGTTCGAGAAACCACCAACAGCACCAATGAATTGAATGTCTTCTAAAGTTTCTCTTCCAGAGATAAGGTCGGTCATGTGAACATCCTTAACGTCAAAACCAGCAAGGTACATGGCGTTAGCTACTTCACGCTCCGAGTTACTTCCTTTTTCACGGATAATAGCCGCTTTTGGTCTTGGTTTCGAAGCATCTAAAACTGGCTTCTTGCCATCAAACTGAGCAGGGAAGTTAAAGTTAAGTACGTGGTTTTTATAGTTGTCAAAGCGTTCTTTTGCTTTTACAGGGCCACTTTGTTTTTTATCTAACAGGTAAGAAGTTTTGAACCATACATCACGTAAATGATCGATGTCAAAAGATAACTCATCTGAATTGTTTTTTAATTGTAAGCTGGCGGTTGAAGTAACTTCACCGATTTTGTGATAAGCAACACCATTTGCAGAAAGGATAGCTTCAACATCCTCAGTTGCCTGGAATACGATACCAATGTTTTCAGCAAAAAGTAATTTGATGATGTCTTGCTCACCTAAAGAAGAAAGATCTAAAGATGCACCAAGATCACGGTCGGCAAAGCAAAGCTCTAATAAAGTAGTGATTAAACCACCGCTTCCTATATCGTGTCCTGCTTGTATCTTTTCAGCTTTTATTAATTCCTGAAGCGTGTTGAATGCATTTTTAAGTTCATCAGCATTTTTAACATCAGGTGTTTCATTGCCAATTCTATTTAAGATTTGTGCAAATGAAGAACCACCAAGTTTATAAGTGTCATTACTTAAGTTGATGTAGTAAATTGAACCACCATCTTTTTGTAAAACAGGCTCAACAACTTTAGTGATGTCATTGCAATTTCCTGCTGCTGAGATAATCACAGTACCTGGAGCAATAACTTCATCATTTTTGTATTTTTGCTTCATCGACAGGGAATCTTTACCTGTTGGGATATTGATTCCTAAGCTGATTGCAAAATCAGAACAAGCTTTTACTGCTTCATATAATCTGGCATCTTCACCTTCGTTTTTACAAGCCCACATCCAGTTAGCTGAAAGCGAAACGCTTTTAAGTCCGTCTTTTAATGGAGCCCAAACAAGATTAGAAAGAGATTCTGCAATAGCAATACGACTTCCTGCTGCCGGATCAATTAAAGCAGATAGGGGAGCATGACCTACTGAGGTAGCAATACCTTCTTTTCCCTGGAAATCTAACGCCATCACACCGCAGTTGTTTAACGGTAATTGTAGCGGACCAGCACATTGTTGCTTAGCAACACGGCCACCCACACAACGGTCTACTTTGTTGGTTAACCAGTCTTTAGAAGCAACAGCTTCCAGTTGTAAAACTTGCTCCAGGTAAGTATTTAACTGAGCCTTGTCGTAAGTAACTGATTGGTATTTTCTATCGATGGTTTTATCATCCATTACTACCTTTGGAGAGCTGCCGAACATGTCTTTCAGCTCTAAGTCCATTGGTTTAGCACCTGTAGTTGCAGATTCAAATGTAAAGCGGTGATCACCTGTAACTGTACCTACAGTATACATTGGAGAACGCTCACGATCTGCAATCTTTTGAAGTGTTTCTATATGTTCTTGTCCGATTACCAAACCCATACGCTCTTGAGATTCGTTGCCGATAATCTCTTTAGCTGAAAGGGTAGGATCTCCGACAGGTAATTTATCAAGATCTATTTTTCCTCCGGTTTCTTCAACCAATTCAGAAAGACAGTTTAAGTGACCGCCGGCACCATGGTCATGTATAGATACAATGCTGTTATGTTCGCTCTCTACCATACCACGGACAGCATTTGCTGCTCTTTTTTGCATTTCAGGATTAGATCTCTGAATGGCATTTAATTCGATTCCACTACCTAAAGCACCGGTATCAGCAGATGATACTGCAGCACCACCCATACCAATTCTATAGTTTTCTCCACCAAGAACTACAATTTTATCACCTTCAGAAGGTTTTTGTTTCTTAGCCTGGCTGGCTTTACCGTAGCCAACACCACCTGCAAGCATGATTACTTTGTCGAAACCAAGTTTACGACCGTCTTCTTCATGTTCGAAAGTAAGTACAGATCCTGTAATTAGTGGCTGACCGAATTTATTTCCAAAATCAGTTGCTCCATTCGAAGCTTTGATTAAAATATCCATTGGAGTTTGGTATAACCATTCTCTTTCTTCAACACCTTTTTCCCAAGGGCGATTATCTTCTAATCTTGATAGGGCAGTCATGTAAACCGCAGTACCAGCTAAAGGCAATGAGCCTTGTCCACCCGCAAGTCTGTCTCTGATTTCACCACCTGAACCTGTTGCAGCACCATTAAATGGTTCTACAGTTGTTGGGAAATTGTGTGTTTCTGCTTTTACCGAAATTACCGACTCAAAATCGCTGATTGCATAGTAATCAGGTATGTCTGCACGTTTAGGTGCAAATTGCTGAACTACAGGGCCTTTAATAAAAGCAACGTTGTCTTTATATGCAGAAACGATATCGTTAGGATTCTCTTCTGATGTTTTGCGAATCAGTTTGAAAAGTGAGGTTGGCTGCTCCACGCCATCGATAACGAACTTACCGTTAAAGATTTTGTGACGGCAATGCTCTGAGTTTACCTGAGAAAAACCGAATACTTCTGAATCGGTAAGTGCTCTTCCAAGCCTTTTAGAAAGACCATCTAAGTAAGCTACTTCATCATCACTTAGAGATAAACCTTCCTGTTTATTGTAAGCAGCGATATCGCTAACTTTAATAATAGGCTCCGGTTGTATATTAATAGTATATATATCCTGATTAAGTTCCTTGTATTTTTGAGATAACATTGGATCAAAGTCAGAAAAGTTCTCTTCAACTTTATGGAATTCTTCAATCCTGATAATTCCTTCGATAGCCATGTTCTGTGTAATCTCTACCGCATTAGTGCTCCAAGGAGTTACCATTGCTGCTCGAGGTCCAACAAAAAAATCTGTTAATACGGTTTCTTGCTTTAATTTTGCACCGCCAAACAGCCATTCTAGTTTTGTAATATCAGTATCGGATAAGTTTTGCGCAGTTTGTAAAGCGAAAACTGTATTGGATTGATTGGAGAAGAAATAAATCATTGTAGTGTTTTGAGCCGCAAATTTAGCGTTAAAATTTTAAAACCGCGAGGGTAGAATGTAATATATTCGCAGAAGCGTATGGGAAGTATTTTTAAATTTAAGCAGTTTGAGGTAAATCAGGCCGGTTGTGCTATGAAAATTAACACAGATGGGGTATTGCTGGGTGCTATTGTTCAAAAAAATGACGCTAAACAAATACTCGATATTGGCACTGGTACGGGTGTTATTGCTTTAATGTTGGCGCAACGTTTTCCAAACGCAATGGTTGATGCTGTTGAAATAGACGAATCTGCGGCGTCGGCTGCTTCTGCTAATTTCAGTAATTCAGATTTTTCGGAAAGGGTTAAGTCGCATCATTTTCCTATAGCATTATATAATACTGATGTTAAATACGATCTGATTGTTTCTAATCCTCCTTATTTTGTGAACGATCTTAAGAATCCGGAGCAAAGAAAAGGTATTGCCAGACATGCTGATGAGAACTTTTTTGAGTTGCTGTTGTTAAAAATTTCAGAATTATTGGCTGATGATGGATGTAGCTGGTTGATACTTCCGGTTAAGCAAGCTGAGTTTGTGGTGGAGCGAGCTTCTTCGTTTAATTTAGCGCTTGGCGAAAGAATAAGTATTTGCTCAGATGAAAGTAAACCGGTTTTTCGTCATATCATTTGCTTGCAGCGAAAGGTGGTTGAAACGAAAGTGAGTAACTTCTTTATTTATGAGTCGGAGAAAGTATATACTGCGGACTATAAGCGATTACTTAAAGATTTCTTGCTGGCTTTTTAGCGGTATAAATATCATTATACATAGCTTTGTTTAACACATATTAAATTATATACTTTGACTAAGATAGGCCTGATTTCTGATACGCATGGATTTTTAGATCCAGCGGTTTTTAAACACTTTGCCGATTGCGATGAAATATGGCATGCTGGCGACTTTGGAGCTAATGTTGCCAAGGAGCTGGCAGCCTTTAAACCACTGCGTGGTGTTTACGGAAATATTGATGGTAAAGAGATCAGAAGTGTTTATCCGGAGCACCTCCGTTTCAACTGTGAAAAACTTGATGTTTGGATGACTCATATCGGTGGCTATCCCGGTAAATATGCTTCTAACTTAAAGGGTGAAATATACACTAAGCCTCCAAAATTATTTATCACCGGGCATTCACATATTTTAAAGGTGATGTATGACAAGAAAATCGATTGTTTGCACATAAATCCCGGTGCAGCAGGGAATTCGGGCTGGCACAAGGTTAAAACTTTAATTAGATTTAGTGTTTCTGAAGAAAAAATACATAACTTAGAGGCCATAGAAATAGGTAATAGATAACGTATTAAATACACTAAGTATATGTCAGGAATAAAAACACTGGGGCAGTTTATCATCGAAAAACAGGCCGATTTTCCCTATGCAAAAGGTGAGCTTTCAAGGCTACTGAGGGACATCGGTATTGCCTCCAAAATTGTGAACCGGGAAGTGAATAAAGCAGGCCTGGTTGATATACTGGGAGCTGCCGGAACTATGAATATTCAGGGAGAGGGGCAACAGAAGCTGGATGTATATGCGAATACCCAATTTATAAGTGCTTTAACCAGTGGTGGCGAATGTTGTATTGTTGCAACTGAAGAAGAGGATGAGTTTGTGAAAATTGACTCTCCGGTATCCAAAAATGCTAAATACATCGTATGTATTGATCCGCTTGATGGTTCCTCAAACATTGATTGCAATGTGGCGGTAGGAACTATTTTTTCAATTTATAGAAGAAAATCGACAAGAGGAGAAGCTACGCTGCAAGATGTTCTGCAAAAAGGAACAGAGCAGGTGGCAGCCGGTTACGTGATTTATGGATCATCAACCATGTTGGTGTATACAACTGGTAAAGGAGTAAACGGCTTTACTTTAGACCCTTCAATTGGAGAGTTTTGCTTATCGCACCCAAATATGAAGATACCTCCAAATGGAAATATTTATTCCTTAAATGAAGGGAATTACGTGCATTTCCCTGAAGGAGTGAAGAAATATCTGAAATATGTACAGGTGGAAGATGAGTCTACCAACCGACCATACACATCAAGGTATATTGGCTCAATGGTGGCCGATATTCATCGTAATTTAATAAAAGGAGGTATTTATATATATCCTACGACTGCACGATCTCCTAATGGAAAACTGAGGTTATTGTATGAATGTAATCCAATGGCTTTTATAGTTGAGCAGGCAGGGGGAGTGGCTTCTGACGGTTTTAATAGGATATTAGAAATAGAACCAACCGAACTGCATCAGCGTACCGCTATATTTATAGGATCTGAACACATGGTTCATGTTGCGGAGTCGTTAATGATGGAATTTTCTTCTGATAAAAAGTCTAGTTCCCGCTATATCTCTGGTACTGAGGCTAAGTTAGAACAGATGGGGGTGGTTGGTGGTATAGACTAATAGATGTTTTTTGTATGTTTGTGTATACCAAATTAAACCAAGAACATGTTGAGATCCAATTCCATTAAATTTTTTAAGGGCGGCTTATTGCTTGCCTCCATTTTTTTTAGTTCTGTAACACAGGCCAAAGTAACCTTACCAACTGTATTTAGTGATAATATGGTTTTTCAGCAGAAAACCAATGTTGCAATCTGGGGAAATGCTGATGCAGGAAAAACTGTAACAGTTATTTCTACCTGGAATAATAAAACTTATACCAGTAAAGCCGGTCAGGATGGAAAGTTTAAAGTAATGTTACCTACTCCTTCGTATGGTGGCCCCTATAATATTACCATTTCTGATGGGGAGGTTACGAAATTAAATAATGTGTTGGTTGGTGATGTATGGGTTTGCTCAGGTCAGTCTAACATGGAAATGCCATTGGCAGGATGGGGCAAGATTAATAACTACGAACAGGAAATAAAGGATGCAAATTATCCAAAAATCAGACTATTGCAAGCTGTTCATGTAACTAGTAACACTCTATTGGATGATGCTAAAGTTGATAATGGTGGTTGGCAAGAGTGTACTCCGCAATATGTAGCAGGATTCTCTTCTGTAGCATACTTTTTTGCCCGTGAGATCAATAAAAAAACGGGTATTCCAATCGGTTTGATTCATACTTCATGGGGTGGTACCATTGCTGAAGCATGGACCAGTGCAGGCACGCTCAAAACTATTCCTGATTTTGTGGAGGCAGTAAAAACAATTGAAAATTCAAGTGCTGATGCGTCTAGTTTTAAAGAGAAATTAGCGGCTTGGAATGAACTGGTAATAACAAAGGATGCTGGCATACAGGGAACACCGCCATGGATTGCCAGTAATGTTGACCTTTCATCGTGGAAAACTATGTCACTCCCAGCATTATGGGAAGAAGCAGGAATGCCTGGTTTTGATGGTGTTGTGTGGTTTAGAAAAAATGTTACTATCCCTCAATCCTGGGCAGGTAAAGATTTAAAAGTTAATCTTGGTACCATTGATGATAATGATGTTACTTTTTTTGATGGCGAAAAAATAGGGCAAACGGAAGGATTTAATGTTCCACGTGTTTATACTATTCCAGAGAATAAAGTAAAAGCTGGAACTTTTGCATTGGTAGTAAGGGTTTTAGATGGCATGGGCAATGGTGGTATTTTTGGAGATAAAAATATCTTGTCCCTTGTTTCTGCAGGTGGTGAAAGGTTGTCGCTTGATGGTGAATGGCAATATAAAGTAGGATTAAATTTCAAAGATGTTGCACCTATACCTACTTCAAATGATGGACCTAACAGAACTACAGTATTGTATAATGCAATGATTAATCCCTATCTGCAATTTCCAATTAAAGGTGCCATCTGGTATCAGGGTGAAAGCAATGCGGGGCGTGCAAATCAGTATCGTACACTTTTTCCAGCTATGATTAAAGACTGGAGAAAAAGTTGGAATCAGCCGAATTTCCCATTCTACTTTGTTCAGTTAGCTAATTTTATGAAAGTGGATGCAGAACCAGTTTCTTCTGAATGGGCTGAATTGAGAGATGCACAACGGGAAACGCTTTTGCTGCCAAATACAGGTATGGCTGTTTCTATTGATATTGGTGATGCGGTAGATATTCATCCAAAAAACAAACAAGATGTTGGCAAGAGGTTGGCGTTTATAGCTCTTGCTAAAGATTACGGAGTTAAAATTCCTTATAGTGGTCCAATATATCAGTCTCAAAAAGTTAATGGCAGTGCTATTAATCTAACTTTTAAAGCTGCTGATGGTGGTTTGAAAGCTAGTGATGGTGCGGAACTGAAAGGTTTTGCTATTGCAGGTTCGGATCAGAAATTTCATTGGGCTAAAGCTGTGATAAAAGGAAATCAGGTAGTTGTTAGTAGCGCTGATGTGCCTAATCCGGTTGCCGTAAGATATGCCTGGGCTAATAACCCTGTATGTAATTTTGTTAATGGAGCAGGTCTTCCGGCTTCGCCATTCAGAACTGATAACTGGCCTGAAATCACTTTAGGTAAGAAATAGAATAAATTAGGATGACGGCTGCACACAGGATGACGAGTGTATAAAGTGATTGCATAGGTAAAGAGCCTGTATTGTTAATAATACAGGCTCTTTTTATGTCTGTCTAGCATCAGTTTGTATACCGCCTAAAAAGAGAGTGTAGTTAGACGATAGTCTAACAAAGTCTGACCTGAGTCTGAGGTGAGTCTGAGTTGAGTCTAAGGTGAAGTAGTTAAGTTCCGTAAAATCAATAGTCTGTTTTAAGGATACTCTGAGCTAACCAATCACTTTTTTATCAAAAAAGTTTGATGCTATTGAATTAATATGTAACTATGTATGTACAAACATTTCATAGATTAGCATAATCCAATAGTAATCGCTCGAAGAATTTTTATATAGTAAATATACTAACAATAACTTAAATATTTAAACCAAGTAAAATACAACACACAAATGAAGATAAAGATGTTAGTGCTAACTTGTTTAAGTGCCTTTGCACTGAACAGTAACACCAATGGGCAGAGTGTCTTGTCTGCAGGTGCAGCTAAAAAGATTCAATCTATTAAGCCAGCAGCAGATTCTGTAAAAGACATGGCAGAGACACTAATTAAAAAAGGTTTTACAGCAGGGGATGGTTACGGTGAGGTGTGGATTAGAGATCTCAATACTTTTTTAACTGTTGCCTGTAAAGTGAACGACAAAGATCTTATAAAGAAACATCTAATTACTTTCTTTCAGTTTCAGCAACCTGATGGTGGAATTTTAGATGGTTACATTCCTGTTAAAAAGGGAGGGGTTCCCTACAATTTTTATCATTCTGCACTTGCACCAAATTATGCCGGGCACAAAAATACAGTTGAAACAGATCAGGAGACTTCTCTTGTGCAAGCAATTGCTAAGTATATAAGGGGCACCGGTGATAAAACCATTCTTAAGGATACTGTTGCCGGAGCGTCTGTGCAAAAACACCTGGAAGAAGCCATGCAATTTTTGCTTACACAACGGTTCGAGAAAAAGTACGGATTGGTATGGGGAGCAACAACTGTTGATTGGGGAGATGTTCAGCCAGAGCATGATTGGGGTGTTGTTTTAGATTCAAACTCTCATAGAACCATCGATATTTATGATAATGCTATGTTTATCATTGCCATCAACGACTTTCTAAGCATTGCTGATCTATCACCAAAATCACAAAAGTATTGGAAAGGGATCAAGAATAGCATCGCAACAAATATCCGTAAGCACCTATGGGATAAAGCTCAACAGAAGTTTATTCCACATATTTATTTAAATGGCTCGCCTTTCCCTGCTTCATTCAATGAATCAGAAATTTATTACCATGGAGGTACTGCAATTGCCATAGAAGCGGGACTTTTAAGCAAAGAGGAGGTTAAAATTGCCTATAAAAAAATGCAGGAAAACGTAAAGAAAGCCAATGCAGCTACCATAGGTTTAACGATATACCCGGTATATCCTGAAGGATTTTTTAAAAATAAAGGTATGGGGCCCTATTCTTATCAGAATGGTGGAGACTGGACTTGGTTTGGAGGCAGAATGGTGTCTCAGCTCATCCGTTACAATCTTATTGATGAAGCATGCGAGGCTATGGAGCCAATGCTGGATCGTGTAATAAAAAACAAAGGGTTTTATGAATGGTACACGCCAGACAATAAACCTCAGGGCTCATCTAGTTTTAGAGGAGAGGCAGGTGTTTTATGGAGTGCAATTACTGAACTTGAACAGAAAACTAAAAGATAATTTTAACTGCAAATGATGAGTAACTATCGCGATAACCTAAAGATATTATTACTGGTGATACTTTTGAGTGTCGCGGTAGCGCCATTGTATGCACAAAAAAAAGTGATCTGGGAAATTGGATCTTCGGATAACAAGAATGAAGATATGGCGCTTGCTCCTTCGGGGTATAAGCACTTTTTGGATCATGATTTTGGATGGGAGGATAGATTTTTTTTGATAGGTTTTTCTAAATCAAATAAGGATTGGCCATATGTGTTGCCTGGCCCAAAAGATGGTTGGGGTGGCACAGGAGGTACTTCGGGTTTAAGAACTAACTCTGCAAATATACTTTTCGGACTAGCAAATCAGCCTTCTCAAGGGCAATGGAATTTCGTTATTGATTTGATGGGCTATCAGGGTGATTTACCACCAATGCTTAAAGTGATCATCAATGGTAAAGCTTTTATAAAACAATTACCAAAATATAAAACGGGCGGTATTATTGAAGGCGATCTGAACGATGCAAAAGAATATAAAATAGAAATTCCGGTTCAACCCGGAATGCTCCTTAAAGGCGGAAATGAGATTGTGCTTACTACACTGGAAGGTTCTTGGATGGTATTTGATCAGGTAAGATTGGAAGGTCCTCAAAACACAGTGCTGGTTAACAATAAAAATGTTTTTTTAAGAAATATAAAGGCGGCTGAATACGAGCTAGCTCAGAATGGTAACCGGGTTCAGCCGCTGCTGGTAGATGTTGAACATCTTTCAGGAAATCCTGAGCTTAGCGTTAAAGTGGACGGAAAACTTTTGTTAAAACAGAAATTGGATAGTTCAAGATATCAGTTTGAAGTTCCGATGCCGGCTGTAATTGCTCCTAAGCAGAGTAATTATGAGGTTTTTAGTAACGGCGTGTTGTTGGAACGTGGAACCGTTAAGAGGTCAAAACAACAACAATTTACTTCGGCCGATTATGTAAACACTAAGATGGGGACTGCCCATTCACGCTGGATGATTGCCCCGGGGCCATGGATGCCGTTTAGTATGGTGAAATTGAGTCCGGATAATCAGAACGCAGGATGGAGTAGTGGCTATGATCCTACTTTTGAAAGCGTAGGTGTTTTTAGTCATATTCATGAATGGACAATGGCAGGTTTGGGTATGTTGCCAGTTAATGGCCCATTAAAAATTAAGGTTGGTGATGAGCGTAAAGGTGAAGATGGCTACCGATCTAAAATTGATAAATCGGCAGAAGAAGCTCCTTTAGGTTATTATAAAGTGATGCTTACTGATTATAATATTAAGGCTGAGTTGACAGCCACCACCAGATGCGGTTTTCAAAGATATACTTATCCAAAGGCAGAAAATTCGAGAGTGATGATCGATCTGCAAATTCCTGCTGAATATACTTATCAGTTGAAGGATGTTTCATTAAGAAAAGTAAGTGATTATAGAATTGAAGGTTTTACGCGACAGTTTACGCCTAATGCCTGGTCTGGTGATGTGAATCAGGATTATAAGGTTCACTTTGTGATTGAATTTGATCAGCCCATTAAAAAATTTGGTACCTGGTTAAATGATGATATTAGTGAAAAGGATATTATAAATGCAGGTGCAGTTAAAGACGCTGGAGCTTATGTGGAATTTGATACCAGAAAGAATCAGGTTGTGCAAACACGTACCGGCATTTCGCTGGTTAGCATAGAAAATGCCTCCCAAAATTTACGGGAAGAAGTGACAGAGCCTTATGGTTGGAGCTTCGATAAAGTGAGGAAAGGGCAGCATGAGGCGTGGGATAAGTTGATGGGACGTTTAACAATCACAACCAGTGATAAACGTGAGAAAGTAAGGTTTTATAGCAATATGTATCGTGCATTGGCTAGTCGTAACACCTGGAGCGATTTGGATGGCAGTTGGGTTGATGCTACACAGAAAATCCAAAAGCTTAAAGATCCGAAGGCTTTGGCTTTAGGTTGTGATGCTTTTTGGAATACCTTTTGGAATTTAAATCAGTTTTGGAATTTGGTTACACCTGAGTGGTCATCTAAATGGGTTAAATCTCAATTGGCAATGTATGATGCCAATGGTTGGCTGGCCAAAGGACCTGCAGGAATGAATTATGTGCCTGTAATGGTTGCTGAGCATGAAATCCCTTTAATTATTGGGGCTTACCAAATGGGTATTCGCGATTTTGATGCTCAGAAAGCTTTCGAGGCTGTTTATAAAATGCAGACTACACCGGCACAAAAGGTAGGATTAGGCTTTGCCGGTAACAGAGATCTTGTACCTTACTTAAAACATAAATATGTGCCGTACGATCAGGGTAGGTTCTCAAATACCCTGGAGTATTCATACGATGACTGGACGGTATCACAGTTCGCAAAAGCATTAGGTAAAAAGGAGGCTGCAGAAGAGTTTGCGCTTCGCGGTGATTATTGGAAAAATGCAATAGATAAGGAAACAGGATATGCGCGTATGCGCAAGTCAGACGGCAGCTGGTTCCCGGATTTTGATCCATTTAAGTCAGGTGCCAATGAGCAGTATGTAGAAGGAAACGCGTGGCAATTAACCTATTTCGTACCTCAGGATGTGCCTGGTTTGGCCAAAGAAATTGGAGAAGATAAATTTATAGAACGTCTTGAATGGGGTTTTAAAGAAAGTGAGAAACTTCGTTTTAATGCTCCGGGAGATCAATACTGGGATTATCCGGTAATACAGGGTAATCAACAATCTATGCATTTTGCTTTTCTGTTTAATTGGGTAAAGAAACCGTGGCTTACACAGTATTGGAGTAGGGCTATTATAGATCGTTATTACGGATTTGATGTAGCTAATGCTTATCTGGGAGATGAAGATCAGGGGCAGATGAGTGCATGGTTTATTATGGCCTCTATGGGGCTTTTCCAAACTGATGGAGGCTGCAGTACTGATCCGGTTTATGAAATTGGAAGTCCACTTTTTTCGAATATTACTATCGATTTGGGTGAGCAATACGGAAGAGGAAAAACATTTAGTATTGAAGCACCAAATGTGTCGAGAGCCAATAAGTATGTGCAAAGTGCGACCCTTAATGGTAAGGTATTGACCTCATTTAAGTTTCCTGCATCCGAACTACTTAAAGGCGGTAAGTTAGTGCTAAAGATGGGAGCAAGCCCCAATAAAAATTGGGGCTTATAATTTAGCTTCTTCTGCTTTCAACCGTATATACAAAACTATCGGCTTTGTAGTAGCCTAAGTTGTATTCAATAGGACGGTCTGCCTGATCGTAAACAAAGCGTTTACGGAATAATATCGGGCTGCCGGGCTCTGTTTCAAGTTTTGCTGCAATGAACTTGTCGGCTGCTTTTGCACTGATTTCTTCCTTGGATAATTCAGAAATGATGTTGTAATCAGCTTGCAGTATATCATAAAGAGGTCTTTTGAAATCTTCTTCGCCCGTTAATCCGGTGCGAGGGTGAAAATAAGAAACGAAATATACAAACGGACCTTCAGGTCTACCTCTTAAACGTTCAAGCTTTAGTATTTTCTGGTCTGTTTTTATGTTAAAGAAATTGGCAATCACCTCTTCAGGATAAATCCAGCTTACATGTAATTCAAAGTTCTTAATTGGAATGCCTCTGGCTTTCATTTCTTGTGAGAAACTTAACCAGTTTGCAGATTTAGAGCTAATCCTTGCGTCTGCTACTTTGGTTCCAACTCCTTTTTTACGAATCAGCAAGCCTTCATAAACCAGCTTGTTTAGTGCCTGTCTAAGCGTGGTTCGGGAAATGGCCAACTGATTGGCAAGATCTATTTCATTAGGAAGTAATTTGCCATTTTGAAATTGAGGATCTGCTATCATTTTACGCAACAACTCTTCTGCCTGTATATGTAGAGGGATTGGACTTTTATGATTGAGTGCTATTTTCATGTTTTTATGCGTCTTTTTAGATTACCCTTCAGGTATTTTTTCTCTATTGCAATATTATGAAAATATATTTGTATTGGATTATTAAATCACTATGTTTGTACATGTTAAATTCAACAGCCGAACTTTTTAGCGGTTTTATAGCTTATTGATTGTTTTGAAGCCGCTTCTGTTGATTTGTATGTTTGTACATTTGTTGGTTATTAAATTGGTAAATTGTTGTGAAAAATATGATTGAAGCTTCTGAGGCTACTGAAAAAGATAAAATACAAACAAGTAAAAGTATGAGTGAGTATAAATGGCGGAATAGTATGCAACCATTGTTGCAACAACATGTGTATGAAGGTTCCACTATAGAGAGTGATTACAATCCAATGCCTTATCATAAACTGGGTAAAGGTAAAATATATAGTGGTTTTGGTAGTTTGGTAGCATGGATCATTGAACATAAAGATGTACTTATTGATGGGTATGGTGGAGTGTTCTTTAATGACATCCAACAAGAAGTTCAACAGAAACTTGAAGAGAATGGGTTTTCTGTAAAGTGGCACTTTACGTCTGATTACTTTAAAAGTGAAACCGATGTAGAAGAATTGGTTAAGCCATTTTTAGGTGGGCCAGAAGATGTTTGGGGGTTTAAAGCGGATCTAAACCTTAAAGATTTCTTTAAACTTGATGAATTTTTAGCTCTTGAAAAAGACGACCAGACAGATATTAATATTGTAATTGGTATTGGAGCCGGGTTGTTAAATTGGGAAGCTCCAGTAGTGTATTTTGATATCCCTAAAAATGAAATACAGTACCGTATGCGGGCCGGATCAATTAGTAATCTTGGAACCAGTGTTCAGGACAAGGCCTTTAAGATGTACAAACGCTTTTACTTTGTAGACTGGGTAGTATTAAACAACTATAAAGCTGAATTGCTTGAAAAGATTGCTGTTATTGCGGACGGACAAAGGGTAGGTAGGCCAAACTGGTTATTTAAAAATGACCTCATTGAAGGTTTACATAAACTTAGCCACTCTGTTTTACGTGCCCGTCCTTGGTTTGAAAGCGGTTCATGGGGAGGGCAATGGATGAAAGAACATCTTGATGGTTTAAATCCCAGTGAGGTAAATTATGCCTGGTCATTTGAGTTAATTACTCCAGAGAATGGGGTGGTGTTGGAAAGCGACGGAAACTTACTTGAAATACCATTCGATCTTTTAATGACAATTGAAAATAAAGCCATATTGGGAAAGCATGCTGAACTGTTTGGTAGCTATTTCCCAATCCGGTTTGATTTTCTAGATACTTTTAAAGGAGGAAATCTATCTATTCAGTGTCACCCATCTAAATCATATATCAGAGAGAAATTCGGAGAAACCATTACTCAGGATGAAACTTATTATATCCTGGATTGTGAGCCGGATGCAAAAGTTTATTTAGGTTTTCAGGAAGATATAGATCCTCAGGAATTCAGGAAGGCTTTAGAGGTTAGTCAGCTTACAAAACAAGAAATTTTGGTGGAGAAATACGTACGTAGTTTCCCTTCGCGCAAGCACGAATTATTTTTAATTCCAAATGGAACTGTTCATAGCTCGGGTGTAAACAATATGGTACTCGAAATTAGTGCAACCCCATATATTTTTACTTTTAAAATGTACGATTGGTTATCGCTGGATCTTAATGGTCAACCAAGGCCAATTAATATTGAGCATGCCTTTAATAATCTTAAGTTCGAAAGAAAAGGTGCCGCAGTGCCAAAAGAACTAATTGCCAAACAAGTTTTGTTTGATAGGGGCAGTGATTGGGAGATACTTCATTTACCAACACATAAAGAACATTTTTATGATGTTCACCGTATAGAGTTTGATACAGAGTTGGTTATTGAAACTGAAGATAGGTGCCATGTATTGATGCTTGTTGAGGGTACTTCCATCTCTGTAGAGGTAGCAGAAAATGAAACCAATAAATTTCATTACGCTGAAACCTTTATTATTCCTGCAGCAACTCAGAAATATAAACTGATTAACCACGGACAAGGGAGAGCAAAAGTGATTAAGGCATTTCTTAAAAATGATATTGAATTGTAAATAATAACCTAATAAATAATCCCTAACCAAATATAAACCAAATAGTATGAACAATAATTATAAAATCTACCTGGGTTTAATTACCCTGGTCGCATCATTAGGAGGGCTGCTTTTTGGCTTCGATATGGCAGTGATTTCAGGAGTATTACCTTTTGTAGAGAAGCAATTTAATTTAACTCCGCTACAAGAGGGTTGGTTTGTTTCCTCTGCTCTTGTGGGTTGTATTATTGGGGTGGCATTTTCCGGAGATTTAAGTGATAGGCTTGGACGTAAGAAATTACTGTTCCTTTCTGCTGTTTTATTCCTTTTTTCGGCCTTAGGTTGTTCTTTGGTAACTTCTCTGGATTTGCTAATTGCATCAAGATTGTTAGGAGGTATAGGTGTAGGTATTGCCTCTATTGTAGTGCCATTATATCTTTCAGAAATATCACCGGCAGCCATTAGAGGTAGGCTGGTTACTTTTTATCAATTGGCAATTACAGTAGGGATTTTGATGGCTTATGTAACCAATTCTGTACTGCTAAATTATTCGGAACATCACACTGCTACTTCAGGATTAATTGATCTTATTTACATTAAAGAAGTGTGGCGTGGTATGTTTAGTATAGGAGGGCTGCTTGCTGCATTGTTTCTGGTTGGATTGTTTTTTGTGCCTGAAAGTCCGCGTTGGTTAATTAAAAAAGGACGAAGCCTGGAGGGATTGGCCATTTTAAAAAACATCAATAATGGTAAAGGTGAAGCGCTAGAAGCTGCCTTAATTGGAGAAAAGCACAGTGATCATGGCTCTTATAAAGAATTGTTATCACCTAAATTAAGGAAGGCTATGCTGCTTGGTATTTTACTGCCTTTGTTTTCTCAGTTAAGTGGTATAAATGCTATTATTTATTACGGACCATCAATACTACATGATTCCGGGATTGCCTTAAGTAATTCTTTTTTAGGACAGATCATATTTGGTTTGGCTAATGTGGTGTTTACTTTTATCGCTATTTGGAAAGTTGATGATTGGGGCAGGAGACCACTTTACCTAATTGGTACAGTTGGCGCCACCATAAGTTTATTTGTTACAGGCATTCTTTTTTACTTAGGCCTAACAACAAGCATATTCTTATTTATTAGTGTTATTCTGTTTTTGGCTTGTTTTGCATTCTCAATAGGTCCTTTGAAGTTTGTAATCGCATCTGAGATATTTCCTACAAATGTTAGAGGTAAAGCTTTAGGTGTAAGTATAATGGTGATGTGGGTGGCTGATACCATAATGGGGCAGGTTACACCAATATTATTAAAGGAAGCCGGAACACCCGCAACATTTTGGGTATTTGCATTTTTCTGTTTTATCGCATTTTTCATAGTGTATAAATTGTTGCCTGAAACTAAAGGTAAATCATTAGAAGAAATAGAATCATTTTGGGATGAGAAGAAATCGTAATATTATAGTAACAGCTTTTTTAGCTGTCTCAATACTTTCCTCATGCAAGGTAAAGAAGGACAGTGTATTGAAGTATGTAGATTCGGGCATTGGAACAGCACACAGTCGCTGGTTCTTTTTTACCCCCGCAGCCTTGCCTCATGGGATGGCAAAACTTGCACCATCAACTAATGGCCATTATGGAAATAAATCTGGTTGGGAAGCTGTGGGTTACGACACAAGGCACACTTCTATAGAGGGGTTTGTCCATTTTCATGAATGGCAAATAGGAGGTGTTGCTTTTATGCCGACAAACGGACCGTTAAAAGTGAAACCGGGAGATCTGGAAGATAAAGAGAATGGCTATCGTTCTCATTTTGATCATAAAAATGAAGTGGCAGAGCCAGGTTATTACAAAGTACTGTTAGATGATTATAACATTACTGCAGAACTAACAGCTACAGCACATGTTGGTTTTCATCGTTATACTTTTCCTAAAAATGATCAGTCGAGGGTTATTCTCGATATTGGTAATAAACAGGGTGAAAGTGGTGATGTAAGGGATGCATCTGTTCGTATGATTGATGATACCCATTTTGAAGGTTTTGTAACCACTTATCCGCTGTACATTAAGGGGTATGATCCAAAAGGTCAGATCACTATGTATTTCTGGGGCGAAACAAATAAAAAGCCAATAAACGTGGGGTCTTTTAATGCTGAGGGTATTTCTCAGAATAGTACCACGGCGAAAGGGAAAGGAGCAGGTTTATTTTTAGAATATAAGACTGAGGATAAAGATGTTGTTGAGGTGAAAGTAGGCTTGTCTTATACTTCTACTGAAAATGCAAGGAAGAATTTTGAGGCAGAAGCCACAGGTATTTCATTTAATCAGGCTAAGGTAAACGCTCAAAAAGTATGGGGGCGTGAATTGGGTAAGATCTATGTTGAAGGAAATGATAGAAATAATAAAGTAAAGTTTTATACCGGTTTGTTTCATGGCCTCCTGGGCAGAGGAACAGCAAGCGATGTGAGTGGAACATTTCCTCAATACGGTGGCTCAATAGGGCAGCTCCCTTTGGATGAAAAAGGAAAACCTAAATATAATTTCTATAACACAGACGCTATTTGGGGTGCCTTTTGGAACCTTACACAATTGTGGGCACTTTCTTATCCGGATAGATACAAAGACTTTGTACAAACACATTTAGAAGTTTACAAGCATAGAGGTTGGTTTGGTGATGGTATTGCAAATGGGCAGTTCGCCTCTGGTGTGGGAACAAACTTTATAGGACTTACTATTGGTGCAGCTTATAATTTAGGGATTAGAGATTATGATGTAGATTTGGCTTATAAAGCGGTAAAAGCAAATGAATTGGAATGGGTAAACCGAAACCCAGGATCAGGGAAAATGGATACCAAGCAATTTGTTGAGCGCGGTTTTGTGCCTTATACTAAAGGCGAAACAGATTCTTTAGGTTCTAACTTTTCTGCTTCCCATACGCTTGAATATAGCTTTAGTACTTTCGCTGCGGCTCAAATGGCCAAAGCATTAGGAAAAAATGACGACTATCAGAATTTGATTAACAGATCTAATGGTTGGAAACTAATATTTAATCCTAAAAATAAATTGATCCAACCAAAAATGGCCGATGGTTCATTTATAGATAAATTTGATCCTTATCAGCCTTGGAGAGGTTTTCAGGAGGGGAATTCTTTTCAATATACCTTTTACGTCCCGCAGAATCCAGCAGGCTTGATAGCTGAAATTGGCAAAACTGAATTTAATGATCGGTTAGATAGTGTTTTTACTGTTGCACAGAAAAGTGGTTTTGGAGGCGGTAAAGAAATAGATGCTTTCTCAGGAGTAAAGTCAATTTATAACCATGGTAATCAACCTAATTTACACGTTAGCTGGCTGTTTAATTTCTCAGGTAAGCCTTGGCTTACTCAAAAATGGACAAGGGCTATTTGTGATGAGTTTTATGGCACAGAAACCATTCATGGCTATGGTTATGGACAAGATGAAGACCAAGGACAATTAGGATCATGGTATGTAATGGCAGCATTAGGACTGTTTGATGTGAAGGGATTCACTGATCTCCGACCAATTATTGAATTGGGTAGCCCTCTTTTTGAAAGGGCAACAATTGAATTGGGTACTGAAAAACGATTGGTTATAGAAACAAAAAATAATTCAGCAGAGAATGTGTATATACAGTCGGCAGAGTTTAACGGAAAACCTCTAAATAATTGCTGGTTATACAGAGATGAATTAATGAAGGGCGGAAAAATGGTGTTGGTTATGGGAGCAAAGCCTAACCAGAAATGGGGTGTAGATGTGCCCCCTCCTTCAACTCAGTAATATTAGATTTTTAGCCACCCGGTAATACTCATCCTTGGTTGGTGGGTGAGTAATACCTCGTGCATAATTTCGTTGCTTTTAAAAAAGACACCTTTTCTATTTTGTGGTGATATGTTTTGCAAATGATCATCATGGTGGATGCAAAGTTCACCACCATCTGCCAATGCCCAATCTGAATTTAAATAGATGATCATTGAATATTTCCTGCTGTCATTATTTTTGAACTGATCGAGGTGTTTCTTGTAAAAACTGCCTTTTTCGTATAAGGTGTAGTGAAACTCATAACCTGTGATTCCGGTATAACAAGTTTCATTTAAGTGCTTTACAAAGTTGTCCATCAGTATGAAAAAAGCATTTTCACAAGGTGTGTCATGATTCCGGTCTAGCCAATAGATGCGGTCGCCACGCACTTCCGAATTATGTCTAATTACTTTGTCGTTTCCGGTTCCGGCCGAAAGAAGCATTTTGTTGCTGTAAAGAGAAATAAGGTTTTCCTTTAGATCAGAAGCAAGGCTTTCACTTAAAAAGTGATCGGCGATGCCTACTTGTTTGTCTATAAAAGAATCGATTAGGCAATTAAAGGTGTTTTCCAAAAAGGATGGGGTTAATACGAGAGTAAAACCGTACGCGGTGAAGGTAGTCTTTTTAATCGTTGCTTGTAGTTAAATATGCTTGTTAGACAGGGAATTATATTTTGCTTTCTTCAGAAATAATCCCGTACTTAATGTATACTAAATTAAATCTCGTCTCTATGAGTTCTCAGTTACAAAAACTCCGCGATGTTTGGTTGCAACCGCATAATGTGGGTATGGAAAGCACCGAACTGCCTCAATTAACTTTTGATGATCTAACGAATTCAATCATTAGCCCGGGCCCATTTTATTATTATGTTATCGATTTCTATGACATGTCTTTATCTCATATTAGTCCCGGGATAAGAGATATTCATGGCTTTGATCCTAAAACAGTAACTTTTAATGATGTTCTTGACGCGATTCACCCCGAAGATGTGGAGTTTACTGCGCTGGCGGAATCGACCATTGCAAATTTTTTTCATAAGAATATTAAAAGGGAAAAGCTACTGAAATATAAAAAGGTGTACAATTTAAGGGGGCGACTTGGTAATGGAGATTATGCCTTAATTAATCATCAGGCATTAATGCTCACCCTGGATAGTCATGGGGGATATGGTAAATGCCTTAATATCCATACAAGGATAGATCACCTGAGTAATTATAATACTTATCAGTATTCACTTTTGGGAATAAATGGTGAGCCCTCTTATATGAATATCAATCCGGGAAGCACCATGCAGAATACTATGAAATTTTCTAAACGGGAGATAGATATTATCAGGTGTATAAGCAATGGGCTTAATAATAATGAAATTGCAGAGAAACTTTTTATTAGTGATTTAACTGTTAAAAAGCACCGCTGCAATATATTGAGTAAATCTGATTGTAAAAATTCAGCGCAATTGGTTAAGGCTTGTGTTTTGCAAGGTTTAATATAGGATCTGTAGTTCTAAAATGTAGTTTCATTAAGTATTGGGTTTTTGCTTGCATTAACCTGATACGTAGTTATTTTGTTTGTCTCGTCTACCTCAACGATTCTGTATCCTTTATATTTAGTACCCCAGTTGCCACCAAAATGCGCATCAAAAAAATGAGGTAATTTGTTGGTGTAAAAAACTGCGTCAAGGCTATGGTCGTGCCCATGAAAAACGGCTTTAACATTACTGTAACTATGCAGGAGGCTTATTGTTTCAGGACAATCAACAAACGGACTTTCCGGTACCCAGGAATGTGGAGGGATATGTAAAACTACCAGTACAGTCTTTAGGTTTTTAAACCTCTCGAGCTCTTGTTTAATGAAGTTTTTATCTGGACATAAGTATGCTCCTTTTGTATCTGAGGTGTTAGCAAGGACAAAGCCAATGCCATTTTTTTCAAAGGAGTAATTGTCCTCGTAACCAAAAACAGATTTCCAAATGGTGGTGTCAGCATGGTCGTGGTTGCCCGGGATAGCATAAAATGGCACTTTAAGTCTATCAAAATAGTTGGCCTTTACCTCAGGAAGTAACTCCGGACGATCATGAACAAGGTCTCCATTGATGATTACAAAATCAAGCGGGTTTATGTCGTGGGCTTCATTAATCCATTGAACGATGTTATCATGGTCTTTTTTATAATCTGTTCCAGGTTGACCGTAATGACCATCTGATGCAATTACAAAGCGAAGTTTTGCTTTTGCACCCATAGGTAAATTAGTATGCATTTTTGGTGTTAAAGCGGAAACACTTTTTGAAAGGCCTGCTAATAATATACTTGCAAGACTACCTTTAAGGAAGATTCTTCTGTTCGGCATGGTGAGGCTTTATTAATGTTATTAAAAATAACAATAATAAGGTTGTTCTGGTTAAATAAATGAGATTTGAAGTTATGATTAAGTTAAATGTTTCAATTGTTTTAAACTGTATTGAATAACGCTTTTAAGTTTATTTAACCTGATAGAGGAAAAAGCAATATTAGTTTTGCTATACAAAAGTTTAGTATTTGTATATTTGTTGCTAACTGATCAATATTGAATGAGGGTAAGGGATTTAATTAATAAAGAAGTTCAACTAAAAGATGGATAGAAAAGAATTTTTAAAAACAACAGGCTTAGCAGGTGGCACCCTACTTTTTGCGCGTTACCCTGAGCTAAGTCCGGCAGATAAAAAAATCAGGTTTGGAATGATCACTGATCTTCATCATGATATTATGCATGATGGTATAGAACGTTTGTCGGCCTTTATTAAAGAAATGGATACAGAAAAACCTGATTTTATTATACAGGGAGGAGATTTTTGTGTTCCTAAAAAAGGTAATGTTCCGCTCTTGGATGTCTGGAATCAGTTTAAGGGGCCTAAATATCATGTGATTGGTAATCATGATACTGATGGGGGATATACCCGTGAACAGGTTGTCGAATTTTGGAATGCCAAGTCGAAGTACTATTCATTTGATGCTAATGGATTTCACATTGTGGTTCTTGATGGGAATGAGCATAATGAAAGTACCGACCGACCGAAAGGATATGCTCGTTATATTTCTTCTGTTCAGTTAGAGTGGTTAAGAAAGGATTTGAGTGAGACTTCCTTGCCTACGGTCGTCTTTTGTCATCAGGGGTTAGATAATGATGCAGGTGGACTTGAAAATGGCACCTTGCTTCGATATACTTTGGAGAAGGCAAATGAAAAATCAGGTAAGCAAAAGGTTATTCTGGTTATCAGCGGGCATCATCATCAAGACTATTACAATCACATCAATGGAATACATTATGTGCAGATCAATAGTGCGTCGTACCAATGGCTTGGAGATAATTATAAAGAAATCCGTTATTCTGAAGCGGTTGATAAAGCGCATCCATACATCAAGTATACTGTGCCATATAAAGATCCAATATGGGCTATGATTGAAATTGATCATAAAGGGAAAATTACGATTAAGGGTAAAAAAACAATTTTCGTAGGTTCATCTCCTGAAAAGCTAGGTATAAAAATGGATGATTATATTTACCCTATTGTTCCTTTTATTTCAGATAGGAAGCTTGGCTAATAAAATTTAATACACAAAATAACCAAATGAAGAGAAGAGATTTAATTAAATCACTTGGAGTTACAGTAGGGACAGTTGCATTGAGCAGTGTTGCGGAGGTGTCAATAGCTACTCCGGCAAAGAAAAAGAAAGTTTTAAAAGTTGCACACATCACTGATGTGCATATCAGGCCAGAGCATAATGCGGTAGCCCGTTTTAAGAAATGTCTGGGAATGATCAAAAAAGATAAGGTAGATTTTATTCTTAATGGTGGAGATAGTATTTATGCTGCAGATTACGACAACATTACCAAGGATAGGGTGGAGCAGCAATGGGCTTGCTGGAATGAAAGTGTTGAGGTGGTTAAAAACACCCCTATGTATCACGTGCTTGGAAATCACGATATGTGGTGGAAGGGTAAAGATGATGAGTTGGGAGGCAAGGCAGGGGTGTTAAAGATGCTGCGAATGGAGCATAATTATTACAGCTTTGATAAGAATGGCTGGCATTTTATTATGTTGGATAGTAACCATCCAACAAACCCGGGAATGCTTGATGATGAACAGTGGGATTGGTTTGTAAAGGATGTAGAAAAGAATGCTAAGGATAAACCTACACTGATTATGTCGCATTACCCATTACTGAGCTGTACAGGTATTGTAGATAACAAGGCTGACTTTAGAGGGCCATTTAAGATTGGTGGCAGCTATAATCATCTGGATATTTTGAAGTTTATTGAGGTTTTTAATAAAAATAAGAACATTAAACTTTGTCTAAGTGGGCATATTCACTTGCTTGATAAAGTTTGGTACAATGACGTGACTTATCTGTGCAATGGTGCTACAAGTGGTTTCTGGTGGGAGCCGGGTGATGATGGTAAAAGTGCTTACAGGGAAACTGTGCCAGGATATTCTCTTTTAAATCTTTATGATGATGGGAGTTTTGATCATGAATACATTAAATATGAAGCGGTTTAATATACCGCTTCAACTATTTCAGGATGTTGCGTTGATACTTTGAGTTTTATGCTATCCCCCTGAATAAGCTTTTGCTTCTTGTTGTCTATTTCTTTCATGAAGTATTTATTGTGGAGTTTGTAGCGAACTAAGGCGTAGCGACTGTAATAAGGGTAAAGTATAGGTAATTCACGCGTCTTTACAATTTCTACTTTTCCAGTAATCGTTTGGCCGTGATTTGTCAGTTGATGGGCAAGGTAGACTTTCTCTAGTTTGCCTATTACTACGGCAGATAGAGCTAATGTAACTAATATTGTGACTGGTATTAGGTATTTGATCCCATTCATTTCGCTGGGGTCTATCCACAATCTTTTTAATGCGTTTAGTGCATGCCAACCAATAATTAGGAGCACACTGGCACTTACCATATTAACCTTATGGTATTGATGGAAAATTCCAGCATAAATGCATAGAATAATTCCAGCACAATTTATATAAGTCCATTTAGTTCTATTTTTTGATGGAACAGTTAGTTTTATATATTCTTTCATTTATTCATAATTTGGCTTTTATAAACTAGCCTGCTTTAGATTCTAAATAGTCATTTAGAAATAAAGCCTGGATTTCATTCCATTGTTTCCAAAAAGAGCTGATGAAGTAAAAATGTTGATTGGCATCTTCTTTAGATATTAAAATATAAGTGTTTTTTGTTTTGAATGTATTTATTGATTTCTGCATCGAATTTTGGGTGCCCTTTTTAAACTGGTAGTTTAATAAATTTAACGTGTAGTAAGGCGTTTCTTTTCCATATGATTTATATCCGGTTAGGGTAATTATATCACCTTCTATTTTAACTTCTTTTACTAAATGCTGATGAAGTTTTATTGTTTTGCGGAATACGCCAATACTGATTGAAAGTGGAAAGAGATAAAAAAGCATGCAAAGAAAAATAGCACCTCCATCTATGGTTTGGAATTTGTCAAGCATAAAAACAATGCATGCTATTAAAGAGATAATGCACATGCCAATGAAAAGGATAAGGCTTTTCTTGATTTGATTCTTAATGAAGAGATCACCTTCTGTTGAGATTGAATAAGTACGAGTCACGTTAATTGTATTTGGTAAGCTTATGAAAGGCAATACTTTCATAAGCTTAAGTTATTAATTTATTTTTATTAGGCCATCATTTCGGTGATTTAGAATGTTGATTCAGTGATTTATTTTATTTATCTTGCTGTAAATTAGATGGTATCTATATGTATTTTATTTTAGAATTACTTTTTGGGATTGTTCAGGGGGTAGCTTATTGGACCGGAATTGAAGGAAAAAAAGAACATAGACAATCAACCTCAAATAAGTATGCTGCAATTGCTTTAGTCGTTTTCATACTATTAGTTGTTATTCTAATTTGGCGTAACAATCCAGAGTTACATACAACAACGGCTGATATGACTTAATCAGTTTTTTCTAACCCACACATAATCCTTTTTTAAAATTCAAACACTGGCTATGAGCTTCTTGTGCTTTTTGTATATTTAGCCAAAGTATTCCGCTATGAACAAAATCCTTTGGATCATTTTCCTGTTAATCCCATTTTCATCAAGCCTAATTGCTCAACAAACCGATAAAGGTAAAGTATCTGAAACCTTTATGAATCCACTTCGTAAAGGAGCTGATCCATATGTTACAAAACATAATGGTAAGTACTATACCATTTTTAATGAAAAAGGAGGGTTTGCCGTTACAGAGTCCAGATATCTAACCAAATTCGAAAAGAAAGAAGTAGTATGGACGCCTCCTCAAGGCAAGTGGAACAGTTTTAATCTTTGGGCGCCCGAGATCCATTGTATTGATGGTAAATGGTATATTTATTATGCCGGCTCTGTCCATAATGGTGTGCCTTTTTATGCACAACGAACTGGAGTTTTGGAAAGCGATAGCCCTTTTGGACCATATACTGATAAAGGGATGATTTACACAGGCGATGATCCTAATCAAAAGAAGGACAATTGCTGGGCTATCGATATGACTGTTTTGGAGTTGAATGGTAAAAAATATGCTGTTTGGTCTGGCTGGGAAACACTTCATGATCATCATGATGTAGACCAGAATCTTTATATCGCAGAAATGAAAAATCCATGGACACTAGGGAAACGGGTGTTATTATCGAGACCCGAGCGTGACTGGGAAAAGGGTGAGCATATCGTGTTGCAAGAGGGACCTCAAATATTGAAACATAATGATGATGTATTCATTATTTACTCAACCCGTGGTTCCTGGACCGAGTACTATAAATTAGGGCAGCTTCGTTTGACTAAAGGCAAAGACCCACTAAGCCCTAGTTCTTGGATTAAATCTGCTAAGTCTGTATTTCAGGGGACAGCTACCGTTCATGGGCTAGGACATGCAAGTATGACGACTTCACCTGATAGTAGTGAGTATTGGATTTATTATCATTCTAAAGCCGCATTAGATGGTGGTTGGGATAATAGAGAGGTATACTTGCAACAATTTACTTTTGGGAAAGACGGTAACCCAGTATTTGGCATACCAAAAGGTAGAGGTGAGATGAAGAGGCCTTCTGGCGAAACAAAGATTGAATTGACAAAATAATCATTTCAATGAAAAAGATATTGGTTCTCAATTTTGTTATAGTATGTTCTGTTTTAATTTTAGGCTGTAATAATAAAGTTGGTTCAGCTTCAGAAAGAAATACAGTTGAGGAGGAAATAAATCTACCTGCAATTTCTGAGGGTGTAGCAACTCCTGCTTTTAATGGGAAAGTTGAAATAACGGTGGTTTTTAGCGATGATCCTTTATTTGCTAAAACAAGCTTTCCTAAATTAAAATACAATAAAAATAAGGCTATACTTATGGAGTTCGACGATGCTGCGTTAACAGTTGTCACAGCTTATGAGAAGCTGTCAAACACCTTCTATACTGATGGTTGTGGCAACAAAAAGAATTACAGTTTAGGTTTGGCTGTTAATGGCAGAAATCTTTATAATAATAAGGAAATTGGATTGTATGCCGATTTTGCTACTACATATGCTCAACGATTACCATTAATTCAAAAGGGGATGGACATCATGAATCATTCCTATTATCATGATGAAGTTGGGAATTTTAACTATGGCAAGGATCGTTTGAAGAATGTAAAGGATCTGGATGCAATGATATTGTTAAATCAGCGATATAAAATGAATACACTTGTTGTTCCAAGTAATTATGAAGGTTTTCATACAGCAGCAGCGTCTTATGGTTATTTGGGAGGAGCATCAGAGGGAACGTTTGATAGTTTTGTACAGATTGGGAAATTCAATCCTAAAAATAAGTTAAATGATGTAAAGCCCTTTAATTATCTGGCAATTAGAAGGGCATTTAGTGATGACTGGTCAAATAATGGTGCTCAGTGGGAGTTAGCAAACTCTCTGTTTGCTGACAATACTTTCGATTTTTTTGAAATAGGCACACACGGTCTCAAAGATTCAAGTGCAGTCAAAAATTTTAACGATTGGATTGATAATATTGCATTAAAAGCAAAGGATAAATTGATGTTTTGTAGCTTAAGAGAGTTTTTAGAATACCTATGTATTAAAGATCATGTAACAAAAAAGGAGGTGCTTATAGGTAAAACACTGACCGTTACACTAGATTACTCAACTGTTCTGAATAAAAATATATCATGGTATGATCTTTCTTTATTGGTTAATTCAGACAAAGCAATTTCTTCTGTGAGTATAAATAGTACAGACTTTACTTTGTCTTATAGTAGTGTAGCTAAGCTAATTAACATAAACAGAAGAAAGGTGAAATGGTAGAATTCAATTACTATGAGACTATTCCAATAATTAGATCCTTATTAATAGAATTTTGCTAATTATTGCGCGTATGTCACCTTTTGGTTTCCTTTAGTTGATAAAAAGATGTATTTTTGTAAAAAAAAATCGTTTTAATGAAGAAATTATTGGCTCTCAATCTACTTGCGGCATGTTCTGTTTTGATTTTTAGTTGTACTAAAAAAGTTCAAGTAGCCCCTGAAAAGGACCCGACTAAGGAGGAAACAAATCTTCCCTCAATTCCAGATGGTGCGGTGATGCCTGCTTTTAATGGGAAAATCGAAATAAAAGTGGTGTTTAGTGGTAGTCCTTTGTCGGCCACAACAAGCTTTCCTAAATTAAAATACAATAAGGGTAAGGCAATACTTATGGAGTTTGACGATGCAGCTTTGACCGTGGTTACAGCTTATGAAAAGCTATCAAATACATTTTATACAGATGGGTGTGGGAACAAAAAGAATTATAGTTTAGGTTTAGCCGTGAATGGTAAAAATCAGTATAGTAATAAAGAGATAGGTTTTTACACTGGCTATGCAGCTACATATGCTCAACGATTACCATTAATTCAAAAGGGGATGGACATCATGAATCACTCTTATTATCACGATGAGAAGGGTAATTTCAATAATGCTAAAGACCGTGAAAAGAATATAAAAGATTTGGATGCAATGATATTATTGAATCAGGGATATAAAATGAATACCCTTGTCGTTCCAACTAACCTTGTAGGATTCCATACTACTTCATCTGAATTTGGTTATATAGGAGGTGCATCACAAGGGACATTTGATAAATTTGAGCAAATTGGAAAGTATACGGCTAAGCTTAAAGTAAGTGATATTAAACCTTTTGATTACTTAGCAATCAGAAGAGGGTTTACTGATGATTGGTCAAATGATGGTTCACATTGGGAGTTGTCAAATTCTTTATTCACTGATAATTCTTTTGACTTTTTTGAGATTGGAACACACGGGATTAAAGATGAAGAGGCGGTAAAAAACTTTAATCAGTGGATAGATGACATTTCTTTAAAAGCTAAGGATAATTTAATCTTTTGTAGTTTACGAGAGTTTTTGGAATATGCATACATTAAAGATCACGTTACAAAGAGTGAAGTAATTGATGGTAATACCTTAATTATAACGCTGGATTACGCTACTGTCCTTAATAAGAATATATCGTGGTATGACCTTTCATTAATGATTAATTCAGACCAAGCAATATCTACAGTAAGTATAAATAATGCCGATTTTGCTTTATCTTATAATAAAACGGATAACCTAATTAATATAAACAGAAGGAAGATAAAATGGTAAAATTGCTAATAACCTATTAGGAATTAATGATGCTATTGAAGTATGTGAGGTGAAGCCTTGTAAAGCAAATAGTAAATAAGCATTGTGATCTACACATTATTAAAGGGGGTAAGCAGAAATGTTTATCCTTTTTTTGTATCCCGTTTTTATTTCCTTCCGCCCCCAAGAATTCCGCTTGATCCCTTGATCCGTGAAATTCGCATTTTCGGGCATAAAAAAATCCCTTTAAAACTAATTAAAGGGATTCAAAACTTGGGGTGGAATATGGGGCTCGAACCCACGACCCTCGGTACCACAAACCGATGCTCTAACCAACTGAGCTAAAACCACCATGTGTTTTCAACGGTACAAAAGTACGATTTAAAATATTTTATTCAAATCTTTTTTCAGTTAGATTAAATCTTTTTTTTAATCCTTTAAATCTCAGTCGATTAATTTTTACTGCAAATATAAAAAGCACCCTAAAAATTGCTTTTTTAGCTTAAAAAGCTAGATTTGCCTAACATATGATTGAACTTTATACCGACGGAGCAGCTAGCGGAAACCCAGGACCAGGTGGTTACGGAGTGATTTTACGCTCAGGTACCCATTATAAGGAACTGAGTGCAGGATTCCGTTTGACTACAAATAACAGGATGGAATTGCTGGCGGTGATAGTAGGGCTCAATGCGCTAAAAAGTCCCGGACAAGAAATTACTGTATTCTCCGATTCAAAATACGTGATTGACTCAGTAGAAAAGAAATGGGTGTTTGGTTGGGTGAAAATCGGATTTAAAGGTAAAAAGAACAAAGACCTTTGGACGCGCTTTCTTAACGTGTACAAACTACACCATGTTAAATTCGTTTGGATAAAAGGACATAATAATCACCCTGAAAACGAACGTTGTGACGAGCTAGCAGTTGCTGCATCTAAAAACAGAAGCGCATTAGGCATTGATACAGAGTTTGAAATGGAGAAGAGCAAATCCTCTTTATTGTAATCAGAGCCTGTTTTTCTGGTAATATTGTCCATGATTTAATAAAATAAGTCCATTTTTGGAGCTTATATAAAACACGATTTTTAGTAATCAAAATATTTCGATTCATTAGTAAAAGGAAAAACTTCAATAATAACTATATTGTTGGCGTCTTTTTACAGAATGAATAGCGACTAAGTTAATTACCATAGTCGGGAATATTTTGGAGAGATAGAATAACAAATGTAACCTAGATAATTTTCAAACTTTAATTAACCAAACATGAATTTATTAACAAATAGATTTGCCTTAAAACTACAATTTGCTGTTGTTTTATTGGCTTGTCTTACTGCCTGTAAAAGTGTAAAAACAGGTGCATCTAGTGCTTCTACTAAAAACCCTGAAGCAAAATTGGGATGGGAACTTGGTTCTCAGGCGTATACTTTCAGATTGTTCTCTTTTGCAGATGCAATTAAAAAGATCGATAGCTGTAACTTAAGATATGTAGAAGCTTTTCCTGGTCAGAAAATAGGTGGTGGTATAGAAGGAACAATGGGGCCTGATATGGACGATGCTAAAAGAAAAGCTGTTTTAGCTAAACTTAAGGAAAGCAATGTCAAAGTTGTAGCTTTTGGTGTTACAGGTGCTAATAGCGAAGCTGAGTGGGTTAAATTATTTGAATTTTGTAAAGCAATGGGTATTCATACCATTACCTCAGAGCCAAATGAGAAGGACTTGCAAATGATTTCAGATTTATGCGATAAATATCAAATCAATGTTGCTATTCACAATCACCCTGAGCCATCTCATTACTGGAATCCTGATATCGTATTAAACGCTATCAAAGGAAAAAGCAAACGCTTAGGTGCATGTGCTGATATAGGCCATTGGGTACGTTCTGGATTAGATCCGGTTGAATGCTTGAAAAAACTTGACGGACATGTATTGCACTCACACATGAAAGATCTTCATGAAAAAGGTAAAGGCGGACATGATGTACATTGGGGAGAAGGTGTTTCTAACATCCCTGCAGTTATCGCAGAATTAAAAAGACAAAACTTTAAAGGAGCAATCTCAGCTGAGTATGAATACAACTGGGAAAGCAATAGTGCTGATGTAGCTGCAAGTGTAGTTAACTTCCGTAACCTCGTGTCTAAATTGTAACTAACAACAAACATGATAAAATTGTCATTATTGAAACCAATAGCAGCATTGTCGCTGTTATTGGTTTCTTCTTATATAACAAAGGCACAATCGCCAGAAAAACCTGACGAGAACAGGTTTACCAAAGTTGTGCTTCAGCAGAAATTAGAAGAGCCAATGCAATTCCAGATCCTCGATGGAGGTAAGGTTTTGTATGCAGAGCGTAAAGGGAAATTAAAAATATATGACCCTGCAACTAATAAAATGGATGTAATAGCAGATTTTACTGTTAGCAGAGAGTATGTAAGTAAAACTGGTGAGCGTTCTGAAGGTGAAGATGGATTGCAAGGAGTAATCCTTGATCCTAATTATGCTAAAAATAATTGGATATACATTTTCTATTCTCCAAAAGAGGAATCAGTAAACAGACTTTCCAGGTTTACCTGGGCAGGTGGTAAACTTAACATGGCTACAGAAAAGAAAGTATTAGATGTAGTGGTTCAACGCGAAGAATGCTGTCACGTAGGCGGGGGTATGTTATTCGATAAGGATAACAACTTGTACCTAAGTACTGGTGATAACACCTTTTCAAGATCATCAGATGGTTTTACACCAACTGACGAACGTCCGGGAGAGGCTCCACGTGATGCTCAAAAATCATCTGGTAACACCAATGATTTAAGGGGTAAGATTTTACGTATCCACCCGGAACCAAATGGCTCATATACTATTCCAGAAGGAAACTTGTTTCCTAAGGGAACCCCAAATACCCGTCCTGAAATTTACACCATGGGTAACAGAAATCCTTGGAGGTTAACCATTGATAGTCATACTGGTTGGTTGTATTGGGGTGAGGTTGGTCCCGATGGTTCAAACTCTTCAGAATCAAGAGGTCCAAGATCTTACGATGAGTTTAATGTGGCTAAAAAGGCGGGTAACTATGGTTGGCCTTACTTTATAGGTAACAACCAGGCATATCGTCAATATGATTTTGCGACTAAGAAATCTGGAGAACTTTACGATGTGCTTAAACCGGTAAACAATTCGCCGAATAACACAGGCCAAAAAGTATTGCCTCCTGCCGAATCAGCTATGATCTGGTATCCCTATGCAGCTAGCGAAGAATTCCCGGAAATGGGAAGCGGTGGTAGAAGCGCGGTAGGTGGTCCGGTATTTCATAAATCTGATTTTACCAATGCTAAAAACCTATTTCCTGCTTATTACGAAGGTAAATGGTTAATCACCGACTGGGTACGTGGTTGGATTTTAGCGGTAACTCTTGATGAAAACGGCATGTACAAATCGATGGAGCGTTTCTTGCCTGAGCTTACTTTAAGAGGGGCTATCGATATGAAATTCGGCCCGGATGGTAGTTTATATGTGCTTGAATATGGTAATGGATACTTTAAAGATAATCCTGAAGCTGAGCTTATCAAAATTGAATTCAATGGTGGTAATCGTAAACCTCAGGTACAGGTAGCTGCAAATAAAGCCGCCGGTGCTTTGCCTTTAAAAGTGAAATTATCTTCGGAAGGTACAACTGATAGTGATGGAGATGTATTAAAATACGAATGGAAAATCACCAAAGGTGGTGTGTTAAAACAAACGTTTAAAACTGCAAATCCTGAAGTACAGCTTACTGCAGCTGGTGTTTACAAAGCTACACTTACTGTTACCGATCCACATGGAGCAAAAAATAGTAAATCTGTTGATTTAGTAGCAGGTAACGCAACTCCTGTAGTTAAATTTAACTTCACAAAAGGAAACTCAAGTTTCTATTTCCCTGCCAGCATTATCAATTATGCGGTTAGTGTTACAGATAAAGAGGATGGAAGCCTTGCTGATAAAAGAATACCAGCTTCTCAGGTTTCCGTGGCCATCAACTATTTGTCAGAAGGATACGATATGACGGTTGTAGCACAGAATCAGAATCAGTTTGATGTTTCTGCTCAGTATGCTAAAGCGAAAGCGCTAATCAAAAAAAGTGATTGTAATGCCTGTCATGCTGTAGATACCAAATCTTTAGGCCCATCATTTACTGAAGTGGCTTTAAAGTATAAAGGAGATAAAACAGCAGAAGGAAAGCTTACTAAAAAAGTGATTGATGGTGGTTCAGGTGTATGGGGCGATGCAATGATGCCAGCACATTCATCAATGTCTACTGCCGAAGTAAACTCTATCGTTAAATATGTATTGAGCTTTAGCGAAAAGAAAACTGCTCAGAAATCATTACCGGTTACAGGTTCTTACACCACAAATGTTCAACCTGATCAGCCTAACAAAGGGAGCTTTATTTTCAGAGCTGCATACAAAGATCATGGAACTAAACTGGCTCCGGCACAGTTTGGAGAGGATGTTGTTGTATTGCGTCATCCTTATGTGCTTGTTAATAATACAGATAACTCAAAAGAAATTAGCTTTAACGACAATAGATCTGTTGCCACAGCTAACAGTAAAGGAGCTTATTTACAACTTAACAAAGTTGATTTAACGGATATTAAACAGATTGAATTTGTTGGTACAGAGAAAGTATCGGCGGGTAAAATTGAAATTCGTATAGATTCACCTGAAGGTAAGCTTATTGGACAATCATCTGTTAAGGAAAACGGTAGTTTAAATACGGTTGCAAATATTGAGGCACTTAAAGGTAAATACAATGTTTATTTTGTGTTTACTGAGCCTTCGGCTCGCTTAAAGGCGATTAGTATGAAGAACCTTTAAAGGATTAAATTAAATGTTAAAAAGGTGACTTATTTTATAGTAAGCCACCTTTTTAATAAAGCTTGTTTACTATCTTGCCACTCTGATCTAGTACAACTTTCCGCTCCTCAAGTAATTTCTTCAATTCAACTTTATAATAGAACTTTTTAGCTTCTTCATAACGATCTACATCATCAATTCTGAAACCTTTATAGTTTTGTTTAAGCGTATTTAACACTGCTGCTGGTAATTCCGAAGAGCGAAGTTCTTTCTTATGCTTAACAATTGCCCCTTTATCATTCAACCAAACTTCATTATCCCTTCTGGCTACATCAAATTCCACATTGTATAAGTCGCCTTTGCGTTCCCATTCTACTCTGGTCGCTTTTGGGAATGATTTGTTAAATGAGTTTAATACGGCAACAGGAACTTCGCTTGCGGGTATATCCTGAGCATATGAGAGGCCGGAAATAAGCAGACAAATTGCTAGCAGTAGTTTCTTTTTCATAGTAAATTGAGTTAGTGTTTTTACTTATAACAAAGGAAAAAGGAAAAGTTCCTTAAAAAAGTAAAAAATAACTCATTTACAGCTTTGCCATTTTTAAAGCATTTATTTTATTGATGATCTGAATGTTAGATGCTTGCTCCGTACTAATCAATTCCTTAAGTGAAATGTTATCCAGTAATTGATCAACAGATAACTGGATCATTTGCCATAAAGAGCGAACAGAACAATCTACGGAGTTGGTGCATAGTTTTAGCGAACCAGAGTAATCCTCACAGAATTTATTGCTGTAAAGAGAACCACCAAGCACCTTCATCACCTGATTGATATTAATCTCTTCGGCCGGTTTAGCCAAAATATAACCCCCTTTATTACCTGGAGTGCTGTTTATATAGCCGGCAAGGCGAAGCGTACGTGTCAGCTTGGCCACATAGGCTGCAGAAAGCCCCTCTGCATCGCTAATCATAGGAATGCTTGCTCCTTCTTTATCTCCATGTCGGGCTATGTGGAGTAGTATCCTTAAGCCATATTCTTCCTGAGCAGTGATTTTCATATTACATCATTCCTAATTCGAACCGCGCTGTTTCCGACATCATGTCTCTGTTCCACGCTGGTTCCCAGGTTACAATTACAGTAACCTCATTTACACCTTCAATTTGTTTTACTTTTTGCTCTACTTCCAAAGGGATAGATTGTGCGGCAGGACATCCCGGAGCAGTAAGCGTCATCACAATCTGTACATTGTTTAGTGGAGGCATTATCTCAGTTTCATAGATAAGCCCCAGCTCATAAATACTTACAGGGATTTCAGGATCGTATATGGTTTGCAAACAATCGATCACTTTCTGTTTTAATTCTTCTTTATCCATGACCTTTAATTTATTTATGATCAGTTTTTTGATTGCCAATCGATTGAAAGGCAATAGCATAGTTTTTCATTTGTTTTATCATTGATAGCAGGCCGTTAGAACGGGTTTGTGCTAAATGCGTCATCATGCCAATCTCTCCTATAAAATCCAATCTGGCGTCAATAATTTCGGTAGGAGTGTGGCCAGATAATACCTTTATGAGCATACTGATCAAACCTTTTACAATTACTGCATCACTATCAGCTTTAAAAAATACTCGGCCATCATTGTAAGAAGCAACCAGCCATACCGTACTCTGGCATCCCTTTATTTTATTTTCATTGAGCTTGTGTTCATCTTCAAGTACTGGTAACTTTTTGCCCATGTCAATAATGTACTCGTACTTATCTTCCCATGAATCAAACAGTGCAAAGTCCTCAATTATCTCTTTTTCTATCTCCAGTATCGGCTTAATATTCATTACGAAAGCATTTTTATGGTTTTATGTAAACCTGTAATCAGTGCGTCTATTTCTTCTTTTTGGTTGTAAAGAGCAAACGATGCTCTTATGGTACCCGGAATACCAAAGCGCGCCATTAAAGGCTGCGTGCAATGGTGACCCGTTCTTACTGCAATCCCTTGATTATCTAGTAAAACCCCCACATCCTGAGGATGTATGTCCTTAATTACAAAAGATACCAAACTTACCTTTTCTTTGGCAGTGCCGACAATGGTTAAACCCGGAATAGCTTGTAGCTGAGCTGTAGCATAAGCAAGCAGTTCCTCTTCATGAGCTCTTATAGCAGGCTTTCCTGTTTCTTTAATGAAATCCAGAGCTGCTTTTAGGGCAATGGTATCGGCTATGTTTGGTGTGCCGGCTTCGTATTTGTAAGGCAGGTCGTTGTAGGTGGTTTTTTCGAAAGTAACTTCCTTAATCATCTCTCCGCCGCCCTGAAAAACCGGCATGGCTTCCAGTAATTCTTTTTTGCCATATAGCACACCAACACCCGTTGGGCCGTATACTTTATGGCCAGAGAAAGCAAAGAAGTCGCAATCCATTTCCTGTACATCTATGTCGAGGTGTACGGCCGACTGCGCGCCATCTATCAACACCTTAGCCCCAACCTGATGTGCCGCCAAGATCATCTCTTTAACAGGATTTACCGTGCCTAATGAGTTAGATACATGGACAACAGAAACCATTTTAGTTTTGTTGCTAAGCAAAGCTTTGTAAGCATCTATCGAAAGTTCGCCATTATCATTAACAGGAATAACTTTCAAAACAGCACCTTTTTCCTCGCAAAGTATTTGCCATGGAACGATGTTAGAGTGATGCTCCATGCCCGAAATCAGGATCTCATCACCAGTCCCTATGTTTTGTCTGCCCCAGGTGTAAGCAACCAGGTTAATCCCTTCAGTAGTGCCTCTTGTAAAGATAATCTCTTCTTCATGTAAAGCGCCTATAAATTCCTGTGCAGTACGACGGGTAGCCTCGTAAGCCATAGTCGCTTCTTCGGCAAGGGTATGAATGCCTCGGTGTATATTGGCATTGTAGTGCGTGTAATAATGGGTAAGCGCATCAATAACCACCTGCGGTTTTTGCGAAGTAGCTGCATTGTCAAAATACACCAAAGGCTTGCCCTTAACCATGCGGTTAAGTATTGGAAACTGCTGTCTGAGATCTAGTATGCACATGTTATTGAATAGCTAAATGGTCATAGATAAGTTTAGAAACGTAAGAACGTAAAGGTTCTGGTTTAATCTGATCAATTATATCGGCAGCAAAAGCTTGTAGCAAAAGCACTTTGGCACTTTCTTTTGGAATGCCTCTGGCCCTTAAATAAAACATTGCTTCTTCGTCTAGCTGACCAATAGTACAACCGTGAGAGCATTTAACATCGTCTGCAAAAATCTCCAGCTGAGGTTTTGTATTTATGGTTGCATTTTCTGATAGCAGGATGTTCTTATTGCTTTGGTAAGCATTGGTTTTTTGCGCATCTGGCTGAACCATAATACGGCCATTAAATACGGCTGTTGAGGTGTCATCTGCAATTCCTTTGTATAATTGATTGCTAAAGCAATTTGGCTTTAAATTGTCTATCAGCGTATGGTTGTCTGCATGGCTTTTACCTTTCAACAAGTACAAACCATAAAGGTGAGTTTCGTTGCCGGCAGCATCAAGCACCAGATTCATATTGTTACGTACTATGCCGCCGTTTAAGGTAATGGTTACGGTATGCACGTAGCTTTTTCCAATTTGTCTGATATGGGTACTGCTTACCTGATTGGCATTAGCTACATCATTTTGAATTTTATAATACTCCACATAAGCGTTTGCCTTAACCACTACTTCCATCACCTGGTTATTAAAACTGTCTGATGAACCCAAGGTGGTATAGCTCTCCGTTAATTGCAGTTTGCTACTTTCATCAACCAAAATCAGGCTTCGCGGTAGTGCCAAAGCAGGATTTTCTCTGGCATCTAAAATATGATAGCAATAAACAGCATGTTCAGGTTCTTTTCCTTTAAGCACATGAACAAAAACCCCACCATCAATAAAAGAGGTGTTTAAGGCATGAATGCCATTGTTTAAGTAATTACTGCTCTGATTCAAATGAGCGGCAACAATGTCTTTATATTCGCCTTTAGCGGCTTCTTCCAGGGGCAATACAATAAGATCGGTAACTTCTGAACGGATAGTAGAAAGATTAGCCATATAACGACCGTTTACAAACACCAACTCATTTGCCTGTTTATAACCCGGTAATCTTACAGCATTAACCTCCGCTAAAGTAACCGAAGAGTTTTCCGCTATTTGATATTCCTTATTGAACAGACTGCTAACATTGGTGTATTTCCAATCCTCATCACGATAAGTAGGCACGCCATCTTTGGTGAATGTATCAAATCCATTCTGCCTCAAATCGGCAATTGTACCTTTCGGATTTGCCTCTTGCAGCTGTTCAAATTGATCTTTAAAATAAGTTATGTTGTTCATTGTAAAGTCTTTTAAATGGATTGCTACTGATTGGCGGCTAAATCAATATCATCGGTGATGAAGTCGTAACCTTTTTCTTCCAGTTCAAGTGCCAGTTCCTTTTTGCCCGATTTAACAATACGGCCATTGTAAAGCACATGTACAAAATCCGGTTGGATATAATCAAGTAAGCGCTGATAGTGGGTAATCAGCAATATGGCACGATCTGGGTTTCTCAGTTTATTGATGCCATTGGCAACTATCCGAAGCGCATCAATATCCAAACCAGAATCAGTCTCGTCCATGATGGCAAGTTTAGGTTCAAGCATGGCCATTTGGAAAACCTCATTACGTTTTTTCTCTCCGCCAGAAAAACCTTCGTTAATAGAGCGGCTTAATAAACGCTGATCTATTTCAACCAAAGCCATCTTTTCTTTCATCATTTTTAAAAAGGCTACCGCATCCAAAGGTTCCTGACCTAGGTATTTGCGCTTTTCATTTACAGCAGCTTTAATAAAGTTGGTGGTACTAACACCTGGTATTTCTACCGGATACTGAAAGGCAAGAAACAGACCTTCCCGAGCCCTGTCTTCGGTTGATAATTCCAGCAGATTTTTGCCTAAAAAAGAAACGGCACCTTCTGTAACTTCATATTCTTCTCTGCCGGCAAGTACAGAGGCAAGGGTGCTTTTTCCGGAACCATTTGGTCCCATAATAGCATGAACTTCCCCTGGTTTAATATCGAGGTTAATTCCTTTCAAAATTTCTCTTCCGTCGATGTTTGCGTGTATATTCTTTACTGATAGCATAATTCTTATAAATTTTGTTTAACCTACACTGCCTTCCATGCTAATGGCCAGTAGTTTCTGTGCTTCTACGGCAAATTCCATGGGCAACTGATTCATTACTTCTTTGGCAAAGCCATTTACAATAAGCGCCACTGCGGTTTCTGCATCGATACCCCTTTGCTTACAATAAAAGAGCTGATCTTCTCCAATTTTTGAAGTAGTAGCCTCATGCTCTACAATAGCAGTTTTATTTTTAACCTCTATGTAAGGGAAGGTATGCGCTCCACATTTATCGCCTAGTAACAAAGAATCGCACTGCGAATAATTACGTGCATTGGTGGCTTGTTTACTGGCTCTCACCAATCCTCTGTAGCTGTTCTGACTATGACCTGCAGAGATTCCTTTAGATACGATTCTGCTCCTTGTATTTTTACCAAGGTGGGTCATTTTTGTTCCTGTATCTGCCTGTTGATGGTTGTTTGTAAATGCAACCGAATAAAACTCACCAATAGAATAATCACCTTTTAGAATTACACTAGGGTACTTCCAGGTAATAGCCGAACCTGTTTCGACCTGCGTCCAGGAGATTTTAGAATGATCGCCTTTACAAATTCCACGTTTCGTTACGAAGTTGTAAATACCACCCATGCCATTTTTGTCGCCCGGATACCAGTTTTGTACAGTTGAATACTTGATTTCTGCTTTAGTGTGAGCTACAAGTTCTACCACAGCTGCGTGTAGCTGATTTTCATCGCGCATTGGGGCTGTACAACCTTCAAGGTAGCTTACATAGCTTTCATCTTCAGCAATAATTAGCGTACGCTCGAACTGGCCTGCATTTTCTGTATTGATGCGGAAATAGGTTGAAAGCTCCATTGGGCAACGTACTCCTTTAGGGATGTAGCAGAATGAGCCATCGGTAAATACCGCCGAATTTAGTGCTGCGAAGTAGTTATCCGTCATAGGAACTATCGATCCAAGGTATTGTTTTACCAATTCGGGATGTAGCTGCACCGCTTCGCTGATGGAACAAAAGATTACCCCGATTTCCGAAAGTTGTTCTTTAAATGAGGTAGCTATCGAAACACTGTCCATCACCACATCAACAGCTACTCCAGTAAGTCGTTTTTGTTCGTTCAGCGAGATTCCGAGTTTCTCAAACGTGGCTATTAGCTCCGGATCGGCTTCATCAAGGCTGTTTAATTGCTTTTTAGGCTTGGGAGCTGCGTAATATATAATGTCCTGGTAATTGATGACAGGATACTTAATGTTTGCCCATTTTGGTTCCTCTAGCTTTAACCAGTGGTTATAAGCTTTAAGTCGCCAATCTAGTAGCCATTCCGGTTCGTTCTTTTTACTCGAGATAAGTCGGATGGTGTTTTCACTAAGGCCCTTGGCAATTACGTCTGTATCTATGTCTGTTACGAAACCGTATTTGTATTCGGTTAATACGGCCTGTTCCAGAGTATCTGGTTTTTCTTTCATGATAGCCTATATTAATTGATTGAAATATTAATATATATCAAATATACGGGGTATTAACTATTTGTACAAAATAGTATAAACAGCGTAGTGTAATAATTGCTAGTGAGTTGTGGGGAGGGGATTGCATTGGTTGGATTATATCTGGACGACCTGTTAAAAAACAGTCACTCTTCTTCTGAAGATGTAGGTTTGGATAGACTACTTATGGCTTTATAAATAATTTGTAATTTTAGACTAAGATTCGAGTCAAACGATTAGAATGAATTACAGATTGGAAAAGTTAAACCGTATGATGTCTTTAACGAATATAGTTTTGGTGCTTGCGGGTACCACAACAGCACTGATGGCAGGATTATTTTATGCCTGGTCTTGTTCTGTAAATCTGGGTTTGGCAAAGCTGTCGGATGAAGGTTATTTAACCGCAATGCAGGAAATTAACAGGGCGATATTAAATCCGGTATTTTTTGCAGGATTTTTTGGAGCATTGGTGTTGTTGCCGCTAAGTGCATATCTGCATTATGGTGAGCCTTTACAGCTTAAATTCTGGTTACTGGTTGCAGCGGCTTTGTGTTATATTATTGGAACTTTTGGAGTTACTATTTTTGGGAATGTACCCCTTAATAATGCATTGGATGTATTTGACCTAAAATCAGCAACTGCTGAAGCAATGAGGGCGCAAAGGATTGGATTCGAGGCAACATGGAACTCCTTAAATACTGTTCGGGCAGTTACATCCACATTAGCTATTGTATTGGTTATAATTGCATGTTTGTACCCGACTGGAGTACAAACACACAATTAAGAATTGTTATATAGTTTTAGGGGTATATACTTTAATTACACCGTCATTTTCACTGCTTACTACCAATAAACTTTTCTTGGTAGGGCTGTTTTTCGCAGAAATAAATAGTACTCCTTCAGGAGCATCACCACATTTTAAAAGTTGCAAGAAGACTGGTTTAACCTGATTAGTTACATCATACACCGCTACTGCATCAGCTCTTTCCATGCCTACAAAAGCAACGTTTTTCGTTCCAACTGTTCCAATTGTTATTCCTTCCGGTTCAACGCTTTTGTCGTCGCTTCTTCCGTCTTCGTAGGTATTAGCTGCAACACATTTGGCGTCTAGCTCGTTTTTACTATCGAAAATCTGACTTCCATTATTGCCATTCCAAACACTAAATGAACGACAACCGAATGAATATAATGCATCAAAAATTCCATCACCATTGGCATCTCCTAAGGTTGTTGTAATGTTAAGGCGACCAAGTTTGCCTTCTTTTTTAAGTTCTGCTGCATTTGGGAAAGCAGTAGGATCAAGCGTAATATCCTTAACTCTTTTAATTTCTGAGAAGGCATCGTATTCTCTGGCGTCACCTTCGTTGGCGGTAAATAGGTACGGAGTTCCGTTTTGCTCAAGTACGGCAATTGCATCAGGCATATAGATGCCTTTTAACGGCCATTTTGCAGCAGCAAAACCACCGTCTTTATCACTAGGATCTATTTCGTTACCATCAGTATTATAATCTTTAAACCCTAGAGGGAATATATTGGTTATGGTTTTTGAAGCAATATCGATTTTAGCTATTGCATTGTTCTCTTGCAGAGTAACCCAGACAGTTTTCGAATCGCCAGATACGGTAATGTACTCTGGTTCTATGTCATTTAAAAAGTTTTTGCCTGGACCGAAGACTCTAAATCCTTTAGCCATTAGTGCAGCTTGCTGACCGATCATAGAAGAGAAGTCGATAGTAGTTACTGCGTAGTTGTCGTTAACCGATATGATAGAGATTGTTCCTGCCGGATCGTTTTTGTAATCGGTGCTAGGCTCGCCTTCGTTAGCAGTTAAAATGTATTTCCCATCAGGAGAAAAGGTAACCATATCTGGCAAGGCACCAACGTTTATTTCACTGATTTTGCTGTGGTCGCTGGTTTTAAAAACAACAACTTTACCGTTTGCTTGTTTGTTGTTAGCCTGGATTGCTGCGGCTAGTTTACCGTCGTGAACAGCAACACTGTTAACTGCACCTCCGTATGGGGTAACGCTGATAAAGCCAGTCGCTTTCATGTTTGCAGGGTTTGCAAAATCAACTACCTCAATTCGGTTAATCTGGTTTGGCTGATCTTCATTTTCATTTTTTACGACAAACAGTTTGTTTGTAGCAGGGTCGAACGCAGAGATTTCTGCTGCGCCTAATTCTCCAATATCAAGAGATCCAATTTCAGCATAGCTTGATGGATCTTCATTTAAAACAACCTCAGGGTCTGTTATTAATTGATCTTTTGTACAGCTAAATAAGCCTATTACAAGTAAACTAAATAGTAGCGTTTTTTTCATGTAGCGAATATGTTTAAGCCACGAATGTATTGCAGGCAGATTACCACTGCCTAAGTATAAGATTATGATATTGTTAAAATAATTCTAGGTGTTGTCCCCATTGAGCATCACTTAGTTGCCTTTCATGATAACTAAGTAATATCTATGAAGTGCTCTCATTTCGGAATATTGTTATTTCTTTTGACACTTTTGGCATTTGTACCAAAAGATAAGGATCCTATTGAAAAATTGATTGGCTCTTTACAAAAATGGACTGAAACCAACCCTCAGGAAAAGGTATATCTGCATACCGATAAACCCTATTATGCATTGGGCGATACCATTTGGTTTAAGGCTTATGTAACCATTGGCAGTAGGCACCAGCTCTCTGCATTAAGCGGCGCTTTGTATGTGGATTTGATTAATGAAAGAGATTCGATAAAACAAACTTTAAAGCTTCCGGTTATGGCAGGAATGGCCATTGGAGATTTTGTTCTAAGTGATACTTTAAATGAGGGAAACTATAGGCTAAGATCTTATACTCAATGGATGCGTAATGCAGGAGAAGACTATTTCTTTGACCGGACTTTTATGGTTGGAAATGCGTTTGATAATGAAGTGGTAACTAAAGTGGATTACCAGTATAAAACTATTGATAATAAACCGACAGTGGTTGTTCAATTAAACTATCGAAATGAAGCAGGCCAAGCACTTTCAGGTAAGGCAATAAAGTATGAAATTGTTGTAGACAAGGAAGTAATGACAACTGAAAAAGTGAAGACTGATGCTGAAGGAAATATAGCAGTTAGCATATTTAATGATCAAAAAAAGGATTTGAAAAGTGCTTATCTGCAAACTGCAATAAAAATAGATGGAAAGAAAAGTGTTACTAAAACAGTTCCTATAAAGGTTGCGCTTTCACAAAGTGATGTGCAGTTTTTTCCTGAAAGTGGTAGCCTTGTTAATGGAATAACTTCGAGGGTTGGCTTTAAGGCTGTAGGTGTTGACGGATTAGGAATGCCAATTAAAGGTATTGTAAAGGACAGTGAGAATAAGGAAGTGGTCAGCTTTGAGAGTTTTCATGCCGGTATGGGAATGTTTAATTTAAAGCCGGAGTCTGGCAAAAGTTATCATGCAGTTGTTACTTATCCTGATGGGTCAGAGATGAAATTAGACCTGCCAAAGGTTGTAAATCAAGGCTATGTGCTCACTGTTTATCAAACTTTAAATGATAGTTTGCTGGTGAGGATTAATGCTTCAGCTGATAAGGTTAAAGCTGGTCAATTTGTTAGCTTGATTGCGCAAACCGGAGGTGAATTGATTTATGCTTCACAAGTGAAAGTAATTAAACCCTCAACCTCTGTATGGTTACAAAAGAAAGATTTCCCGACAGGAATTGCCCAGTTTACTCTTTTTAATGGCAATGGAGAGCCCTTAAATGAACGGATTGTATTTATAAAGAATTCTGATTTGATGCAGCTTAAATTAAATATAGTAAAGGATAATTATACTGCCAAAGGAAAGGTAGAAATGGAATTGGAGGCTTTGGATTCTAAAAGGAATCCCGTTATTGGTAATTTCTCTTTAAGTGTGATTAATGAAACGAAAGTGGCATACGATGAGATATTTGAGAATACATTGCTTTCAAATACGCTGCTTAATTCTGATTTAAAGGGGTATGTGGAGAGGCCAGGTTATTATTTTGCAAAGGAAACTGAAGATGTAAACCGAGCGCTTGATAACCTGATGTTGACACAGGGGTACAGAAGATTCGCCTGGAACAATCTGGGAAAGGAAAATAAGAGTCCTGTTATTTATAAGGCTGAACAGCTTACATCAGAAATATCCGGCAAAGTGGTGAGTTTAGGTAATAAACCTATTGCTAAAGGAAAAGTTACTTTGATCTCCTTGCGTGCCGGAATTGTAAGAGATACAATTACTGATGAATCAGGTCGGTTTAACTTTGATCAGCTGGTACTTACTGACAGTATAAAATTTGCTGTGCAGGCAAGAAAAGGAAAGAATGGTAAGAATGTAGAAGTAATATTGGACAGTGTTGTAACACAAAAGCTAACTAAAAATAAGAATACGGCCGATATCAATGCCAATATTTCGGGCAGTATTAAAGAATATCTGAATAACAGTAAAAAACACGATGAAGCTTTAGCAAACATTGGAGGGTTAAGTAGAACTCAAAGGCTAAAAGAAGTTAATATTCAAGCAAAAAAAATAAAGCCACCAGTTAGAGTTCACAATCTAAATGGCCCGGATCATTATGATCAAATTTTCAAAGCTGAGGAACTTAAAGCATGCGCAACTTTAGCCGGATGTTTGGAAGGTAGATTAACTAATATTATTCTTAGAAAGGTTTCAATTTCAGTAATGTGTCCTCCCGTTACCTTAGCATTTTCCGGGAGGACCTCAACTAGAGAATATAACAAGGAGTCTGCAATGTTAATTGTTCTTGATGGAGTTCAGTATAGCCCCAGTGATGGTAATTGTAATGCAATAGGTGGGATTTTTGATTTTGGAGATCCGCCGCCTGCTGATATAGAAAGTATAGAGGTTTTAAGAACTCCTGGGTTAACTAATATTTATGGAAGCAAAGGAATGAATGGGGTGATAATAATCAATACAAGACGAGGTGGAAGTGATAATGCAAGATATACTCCATCGATAGCTAATATTTCGCCAAAGGGTTTTAATAAAGCTCGATTATTTTATTCTCCTCGTTATGATCAACCCAATGCTAATATAAAACTGCCTGATCTTCGTTCTACCATTTATTGGAATCCAACTTTGAAAACAAGTGAAAATGGTAAGGTGAAGTTTGATTTCTTTAATGCGGATGGACCCGGTAATTATAAGGTTGTTGTTGAGGGTATTAATGCTGCGGGTGAATTAGGAAGGTTAGTCTATAGATATAAAATTGATTAATTTAATGGAAAAGAAAGAACAAATGAAAGTTGTTATCCTGGTTTTGTTTTTATTTACATTTCCTCTTTTTAATTGCCTCGCGCAGCTTCCTTGTTATGGGGACATGCGAAAACCTAAAGGGAAAGTGAAGTCATTTACTGAGCAGTGCTACGAAACTACCGGGGGGATAAAAACTTTGGTTCAAAAAAGAAGCTATGCTTATGACTTAAATGGAAAACTGATTGAGCAAAAAATATATAATACCATAGATAGTAACGCCATTGAACAAACCATAAGTTATGTGTATGAGGATAAGGAACTCTCAGAAGAACGAGGGGATGGTGAACATGGTTACAGGATTAAATACATGTATTATGATAATGGAAAGATGATGGCGAAAAAATATATTTCTGATTCGGTGAAAAGCCTGGAACGTTATGAGTATGACGATAAAAATAATAGGAGCTTACATGTTTGTTACGATGGGTATGGAGAATTAAAGCTTAAGGAAGTATATAAGTACGATAACTTAAATAACCTCATATTAAAGGAGTGGAATGATTATGATACGGCTTTAAATAGCGGAAGCATTGCCTACTCAATTGAATCAACATTATTGTGTAGTGGGGAACGGGCTTATGCTCCAAATGGACATTTAAAATACTCTATTACTTATGAATACGATGATAACAATAATATAGTTCAAGAGATTCGATACACCGGAGGAGGCTTTGTTGACTGGAAGAGGAAATACGCTTACGAGTATGATGAGAAGGGTAACTGGCTTACTCTTAATAACAAAAACAAAGCAAGTACTTATTTAACCAAAAGAGATATTAACTATTATTAACTATTATGAAACGAGCGCTCTACATTCCTTTCTTTTCCGTTGTAATCCTGGTTTTAGCATTTATTCCCAGGGATAATGATCCGGTTGATAAACTAATTACATCTTTGCAAAAATGGGTGGAAACTAATCCGCAGGAAAAAGTTTACCTGCATACTGATAAGCCTTATTATGCAGTTGGCGATACCATTTGGCTTAAAGCTTATGTAATAAGTGGGAGCAGGCATAAGCCATCAACCCATAGCGGCATAGTGTATGTAGATCTGATTAACGAAAGAGACTCTATACAGAAGACGCTTAAGCTTCAATTGACTAAAGGAACGTCGGCAGGGGATTTGATATTAGCAGATGATTTTAAAGAGGGCAACTATAGATTGAGGGCTTATACGCAATGGATGCGTAATTCGGATAAAGATTACTTCTTTGACCGTACTTTCATGGTAGGTGATCCCTTTCTTGACAGTATGGATGGTAAAACGAATTCCCGGATTGCAAAGAAGGGAGCTAAAGAAAAGGTAAGTAAAAAGACTGATGTAAAGGGTGAACTTTCTGAGAGTGATGTTCGGTTTTTTCCGGAAAGCGGAGATTTAATTAATGAAATAACATCCAAAGTAGCTTTTAAAGCTATTGGAATTAATGGAGCTGGAATAAGTATTAAAGGTAAAATAAAAGACAATGAGGGTAAGGAAATTGCCGGTTTCTCTAGCTTGCATGCCGGGATGGGTGCTTTTGATCTGAAACCTGAATTAGGGAAGAGTTATGTCGCAGAAATAGTTTATCCGGATGGATCAGAAAAACGAATAATGCTTCCTAAGGTGAGTGATGATGGCTATGTTGTTTCAATTAATCAGGATAATAAAGATAGTTTAAGTGTCAGTATTAAAGCTTCCTCAGGTTTATATCAGTCGGCCAAAATTGTTGCTTTAATTGTGCAATCCTCTGGAGAGGTTATTTATTCTTCTTCAATAAAAATAACCAAACCGATAACATCAATACAATTGGCCAAAGGTAGCTTTCCGACAGGAATTGCTCAGTTTACCTTGTTCAACAATGAAGGAGAGCCTTTAAATGAAAGGATCGCATTTGTTAGAAGTAGAGATTTGATGCGACTGAAGTTGAAAACTGAAAAGACCAACTATAATACTAAAGAAAATGTTTGGATAGAGGTGGAATCAAAAGATCCATTAGGAAAACCTGTGGCCGGAAATTTCTCTGTTACTGTAATTAATGAGGGTAAGGTGCCTTTTGACGAGGCTTCGGAAAGTACAATACTGTCAAATCTATTGCTTAGTTCTGATTTGAAGGGCTATATAGAAAAGCCCAATCATTATTTTATTAATGAAAGCGAAGAAACGAGTAGGGCTTTGGATAACCTGATGTTGACACAAGGCTATAGAAGGTTTGTGTGGAAGAGTCTTGGTCAGGCTTTTACTCCAGTTTATAAAACCGAAAAGTCGGGTATAGAGATTTCTGGAAAGGTAGTTACCTTAGGAAATAAGCCACTTGTAAATGCCAAGGTGAATCTACTTTCATTAAATGGAGGCATTATGGAAGATGCCAGGACATATTCTGATGGAAGATTTAAGTTTGAGGATTTAATGTTTAAAGATGGTTTTAAGTTTGTAGTGCAAGCCAGAACATATGACAATCGGAAAAATGTTGAGGTGATACTAGATAGTGCTCCGGTGCAGGGTATCACTAAGAATAAAAATTTGCCAGATGTTGGTAGTGGCACTAGCACAGATATTAAAGTGTATCTTGAAAATAGCCGGAATCAGGATCAGGCATTGCCTAAGTTCGGTAAGTTAAGTCGTGTTCAAAGGCTTAAAGAAGTAAAAATAATAGCCAAGAAAAGAGAAAGTGAAAAATTGGCTCCTCAAGGAATAATGCAGATTCCGGAAGGACATGCTGATCAAACCTTTTTTCTTGAGAACCCCGAGGTTTGCGCAAATTTAGCAACTTGTTTACAAGGAAGATTACATATGGTGCGTTTCACAAAAGTGAGGACAGTTAACAATTATCCAATTACTGGCCGTAGTCCTAATGATTCATTGGGGCTAATGCAGGTTATTGTTAACGGAAGAAAAATTGATGATGATATAGCGATCGCTGGGATATTTGATTATAATGAAATAGATCCTATTGATATTGTTAAAATAGAGGTGGTTAGGAGCAATTTGGCATTGAAAGAACTGTTAGGAAAGGCTTCTATTCTTATTTACACTAAAAAGGCTTCTATGCGAAGTAAAAAATACACTCCGAACGTTGTTAATTTTTCGGCAAAGGGTTTTGATAAGGGACGTGAGTTCTATGAACCAAGATATGAAAATGGGGATAAAAGCAATAAAATACCTGATTTCCGCTCTACAATTTACTGGAATGCTGCTGTGAAAACTAATAATGATGGTAAGGCATATTTTGATTTCTACAATGCAAGTGAACCAGGAGTTTACAAGGTTGTTGTAGAGGGAATTAATGCTGCCGGTGAATTGGGGAGATTGGTTTATAGGTATACAGTGAAATAAATTAGGTTGTTGTCCCTATTCTGTTGTTCTGAGATGTCTTTGTTTATATATACGCAATCACATTTAAAACAATGGAAAATCAAAGCTTCATAAGATTCCTTAGAATTGGACTGATGTTATCAGTTCTAACTTTTTTGGCCTTTGTGCCAAAGGATCAAGGACCAGTTGAGAGATTAGTAACCACTCTACAGAAATGGATAGAAACTAATCCCCAGGAAAAGGTATATCTACATACTGATAAGCCTTATTATGCATTAGGCGATACCATTTGGTTTAAGGCTTATGTAACTGTTGGTAGCAGGCATCAGCTATCTGCATTAAGTGGCGCACTGTATGTAGATCTAATAAATGAAAGAGATTCGATAGAAAAATCTTTAAAACTACCGGTTACTGCTGGTATGGCAATGGGTAATTTTAGTTTAAATGAAGAACTTAAAGAAGGGAATTATCGGGTAAGGGCATATACGCAATGGATGCGAAATGCAGGTGAGGATTATTTCTATGACCGTACTTTTATTGTCGGTAGCCCATATAGCAATGAAATAGTTTCTAAAGTTGATTATCAATATAAGGTAATTGATAACAAACCGGTGATAACTGCTCAATTGAGTTATAGTGATGATGAGGGAAAAGCCATTTCAGGACGATCGGTTAGTTATCGGGTAGTAGCACATGGGGAAACTATAACTACCAAAACTGTAAAAACAGACGGTAACGGAGTCATTGCTATAAATATTCAGAATGATAAGTCTTCAAATCTACAGGGAGCTTATATCCAAACAATTATAGAAACTGATAGCAAATTAAAGATTACCAAAGATTTTGCAATAAAAGCAGGGTTTTTAAATAGTGACGTTCAATTCTTTCCTGAAGGTGGTGGTTTGGTAAATGGTGTTGCTTCAAGAGTAGGCTTTAAGGCTGTAGGAATGGATGGGAAAGGTATTCAGGTTAAAGGAAGGGTGATAGACGATCAAGGGAATGATGTTGCTGATTTTGTAAGCCAGCATGCCGGAATGGGAGTTTTTAATTTGAGGCCAGAAGAAGGAAGAACTTATACTGCAAAAATGACCTATCCTGATGGATCTGAAGGTTCTATTGCTTTGCCTAAAGCAGAAAATAAGGGGTATGTACTTGCAGTTTATCAGCCAAATAAAGATAGTGTACTGGTAAGGGTAAATACGTCGCCTGTTATGTCTAATACTGCATTAAACGTTAGTCTTGTTGCACAATCCGGTGGTGAAACAATTTATGCTACATCGCTTAATATCACTAAATCGGTAAACTCAATTTGGCTTTTGAAGAAAGATTTCCCGACAGGAATAGCTCAGTTCACTTTGTTTAATGAAAGTGGTGAGCCCTTAAATGAGCGGGTTGCTTTTATAAAAAACAATGACCAGATGAAACTGGAAACTACCACCGCCAAGCAGAGTTACAAATCGAGAGAAAATGTAAGTGTAGGACTTCGATCCTTTAATTCAAAGGGTAAACCTGTAGCTGGAAATTTCTCGGTAACTGTTATAAATGAAGACAAAGTGCCTCTGGATGAAAATAATGAGCATACTATATTATCCTCAACATTGCTTACTTCAGATATTAAAGGGCATGTTGAGAAACCAAATTATTATTTTAATGAGGAAAGTGAATCTGTAAATAAAGCCTTGGATAACCTGATGTTGACACAAGGGTATAGGCGCTTTACCTGGAAAGAACTTATAAGTGGTTCTTCGGTTAAACCAGAGTTTATTGCCGAAAAATTAGGGACAGTGATTTCTGGAAAGGTGGTGTCACTTACCAATAAACCTGCAGTTAAAGGAAAAGTAACCTTAATGTCGATGAGGGCCGGAATACTGGAAGGAACAACGACTGATACACTTGGACGATTTAAGTTTGATCAGCTGGTTTTGACTGATAGTGTGAAATTTAGCATACAAGCAAGAACAGAAAAGAATAAAAGTAAAGTAGAGGTAATCCTCGATAGTATTCCCATTCAAAAAATAAGTAGAAACAAAAATTTCCCTGATGTAAATACAGACATTACAGGTACGACTAAAGCTTATTTGGAAAATAGCAAAATGCAGGACGATGCATTGGTTAAGATGGGTAAGCTAGATAGGGCACAGAGATTACGGGAAGTGAAAATCAGCGCAAAAAAGCTGCAGACTGAAAATTATTCGCCGCAAGGTGCGATGGTAATTCCTGAAGGACATGCGGATCAAACTTATATAATCGAGAATCCGCAAATATGCGGAAGTCTTAGAGATTGCATAGAAGGAAGGTTAAATGGAATCCAATTTAGAGAATATAAAACAGAATATGAGTTAGAAAGGAATGTTTTTTATCCTCATTTTCTTGATACAGATCAGGTTCCGCCAGCATGGATGCCCATGCAGGTTATTCTGAATGGTAGAAAGCTTGATATTAGCGAAGCAGCCGATATATTTGTGTCGAACTCACTAGATGCTAAAGATGTTGCTAAAATTGAAGTTGTTAGACAGAATGCTGCATTAAAATCTTATCTGAAAGGAGCCTCTTTGTTAATCACTACTTATAAATCAAGGAAAACTAAGTATGATCCAAGTATAGTTAATTTTTTGCCTAGAGGTTTTAATAAAGCACGTGAATTTTATTCGCCAAGATATGATCGTCCGGGGCTCAATAATCAGGCTCCAGATTACCGCTCAACTGTATATTGGAATCCTGGAATAAGAACTTTCGATGCAGGGAAAACCACGTTTGATTTCTTTAATTCCGATGTAGCAGGTAATTATAAGGTGATTGTGGAGGGAATTAATGCTGCGGGCGAATTAGGTAGACAGGTTTATAGGTATAAGGTAGAAGGTGGGGAGTTTCAGACACAACAACCGATAGTGCAGAATGCTAAAGGCGTAGTTTCGGCATTACAGAGTTTTCATAGTAAACTACCAGAGGAGAAGGTTTACCTACATACTGATAAGCCGTATTACAATCTTGGGGATACGATTTGGTTTAAAGCTTATTTGTTTGATCCTTCTTATTTATCAGGTTCAGAAAAAAGCGGGTTGCTGTATGTTGAACTTAATGATGATAGTGCTGAGGTAGTTAGAAGAATAAGTATTCCTATAAAGAAAGGTTTAGGCTGGGGACAAATCCCATTGCCCGCAAAGATTTTTCATGAAGGTGGATATACCTTACGTGCTTATACCAATTGGATGCAGAATTTTGGGGGTGATTATTTGTTCAATAAACATTTTTACTTAGGTAAGCCTAGTCAGAATATATGGCTGGTGAAATCGGAGGCAACAATTGATAAAGTAGCAGATAAAGATCAAGTTAAGGTAAATATTAACCTGATGCGTTCTGATAAAGTTCCTATTGGATTACGTGACGTAGGGATTAGAGTAATGGAAGGTGATAAGTTGCTCTTTAAGCAAGAACTCAGAACTACCAATGAGGGTGATTTAGCATTGATGTTTAATCTCAAAGAAAAAGCTGATGGCAAAAACATAAGAATAGATATTAAAAGTCTGGCAAAAAATGATGGGAATCAGGTACTAAGTGTTCCATTGAATATTAAACGTCAGCAAAATATTGATCTGCAATTTCTACCTGAGGGTGGTGCACTAGTAGCAGGATTAAAATCGATTGTTGGTTTTAAGGCAGTGGCCGAAGATGGAAAAGGAGTGAGTTTTGAAGGGGATGTTTATGATAGTAAAGGAAACGTGATTGCTCTAATCGCCAGTTTAGTTAACGGAATGGGATCATTTGAATTTACACCTGAAGACGGCGAAAAATATACAGCCAGGTTAACTAAACCGCTAGAAATTGATAAAAGTTATTCCTTGCCATTAGTAAAATCCGCTGGAACTGGTTTGCATGTGGTTAATTATTGGGAAAGTGACTCTCTTGAGGTTAATGTAATGGCTACTTCGGGTGCCATCAATTCTGATAGTACTTATTATGTAGTAGGTACGTCCCGGGGAATAGTGTGTTACGCAGAACAGGTGGATTTTAAGAAGCCTAAGCTAATGATAGGTAAAAGTAAGTTTGCAACAGGCATAGCCAGGTTTACATTGTTGAAAGGAAAGCGTCCTTTAAATGAGCGTATTGTATTTGTCGATCATCAGGATCTGGCCGTGGTTAATGTAGTTCCTAATAAAAGAAAGTTCCTAAAAAGAGATAGTGTTGCTTTGGCTATTGAGGTAAAAGATGTAAACGGAAATCCTGTATCAGGGAGCTTCTCATTATCGGTAACTGATGATTCACAGGTTAGACCAGATAGTTTAGGGAATCATAATATCGCAGCTAGTATGTTATTAAATTCGGGATTAAAGGGTACAGTGGAAACTCCCGGGTATTACTTAAGTAAGAAAGATGAGCAAACCTGGACCGCGCTTGATAACCTTATGCTTACACAGGGGTGGGCAGGGTACAAATGGGATGATGTATTTAATGAGTTAGTAGAGCCCAAATTTAATGCCGAGAGGGAATTTAAGGTGACTGGTAGAGTTACTAATATTTTGAAAAAACCTGTATCTGGAGCTCAAATGCTAATATCTTCACAAAAACCATTTTTTATAACTACTGCAATAACTGATCCGCAAGGTAAATTTATGTTCTCGGCTTTGCCTCAAATTGATTCCGGTTCTTTTTTTATTCAGGCTAGAACCCCAAAAGGCAAAACTATGAGTTTTGGAGAAGTGGAAGTAGACCAGCAACAGTTTCCTCAGGCAGAGGAAATGATTAGAAATAAAATGATGCCCTGGTATGTAAACACTGACAGTACCCAACTGAACTATGTTAAAAATAAAGCCATCCTACTAAAGGAAGAAAGGTTAAGTGCAAGTGGTATCGCATTAAAAGAGGTTAAAATTGTTGATAAAAAGATCATAAAGGATTCTTATAATAGGAGTGGACCAGCAGCTTTGGTTTTTGATGAAAAGGACATTAAAGAATCCGCTGTGATGAGCCTGTATCAGTTGCTTAAACAAAAAGTACCCGGATTTCGAGTGATTGTTGAAGATGGTTTTGCAAAGATGAAGGCGAATCATTATGATTTGAGTATTCGTATTGATGGTGATACATTACTTCCAATGTTTTATAGTGATAACCCTAATCCAACAGTTGAACAAATTAAGCAGGATTTGGAGGATTTTAAAATTGCTACTTTTCGGGGAATGGAGGTTTTCTATAGCAGATCATCTACATCTGCATATAATGGAACAAATGGTGCTGGATCTAGCGGTGTCACTATGGCGAGCTTTGCTGCAAAGTTTGGAATAAATGGAGGAAAACAACCAATTACATCCAGAAGAGAGGTTGAGACGGCTGTTGTTCTATTAACAACCTTTAGTGGTACAGGCTGGCATAGAATTAACAAACCTGATGTTGCCTTTTACAGACCTCTCCCAGTTATGTATCCGCAGGACTTTTACAGGCCAAAGTATGTTACTGCGAATGCGTCTGATATGAATCCAGATCTAAGGGCTACTATACATTGGGAGCCAAACGTCGTAACAGATGCCCAGGGAAAAGCAAATGTGTCTTTTTACACTGCTGATATTCCAGGATCGTATACTGTAACCATTGAGGGTAGTAATATGAATGGCGTTATTGGAAGTAGTTGGTATAAATTGCTATTACCTAAGCCAGTTAGTAAGTGATTATCGCATAATTTTTACACCGAATGAATATGTCCTTCACGATATTTTTTTATATTTATGAAATTCAAACCAACGATAACAAACCGTATGAAATTTAAAAACGCTCTTAAAATTGCAGTTCCTGTTTTTTTTATGCTATTAATTGTCGGCGCTTTCTCTTTTACACCAAAAGATACTGATCCTGTAGAAAAACTAGTAGCAGCGCTACAAAAATGGACAGAAACCCAGCCACAGGAAAAAGTATACATCCATACTGATAAACCTTATTACATGGTAGGTGATACCATTTGGTTTAAAACCTATGTAACCATTGGCAGTAAGCACCAGCTTTCTGCGCTTAGTGGTGCTGTATATGTTGATCTTTATAATGAGGGAGATTCACTTGCCCAATCATTAAAGCTACCTCTTATTGCCGGTATGACTAAGGGTAGTTTTGTATTACCAGATAGTAGTTCCCGCGATGGTAATTATCGAATCAGAGCCTATACTCAGTGGATGCGTAATTCCGATCCTGCCTTTTTTTATGATAAGATCATTAGTGTTGGTAACTCTGTAGCAAACACTGTTTTCTGTAAAATAAGCTATGAGTATAGTAAAGATGGATCTAAAGATGTTGTAACTGCTGTTTTAACCTATTCCAATGATAAAGGAGAGGCTTTAAGTAACAGACACGTGGATTATGCGCTTATGGAGAATGGCTATGAGAAAGTGTTTAGTGGTAATAAAGAAACTGATAATTATGGGCAGTTAAAGATAAAACTACAAGGAGGTAAATCGGGTAAGTTGCAGGATAAGCATCTGACAGCGAAACTTCAAACCCGAGAAAAGGAAATAGTGGTTAAGGAATTTTCAATCAAAAGCATATCCACTCAGACAGATGTTCAGTTTTTTCCGGAAAGCGGACCTTTGGTAAGTGGTGTGCGTACGAGGGTTGCATTTAAAGCAACGGGAACCGATGGATTAGGGGTGCCTATTAAGGGTGTTATCATTGATAATGATAATAAAGAAGTAGAAACTTTTGAGACAACACATCTTGGAATGGGACAATTTAGATTGCTTCCCGAGAAAGGTAAATCTTATCAGGCAAAAGTGACTTATCCTGATGGTTCTTTAAAGTCTGTTAAGTTGCCTGCAGTTCAGGAAAGTGGATACGTTCTTTCTGTTTTTAACAATACTGAAACGGATACTGTACTTGTGCGTATTGTTGCTAATCCCACTATTGTTGAAAAAGGTGGCCAAACTGTTAGTCTGATTGCCCAAGCTAGTGGTAGCGTAAGTTATGCTAGCAGCATGCCTATAAGTAAGGCTCAAACTTCTCTATCGATACCTGCAAAAGATTTACCATCTGGAATAACTCAATTTACATTGTTTTCTTCGGCTGGTGATCCGATGAACGAACGGGTAATTTTTATCCAGAATAAGGATCAGATGGATGTTAAATTATCAACAGCAAAAAAAGTTTATGCAGGAAAGGAAAAGGTAGAAATTGACTTAAATGTGGCCGATGGAACTGGTGCTCCGGTTGGGGGTAATTTTTCGGTATCTGTAGTTAGTGAAGCTGCTGTTCCGGTTGATGAGACTAAAGAAAGCACCATATTTTCTCAAATATTGTTAAGCGCTGATATTAAGGGTTACATAGAGAAACCTAGCTATTATTTTAATAATCCTACTGAAGAAACTAAAGCAAATCTTGATCTTTTAATGCTTACTCAAGGTTATAGAAGATTTGTGTGGAAAGATATAACAGCGGGTAAGCCATTTAAGCCTGCTTTTCAAGCGGAGAAATTAACCACTAACGTTACCGGGAGACTCTTTACTTTGGGAGAGAAGCCTATAGCTGGTGGAAAGGTATCCCTGATCAATAATAAACTAGGGGTGATAATTGATACCGTGACAAATGCAGAGGGCTATTATAAATTTAGTGATCTATTAATTACGAATGAAATCAGCTTCACTGTTCAAGGTAGAAAAGCAAACGGCGGTAAAAACGTAGAAATAAAAGTTGATAAGATTCGTGATCAGGACAGGACGCCAAATCTTAATGTTGGTGATCTGGATACTGATTTGGGTAAGTCAATGTTGGCTTCGCTTGAAAATAGTAAAAAGCAGGATGCAGAATTGGTAAAGAGCGGTCAAATGGGGCGGTCTCAGCAACTCAAGGAGGTAATCATTAGTGCAAAAAAGCGTAAGAGACAATTTGGCTATGACCTGATATTAGATGGACATGCAGACTTTACTTATAGACCAAACAATGTGCAGGCATTTGGAACGCTTTTAGAATGGTTAAGAGCCACGATTGGTAATGTTGATTTTAGATCTTCTGAGGCTGACTGTGGACCTGTAACATTGCCATTTACAAGAAATGAAAAAATGGGTGTATTTGTAGATGGGAGAAGAATTAATGATTGTGAAGTTCAGGATTTGTTTTATTTAGATCCACTAGATATTGAACGAGTAGATGTTGCTCGTACGAATGCTGCCATAATAAGTATGGCTGGGGGACCTTGTTTATTTTTGACTACGAAAAGGGGGCTTGGGATATTGCGCTCCGGATATAATCCTGAAGTGGTGAGTTATTCGCCAAGAGGTTTTAATCCTGTAAAGGAGTTTTATGCTCCGGTTTATGATAGTAATAGTCGTATCACTGATTTAAGAAGTACCGTTTACTGGAATCCGGGTGTTTTAGTTGGTGCAAATGGAAAAGGAAAGATCAGCTTTTTTAATGCAGATACCAAGGGTGTTTACCGTGTAGTTATTGAAGGTATCAATGGAGATGGTTTATTAGGTAGACAAGTTTATAAATACGAAGTTAAATAAAAGACATTTTTCTTGAATGATTGTCCCCAATGGGGGCCTCATAGTTGTCTTTGTATTTGATTACTCCTAAGTTACCATCTACAAAGACAACTATGCAATTGAAACGCTCCCTTTTTCTATTTTGTATCATAGCCTTAATTGGCGTAGTGGCTTTTACAAGCCGAGATGAAGACCCAGTTGAAAAGCTGGTTACTGCTTTGCAGAAATGGACAGATACGAATCCGCAGGAAAAGATTTATTTGCATACCGATAAGCCCTATTATATTGTTGGTGATACCATATGGTTTAAAGCTTACGTAACTATTGGAAGTAAAAATCAGCTTTCAGCACTAAGTGGTGCAGTTTATGTCGATTTGATTAATGAGGGTGATTCAGTTGCCCAGTCGCTTAAGCTCCCACTGACTGCCGGCATGGGTAAAGGAAATATTGTATTGTCTGATACAGTTTTGCGCGAAGGGAATTATCGTTTGAGGGCTTATACCCAATGGATGCGCAATGCGGGTTCTGATTATTTTTACGACAGAACTTTTAGTGTTGGTAATTCCGTAGCAAATGCTGTTTTTGCAAAAATTGATTACATCTTTACTCAAGATGGGGCAAGTACCAAAGTAAAGGCACTATTAAAATATACCAATCAAAAAGGTGAGCCTTATGTGGATAAGCCCATTCGGTATGAATTAAAAAAGAGTTATCAAATACTTGCTACCGGAGGTGGCAACACCAATGAACTTGGTGAAATCTCAGTAAATATTCCCAGCTCAAAACCCGGGGAAGTTTTAAACTCCTATTTGTTAACAAAGATTGCTATTGCCAAAGACGCAAATGTTGTTAAATCATTTCCAATAAAAACAGCCTCCTTAAAAACAGATGTTCAGTTTTTTCCTGAAGGGGGGAGCTTGGTTAATGGAGTGAGGTCAAGAATAGGATTTAAAGCTACCCGTACCAATGGATTAGGTGTTCCTATAAAGGGTGTAATTATAGATAATGAAAACAAAGAGGTGGCTGAGCTGGAAAGTAAGCACCTTGGGATGGGGTATTTTCAACTGATACCGGAGCAGGGCAAAACCTATCAGGCAAAAATAACTTACCCTGATGGATCAGTTAATGTCTTAAAGTTGCCTGACGCCCTTAACGATGGTTATGTGCTTTCGGTGTATAATAACGCGGAAACAGATACCATATTGGTAAGGGTAAATGCTGGTGGTTCCGCCTTGAAAAAGGAAGGTCAGATTGTTAGCTTGGTCGCTCAATGTGGAGGTTTAGTTCAATATGCAGCTAGTATTGCTATTAATAAATCTACTACTTCTATTCCTATTCCCGCTAAAGATTATCCATCAGGGATTTTGCAGATCAGTTTGTTCTCTAAAGAGGGAGATCCGCTAAATGAAAGAATTGTCTTTTTGCAAAGAAATGATTTGATGGATTTGAAAATTAATAGTTCAAAAAAGGAATATGGTGTTCGGGAAAAAGTAGAACTGGATATTGATGCTAAAGATGCTTCGGGTAAACCTCTTGTCGGAAATTTTTCGGTGTCAGTAATTAATGAGGCTGTAGTTCCTTCCGATGAAACTACAGAAAATATGATAATCTCTCAGCTGCTACTAAGCTCAGATATCAAAGGTTATGTAGAGAAACCTAATTATTATTTCTATAAACCCACCGATGAAACCAAGGCAAATCTTGATGTTTTAATGCTCACCCAAGGATATAGAAGATTTGTTTGGAAGGATTTAATATCTGCTAAACAAATACCACCAATATTTAAAGCGGAAAAGTTAGTTGCTGACATTACAGGTAAGTTAGCTACATTGGGTAATAAGCCTGTAGCAGGAGGTAAGGTTACATTAGTGAATAATAAGCTAGGCTTAATTTTAGATACAGTATCCGATAATAACGGATTGTTTAAGTTCAGCAATCTGCTCATTACCGAAGGAAATGATTTCATGCTTCAGGGTAGAACAGTAAAAAATGGAAAAAGGCTGGAGCTTCAGCTTGATAAAGTAACCCAGCAGGAAGCAACTCCCAATGTAAATATTGGCGATATTAATACCAATATACCCGCAGTACTTAAAGCCTCAATAGAAAATAATATCGAGCAGGATCTGGATTTGCAAAAGCATGGAAAGACTGGGCGAGTACAGCAGTTAAGGGAAGTTCAGATAAGTGCGAGCAAAAAATGGGGGTTTGGAAATCATATTAATGAAAATCAGGCAGATGAGGTGTTTAGGCCCGATAATCGGAGGCCGTGTGCAACTCTTAAAGAGTGTTTAGAAGAAATGGACAAAACAAGGATTTCATTTGCGCTTAAAGATGGACTTTGGCAGTTAAATGGAGGTTACGTTACATTAATAGATGATGTGTTGATTGAACCTGAGGATTATCAGGAGCTTCTTTTATCTGATGTTTCTGATATAAAAAAGATATATTTTTCCTATCAAAGTAAGGCTATAACCGCAAGATTATTAGCTAGCTATATGGCCAGATTTCCACCGGAAAAACTTCCTCCAGTTATGGCAATTTATACTAAAAGCGGCAATTTTCGTAAAAAGTATGATCCTTCTGTGGTTTATTATTCGCCAAAGGGATTTAGCGCAGTAAAAGAGTTTTATGTACCTAAATATGATAATTCTGCAGCTAGTAACCCACTCGCGGATTTAAGAAGTACAATTTATTGGAACCCCGCTATTTTAACAGGAAATGATGGTAAGGCTAAACTCAATTATTTCAATTCGGATAATAGGGGAGTTTACCGTGTAACTGTTGAAGGAATTAATGCAGATGGTTTATTGGGCAGACAAGTTTATCGTTATACCGTGAATTGATTGAGTAATCTTATTTAATAATGTAATTATGAAATTGAAACGTTCTCTTCTCGCTATTTTTACACTATTTGTACTCATCTTTTTGGGCTTTGTGCCAAAAGACGAAGATCCTATAGAGAAGCTTTTAGCATCTCTTCAGAGCTGGGCTGATAATAATCCTCAGGAAAAGGTTTACCTCCATACTGATAAGCCTTATTATGTTGTTGGCGATACGATTTGGTTTAAGGCTTATGTTACAATAGGGGCTAAGCATCAGTTATCTGCATTAAGCGGTGCAGTGTATGTAGACCTAATTAATGAGGGTGATTCTCTTGCTAAGTCCCTTAAGTTGCCGCTTATGGCAGGGATGGCTAAAGGCAGTATTGTGCTCTCCGATACCGCTATTCGTGAAGGGAATTATCGCTTACGGGCTTATACGCAATGGATGCGTAATGCTGGACCAGAATATTTCTACGATAGAACCTTTAGTGTAGGTAACTCTGCGGCAAATACTGTGTTTGCAAAAATAGATTATATCTATACTAAAGATGGAGCTCAGACTAAAGTAAAGGCACTGATCAAGTATACCAATCAAAAGGGGGAGCCGTATGCCGATAAAGCTGCTAGATACGAGTTAAAAGAAGGCTATAGATCAATTGCCACCGGTGGAGGTAAGACCAATGAGTTAGGAGAGCTGAGTATAAACCTGCCAGATCGAAAGAAAGAAAGTACGGGTAGTGCTTATATTTTGACAAGGATTACCATTGCGGATGGTGAAAATGTTCCTAAATCGTTCCCTATAAAGAGAGCTTCGCAGCAAACAGATGTTCAATTTTTTCCAGAGGGTGGAAATCTTGTAAATGATATCGCAACAAAGGTGGGAGTAAAAGCCATTGGGGCAAATGGTTTAGGAGTGGCGGTACAGGGAGTTGTAATCGACAATGAAAATAATGAGGTTGCCAAATTGGAAACGGAACATTTTGGTATGGGATATTTTAGTTTGAAAACAGAACAGGATAAAACCTATCAAGCGAAGATCACCTATTCTGATGGATCTATAAATACGTTAAAACTGCCTAAAGCAGTTACTGATGCTTACGCGCTTTCTGTGTACAATAATCCTGGAGCAGATACCATTTTGGTAAGGATAGGCGCAGGTAGTTCTATTTTAAAAAAAGGAGATCAAGTTGTCAGTTTAGTAGCGCAATCAGGAGGTGATCTGCAGTATGCAGCTGACATCCCTATCAGTAAATCGGTTACTTCAATTCCAATTCCTTCAAAGGACTTTTCTTCAGGTATTTTACAATTTACACTCTTTTCTAAATCCGGCGATCCACTCAATGAAAGGATTGTTTTTGTGCAAAAGAATGATCGTATGGATTTGAAAGTTAGTAGTTCCAAAAAAGAATATTCGCCAAGAGAGAAGGTAGAAATAGATCTGGAGGCAAAAGATGCTGCGGGGAAGCCTTTAGTGGTTAATTTTTCCGTATCTGTAATTGATGAGGGTGTAGTTCCTTCATATGAAGCTAACGAGAATTCTATATTCTCTCAATTGTTATTGAGTGCTGATATTAAAGGTTATATAGAGAAGCCTAATTATTATTTTCATAATCCAACAGACGAAACCAAAGCGAATCTTGATGTTTTAATGCTTACTCAGGGGTATCGAAGGTTTGTTTGGAAAGACCTGATTTCAGGCAAACAAGTACCTCCGGTATATAAAGCAGAAAAACTGGTAACCAACATTACCGGAAAGTTAATGACATTGAACAATAAACCCGTAGCCGGTGGTAAGGTTACACTAATCAATAATAAGCTAGGCTTAGTCTTAGATACGGTTTCTGATAGCAAAGGGCAGTTTAAGTTTAGCAATCTCCTGATTACTGAAGGGATTGATTTTACGATTCAGGGCAGGACCGTGAAAAATGGTAAAAGATTGCAGATACAAATTGATAAGGTTGCTGGACAAAATGTTACGCCAAATGTTAATATCGGCGATATCAATTCAGACATTCCTAAGGCGCTCATGGCATCTATAGAAAATAGCGTAAAGCAAGATTTGGATATGCAAAAACATGGCCGAATGGGGCGCAATCAGCAATTGAAAGAAGTCAGAATTCAGGCAAGTAAGCTGCCTAAATTTGGTAACACTATACTTGAAAGCCAGGCAGATCAGGTTTTTAGACCAGATCCAAGACAAAATTGCGGAACGTTTAAAGATTGTTTGGAGAAAATGGACAATAACAAAAGTGTGCGTTTTGATCAGATTATGTCGGAAGATTGTGGGCTTATGTGGGTGCCACGAAGCATATCGGATGGAGGCTATGCCGTAACTATTGATGGATGGCTGCTTGAAAGTTGTGATTTTCAGGAGCTACTGTTGGGGGATGGATCAAATATTAGTAAAGTATATTTTGTATATGATAGTTATGCTGCAAGAGCTAGGTTACTCGCTGGGAGGTTTAGCGGAGCAAAGCCTCCGCCGGTAATGGCAATTTATACACGAAATGGTAATTTTCGTTCAGGTTATGATCCTTCTTTAGTGTACTATGCTCCAAAAGGCTATGCTTCGGTAAAGGAGTTTTATGCGCCTAGATATGATAGTAATGAGGTGAATAGCCCTCTTGCAGATCTAAGAAGTACAATTTATTGGAACCCTGCTACAGTTACTGATAAGGAGGGAAAAGCCAAGATCACTTTTTTTAATTCGGATAATAGAGGAACCTACCGCGTAACTGTTGAAGGAATTAATGCTGATGGTTTATTGGGTAGACAGGTTTATAGATATGAAGTTAGATAATTTCAATCCCTGCGTCCTTATAACGCTGTAGATTCCCTTCTTTTGGATCTATATCAGTTATGATTGTATCCAACTCATTTGTTGCGCAGATGTAGTAGTTTTCGGCTGTATCCAATTTCTCAAATGTTGAAAGTGCAATGATGTGTTTGGATGTTTCGACCATGGCTTTCTTCATCTGGCTATCTTCATAATTTAGGCCCGTAACCCCAAGGTTAAGGTCGATACTGCAAATGCCCAAAAAGCAAATATCGGCACGTACATTTTTAATGGCTTGTATGGCATCATGTCCCATAGTAGAGAAGGATGATTTATTTAATCGCCCACCGACAAAAATAACCTCAGCATTTGGATGATCTTCAAGAATATTGGCTACCGGGAAATTGTTGGTTACCACAGTTATATTTAGTTCTTTAGGTAAATTGGTTGCAACAGCTAAGGCAGAGGTTCCGGCATCGAATATGATCACCTGACCATCTTTAATAAATTTTAAGGCTTTAGCTGCAATGATCTCTTTATGGCCTACGTCGTAATTTTCCCGTTCCCTATAGTGCCTTGGAATAGGGGAGTGTAGAACTGCTCCTCCGCGTACTGCTTTAAGCAGGCCCTCATCAGATAATTCTTTAATGTCTCTCCTTACTGTGTCTTCAGAAACATTTAATAGTTTACTCAAATCTCCCAAAAGTACCTTTCCCTCTTTGGTGATGTGATCTATTATTTGCTGCAGTCTTTCGGCCTTTATCATAATTGTTTTGCAATATTGTGCAATAATAAGAAAATTAAATTGCAATATATTGCAGATTGTTGTATTTTTGTTGCAACTTATTACAAGATACAAATTAAATAAATTATGAGAAAGACAATAGCGATTGATATGGATGGCGTACTCGCAGATATAGAGAGCCATTTCATAAACTGGTACGAAAGAGATTATGGAGTTAAAGTGAACCGGGAAGATATGCTGGGTGTACTTGAAGCTGACGGATTTCCGGATAAGACTGCAGTACAAAGGTTTGTATTTACCCCCGGATTTTTCAGAACGATACCTGTGATGCCTGGAGCAATAGAGGCGATAAAAGAATTAATGGAAACTTACGATGTTTACGTGGTATCGGCTGCAATGGAATTTCCTCAGTGCTTATCTGAAAAACAAGAATGGTTAGCTGAGCATTTTCCATCTATTAGTTGGAAAAACATAGTTTTTTGTGGAGATAAAAGTATTATTAACACAGATTACATGATAGATGACCACTGCAAAAACCTTGATTTCTTTAAGGGTAAACCGCTTATGTTTACTGCCGCACACAATGTTTACAAAACGCATCATGAAAGAGTGGATAACTGGGATGACGTATTGGCCTTTTTTGAAAAAGAGGAAGTACCTGCATAATAACGTCCCATTAATCTGTCGAAAACGTTTTCGATAATAAATGATGATTAACATGCATTTAATGTTATAAACAACATATATATTTAGTTTTTATGCCTCATGTTACTGCTATAGTAAATACCGGTATAAAGAAACTAAATATAATATGAGCCAAGGCAGTAAAATCCCCAGAATGACACAAACCATGCGTTGGTTTGGTCCCAAAGATCCGGTAAGCTTATCAGATATCAGACAAGCTGGTTGCACCGGAGTTGTAAGTGCACTTCATCATATTCCAAATGGAGAAATCTGGACTGTTGAAGAAATCTTAAAACATAAAAATATAATTGAACAAGCTGGTCTTGAGTGGGATGTGGTTGAAAGTGTACCCGTTCATGAAGCTGTAAAAACTCATGATAAAGGCTTTGAAAATTACATAGCTAATTATAAAACTTCCTTAAAGAATCTGGCTTCTTGTGGTATATCAGTTGTTACTTACAATTTTATGCCGGTGCTGGATTGGACAAGAACCAATCTTGCTTTTGAACTTGAAAATGGAGCTAAAGCTTTAAAGTTTGAAAAAGCAGCACTTGTTGCATTTGATGTATACATGCTCAATAGGCCAAATGCGGCTCATGATTATACTTATCAGGAACTTGAAAATGGCAGGTTGCGTTTTGAGCAGATGTCGGCGGATGAGCGTTTAGTGTTGCAAAGGAACATTATTGCCGGCTTGCCAGGAAGTGAAGAGAGTTTTACTTTAAACCAATTCCAAGATGCTTTAGATAAGTATAAAGGAATTGACGCAGAAGGGCTTTCACAAAACCTTATTCATTTCCTTTCTGAAATTGTTCCGGTTGCTGATGCTGAGGGAATAAAACTGGCCATCCATCCTGATGATCCACCATATCCCATATTTGGCTTGCCAAGGGTGGTTAGCACGGCAGCGCAGGTTCAAAAACTGTTTAGTGCTGTCCCTTCATTGAATAATGGACTTTGTTTCTGTACAGGTTCATTTGGTGTAAGGGATGATAATAACCTTTCTGAGATGGTTGAAACATTCGGTGAAAGAATTCATTTTATTCATTTAAGGAGCACAAAAAGAAATGACGCAGGTGATTTTTATGAAGACAATCATTTGGAAGGCGATGTAGATATGTACAACGTTGTAAAGCAAATCATTTTGGTACAACAGAAGAGACAGGTAAGCATTCCCATGCGACCAGATCATGGTCACCAGATGTTGGATGACTTAAAGAAAAAAACCAATCCCGGTTATTCTGCTATCGGCAGATTAAAAGGTCTCGCTGAGTTAAGAGGATTAGAGTTTGCAATAATAAATCAGTTTTCAGATAAATAATATGAGAGAAGGAGCAGTAATACCTGAAGATTTTTTGCTTCAAGGTAAAAAAGCGAAAGTACTTTTTAATGAATATGCAAAGCACCTTCCAATAATTGATTATCATAATCAATTGCCACCACAGGAGATAGCAGAAAACAAGAAATTTGCTAATCTAACTGAGATCTGGCTTAAAGGGGATCACTATAAATGGAGAGGTATGCGTGCTTTAGGAGTTAGCGAAGAGCTGATTACCGGAAAGGCGCCAGATCAGGATAAGTTTATGGCTTGGGCGAGGGTAGCGCCCGCAACCGTAAGGAATCCATTGTTTCATTGGACTCACATGGAGCTTCAAAATCCTTTTGGCATAAACTCTTTTCTAAATGCTGATTCCGGTAAAAGAATTTATGAACACTGTAATGCTTTGCTTGCTAAAGATGAGTTTTCTACTCAGGGTCTGCTAAATCACTTTAAAGTGGAAATGGTGGGTACTACAGATGATCCTTGCGATGATCTTAAATATCATAAGCAAATAAGTGAAAGCGATTTTTCGGTAAAAGTAAAGCCTTCATTCAGACCAGATAAAGCTTTGCTGATTGATAAGACTGTTCAGTTTAAGGATTATATAAAACAACTTTCTGCAGTTTCAGGAATTGTAATAACTGATATAAATGAACTGCTTGCTGCTTTAAAACAGCGCATTGATTATTTCGCTGAGCATAATTGCAGTGTTTCTGATCATGGATTGGCCACCTTGCCTGCGACTTACGCTTTAACGGATGCAGAGAAAAAGGAATTTGCTGGTTTCTTAAAAACTGATGGAGCTGTGTTTTCTAATCCTGATGCTTTTGCCGGTTACGTTTTAACGGAACTGAGCAAATTATATCATGAAAGAGACTGGGTACAACAGTTTCATCTGGGTGCAATTAGAAATAATAACCTGGGTATGTTTAATAAAATAGGTGCAGATACTGGGTACGATTCTATTGGCGATTTTAAGCATGCAGAAAGATTATCTGGTTTTTTAGGGAATCTGAGCATTACAGATCAATTGACCAAAACCATTATCTATAATCTTAATCCGGCAGATAATGAAGTTTTTGCTGCCATGACCGGTAATTTTGCTGATGGAAGAATGAAAGGTAAGATGCAGTTCGGCTCTGGTTGGTGGTTTTTGGATCAGAAAGATGGTATGGAAAAGCAATTGAACGCATTATCCAATATGGGTATGGTGAGTAATTTTATAGGTATGCTTACAGATTCGCGTAGCTTCCTTTCTTATTCGCGTCACGAATATTTCAGAAGGATATTATGTAATCTTTTCGGCGCAGAAATGGAGAATGGAATATTGCCTAATGACGAGAAGTGGATAGGACAAATCATTAGTGACATCTGCTATTACAATGCTAAAGAATATTTTAAATTAGGTTAGGGGTTAACCCCTAACCTAATAAAAATACGGTCATACTTTTAGGCCCATGAGCGCCAAGTACTAAAGATTGTTCAATATCTGCAGTTTTTGATGGGCCTGCTATAAAAGATCCAAATCCATATTCTGCATCACCTATTCTGGTGTAGGCATCGTGCATGGTAGCAACGATGTTGGCTTTATTTACCACAACAGCTAACTGCTGACAAATAAAAGGCACAGCTCTTTGGTGCATCAGGTCTTCAGTAATCCATAATGCTGCATTTTCTGCAACACCAAAGTGAGCTTTAATTACAGCCAAATCAACATCTTCATAGCTATGAGGATCTTTGTTCTCCCATCCCGATTCGGTAACTGAGGTCAGCTCAGCTATGGTAGAGATTAGTCTCTTTTTATCTTTAAATTCCTGTTGAATATATTGTGCGATCTCTTCAAAATTAGTAACCTCAACTACTGCGCCGCCTATGTTGGTTAGCACAGTTTTAAACTGCGTTAGGCTATCCTTTCCACCAGATACGGTACTTAGGTCTGCTGGTAATGGTCGTGGCCCGGGTTGATTGTTTTTTACTTTAGCCAGTATTTCTTCTCTGCTAGTCATTTTTGTTGTTTTGTTTATACCATTCTCCAAATGATTGCTTAGGCGGTTCAGGCATTTCTCTGTGTTTATACCAAAGATTTAATTTGTTGTTTACCGTAAACGGAGCGTATTTTAGCACAAAGCGGCCTGCTTTTCCTGCAAACTTATATATAGTTGGATTTGATAATGCAAAATCCATTGCTTTCATGGCTATTGCCTTTTTAGGGTCTGCGTATCCTTCTTTTACAATTACCTGTCGCCATTTATAAAGCTGCTCATGAATGTTTATTTTTACCGGACATACATTGCTGCACGACCCACAAAGGGTAGAAGCGAATGGTAAGTCGGCATAATTTTTCATGTCGAGGTTTGGAGCTAATATAGAGCCTATGGGGCCTGCAATTGCAGTATGGTAACTGTGGCCACCGCTTCTGCGATAAACGGGACAGGTGTTCATACAAGCCGCACAGCGGATACATTTAAGGGAGTTACGGAAATCTTCTCTTCCAAGTTGTGTAGTTCTTCCGTTGTCCACCAAAACGATATGCATGGTCTGGCCTGGTCTTGGCTTTTTGAAATGACTTGAATAAGTAGTGATAGGTTGCCCGGTTGCACTTCTGGTAAGTATTCTTAAAAATACAGAAAGGTGTTTACGTAGAGGGATTAATTTCTCAATTCCCATGCAGGCAATGTGTACATCGGCAAGATGTGCGCCCATATCTGCATTTCCTTCGTTTGTACAAACTACAAATTCACCGGTTTCTGCTACAGCAAAGTTTACTCCTGTGAGGGCCGCCTTTCTGGTAATGAATGTCTCACGTAAGTGGTCTCTGGCTGCTGCTGTTAGATACACAGGATCTGACGCCCCTTCAAGAGTACCAAGATGCTTATGAAACAGCTCACCAATTTCTTCTTTCTTCTTATGGATACAAGGAAGTACGATATGGCTAGGTGGTTCTTCTGCTAATTGCACAATGCGTTCCCCTAAATCAGTATCTATAACTTCAATGTCGTTTTTATGGAGGTAATCATTTAAATGGCATTCTTCGGTAAGCATCGATTTGCTTTTAACGATGCGGTTTACACCGTTTTCCTTTAAAATCGAGTGCACTATTTTATTGTGTTCTTCACCATTTGCAGCCCAATGAACTTTTATGCCGTTCTTTTCTGCGTTGGCTTCAAATTGCAAGAGGTATTCGTGCAAGTTGGATAACACATTGTCTTTTATTTGTGATGCTGTTTCACGCAAGGTTTCCCATTCAGGAAGGCTATGTGCAGCTTTATCCCTTTTGGCCCTCACAAACCAAAGCGTTTCATCATGCCAGTCTACACGCGCTTCATCTTTATTAAAGATGTCGGATAATTGAGCGTGATCTTTTGCTCCTGTACTCATTTTATTATTGCTGGTTTGTGGGTTTAAAATTCTTGTGCGTTTAATATCTCTGCAATGTGTATTACCTTAACATTGCTGTTTTGTCTGCGTAAAATACCTTCCATATGCATCAGGCAAGACATGTCTGCTGCGGTAATGTACTCGGCGCCACCATTAAGGTGATCTGCAACTCTGTCTTTACCCATTTTTACAGAAACAGCTTCTTCAGCAACACAAAAAGTGCCACCAAAACCACAGCACTCATCAGGACGTTTTAGATCAATAAGTTCCAAACCTTGAACCATATTTAGCAGGTGTAAAGGTTTAGAGAAAGGAGCCTCAACAAGTTCTGTCATCTGAGCAAGCATTAATCCGCGCTGTCCGTGGCAACTTTGGTGTACACCAACTTTATGAGGGAAGCTTGCGGTTAATTTCTCAACTTTAAGAACATCGGTAAGAAACTCGGTTAATTCATAAATCTTTTTTCTGATCCCAAGGGCTTTGTCTTCGGCCTTATCAGCATGAAGGTGATCCTTGATGTGAAGTACGCAGCTCCCGGAAGGGGATACCACATAGTCAAATTCTGAAAAGTTTTCTATAAACAGATCGTTGCATCCTTGCGTAAGGTGTTCGAAACCAGAATTGGCCATTGGTTGACCGCAACAGGTTTGCTTAGTGGGATAAACCACATCAACTCCTAGTTTTTTCAGTAAAGTTAAGGTTGCAATAGCGGCGTTTGGGTAGAACTGGTCAATGTAACACGGAATAAAAAGTCCAACAGTCATGATTAAAAGTATCTGGTCTTATCTGGTTTAGGTTGTGTGTTTTGAGCAAAAATAACTGTGCTCAGCGGTAAATATAACGTTATTAAAAATATTATGTAGAATAGTTTGTTATTTAGAAAGGAAACGATTTCATATAATGATATTCAGATTGAATTTTTTAAATCGGAAAAGCTTAATAAACAGTGATAAACTCTTTTGCTGTGATTTATGAAAACGTTTTCATATTATTGTAATATTGATTAGCTTGGTAATTAGATAAGCATTGATTAATAACCTTATATCATTCTAACATGGCCAACCCAAAAAAGGCGCAACAAAATACAATTCTGGATATTGCGGAGGCTTTAAAGCTTTCACCTGCAACAATTTCACGTGCGCTTAGTGGCCATCCACATGTAAAGGAGAAAACAAAAAATGATGTACTGAAAATGGCTGCGCAGTTGGGGTATAGGCGTAACAATATGGCTTCGGGACTTCGGAGCAATAAAACACATACCATCGGACTTATTGTGCCCAGAATTTCAATGTTTTTTCATGCAGAAGTAATTACCACTATTCAGAATGGTTTACATAAATACGGATACAATCTGATCATATGTCAGTCTAACGACTCGTTGGAAATGGAGAAAGAACTTGCTGAAATCCTTTTATCTTCCAGAGTCGATGCTTTAATTGCGGCTTGTACATTACATACCATAGATTTTAGTCATTTCGATAAACTTTTGCAAAATGGTACACCTGTTGTTTTTTATGACCGCGTGCCATTACATGACCAGAATGCTGCTATAATAAAGGGCGATGATTTTAGGGGAGGGTATATTGCAACTACTCATCTTATTGAAACGGGCTGTAAACGGATTGCTCATATCTCTGGTCCTTTAAGCTCAAATTTATATCAGGATCGTTCCTCGGGATTTCAGCAAGCTATGGAACAGCACAAGCTGTCTATCTATAAAAACTGGATATTTCATCAGGAATTAACCCATACCAATGCGAGAGAAGCGATGCGAAAAATGTTTGAAGGAGATATAATCCCTGACGGTGTATTTACAGATAACGATACCAGTGCTATTGCCGCGCTTGAATTTGCGAGAGAAAAGGGGATCAACGTTCCTGGCGACTTAAAAATTATAGGCTACTCAAATGATCCTCGAACTTCAATAATTACACCTTCAATAACTACGATAGAGCAATTTCCTGATGAAGTGGGGAAAAAGATAGTGGAAACACTAATGAATTTATTAAAGACTGGGGGAAATAACGTTGATGAGAGAACCTCGCCTATAATTATACCTGTGCAGCTAATTAGAAGAATGACAACCTGAAAACCGAATATAAAACCATATAAATGATGAAAAAACTATTAATCGCAGTCTGTTTTTTACTGCTAAATAATGGCATGCTAAGCGCTCAGAACAAGAGCGGAAAAATGGCTCAATTGATAGAGGAGCAGTTTAAATTTGCAGATCAGCAATACAAAGTTCTTGCAAAAAATGTTCCTTCCGATGTAATGCCCAAAACCTATTATGAAAAAACAGGTAAAGTAGAAACTAGTGATACCAAATGGTGGTGCAGTGGTTTTTTCCCAGGTACACTGCTTTATATTTATGAATACACAAAAGATGCTGAGATCCTGAAGGAAGCTAAAGCTCGCCTTGCTATTCTTGAAAAGGAAAAGCATTACACAGGTAATCATGATCTTGGTTTTATGATGTACTGCAGCTTTGGTAATGCATATCGCATCTTTAAAGACCCATCGTATAAAACAACAATAGATACTGCCGCAGAATCTTTATCTACACGCTACCATCCTGAGGCTAAGGTAATTCAGTCTTGGAATTCTAGTAAGAAAATGGCTGGACCTGTCATTATAGATAACATGATGAATCTGGAGCTGTTAAGCTGGGTTAGCGATCATGGAGGTGATAAAAAATACAAGGAGATTGCGATTACCCATGCTAATTCAACCATCAAGAATCATTTCAGACCAGATTTCAGTTCATATCATGTTGTCGATTATGATATGAAAACGGGTAAGGTATTACAGAAAATAACGGCACAGGGTGCTGCAGATTCATCTGCATGGAGCAGAGGACAGGCCTGGGGCTTATATGGATATACCATGATGTACCGTTTCACTAAAGACAAACAATACTTAAAACAGGCAAAAAATATTGCTAAATTTATGTTGAATGATCCCAATATGCCTGCCGACATGATTCCTTACTGGGATTACGATGCGCCGGGAATACCTAACACCTACCGTGATGCTTCTGCGGGAGCTGTTATGGCTTCGGCATTATTAGAACTCGCTCAATATGCTGATAAAACAGAACGTAAACAATATTTAAGTGCAGCAGAAACAGCTTTAAAAACTTTGGTCTCTGATACCTATCGTGCAAAATTAGGAGAGAATGGTGGGTTTCTGTTAAAACATAGTGTAGGTTCAATACCTCATAATTCGGAAATTGACGTCCCATTAACCTATGCCGATTACTATTTTTTAGAAGCTTTGCACCGCTACAAAAACTGGTATTTGTAAACCGAATTTATAAAAAACACAAAAAAAATATGCAAACACATTTTGAAAGCCGCTACGCATTAAGTCCAACTGAAACTAAGCAAATGGTTACAGCAGACCTGCGTAAAAATTTTCTAATCCCCGAAATATTCGAAGCCGATCATATCCACCTTACCTTATCTCATTATGACCGCTATATAGCAGGAGGTATAATGCCTGTAAATGAAACGATTGAGCTTTCAAATCCTGATAGCTTAAAAGCAGCCTATTTTTTAGAAAGAAGAGAAATGGGCATTATCAATGTAGGCGGTAAAGGTACTATAGTTGCCGATGGAGTAAGTTATGTTCTTGATTTTAAAGAAGCCCTTTATATCGGTAAAGGAACTAAAGAGGTAACTTTTAAATCTGCAGATAAATTGAAACCTGCAAAATTCTACATCAATTCAGCCCCTGCTCATCACAAATATCCTACTAAAAAGGTATCAAAAGCAGAGGCAGAAATCGTAGAGTTAGGAAGTCCTGAAACAGCGAATCATCGTGTTATAAATAAGCTGTTGGTAAATAGTGTTTTGCCTACCTGTCAACTACAAATGGGGATGACTGAGCTAAAGAGTGGAAGTGTTTGGAATACCATGCCTGCTCATACTCACGACCGTCGTATGGAGGTTTACTTTTATTTTGAAGTTCCACAAGGCCAAAGTGTTTGCCATTTTATGGGAGAACCGGAGGAAACCAGACACATCTGGATGCAAAACGAACAAGCGGTAATTTCACCTAACTGGTCTATACATTCGGGTGCAGGCACAAGTAATTATACTTTTATCTGGGGGATGGCTGGAGAAAATCTTGATTATGGCGATATGGATCATTGTGCAATTAATGAGCTTAAATAATAATTATGAAAAAGGTATTTGCATTTTTATTGTTGCTGCCCGGCGCATCATTTTTTGGACATGCACAAACAAGCACAGCCAAAACAACCATTGTTATTAATAACTCATCTGATATAGATCGGGTAGGAGAGGTATTGTCTATTAATTGGGCGAGCATCATTGTTAAATATCCAGGTATTGATACGGCTAATTTTAAGGTTTTGGATGCCATTACTCAAAGAGAAATTCCATTTCAGTTGGAGCACAAAGGAGAAGTTGCGATTCAGAATTTACTGGTACAGGTTAACGTTAAAGCAAAAGGAAATGCTAAGCTTCTAATTGTACCAGGGAAACCTGCTGCTATGGTTAAAAAGACATACGGACGCTATGTTCCCGAGCGTTACGACGACTTTGCCTGGGAGAATGATAAAGTGGCCAATCGTATGTACGGAAAGGCATTGGAAACCAGAAAAGATAATGCTTTTGGTATAGATATCTGGGTAAAGAAAACCAATAAACTTGTAATTAACGATTGGTACAAAAAAGGAGATTACCATACCGATCATGGTGATGGAATGGATTATTACAGTGTAGGCTTAACCTTAGGAGCAGGCGATATAGCTCCTTATGTTAAGGATTCTGTTTATTATTCTAAAAATTACCACAATTGGAAATTGTTAGATAATGGCCCTTTACGTACTTCTTTTCAACTGTATTACGACGAATGGGATGTGGCAGGTAAATCGGTAAAAGTGGTAAAAACAATAGCTCTGGATGCAGGATCTCACTTTAATCGCATACAAGCAGATTATTCTTATTCAGGAGGTTCAGAACTGCCTGTAGTGATAGGTATAGTTAAGCGTGCTGAACCTGGAGCTATTTTAATGGATGAACAACAAGGTGTATTAGGTTATTGGGAGCCGGAACACGGTGCAGACGGAACTACAGGTGTGGCAGTAATCATTCCGGATGGAAAAGTGAAAATGAATACGGATAAAAATCATATGCTTACTCATACTTCTGTGAAAAGTGATGAGCCAATAGTGTATTATAATGGTTCAGCATGGAGTAAGGGTAACGAAATTACCAATGCAAAGGCATGGTTTAAGGTTCTGGATACTTTTAGTCAGAAATTAAAGCAGCCCCTAACAGTAAAAGTGCAATAAGAAAATTATAAAATGGCAGTACTTGATTTATTCAATTTAAAAGGAAAAACAGCTTTAGTAACAGGTTGTAAAAGAGGTATTGGTAAAGCTATGGCCGAAGCACTTGCTGAAGCCGGAGCAGATATTATAGGTGTATCTGCAAGTTTAGAATTATCAGGTAGTGATGTAGAAAAATCTATAAGCTCACTTGGTAGGCAGTTTTATGCTTATCAATGTGATTTTAGTGATAGGAATTCGCTTAAACAATTTATAGATCAGGTAAAAAGAGATCATTCCGTAATAGATATTTTGGTAAATAATGCCGGAACTATTTTAAGAAAACCAATAGCTGAACATCCAGATGAATATTGGGATGAGGTGATTGCCGTAAATCAAACTGCTCCATTTATCCTGACAAGGGAAATTGGAAAAGAAATGGTTTCGAGAGGAAGTGGCAAGGTTATTTTTACAGCTTCTCTATTAACATTTCAGGGAGGCATTACGGTGCCTGGCTACGCTGCCAGTAAGGGGGCAATTGGTCAGTTAACAAAGGCTTTTGCAAATGAGTGGGCAGCTAAAGGAGTAAATGTAAATGCTATAGCTCCAGGGTATATTTCGACTGACAATACAGTAGCGTTAAGGGCTGATGAGAATCGTAGTCGTTCTATTATGGAGCGTATTCCGGCAGGTAGATGGGGTGACCCTGAAGACTTTAAAGGGCCTGTGGTTTTTCTGGCTTCTGAAGGATCTTCATATATGCATGGAACTGTAATGACGGTTGATGGTGGATGGATGGGGAGATAAAGTCATGATAGCATTAAAAGCAAAAATTATGATTCTCAGGAGCTATTTAATTTAATTGTAAACTTTTGTGGCTTGTTGCCGATTTTTGCAAAACAGTTGCGTAGTATGAGTAATAATCGTACCTTTGCCTCGCAAATAGTAACTCATAAATTATTTGCTATGCAACTCGATCCCAATAAATTTATCGCCGAAGGACTAACATACGATGACGTATTATTAGTACCTGCTTATTCTGAAGTTCTGCCACGTGATGTGGATACCGGAAGTTTCCTTACAAAAAAAATACGCATTAATGTTCCTATAGTTTCTGCTGCTATGGATACTGTTACTGAATCTGGTTTGGCTATTGCCATTGCTCAGGCAGGTGGTATCGGTATGCTACACAAAAACATGAGCATCGAGCGCCAGGCAGAGGAGGTTAGAAAAGTAAAGCGCTCAGAAAGCGGAATGATCCAGGATCCAGTTACTTTAAGTAAAGATGCTAAAGTTGCCGATGCTTTCCAGATTATGAAAGAATTTAAAATAGGTGGAATTCCTGTTATAGATTCAGATGGTAAACTGGTTGGTATAATTACCAATAGAGATTTACGCTTCCAAAAAGATATGCAACGTAAAGTTTCTGAAGTGATGACCAGCGAAAATCTGATCACCGCTGCTGAAGGTACAACCCTTTTACAGGCTGAAGAAATTTTACAAGATTATAAAATTGAAAAGCTTCCTGTAATTAGTAAAGATGGCAAATTAGCAGGATTAATCACTTTTAAGGACATTCAAAAATATAAAAACTACCCTAAAGCTTGTAAAGACGAACGTGGTAGACTACGTGTCGGTGCTGCTGTAGGTGTAGCTGCTGATAACATCGATCGTGTTGCCGCATTGGTACAAGCAGGAGTTGATGTGGTTACAGTTGATACTGCTCATGGTCACTCTAAAGGTGTTATCGACATGGTTAAGGCCATTAAAGCTAGGTTCCCGGATCTACAGGTTATTGCTGGTAACATTGCAACAGCAGATGCTGCAAGAGCATTAGCTGAAGCCGGAGCTGACGCAGTAAAAGTTGGTATTGGTCCAGGTTCTATCTGTACTACCAGAATCATTGCAGGTGTTGGTGTACCTCAATTATATGCAGTTTTTGAATGTGCACAAGCATTGATTGGCACAGGAATCCCTGTAATTGCTGATGGTGGTATTAAACAAACCGGAGACATTGTTAAAGCTATAGCAGCTGGAGCAAGCTCTATTATGGCAGGGTCGTTATTCGCAGGAGTAGAGGAGTCGCCAGGTGAAACTATCATTTACGAAGGACGCAAGTTTAAATCGTACCGTGGTATGGGTTCTGTTGAAGCAATGCAACAAGGATCTAAAGACCGTTATTTCCAGGACGAAGAAGATGTAGTTACCAAATTAGTACCAGAAGGTATTGTTGGTCGTGTACCTTATAAAGGAACATTAGCTGAGGTAATTTATCAATATGTAGGTGGTTTAAGAGCGGGGATGCATTACTGTGGTGCTGCAACTATCGAAGACTTACAGAAAGCTAAATTTGTACGCATCACTGCAGCCGGAATGAGAGAAAGTCATCCTCATGATATTTCAATCACTAAAGAAGCTCCAAATTATTCACGTTAATAATTTGATAAATAGAAAAAGCTCCTGAATCAGCATTGATCCAGGAGCTTTTTTGCGTTAAATCACACTTAGGTTTGCCTATAGTCTAAGCTGAGTCTGACTTGAGTCTGAGTTGAGTCTGAGTTGAGTCTGACATGTTAGCAACACTAAACAATTTCTAATACCGATTTTACAGAAATTCGTCTGGCCCCAGTTCCCAGGTCCATGGCTTTTTAAAACTCGAAAAATTCTTAAGTGTTTTAAGCGTTAAATTCTGTTCAATAATCTCGTTTGCAGAGTCTGTATTGCTCATTTTTCCAATAGTGATAATGCGTTTTTTGTTTACAAAATCGTACTTCTTGCTATTCATATCGCCAGATCCACTATGGTAAGAGTAATTGCTTGCCTTGGTCAATTGCCAGTCTTTGTCCTGATACTTAAAGCTGTAATTGAGTTTCCACCGCCAGTTTCCGCCGCCTTCAAAAGCAAGATTAAGTACATTGTCGACAATTGTCAGAGGACGTAAAGGATCGCCCATGCCACCACCTTCTTCTGATCTTAAAACGAAATCGTTGTTTTGGGTAACCAACTTATAGTTTCTTCCCGATTTAAAATAGACAGCGAGCATTCTTGGTCTTTGTGTTTCGGTAATAAGTTCGGTAGTATTATCTCCATACGCACGGTTTTCTTTAACGGCAGCATAAAACTCATAGATCAAGGCTAAATCTTCAACTTTATCATTGTTTAAATCGCCGTAAACTGAATCTATAACTTTCCATTGTGCAGGAATAAGCGATTTTATTGTTTTTCCTTGTGGGTTAAGTGCCGGATACTTAAAAGATTGAGCATATGTGGCGTAACAACAAAACAATAAAAGCGCAATTAGTCTTATTCTCATATTTGTATACAACGATTAAATATGATGATTTATTCTAATTATCGATTTAATAAAAATCACAAAAGCCGGAATCCTCCGGCTTTTGTGGGTATTAGCTATATTTGTATCGTGATTTACTGAACCACTTTACCGTCTTTGTCGATCTTAAGAGATCCTGTTTCTTCACCTTTTTTAACATTAATCAAGTAGTACTGGGACTTGTCTACGTTAGTAACAAGAAACGCTGCAGTTGGCGTCCATTCTTTAGCTGGTTCAGCTTGTAAAGTTTTTTGAACCGCTTCTGGAAGGTCTTTTAATTCAACTGGAGTTTTTGTAGTACTATCTTGTCTTACAGCAACTTCTATTGGGTTTTTAATGTCGCTTGCTTTTACTGTTGTTAATCCGGCTACTGCTAAAAATGCTGCTGATAAAATGATCTTTTTCATAATACTTATTTTAAATTTTCAATTAAATATTCTTGTTGATTATGTTTAGACTATGCTACATAATAGTGCCTGAATGCAGGTTTTTTGGCACGAGTCTGATTTTCAGTGGTTTATTTTATTGGGGGTTTGAAAAAGTTGTGGAGTTTTGCTACAGTTTGATGAACAAGGAAGCAGGTTAAGCGGAATATTTTTACCTTTGCATAAAAAAAGCCATGTCAATTACCTCAAACGAAGAACTTTTTGGAATGCAGCAAATCAGTAATGCTGTAGCAGAAACCCTTAAACAGATGAGGGCACATGCTGCTCCAGGCATGACTGCCAAAGAATTGGATGATTTTGGAGGAGCGATTTTAAATTCGTTGGGCGCAAAGTCGGCACCAAAGCTTACTTACGATTTTCCCGGATGGACATGCATTAGCGTGAATAACGAGATTGCCCATGGTATTCCAACGGAAGACAAAGTTTTAAAAGAGGGCGACCTCATTAATATTGATGTATCTGCTGAGTTGAATGGCTTTTGGGCCGACAATGGTGGTTCTTTTATTTTAGGGGAAGATTTAAATGATCTTCAGCCACTAGTAGATGCCTCCAGACAAATATTGCGTAAAGCTATAAATCAGATCAAGGGAGGGGTAAAGATTGCAGATATTGGCAAATTAATTGAAACCGAGGCTCGTAAATCTGGTTATAAGGTGATTAAAAACCTTGCTGGGCATGGTGTAGGAAGAAGTTTACATGAAGAGCCACATGACATTTTAAACTGTTATGATCGATTCAATAATACCCGCTTTAGAAAAAATTCTGTTGTTGCTATTGAAACGTTTATCGCCACTGCATCAACGTATGCCGATCAGGAAGAAGATGGATGGACATTGGTCGGTAATAAAGGTGGTTATGTAGCACAGCATGAACATACCATAATAGTTACTGACGGTAAGCCGGTTATACTTACCGCCGTAAATAATATTTGGGAATAATTATAGCTAATCCTTTTTATAAAGGATTAGCACCAACACCTTCAAAAGTGATTTTTACAGGTTTTATCAACCCATTTTCATCAAATTCCATTTTTTCTATGCACGTAGCCCTGTGATTGCCATGGGTTTCTCCTAATGGACGACGGTGGTATATAATATAGTAGTCGCCTGTTTTTGGATTCTTGATCACTGAATGGTGACCAGCACCGGTTGCGATTGCTGGATCTTGTTTTAATATCTTATCTATACGTTTGAATGGGCCTAATGGTGAGTCTGCTATAGCATAAGCTACTGAATAATCCGGTCCAGTCCATCCGCCTTCAGACCACATGAAATAGTATTTTCCATTTCTGATAAACATAAACGGACCTTCAACATATCCCTTTGGAGTTACTTCTTTATAAGTTGTTCCATCTGGGAAAGGAACAATGCTTTTAAAGTCATCGCTTAATTTTACCACATTGCAATGCGACCAGCCTCCATAAAATAAATAGTACTGTCCGTCTTTATCTTTAAAAACATATTGGTCAATTGGTTGTGCACCATTGTGGAATTTGTCGATTAGTGGTTTTCCGATAAGGTCTTTAAATGGACCAGTTGGTTTGTTTGAAACGGCAACACCTATGCCACCTAATTCATTATCGTTTTGAATGTCGTTAGCGCCAAAGAACAGATAATACTTGTTTCCTTTTTTGGTTATTGAAGGTGCCCACACAGCTTTTTTAGCCCATTTAACATTACTTGTATCAAGAACATGTGGATGTTTTTTCCATGTTACAAGATCCTTTGAACTGTAAGCATCCATATAGGTCTGTGCTTCATATTTATCTGAGTAGGTAGGATATATCCAGTATTCTTTTCCAAATATTGCTCCTTCAGGATCAGCATACCAACCCGGAAATAGCGGATTACCAGAAGTTTCTTTTGATTTTTTTTGTGCGGATAAGGAAAGTGCTATGAATGAAAGGCAGAGCAAAAGGTAGTACTTCTTCATTTTAATGTGTTAGGATAGTATAATTGGTTCAAATTTAATTAGAACCTAAGGTATCATTTTATATCCTTTTTCACTAATACTCTATTAAATCCATAGATTTTATTTGTTTTTAAGAAAAATGCAATTACATTTGCTTTGAATTGATAAGAAACACAAACCAAACAATGGAAAAATCTTTACACTTAAAAAAAGAAATTGCGCTCTGCAGTCTAAATCAATTGAGATATTCTTCTCACTGTTGTTGCTGTTCCATGCAATAGCATTTCACGCTATAAACTATTAATAAAGACAGGATTAGAATCCTGCCTTTATCAGGGCACTCAGTACGCAACGCCAATCACTTACTGAAATGCCAACTCGTTTCAACCAATAGAATTTTATTAATTAAAACTTTTTAAAGTTATGCAAAATTTTAAAAAGGGTAAGCATATGTATAGTGCTTATTCCTTGTTAAAAAAGACGCTGCTATTGAATAGCAGCATCGTGGTATTATTTCTGTTACCACTTATTTCTTTTTCACAAACCCAACCCCTTATTAATTCTACACTGAAAGGTCAGGTTGTAGATGCATCCACCAAACAGGGGATACCTGGAGTTAGTGTCCATATCATTGGAACAACCCACACTGTACAAACAGATAACGATGGTAGGTTTGATTTTGTAACGGGACAGAAGTTTCCGTATACGCTTGAAATCAGATATATCGGTTACGAAAAAAAAGAAGTCGTGGCCAACGGAAGTCCGATTTTTATAGAGCTTAAAGAAGCCTCAAGTCAGCTTAATGATGTAGTAATTGTTGGTTATGGCAAGCAGGATAAGAAGGATTTGATCGGATCAGTTTCGAAAATTGATCTTACCGGTGCTAAAACAATACCTGAGGCTAGTTTTGATGCACAGTTACAAGGGAAAGGTGCAGGAGTTCAGATTAATACAAATACAGGTGTTCCTGGCTCTGATGTATTTATTAGAGTAAGGGGTGCAACCTCAATTAACGCGGGTAATGATCCTTTATACGTGGTTGATGGTGTGTTTATTAATAATACAAGTCTTCAAAGTATTGCACAGGACAGGGCAACATCTCCACTGGCTGATATAAATCCATCAGATATAGAGAGTATCGAAGTGCTAAAGGACGCAAGCGCAATTGCCATATATGGTTCTAGAGGTGCTAATGGGGTAATAATCGTAACCACAAAGCATGGCGATTACGGCCGTAAATCTAAAATTGATTTTAACGTATCAGAAGGTAGGGGCTGGGCACCAGAAGATCGTATCTGGAAAACAACAACCGGGGTTGAGCATGCACAACTGGTAAATGAATACAATAAAAACATGGGGAATGCACTTCCATTTAGACCGACAACAGAAATCATTAATGGTGTTCCTGGTCGCGGACTTCCAGAGCAGCAACCTACCTACGATAGGATGAGTTATTTGAACAGAACAGCTGATCTACGTAATTATGATTTATCTGTGCAGGGTGGTTCTGAGAAAACAAGATACTATTTAGGTGGAGGTTATACTTATCAGGAGTCCATCTGGAAACCAATGTCGTTTGATAGGGCCAGTTTTAAGGTCAATATTGATCAGAAATTAAACGATAAGGTTACTATAGGAACCAGTAATACACTTTCTAAAAGTCACAGAGATCAGGCACGCCCGGCAAATGGAGGTAACGGAACCCTTTTGCAAGCTTCACTAAACATACCAACGTACCTGCCAATTTTCGCAGCTGATGGAACTCCACTTAAATGGGTGAATTTTGATAATATCGATGTATTGACCAGTAAGGTAAATCTTTGGTCTAACAGCTACCATTACATTGGAAACACTTATTTGGATATAGATATCCTTAAGAACTTAAAATTTCATTCTAGTGTTGGTGTAGATTATAACAATTATGAGGAAAATGAATACTGGGATACCCGAACTATTTTGGGCGCATCGGGAGGTCGTGGTACGCAGGCCATCACACAGTCGAGCACTTTAATTAATGAGCAAACCTTATCTTATACTACCCAATTGGGCAAGCATGGCATTGGTGCGTTAATTGGTAACACTTTGCAAAGTGTTGAGCTTAAAAATGTTTCAGCAACAGGGACCAATTTTCCTAATAACTCTTACACGCAAATATCATCGGCAGCTACACAGACAGCAGCACAGTTTAGAAGTAAAAGCGCATTGGCATCCTTCTTTTCGAGGTTAAACTACAACTATGATAAAAAGTACTATGCAGAATTTACAGTTCGTGCTGATGGTTCATCTAGGTTTGGAAAGAACAATAAATGGGGCTATTTCCCAGCTCTAGGTGCTGCATGGAGAATAAATCAAGAGAATTTCCTGAAAAATGTATCGGAGATCAGCAACCTTAAATTCAGAATCAGCTATGGTCTTACCGGTAATCAAAGTGGTATCGATGATTTCGCTTCGCAAGGATTATGGAATGGAGGATATGGATATTCTGATAAACTTGGCAGTAGCGAAGGGCCTGGTATTGCACCATTGCAAATTGCCAATCCAAACTTAAAATGGGAAAAAACAGCACAGTTTAGTACAGGTTTAGACCTGGGCTTGTTTAAAGATAGGCTGTCGTTTGAGTTTAATTACTACAGTAAATACACTACTGATGTATTGCTTCAGATTGCCACACCAGCCACAACAGGTTTTTCATCTTACCTGACCAATTATGGTGAGATCAGTAACAAAGGATTTGAACTGGCCATTAACTCAACAAATATTCAGACTGCTGATTTTACGTGGAAAACTGATTTTAATGTATCCCAGAATATCAATAAGATCGAGAAAATACCAGCGGATATTCCATTTGCCGGCAGAGATTTGATCAGATTACAGCAAGGAAGCTCTTTGTATTCATACTGGGTTTATAAGCAACTTTACGTTGATCAGAATACAGGCGATGCAGTATTTGAGGACATAAACGGTGATGGTAAAATTACTGCTGACGACAGACAAATTGTAGGCAATACCTGGCCTAAATTTTTTGGTGGGTTTAATAATACTTTAAACTATAAAGGCTTTGATCTGGGTATTTTCTTTACCTATTCTTATGGAAATCAAATCTGGAACCACAATAGAATGCTTGGCGAAACAGGAGGTACTCTTGATGCCAACAGGGTATTGTTAGCGAGTCAGTTAGATAGATGGACAACACCAGGACAGATAACCAATACACCAAAATTAACTGCCGCTAATTATTCAAGACAAGAGAATAGTCGCTTTCTTGAAGATGGTTCATTCTTAAGATTGCGTTCACTTACGGTTGGTTACGTATTACCAAAAACACTTACAAAAAAGGCGAAAATAGATAAGTTGAGGATTTACCTCACAGGAAGCAATCTGTTATTATTTACCAAATATACAGGTGCCGATCCAGAGTCGAACCTTGGAACGGGTAACATTCAGGGGTACGATTACGGTACACCACCACAACCCCGTACCATTCAGCTTGGTTTAAACTTAACTCTGTAATCGAACATTAAAATTATATAGCAATGAAACCATCATGAGCAAACACTCACAAACAGCAACGAATATGCACATGATAGCTTCATAACCGATAAAAAGCAAATTATATACTGATGAAAAATTTAAAATACATTATAGTTTTACTAACGGCGGCATCAACTTTCATCTCCTGCAAGAAATTCTTAACCATAGATCCTATTAATGCAGTATCAGATGAGAACCCAATATTTGATAAAACATCGAGTGAAACAGCTTTAAGAGGAGTTTACAGACAATTGGCATCATCTGGTTATTATGGAGAAGGTTATGTTACACTAGGCTATTTTCCAAGCGGAGATATCAAAAACCTTACTACAGGTGGGGCGGCAAATCTCGTAAATGTAAACTTCAGAGCAGATGACACGAACTTCAATACTGCGTGGTCAGCCATTTACATCACCATAAACAGGGCAAACAATGTAATTAGCAAGGTGCCGAAAGTACAGGATCCATTGCTTACGCAACAATTGAAGGATCAATATGTGGGCGAGGCAAAGTTCATCCGTGCGTTAGCCTATTTTGATTTGGCAAGAGCCTGGGGAGGCGTGCAAATTGTACTTGAGCCAACCACTTCATTAGAAAATCGTAGAGAGGTAAAGCGGAGCACACTAGATGAAACCTATGCGCAAGTGCTAAAAGATCTTGAAGATGCGGAGCAGTTATTGCCGAGTACTCTTAACAGAATCAGAGCAACTAAACGCACAGTATGGGCACTAAGAGCCAGACTTCACCTGTATAAAAAGGAATGGGCACTTGCAGAAGAGTATGCTACAAAACTGATCAACCTTTCGACAGACTATACTTTAATTAAACCGTATAGCGCTTGGTTTGCGGGTAATGCGGTAGGTACTTCAGAGTCTGTATTTGAACTGGAGTATAGTGCAATTAATCCAAGTGCGATTAGAGCTCAGATGCAACACCCCACAAATGGGGGGACTTATAGATATGCACCTAATGATCGTTTTGTGCAATTACTTAATAATCCAAATATTTCTGGTGGTAGAAAAGCACTGATAGGTAGTGTAACGCAAGGCGGAACCACCATTTGGTTCGGTAATTTATATTACAGATTACCTGCTACAGATCCTGCCTACATATTCAGGATTGCAGAGCTTTATTTGATAAGAGCGGAGGCAAGAGCTCATCTGGATAACTTATCCGCTACAACAGGTGCATTATTCGACCTAAATAAAGTTAGGGAACGGGCTGAAATACTTCCTTCAACTGCTGTAACGCAAGCAGATATTTTATTGGCAATAGAGAACGAACGGAGAGTTGAGTTTGCTTTCGAAGCACATCGTTGGTTCGATTTGGCAAGAACAGGAAGGGCAAAGGCTGTATTGGAAGCACTCGATCAAAATACCCATGTAGAAGATTATGAGTATTTGTTCCCAATTCCTATAACTCAAATACAGCTAGATCATAGTTTAGATCCTAATCCTGGCTATTCTGGTAAATAATTATCGTTAAGACTTACAAATAATTAAACCATATATCATGAGTTTTTTTAATACAAATAATTCACAATGGTCCGATAAGGAAAAGATTGTGTTACGCTTTTTCATCCTCTATTTTATTATACAGGTTGTTCCACTAGATTGGAAGTTTTACAGAGACCTTTTTTCTATAAATCTAGGAGAATTGTCTTTTTACGATCTGTTTAAACTTACAAAATATGTGCCTCAGTTTTTTTCACTTACAGGGTATGCCAACTGGGGAGTAGCTGCTGTTTTAGCAGCTATCGGTACACTGATTTGGGGTAACGTAAAAAGAGAATTTGATTACAACAGTCTTTACTACGGCTTAAGGGTAATACTACGTTACAGGTTAGCTATTGGAATAATTGCTTACGGATTTATCAAGCTGTTTCCATTGCAAATGCCATATCCGTCGTTAAGTAACCTGCACACCAACTATGGAGATTTCTTTGCCTGGAAAATCTATTTCCATACTGTAGGTATTGCACAACCCTATGAAGTGTTTTTAGGCTTTGTTGAGATTCTTGCCGGACTGCTTCTTTTCTTCAGAAGAACCGTAACATTTGGCAGTGGTTTAATCCTTGGTTTTATTGGGAACGTATTTGTTGCCAACATTGCTTATGATGCAGGAGAACAGGTTTATAGCCTTTATTTGGTGGTTATAGCAGCATTTCTTTTTGCATACGATGTGCCACGTTTATATAGCTTACTTGCCTTAGAGCGTCAAACCATTGCAAATAAGTTTACTCCCTTATTTGCAACTAAAGGAATCCGTAACCTAAGGTTAGTTTTAAAAACGGCCTTTGTAGCATTTGTAATTCTGTTAGGCGGGACTACTTATGCCAACTACAGCAAAGAACCCTATAAAATACCCAAAAGTAAAGGGCTGGCAGGAACATATGGATATTACAACGTTAGAGAATTCAGATTTAATAACCAGTTGATCCCTTATTCTACAACAGATCCAAATAGGTGGCAAAATGTGGTTTTTGAGAAATGGGCAACCATCAGCATTAAAATAGCAAGACCAATTAAGCTGGATCCATCAACAGGCGACGGATATTTTGCTAGTGACATCGATAGGAATTACGAGTCGGCAGGAGTAGGAGGAAGGCAGTATTTTGCCTATACATCAGATACTGTCAATAAGAAAATTGTACTTCAGAATAAGAATAAAAACTATTCTGGCGAAGGTTTTATACTTCAGTATAAGCGACTAAATGATTCAACTATTGTTTTAAGTGGGGTAAATGAAAAGCGAGATTCCATATCTGCCATTCTGGATAAGATAAATAGAAAGTACATGTTGTTTGAGGGTAGAAGAAAACCTGTTAAACTTTAAACCATCCAAAATGACTGTATTAGAAAATAATAAACAAACATGGAACGGCTATGAAAAGTTCTCTTTTAGAGTAGCCTTCATATTTTTCTTTTTGCTCGTAGTACCATTAGACGCTAACTATTATCAGCAATGGTTTACCACAGATTGGTCGAACCTGCACATTCGTGATATTGGGAAATTAAGTGGATCATCGTTTAGTCCAATAAAAGTTCAACCAGCCCAACCCGGCTCTGGCGATCTGGGCTCTATTCAGGATTCCTCATTAGATTTTTTGAAGATTAGTGCAGAGAGCGCTAATTTCGGAATAGCAAGTTATATTAACTGGGGATTGGCTTTTGTAATTGGGCTAATTGGAGCGGCGATTTGGTCATTGCTCGATAGAAAAACCACGAATTATCGAACGCTATATTATTTCCTGATTGTTGCAGTAAGCTACTCTATGCTTATTAAACTACAAGGACTTACTTTTTCCAAAGTATTTCCCACGCAAATGCCAAATCTTGCGCTTACACAGCTAAATACTCCTTTAGGCGATTTTACCCATCAGAAATTGTATTGGATACAATTTAGTTTTGTTCATGGATATGAGGTGTTTGCCGGTTTAGCAGAACTTTTGATCATGTTGTTGCTGTTTTTCAGACAGACAAGAGCGGTAGGAGCAGCACTGGCAATTGCCATGATTGGAAATATTGCAATCTCTAATCATACTTATGATGGAGGAATTCATTTGGCAGCTGCATTTTATGCACTGGGCGGTGCGTTTGTATTGTGGCGTTATCTGCCTAACATCTGGAATTTAGTAGTTAACGAAAAAGATACCAATCCTGCTATCTACCATTATCCATTTGAAAAAAAATGGCAAAAATACTTTAGGCTAGCATTTAAATCATTTGTGTTCGTGATGTTTTTCGTATTAAGTGCTTATTTACACTGGCAAAATTACACCTATGATTCTTATAAGGTTCCTGCTCAGAAGGGCTTGACAAATTCGAGAGGCTTTTACGAAGTAACAGAGTTTAAACTGAACAACAAAACAGTTTCTTATTCTCCGGTAGATTCATTAAGATGGCAAAATGTGACATTCGAAAAATGGTCTACCATCTCGTTTACAGTCTTTAATACTTATATGATTCATGGAGAGGCGGGCAGAGGCAAGCAATTTAAAGATGTTGATAGAACTTATGAGTCTGCCGGAACAGGCGGAGGAAGAAGGCATTTTTACTACAAGGCAGATACGATAAATCATGTGCTTTATTTAGAAAACAAGAACAAGGTTTATAAGGATCAGAAGTTAAAACTTAGCTATTCAAGACCAACTGATTCCAGGATCATTCTATCAGGTTTAAACGAATATCAGGATTCTATTTATGTGGTGTTGGATAAGAAAGATAAAACATATCCACTTTATCAAAGTCGCAGGCAACCTGTAGTCTGGAATCCTTAAATAACCATTTATTAAAATATCAAATCAAATGGCAAAAGAACCAACAATAACAGAACCATCATACATATCCTATGTTCAGGAGGTACCTCATGATCATAACGATTGGACAGAACTGCAAAAAGTAGCTTTTCGCATTGCATTTATCTACTTCGGACTGTTTTCCATACCACTTGATTTAGGGTTCTATCAGATGCTTATCAACATGGATTATGCGCATCTTAATTACAGACATCTTACAGAAATTGTCGCTTTTTTTAATCCTCAGTTCATTAATGTATTTTCCGAAAGTGGCTTTTTTGGTCCAGCCAGTTACATTAATTTGCCATTTGTACTTTTAATTGCTTTGCTTGGAGGATTTATCTGGACTAAGCTTGATAAAAACAGGAAGGAATACCGATCGTTGTATTACTGGCTTAGGGTTATGGCTCGGTACAGAGTGGCCTATGCAGGTATAGGCTGGGGCTATAAAAAACTGTTTGTGATGCAGATGCCCACTCAAAATGAAGGATTATGGAATACTGAATTGATCGATTTCTTTGCGAAAAGACTTTACTGGGAGGTCATCAGTGTCTCACCAAGTTACGAAGTGTTTCTAGGCTTTGCAGAATTTATTGGAGGATTTCTACTGCTGTTCAGACGTACCACCGGTATTGGTGCTGCTATCACCTTCGTAGTATTCGGAAACATAGCAATTTCTAATCATGCGTATGATATTGGCGAACAGGTGCCAAGCGCAGGTATGGCAATGTTGTCGGTTTTTATTTTGTGGTACGACATACCGGGAATATGGAGTTTGATTGTGAAAGAACAAGACTCCAGAATTGTTCATTTTTACCCTGAATTAAAAGCAAAATGGCAGAAATACACAAAACGGTTCATAAAATATGCTTTTAACTTTGTGTTCGTTTTTCTGTTTTTTGTTTTTGAAGTATATGCCTATACGCATAACGATTTTTATAAAATTCCGAATACACCAGGGCTACCTAAATCAAGGGGCTATTATGAGGTTAGCGAATTCAAGCTAAATAATAAAACGCTCCCTTACTCTCCTTTTGATTCAGTTCGCTGGCAGGATGTAACTTTCGAGGATTGGTCGTCTATGAGCTTTAAAGTAGCGAACAGACCTCAGCATATTGAAATGTTTGCTGCAGGAAGTTATCCTGGAAATGAGGAAGTTTACGACGGAAAATGGAGGATAGATTGGAGGGGAGATGTTAGAAGATATGGTAAGCCTCACAAACGTAAAAAACGTGCTGATTCAATAAGAGACATTAATGTTACCTGGGAATTATCGGGGATAAGTGGGAGAATTTGGTATTATTACAAGGCCGATACCATAAATCATGTGTTGTATCTGCAGAATAAAAATAAGTCAGACAGAGCGCAAAAGCAAGTGTTGCACTATAGTCGCCCAAATGCAAACAGAATTATCTTGCAGGGAACCAATGAGTTTAAAGATTCTATTTATGTAGTGTTAGATAAGTCTGATAAAAAGTACCCACTATTGCAAAGGAGAAAAGGGGATTCGGAACAGTAATTATATATTCCTACCTTCACAATGCAGTATTAAGATGGTTAAATGAAAATAAATTATCAATAAGAAGTAAATAAATTATAGTGGGAAAACCAGATTTTGATGCAGTAGTGGTTGGTTCAGGACCAAATGGTTTAGCCGCGGCTATCGCATTGCAACAGCAAGGACTATCGGTATTGATTATTGAGGGAAAGGACGAGATTGGTGGTGGATTAAGATCTGCAGAACTGACTTTGCCCGGCTTTGTACACGATGTTTGTTCAGCAGTTCATCCGCTGGCAATAGGTTCGCCATTTTTTAATACACTTCCGCTTCAGGAGCATGGCTTGTCCTATATTTTTCCTGATCTGGCTGCTGCCCATCCATTTGATGATGGTACAGCCGCTGTACTTGGTAGTTCCATTGAAGAAACAGCAAGGTTGCTTGGTAGCGATGAAGAGCCTTATCTTAAATTATTAAAACCACTTGTTAAAGATTGGCCGAATATTGCTCCGGATGTTTTGGGGCCTTTGCATTTTCCGAGGCACCCCATTGCTATGGCCAAATTTGGCTTAAATGCCCTTACTTCTGCTACTTTTTTAGCTAAAAGATTTAAAACCAAAGAGGCAAGAGGATTATGGGCAGGAATGGCCGCACACTCGATTCAGCCTCTATCTAACTTAACTACATCAGCTATTGGATTAGTGTTGATGGCTGCGGCGCACCTAAAAGGTTGGCCAATTCCTGCAGGAGGATCTAAAGAAATAGCAAATGCATTGGCCTCTTATTTTATCTCTCTGGGCGGTAAAATTGAAACAGGACGTTTTATTACATCGTTAGATGAATTACCATCTTCTAAAGCGGTGTTTTTTGATATAACACCTAAGCAATTGTTAAAAATAGCAGGCCATAAGTTTTCGTCCCTTTATAAATGGCAAATGGAAAGGTATCGCTATGGAATGGGCGTTTTTAAAGTGGATTGGGCATTAGATGAAGCCATTCCATTTACAGCTCATCAAGCACGAAGAGCCGGAACAGTCCATGTTGGCAACACACTGGAAGAAATTACTTTATCTGAAAAACTTAGCTGGGAGGGCAAGCATGCTGACAAGCCGTTTGTATTACTTGCACAGCAAAGTTTATTCGATAAATCAAGGGCTCCTGAAGGGAAACATACTGCATGGGCTTATTGTCATGTACCAAATGGTTCGATCACAGATATGACCGAAACTATTGAGAAACAAATAGAACGTTTTGCTCCAGGTTTTAGAGAAAGGATATTGGCAAAACATACCATGAATACCGCGCAGGTTGAAGCTTACAATCCCAACTATATTGGTGGTGATATTAATGGTGGAGTAATTGATCTGGGACAGATTTTTACGAGACCAGCCTTGCGCAGTTCACCTTACCGTACGTCTGCAAAGGGTTTATATCTTTGCTCTTCATCAACTCCTCCGGGGGGAGGGGTACATGGGATGTGCGGTTATCATGCCGCAAAACGTGCTTTAAAAGATGTTTTTTCCATCTCAATTTAATATTTAATACAAAACAAAAACAATACACAAATCAAACTAAATTCTAATGTCAGAAACTAAAAAACTAAGCATTCATGAAGACTGGGTAGTTGTTATCCTTGGAGCGCTAACAATTATTTTAACTCTTTCCGGGCTCCTATTACCTGTTCCGGTATTTAACTGGACAAGCATTACAGATCTTACTTCATCAGTACTCTCCGCTTCTAATCTGGAGTATATCGGATTACAGTTTATATTGGTAATTATCATTGCAGCATTAGGCGCTTTTTTAACCGGTAAATCTGTTAAAAGCGCAGTGATAACTTTTCCATCTGTTTACATCTTAACAATGGTTGCGCTTGTGCTTGCTGGTAATAGTCAGGTTAAAGCATTGAACTTAGAAGCCGTGATTTTTAGTCTGGCTATAGGTTTAGCCATCAGTAACTTTTTTACGCTGCCAGAATGGTTTAAATCATCTTTGTCTACAGAGCTTTTTGTTAAAATAGGATTGGTATTATTGGGTACCACCGTTATCTTTTCAGATGTATTAAAAGCAGGCTCATTAGGCTTAATTCAAGCTTTAGTTGTTGTGCTGTCGGTATGGTATTTCGCCTTTTGGTTATGTAAAAAACTAAAGATAGATGATGAATTAACCATGATGATCTCAAGTGCAGTTTCTATTTGCGGGGTATCAGCAGCAATTGCTACATCAGGTGCAATTAAGGGCGATTCAAAAAAACTATCTTATGTAATCTCTATGGTGCTGATTACAGCAATACCAATGATGATTTTTATGCCATATATTGCGTCCTATTTTCATTTTCCTCAGGCTGTTACAGGTGCATGGTTAGGTGGTAGTATTGATACCACCGGCGCTGTTGTCGCATCAGGATCATTGGTAGGAGAAGAAGCTTTAAAAATCAGTACCATTGTTAAATTCTCTCAGAATGTATTATTAGGAATCGCCGCATTTGCCATTTCAATTTACTGGACTTATACACAACATCCTGCAGGAAAAGATAAGGAAACTAAACCGACACTTAAAGTGATCTGGGAGCGTTTTCCGAAATTTGTAATTGGTTTTATTGCAGCTTCTTTACTATTTTCTTTCTTCATTACACCAGAGGTAAATGCAGAAGTTAAAGGTAGTTTAAAGAACTTACAGGGGCTTTGGTTTGTACTGGCATTTACCAGTATCGGATTAGAAACTAACTTTGCCGATCTGTTTGGTAAAAACAGCAAAAAACCTTTTTATGCTTTCTTAATTGCTCAAGGTTTCAATATCATAGTTACTTTGATAATTGCATTTATACTTTTTAAATAAGGGCAAAAAGATAAAATACATTATTGCTGGGGCAGAGTTTTACTCTGCCTCATTATTTACCAAATGTTTTGAACCCGCATATTCGGACGGAGTCATTCCAAACTGTTTAACAAAACATCTTCCAAATTGTGCCTGCGAGTTAAACCCAGTCAGAGAAGCTATTTTTAATATTTTATAATTCCCTTCTACTAACAATTCGGCTGCTTTTTTTAGCCTTGTTATATTAATCAGTTCATGTGGCGAAAGATTAGAGATGACCTTTATCTTTCTGTATAATGTTGGCCGGCTCATGTTCATTGCATCGGCAAGTAAATCTACATCTAGCGATTTATTGTCAATATTTTTATTAATTATTTCATTTAACTTTTCTAGAAATGCTTCATCTGCTTTATTATAAGCCATGCTTTTAATATGTACCAAGGGCGAACTTGCAAAGTAATTCTTAATCTTATCGCGACTGGCAAGCAGATTTGAAATCTGCGTAAGTAAATGGTCAGGAGAAAAAGGCTTTTCCAGGTAAGCATCAGCACCAACTTCCAACCCTTCTATTTTAGATTGCAGCGTATTTTTTGCCGTTAATAAGATAATCGGGATATGCGTGTATTCCAGATTATCTTTAACTGCCTTGCACAATTCATATCCATCCATTGTGGGCATCATAATGTCACTAATAATTAGATGAATACTTCTCTCTTTTAAAATATTTAAAGCTTCCATCCCGTTGCCAGTCTGGATTATCTGAAAATCTTTAATTAATTTATCAGTTATAAATTCTCTAATCTCAATATTGTCCTCAACTAGTAAAATAACAGGGGATTCTATGTTTTTATTTTCAGAGATAACTTCTCTAGCTCCTTCATATTCATTTGGTAAATCCTCATTTATTTTAAATTCTCTTTCATGATGTTTAGGTAAAACCAGCGAGAAAGTATTCCACGTCCCATCATCAGTCCTAAGCTGTAATGTTCCCTCATGCAGTTCTGCTAATGAACGAGCTAGTGGCAAGCCTATTCCCGTCCCTCTTTGATCTTTATTACTTTGCATTCTATAAAATGGCTCAAAGATTTTTTTGTGCAGGTTGAATGGAATAAGATTTCCATCACTTTTTACTTCAATGTTAAAAGTATCTATATCAGATTTTAAAGCGATTGCAATCTGACCTGAAGAGTATTTTACTGCATTGTCAATCAAATTACTTAGTATTTTATTGAGCGCTTCAGGATCTGCATAAGCATAAAGTGGTTCCTCTGGTAAATCAACACTTAACCTAAGGCCATTTTGCTCAATAGCAGATTTATACCTTACACAGTTTTCTTCCAGTAACTTGCTCACATTGATGTTTACGAAATTAAGGTTAAACCCTTTAATCTCTGTTTTTCTGAAGTCTAGTAGTTGGTTTGTGAGCTCAATTAACCTATTGGTATTTTTCTTCATAATTACCAGGTCGTCTGTAATAGTAGGTATCTCTTCAGCTTTTTTCATTATCTCCTCTAACGGTCCTTTAATCAAGGTTAGTGGGGTACGGATCTCGTGAGTAACATAAGTAAAGAACTCAATCTTAGCATGATACAATTCTTTCTCTTTTTTTGATTCCCACAATTCAATTTTACGCTTATTCTTGTTGCTGATACGCTGGTGATAATAGCGGATAGCATAATATATCCCAATTGCAATTATTAACGCATAAAATAAGAAGGCAAGTGGGCTAGCCCATAGGGGAGGTTTTATAATAATTTTAAGTTCGGTAACCTGGTTATTCCATACGCCACTACTATTTGCTGCCTTTAATTTGAATATATAGGTGCCTGGAAACAGGTTTGTGAAATAGACTTTTCTATTGGTTTTTAAATAAGTCCAGCTTTTATCCAGCCCTTCCATTTTAAAGGTATACTCTGTCATTTCTGGAGCAGTATACCCTAGCGCTGCGAAGTCAATGCTAAAGGTTGATTGATCATGAGTAAGTTCAATTTCATCAGTAAAATTAATGGAATAACTCAAAGGAGAGTTTTTCTTATTGATTTCAATCTCTTTGTTATAGATCTGGAATCCGGTGATGTAAACTGGTGATACAAATTTGTTTTGTCTGAATTGATCGGGTAAAAAACTAATTAAACCTTTTACACTTCCAAAATACATCCTTCCGCTAGCGTCTTTAAATGCAGAGCTGTAATTAAATTGATCACTGAGAAGCCCGTTTGCTTTAGTATATGATTTTATTCGATTAGAAGCGGGGTCAAAACATACAAGTCCACGGGATGTACTTATCCAAAGATTTCCTGTCTGGTCTTCTAGTATTTTATAGAATACATTGCTCAAGAAACCATTTTTACTATTATATCGCTTAAAGTTTTTTTCTTTATTATTATACTGATTGAGGCCATTTTCTGTAGCTACCCACAATCCACCTTTTGTATCTATAAATGCACTATTTATTGCATTAGAACTTAAGCTTTTCTTGTTGTTTTCTTCATATTTGTAATAACCGGATGTCTTGTTGATCGGATTATAAAAGTATAATCCATCTCGTAATGTACTAGCCCAAATAGTTCCATGGTCATCTTCTATCAAATTTGAATAATGAAGGTTTCCAGGTACGTCATTTAACAAGGTGAAATCATTATTTGATCTATTGTAACGATACAAACCAAATGATGTTCCTATCAAAATATCGCCTGATCTGGTTTTAAGCATACTTTCAATAAAGTTACTTTTTAGTTCATTTGGTGCTTGTCCAGCGCGGTAATGCCTTAGGATTTTTGAAGTTTTTATATCCAATACATCCAGTCCATGTTCAAAAGTTCCAATCCATAGTTCATTATCTACAGCGAGCAAACCATGGATATTTGTATGCGATATACTGGTTTTGTCCCCGGTAGGCTTAAAATGTTCAAAAGCCCCGGTTTTATTGTTCAATTTATTGAGGCCGCCATCTTCAGTACCAATCCAGATGTTTCCCTCTTTGTCATTACAAATCTCCCTAATAGCATATCCACTTAAACTATTAATTCCACTCTGAGGAAAGAACTTGTCGAATGAGGTGTATTGATTGGGATAATAGTTTACTCCTCCAAAATAGGTTCCTGCCCATATTCCTCCTTCTTTATCCCTTGCAAGTGTGTAAACAGCATTGTCAGAAATAGAATATGGATCGTTAAATTTATTGCGAAGGTTGCTATGCTTACCTGTCTTAACATTGTAAATGAATAAGCCTGACTCTGTAGCAATCCAATATTCATCCTCATTCTTAGCGATAAAATCTCTTGCATAAATGGCAGTTTGATCTGAGTTGGCCACTAAAACATCTTTATAAGTAAGGCTGTTGGTGTCAAATGACTTAATACCCTGGTTAGATGTTCCAATTAGGAAAAAACCTTTTCCAGTGTCGTACAACTTTTCTATCCAGGCAGAGATGGTGGGTTTCGAATGGTTAAAAACACTATAGCTTTCAAATGTGTCATTTTTGTTGTTGTATTTTTGAATAAAGCCATCAGTTGTTGAAACCCAAACCTCTCCCGCGGTAGTAATCGTTAAAGATGTAGCGCCCGAGTGGGCTCTTGATTCAAACGTATTTAGCTTTTTAGACTGCTCATTGTAGTTGCAAAGCGTTAGTCCCGCTATGTACCAGATGTTACCTTTACCGTCAATCTTAATATCTCTTATGTCCCTGCTTTTTGTGGGTGCAATAAGATCAAAGCTTTCATTTAAAGGATTGTATTTGTATAGGCCAAGTAGTGTGCCTACCCAAATGTTCTCCTGCTTATCCTCATATAGGCTATGTATAAAATTGTTGCCTATGCTTTTTGGATTGTCAGGGTCATTTCTAAAGATTTTAAACGTGTAACCGTCAAACCTGTTCAGACCATCTTTAGTCCCAAACCATAAGAATCCTTTTCTATCTTGTAAACTGCAGATCACAGAATTATAGGATAATCCGTTTTCGACTTGATAATGTCTGAAGGTATAAGATTGTGAGAATGCTGAAACTAGCATACCCATGAGTAAGAATAATATCAATAAAAACTTGTTCAATGCTATTTAATATTGGTTAACATAAAGATAGATCGAAAAAACCGGCAAAAAGGAATCTAAATTCCCTATTCCTTCTATTCTATTGCTATTTGAGACAAATTGAACAATGTTTGATCAGTAAGATCAAACATTAATTCCTCAATTAGCATAACAATTCGTGGCGCTATGCAGTGAATTGAACCAACCAAATATAAATTATAAATGAGCATGAAAAAAAAATTACACTTTAGCAAAGAGTTAAAGCTCTGCTTTATTCTTAGTTCATTATTTATCCTCTGTTGTCAGACCGTGTTTGCACAGAGTAACGTAACCGGAACGGTATCTGATAAGTCCGGGTCATTAATAGGTGTTGGGGTGCAGGTAAAGGGGACATCCACCTCTACCACTACGAATGAAAATGGTGTTTATACCATTTCAGTTCCTGACGCCGGAAGTGCAGTTCTGGTTTTTTCTTACATCGGTTATACAACTCAGGAGGTTGGAGTTAAGAGCAGATCTACCGTTAATGTATCTTTAGTCGAATCAGCTTCAGATTTAAATGAGGTAGTAGTTGTTGGTTATGGAACGCAAAGAAAAAAGGATCTTACCGGTGCCATCTCTGTTGTAAAGGCAGCTGATGTGAATAAAAAACAGGGAACCACGGTTGCAGAATCCCTGCAGGGGCTAGCTACCGGCATTAAAGTTAGAGGTGGGGGAGAGCCGGGATCTGAAGCACAAATTCAAATCAGAGGATTAAAAAATTTATCGATGACTAATCCATTATATATTATTGATGGTTTAATTACAAATGCCAATCGTGATTTTAACCCTGCTGATATTGAATCAATTCAAATACTTAAGGATGCCTCAGCAGCAGCTATCTATGGATCCAGAGCCGCAAATGGAGTAATTATCATTACTACTAAAAAAGGGGCAGAAGGGCCTATGAAAATAGAATTTTCAGGAAAAAGCAGTATACAAACCATTCCTAGGTATGATCTTGCCGAGACAGACGAATTTGCGAGAATAAATTTTATGGCGTATGATAATGCTAAGTTAAAGAGGCAGGAACTTGATCTAAGTAATAATACCGACTGGCAGGATGTGGCATATAGAACAGGAAATATGCAGGATTATAATTTGAGTTTTTCCGGAGGCGCTAAGGACGCAACATATTTCGTTTCAGGAGGATATTTCGGAAATAAAGGAACAGTTATCAGTACAGACTTTGATAGGTATAGTTTCAGAGTAAACACCAAAGGAACAAAGGGAATTTTTACCATCGGCGAGAACCTGGCAATTACCAGTGCAAAAAAGAATGAAATGTCCGCAAATCCAATTGTTGATATCTTTAGAATGCTGCCTACAATCCCAGTCTACGATCCAAGCCATCCAGGTGGTTATGGCTATGGCGATGAAGTAAAAGCCCGCACATTTGGAACTAATCCCCTTGCAATTGCAAACCTTGAAGATAGGGTTAATCAGAACCTAAGAATCAGGGGTAACTTATTTGCAGAACTCCAATTACTTAAACCCTTAAAATTCAGAACAAGCTTGGGCTACGAAACCAGCAGAGATCATTATACCTATTTGAAAAAAGACGGATTCTGGACCCTCAATCAAGCATATGACCCCGCTATATTTAATGAGAACAGAGCAGAATCATCAACAGTACTGGTAGAGAATACTTTAACCTTCAATAAAGCACTTGGTAAGCATACCCTAAATGTTATTGCCGGCCAATCTTATCAGAAGGATAATTATGGCATGATGTGGGGAACCAAACGCAATATTTTGCTGAACCAAACTACAGGTCATTACTATGATGTTCTGGACCAGGGAGATGAACCAAAAACCGGTGGTTTCAGGGAGCGTGTTGATCTAATATCTTATTTTGGTAGGTTAGAATATAATTATGCCGATAAGTACTTGCTTAATGCAATTATCAGATCAGATGGGTCGTCGCGCCTCGGCAAAGATTACAAGTTTAAAAGTTTTCCTTCTATCTCTGGTGCATGGCGAATCAGCAAAGAAGATTTCTTCAAATCGTCATGGATCAATGACCTGAAAGTAAGAGCAAACTATGGTACCGTTGGAAGCGGGAATATTGGTCCGTACGACTACATCGCCTTAATAAATACTTTCTCAACAGTTCCTTTTGGTCCAAACGGACATACTCAACCTGGCGGAACACAGGTCAAATTAGCAAATGCCGATTTGAGATGGGAGATATTACAACAGCAAAATTATGGGTTTGACGCATCATTCCTAAACAATAAGCTAACAGTAACTGCTGAATATTTTATTTCAAAAACAAAAGATGCCCTTCTTCAGTATCCTATCCTCATCTCAACAGGGAATGATGGTGGAAACCCATTCGTAAACGGTGTTACTCTTGGAAACCGGGGCATGGAGTTTACTGCTACCTATTCAGAAAATTCAAGTGATTTTAAATACAATGTAACAGCAAATTTAACCACTCTAAATACTAAGATTCTGGATCTTGGTTATGGTAAGAATAAAACATTTGTTGGCAATACAGTTACTGAAGTGGGTAGGCCGATTGGTATGTGGTATGTACTGCAAACAGATGGCTTATTCCAGAGTGCAGATGAAGTTGCTAATTATAAAAATGCTGGTGGTAAAGTTATTCAGCCTGGTGCTGAGCCTGGTGATATTCGCTTTAAAGATAATGACGGGGATGGTGAAATCACTAATAAAGACAAGGTTGTTGTGGGGAGCCCATGGGCCGATTATGAGTTAGGTTTAAATTTTGGCGCTTCATATAAAGGATTCGAATTTTCTATGGATTGGTTCGGCTCTTTCGGGGCAAAAGTATTTAACGGACCAAGAAGTGTAATGGATAATTTTTCTGACAATTCTAATTACCGGGCCGGTGTTCAGCCATGGACACCAGAAAATCCCAATACAAGCATTCCACGTGCTTTTTACGGAAGCACAATTAATGCCAGGGGCGATACGGATCGTTGGCTGGAAAATGGAAGTTTTGCCAGAATGAAATACATTGGTATTTCTTACAACATTCCGAATAAACTTTTAAAGGGAATAGGATTTAGCAATGCAAGGGTAACACTTTCAGGCCAAAATCTAATCACGATTACTAAGTATACCGGTCTGGATCCGGAATTTAGTAACACAAGTATTTTTGAAAAAGGATTTGATTATGGTGCATTCCCTAATTTAAGGACGGTATCTCTTGGTTTAAACTTCGGATTTTAATATTAGAAACAATGAAAAAGATAATTTCAAAAATATTTGTGCTTTGCACACTAGTCCTGATGTTCTCCTGTAAAAAAGAATTGTTAAATCAGGATAGTCCTAATACACTCACAGTTGATCAGTTTTGGAAAACTGAATTAGATGCAAAAAAAGGCATCAATGCCGCATATGCTATGTTCTATCAAAATGGTGGATGGAATAGGTGGATCTATTTCAGGTTAGACCTAACTTCGGATGAAGGGTGGAGCAATAGTCCATGGACTGAACTTGGTGACTGGACTCGCTTCCAATACGTTAATTATAATTTCTGGGAAGGAAATGTAAATACTTACAGAGACACTTACAAAGCAATCTTTAGATGTAATCAGGTTTTGACATTTGTACCTGAAATACCATTTGGAGACGAGAAAGCGAAATCGGAAATTTTAGCCCAGGCAAAATTCCTTAGAGGGTTTTATTATTTCTATGCCGCGATATTATGGGAGAACTTTCCTATTGTAACTACCATTCAAAAACCAACAGATTCTCCACAACAAAGCTCTTTGGCTGAGGTTTGGGCTCAGGTAGAAAAAGACCTCACAGAAGCAAGCGCTGATTTGCCAGAGCAATGGACCGGAGATGAAATTGGTCGCGCTACTAAGGGAGCAGCACAGGCATTATTGGGTAAAGCATTATTGCAGCAACACAAGTGGTCTGATGCTAAGGCTGCTTTTGATTATCTTGTTACCGGTGCCGGAAAAAATTATTATGATCTTGTTGATTATAAAGATAACTTCAGGGCAGAAAACGAAAATAATAAAGAGTCTGTATTTGAAATTCAGTTTTCTGATGCCAATAAGACAGGTGAAGGTGATGGGCCAAGTTCTAATATGGGTAGTAACCGAGCTCAGTTTTTTGCGCCAAGAAGTATAGGCTGGTCAGATGGACAGGCCAGATTCTGGTTGGTTAATGAGTTTAAAAAAGAAAAAACTATTGATAATAAAGTTGATCCGAGATTAAGATATACATTATTCTATCCTGGTCTTGAAGCTGATTTTGGCGATAAGATTTATGGCAGAAGCTGGGAATGGGGGGGCGATGAAGCTTGGTTCAAAAAATACTCACGTGACTACATGCGCAGTAATGAAGATTATTTTAATCAGGTTAATAACAGGGTAATTCGCTTTGCGGATGTTTTACTAATGTATGCAGAAGCATTAAATGAGCTTGGGCAAACAGCCGATGCTTATCAATACGTAAACCGTGTACGCACCAGGGCAAATATGGTTGGTTTGGCTACAGCGTATCCTGCGATTGGTAATAATAAAGATATGTTCAGGGAGCGATTGAAGGCTGAAAGAAGTTTAGAACTTTGCGGTGAGAGTGTAAGATGGGCAGATTTAAAACGATGGGGTGATCTTGATACTAAGGAAAATGTAGATAAAGTTGCATTACGTGATCCCGACTTTAAGAACTTTGTTGTAGGAAAACATATCAGATTACCACTACCTCAAGTTGAAGTAGATAATAATACCAATCTTTCACAGAACCCTAAATATTAATTCTGAAGCTATGTTTTTAAGAAGCGTAACCGTTATTCTACTATTGCAAGCGATAGTTGGTTGTAGTAAGAGTCAGAAAAAAGCTGAGCCTGATAAAGACAGGCCAGCACCTGTTATAACTACTTTCACAAATCCTTTGCTCAGTAGTGGTCCTGATCCTTGGGTTATTCAAAAGAATGGGTATTACTATTACATGAATACCCAGGGGAACCAGGTTTCTATTCTTAAAACAAAAGCGCTTTCGCAGTTAAACAGGGCAGAAGTTACGGTGGCTTATAAGGCACCTGCAACTGGTTCAGATTCAAAGAATATATGGGCACCGGAATTACATTTTCTAAATGATAAATGGTACATCTATTATACAGCCGGATCTTCCGGAGATTTAGCTACCCAGCGTATGTTTGTTCTTGAAAACAGTAATGCCGATCCTACAAAAGGTAGTTGGATTGTAAAGGGACAGATAAAGGATAGCAATGCCGATTTTTTTGCTATCGATGCTACTGTATTCTCCAGAGATGGTAAGAATTACATCATCTGGAGCGGGCATATTTCTGCTTCTGATAATACACAACGATTGTATATTGCTCAGTTAGCTAATGAACCATGGAAGATGGCAACCGAAAGAGTCGAGATTTCTGCCCCTACATACGATTGGGAAAAGATAGGTTTACCTCATGTAAACGAAGGCCCCGAAATTCTGAAGAATCAGAAAGGAAAAACTTTTCTTATCTTTTCGGCTAGCGGTTGCTGGACCGATGATTATTCTTTGGGGATGATTACCTTAAAAGATAACGGAGATCCATTGAACCCAACTGATTGGACAAAAACAGATAAACCCGTGTTTACTAAAAAACCAGAAAACGGAGCTTACGGCCCTGGTCATAATAGCTTTTTCAAATCACCCGACGGAACGGAAGATTGGATTCTTTATCATGCTAATCCCAGAGGAGGATTAGCATGTTCTAACGACCGTAGTCCGAGGATGCAGAAGTTTACATGGAATGTCGATGGAACACCAAATTTTGGTGAACCTGTGAAGATTGATATGCCTATTTTAAAACCATCGGGTGAATGAAAGTTGTAATTCAGATATTTGCGGCAGCACAGTTCTGCCTATTGTTATCTTTTGGTTGTGGTAAAAAAAACGAAACGGTTGTTACCTCGCAAAAACCATCCGTCAATAGCCATATCGAATGGGATTATAGCACCTTAAAAAAGGTTTCGTCATCTGCAGAAGGTGAAAGATATTGTGGATATGCCAGGATGATTCAATTGCACGATCAGTCGTTATTGGCCATTTATGAGGCCAGTGGAAATATTGTTAGTGTAAAAAGTACTGATCTTGGGGCTACCTGGTCAGCACCTATTTCTGTTGCCCAAAGTGCAGTTGGAACCAATATGTCTGTGCCGGATATATTGGAATTAAAAGACCACTCTTTACTTGCTTGCTATAATCCAAGGCCATACGATATTTCGCCTTCCAGAAAGTTCGGTATACGGACTAAGAAAAGCTATGATGGTGGACTAACATGGAAAGAAGAGAAACTGCTTTATGAAGCAGGCTATGAATTTAAGAACGGATGTTGGGAGCCATCAGCAATACAGTTGCCAGATGGAGAGATTCAGCTATACTTTGCTAACGAAGGAGATTATCTCAATTCCGACGAGCAAAATATCTCTATGCTACGTTCTAAGGATAATGGTTTAACATGGACGAAAAAGGCGGAAGTTGTAAGTTTCAGAGCAGGGAAACGGGATGGGATGCCAGTTCCATTATTGCTTAATAATGGAAAGGAGATTGTATTTGCTATAGAAGACAATGGCTTTGATACTTTTAAACCTTATATCATCAGAAATACTATAAAAGACAATTGGGCAAGCACAGTAGATGCTAACAGTACCAACCGAAGCTATGCACTAGCAGATAAAATTGACGACAAAATTTATGCGGGTGCACCTTACCTAAGACAATTAAAAACCGGAGAAACTATACTTTCCTATCAAGGTACAGAAGGCCGCACCAATAAAATGGAATTTGCAGATATGAAGGTGGTTGTTGGAGATGATCAGGCTCGTAATTTTGATAGAAAATCTACACCGTTTATTATTCCTGCAAACAAATCGTGCTTATGGAGCAGTGTAACTGTTTTAAGAGATAATACCATAGTTGCAGTAACCAGTACCAATGCATATTCCAACCACTCTGAAATCTGGATGATAAAAGGGAGATTAGTGCAAGATCCAATAGCACTTGCCGATCCTACTATATTCCTGGACAATGGCAACTACTATCTCTACGGCACTAGTAGTGATAAAGGGTTTGAGGTTTACGAATCAACAGATTTAAAAAACTGGAAAGGGCCAGTTGGTAAAAACAACGGTTTTGCACTTTCGAAAGGAGAATCTTTCGGTAGCAAGGGTTTTTGGGCTCCACAGGTTTTTAAATATAAAAATGCCTACTATATGGCCTATACTGCTGATGAACAAATGGCTATAGCAAAAAGTGATAGCCCACTTGGCCCTTTTAAGCAAGATCAGATAAAATCACTATCGGGTATTGGTAAACAGATTGACCCTTTTGTGTTTTTTGATACTGATGGTAAAACCTATATGTATCATGTGAAACTTAAAGCAGGCAATAGGATTTACGTCTCTGAAATGAAATCTGATCTCTCAGATGTAATACAGGAAACCACCAAAGAGTGTATAAATGGGGAGTTACCCTGGGAAAATACAGAGAAAACAGACTGGCCCGTTACCGAAGGCCCAACAGTTATAAAACATAAGAATTTGTATTACCTGATCTATTCAGCAAATGACTTTCGCAATAAGGATTATGCTGTAGGTTATGCTACTTCAACTTCCCCTTTAGGACCATGGAAAAAGTATGCGGGCAGTCCGATAATAAGTAGAGAAAAGTTAAAGTTTAATGGAACCGGGCACGGCGATTTATTTACTGACAAAGCCGGGAATTACAAATATGTAATGCATACCCACCATTCTGCTACAACAGTATCACCACGGTCGACCGGAATTATAGATGTAAAGTTTGCCAAAGAAAACGGCAGCGAAACTGATGTTTTAGAAACCGACGACTCATCATTCAAACTTCTTTTCTCTGGTACAGATGCCAAATAAAAACACCAAATTTAATACCATATACAATGAACAAATCACTAAATTTTAACTTGAACCACTTAAAATGAGAAATCTAAATTATTATTATTTAGCATTATGCTTACTCGGACTAACGTTTCAGTCGTGTGTGCAAAAACCAGCTGAGCAAACATCACAAACAGAACAAAAGCCAAGAGAAATATGGACTGTTGAACAGGCCAATAAATGGTATGAACAATGGGGCTGGTTAAGAGGTAGCGATTTTATCCCTAGTACAGCAATTAATCAATTAGAAATGTGGCAAAAGGAAACTTTTGATCCTACAACTATTGACAGAGAACTTGGTTATGCTGAAGGAATCGGGATGAATTCAATGCGCGTTTACTTGCATCATGCAGCATGGCAACAAGATAAGCCAGGTTTTAAAGATAGGGTAAAACAGTATCTTGATATCGCAGACAAACATCACATCTCTACCTTGTTTGTGTTATTTGATGATTGCTGGAATCCAACCTTTAAAACAGGAAAACAACCTGAACCAAAAGTTGGAATCCACAACTCTGGTTGGGTAAGAGATCCGGGAGATTTGTATTATCAGGATTCAACTTTGGTTGATACCCTTGAAACTTATGTTAAAGATGTATTAACAACATTTAAAGACGACAAACGCATTGTACTTTGGGATCTTTATAATGAACCGGGAAATTCAGGATACGGAAACAAGAGTATGGATCTTCTGAAAAAAGTATTTGAATGGGGACGTTCGGTTAACCCTAGTCAACCGCTTTCTGTAGGAGTATGGAAACTTGATCTGAAAGAATTGTCAGATTATCAGATTCAAAATTCTGATGTTACCACTTACCATAATTATGGGGATGTAAAAGATCACCAAAAGTGGATTGATACGCTTAGGAGTGTTTCTAAACGCCCACTTATCTGTACTGAATATATGGCCAGATCAAGAAACAGCTTGTTCAGTAATATTATGCCTATCCTTAAAAAGGAAAATATCGGTGCCTACAATTGGGGCTTAGTTGCTGGGAAAACTAATACTATTTATGCATGGGATAGCCCAATGCCTGATGGCAAAGAACCTAAACTATGGTTTCATGATATTTTTAGAAAAGATGGCAGCCCATATAAAAAAGCAGAAGTTGATTCTATAAAAATGCTTACAGGCAAACAGTAAATGTAGAAAACGGAGTTTTCTCTCAAAATTCGAGTAAAAGAGGATGATCATGATTTATGTGATACATCCTCTTTTTAATTAAAATAGTTGTTGCCTGCTACGCAGGAACCGAAGCGAAGTATCGTAAATGGTCTTTAAGAGCAGAAAAATAAATACAACTAAAAAGTATAAATTATCGTATGTTCATTGAAGAAAAATCCACATGTTCTGTAAATGATGCCATTTGATATAGATAATCAAACTTTAAATGATCTGGAGATATTTGAAAGTGCTTCGAATGAGAAGAGCATTTTCTCTTTTTTCGATTTTACATCAACAATAGGAGGGAAGGAGAAACTAAGAAGTCTTTTTAATCATCCCCTGACTGATGTTCGGATTATTGAAGAGAGAAAAGATCTAATCGGATATCTATTGAAGTATGATAAAACCATAGCATTCAATAAAGAATCTCTTGATTTTATTGAGTATTATTTACGACAAAATGATAAGCCACAGCTGGCTGCGGCTTTTGATATTGTAGGGGTTACTGCCAGATTTTTCCTGAAAAACAATCAAGAACAATATTTAAAGCAGCGTGGGGCTCAGGAAGTATTAGAACTGATTCACTTACTGTACGATTTTTGCAGTGAATTAATTATCGATACAGCTCCTAAATTACTACACACACTCAACGAAAAAATTCAAGGAATTATAAACAGACAAGCTGATATCAAGCGTCATAATCAATTAAGACCTAAAACATTTAAATTGTTTGAATTGGAGAAATATGATTTTCTAATAAGGAATTCAGAGGTCGGAGAAGTTAAAGAGTTATTGGGGATTTGTTATTCACTGGATGCTTACTTATCAGTAGCAAGATCTGCAAAAACTCATAACTTATCATTTCCTTTATTTATAACTTCAAATGATAGGTCGATTGCAATAAAGGGATTATTTCATCTTTTTGTGAAACATCCAGTACCTAATGATATCTATTTTAATACGGATAAAAATATTTGTTTCATTACAGGGGTAAATATGGCAGGCAAGTCCACACTCCTCAAATCTGTTGCTATAGCTATATACCTCGCTCATTTGGGCTTTCCTGTTCCAGCTGAAAGTATGGAAACAAGTGTTTTTGACGGCTTAATTACTACGATCAACCTTTCTGATAATTTGAATCAAGGATATAGCCATTTTTACAATGAGGTATTAAGAGTAAAACATGTTGCTCAAAAAGTAACTGCATCAAAAAATATGGTGGTTATATTTGATGAGTTGTTTAGAGGGACTAATGTAAAAGATGCATATGATGCCTCCCTCTCAATTGTAACAGCATTTAGCAAAATCAGAAAGAGTTTTTTTATCATTTCTACACATATTGTTGAAGTGGCTAAAGAGCTTAATGAAAATGACAACATTAACTTTTGTTTTCTCGAAACCTCAATGGTTGATGGGAAACCGATGTTTACCCATAAATTAAAAAAAGGTATAACTGATGAACGGATGGGGATGTGGATAATAGAAAATGAGGGGATAATAGATATATTGAATGGTAAAAGCATATTGTAACAAATAAATGCCTGCCAGATTTAAGTATTTATGGTAATTTTGTGCAATTACAATTAATAAAGAAATAACTCGGTGAGTTTAAAGCAACACACCGTTAAATATAAATTTAAAGTGAATATGAAAAGAGTAGTAGTAACAGGTTTGGGCGCTGTAACCCCTGTGGGAAATACAGTAAAAGAATTTTGGGACAATATAGTTGCCGGCAAAAGCGGCGCAGCTAAAATTACAAAATTTGATACCTCAAAATTCAAAACCAATTTTGCTGCTGAAGTGAAAAACTTTGATGCCGAAGCCTACATTGATAAAAAGGAAATCAAAAAATATGACCTGTACACCCAGTATGCGATTGCAGCAAGTGATCAGGCTATTAAAGATTCAGGATTAGATTTTACAACAATGCCTGAAACTGATCGCTATGAAGTGGGTGTGATTTGGGCATCAGGAAATGGTGGTATTGGTACTTTTGAAGAGCAATTAAAAGAGTATCACCTTGGTGATGGCACACCTAGATTTAGCCCGTACTTTATTCCGAAAATGATTGTTGATATTGCAGCTGGTGTAATTTCTATACGTAATAAACTTCATGGACCTAATTATGCTACGGTTTCGGCCTGTGCATCTTCTAATACTGCAATTATCAGTGCTTTTGATACTATCCGTTTAGGTAAAGCTAACATTATGGTAGCAGGTGGATCTGAGGCCGGGATTACTGAATCTTCAGTAGGTGGTTTCAATTCAGCGCATGCGTTATCAAAAAGAAATGATGATCCGGAAACTGCTTCACGTCCGTTTGATGTAGACAGAGATGGTTTTGTAATAGGTGAGGGTGCCGGTGCTTTGATTTTAGAAGAACTGGAACATGCTCAAAAAAGAGGTGCGCATATTTATGCGGAAATTGTTGGTGGTGGTATGGCAGCAGATGCTTATCATCTTACAGGTACTCCTCCGGATGGTTTGGGTGCTTCTTTAGGTATATCTAAAGCACTTGCTGACGCAGGAATAACTCCTGATAAAATCGATTACATTAATGCGCATGCAACTTCTACAGGTTTAGGAGATTCAGGAGAGTTAAACGGGATTAAAAAGATATTTGGCGATTTACCTGTTAAAATTAGTGCAACTAAATCTATGACCGGGCATTTGCTTGGTGGTGCCGGTGCAATAGAAAGTGTAATTAGCATACTTGCCATTAGAGACGGGATTATTCCTGGAACTATCAATACTAAAAACCTTGACCCTGCAATTCCGCAAGGCTTAAACATTGTATTGGGTAAATCTATTCATCAGCCTGTTAATTACGTTTTAAATAACACATTTGGTTTCGGTGGGCATACAGCGACTTCGGTGTTTAAAAAATATGAAGCTGGTTAACAGCTAATTGTTTAGGTAGAATTTTTTATCTAAATACGCTTTGTCTTTACTTAGGGTCGTCATCCTGAATTCATTTCAGGATGACGACTTTATCATTTTAACGCAGTATTATACCAAAGGCCGAATTGGTCTTTTGTTCTCTCAGAAATAAAGGTTTAACTTGGTCGTAAGAATTTAAATTGGCTACATGAATATAGAATTCAATAAAAATGAAGACGTTAATAAACAGTCGGTTTATGAATTAAAAACACGGCTGAAAAAGATATACAAAGGTGGAGGGGAGAAGAATGCAGCTAAACAAAAGGAAAAGGGGAAACTATTGGCAAGAGAGCGTATCTCTTATCTGATAGATAAAGAGAGCAGGTTTTTAGAAATTGGAGCTTTTGCCGCTGATGAAATGTATGCTGAGCAAGGCGGCTGTCCATCTGCAGGCGTGGTCTGTGGTATTGGCTATGTCTCAGGCCGACAATGCATGATTGTAGCCAATGATGCTACTGTAAAGGCAGGGGCATGGTTTCCAATGACTGCCAAGAAAAATCTTAGGGCGCAGGAAATAGCCATGGAAAATAGGTTACCTGTAATTTATCTGGTAGATAGCGCAGGGGTTTATTTACCTATGCAGGATGAGATTTTTCCAGATAAAGAACATTTCGGTAGGATGTTTAGAAACAACGCCTTAATGTCGTCTGATGGAATTGTACAGATTGCTGCGATAATGGGGTCTTGTGTCGCAGGGGGTGCCTATTTGCCAATTATGAGTGATGAGGCAATGATTGTTGATGGCACAGGTTCTGTGTTTTTAGCGGGGTCTTACCTCGTTAAATCTGCAATTGGTGAAGATGTGGATAATGAAACTCTGGGTGGTGCTACTACTCATTGCGAAATATCCGGCGTAACCGATTATAAACATCCTAATGATCAGGCTTGTCTGGATAGTATTCGTAACATCATGAGTATGCTAGGTGCACCTCAGGTAGCTGGTTTTGACAGGATTAAATCTGCTTTGCCTAAACTTGATCCGGAAGGGATTTATGGCATACTACCAGAAAATAGGGAAAAGCCTTATGATATGCTCGAGGTAATCCATCGTTTGGTAGATAACTCTGAATTTGAAGAGTATAAACAGCTATATGGACAGAGCATTATCTGCGGATTAGGAAGGATTGATGGATGGGCAGTTGGTATAGTTGCCAATCAGCGTAAAGTTGTTAAATCAAAAAAAGGTGAAATGCAGTTTGGAGGGGTAATATACTCCGATAGTGCCGATAAAGCTACTCGATTTATTATGAACTGCAATCAGAAGAAAATTCCTTTGGTATTTTTACAGGATGTTACCGGTTTTATGGTGGGTAGCAGATCTGAGCATGGAGGCATCATTAAAGATGGTGCTAAAATGGTAAATGCAGTTGCAAACTCTGTTGTACCTAAGTTTACCATCGTGGTAGGAAACTCTTATGGTGCAGGTAATTACGCCATGTGCGGTAAAGCTTATGATCCAAGATTGATTTATGCTTGGCCAAGTGCTAAGATTGCAGTAATGGGTGGTTCACAGGCTGCAAAAGTATTATTGCAGATTCAGGAGGCATCGTTAAAAGCAACAGGAGAGGTGATCACCCCTGAAAAAGAAGAAGAATTATTAAAACAAATCACCGATAGGTATGACAGTCAGACTACACCTTATTATGCTGCGGCCAGATTGTGGGTAGATGGGATTATTGATCCTTCGGAAACCCGGAAAGTAATTTCTATGGGTATAGAAGCAGCTAATCAATCGCCTATTAAGAAGCAATTTAGTGTTGGCGTAATACAGACCTAATCGGATTTATAATTTAGAAATCACAATGTTGCACTTGTAGTGTACTACCGTTTGATGGATAGCAGGATAAAGCGTAATTTTGTAGTTTAATAAGAAGAAACATATATGTCAGAAGAAATAGAACACGTTAAATGTTTAATTATAGGTTCAGGACCTGCAGGATATACTGCTGCAATTTATGCAGCGCGTGCGGATCTTAGACCGGTTATGTATACTGGTATGGAGCCGGGTGGTCAATTAACTCAGACTACCGATGTAGATAATTTCCCGGGTTACCCTGGTGGTATAATGGGTCCTGAGATGATGGAAGATTTCCGTAAGCAAGCTGAACGTTTTGGAACAGATATCCGTTTTGGATATGTGAGTTCTGTAGACTTTTCATCTTTGCCTCATAAAGTAATAGTTGATGAGATTAAAACCATCACTGCTGATACTGTAATTATCTCGACGGGTGCAACAGCTAAATGGCTTGGTTTGCCTAGCGAACAACAATATAATGGTTTTGGCGTATCAGCATGTGCAGTATGTGATGGCTTTTTCTTTAAAGGACAGGATGTAGCTATAGTTGGTGCCGGTGATACAGCTGCTGAAGAAGCCACTTACCTGGCTAAACTTTGTAAGAAAGTATATATGATTGTGCGTAGAGATGAATTTAGAGCTTCAAAAGCTATGGTACATAGAGTATTAAATACGCCAAATATTGAGGTAATTTATAACTCGGAGACTAAAGAGATTTTGGGTAATGGTAAAAATGTTACTGCTGTAAGAATTACAAACAATCAAACAGGAGCAGAAACTGACTTACCTGTTGAAGGTTTCTTTGTAGCAATTGGTCATAAACCAAATACCGATATCTTTAAAGGATGGTTGGAGATGGATGAAACGGGATATTTAAAAACTATTCCTGGTACTTCAAAAACAAAAGTTGAAGGTGTTTTTGCAAGTGGAGATGTTCAGGATCATTATTACAGACAAGCGGTTACCGCTGCAGGTTCTGGTTGTATGGCAGCTTTAGATGCAGAACGTTACCTCGCAGCTAAAGAACATGAGGTAAAAGAAGTGGTATAATTAACCCTTTAATAGATATGTAGGCAGAATCATACGATTCTGCCTTTTTTTTGTCCATCTTTTTATAAGATTTTTTATCTTGGGGCTTGATTTAAAATAATTTATTTAACCTAACACATGAAGAAACTATTATCAGTTGCTCTAGTGGCATTTATGTCTGTGAGTGCTTTTGCACAAACAGATGCCAACATGGGCATTATTCCGGCACCAGTATCTGTGAAAAAGAAAAGTGGGTCGTTTAAGCTGGATAAAACCGTTGTACTGTTGTCTGTTGACGCGGCCAATGCAAAGATGGCAGATTTATTAAATGCCTCTATTACTACCAAGGCAGGATTTGCACTAAGAGAAACAAAGGCTTTAAAAGCCAATGAAAGAGCAATTGTATTAACTTCGGCAGGGGCTGATAAATTACCTGCAGAAGGTTATACGATTGACATTACTGATAAAAAAATTACGGTAACAGGTAAAGAGGCAGGGTTATTCTATGCGGTTCAGTCGATGATTCAATTGATGCCGGAAAAGAAAAACAATGAGGTAACAATCGGTGCCGCAGAAATTAATGACTATCCTCGCTTTAAATACAGAGGAATGCACCTTGATGTAGGTCGCCACATGTTCCCGGTAGCCTTAATTAAAAAGTACATCGATTTGATGTCTCAATATAAATTAAACAATTTCCACTGGCATTTAACCGAAGATCAGGGATGGAGAATTGAGATCAAGAAATATCCTAAGCTAACCACTGTTGGTGCAACCAGAAACGGTACTATTATCGGTCATCATCCTGGTGTTGGTACAGATAACCAAGAGTACAAAGGTTTTTATACCCAACAAGAAGCAAAAGAAGTTGTTGCTTATGCTGCAGCAAGATTTATTAACGTAATTCCTGAAATTGAAATGCCAGGGCATGCTTCAGCAGCAATTGCAGCTTATCCTGAATTGAGTTGTTTCCCTGATAGAGATACTTTTGTTGATGCAAAGACACCTTGGTCTGGTTCTAGAAAAGGAAAACAAGTACAACAACAGTGGGGTGTATTTGATGATGTTTTTGTTCCTAGCGACAACACCTTTAAATTCTTAGAAGATGTATTGGACGAAGTAATCGCAATTTTTCCATCTAAATACATTCATATTGGTGGTGATGAAAGCCCTAAGGAATACTGGAAAGAAAGTGAGTTTTGCCAGAACTTAATTAAGAAACTTGGATTAAAAGATGAGCACGAATTGCAAAGCTATTTCATTCAAAGAATTGAAAAATACATCAATGCAAAAGGTCGTTCTATCATTGGATGGGATGAGATTCTTGAAGGTGGTTTAGCGCCTAATGCTACCGTAATGTCTTGGAGAGGTACTGAAGGTGGTATTGCTGCTGCAAAACAAAACCATGATGTGATTATGACTCCAGGTGGTCCAATCGGACTTTATTTTGATCATAAACAATCTAATTCTATTGATGAACCAACAAATATTGGTGGTTTAGCTCCATATTCTTTGGCTTATGCTTATGATCCAATGCCAAAAGAACTAACTGCAGATCAACAGAAACATGTTGTTGGGGTACAGGCTAACCTTTGGACTGAGTACATTCAAACTCCTGCAAAAGTTGAGTATATGATTTTACCAAGAATGTTCTCATTAGCAGAGATTGCATGGAGCCAGCTTGATCGTAAGGATATAAAAAACTTTTCTGAGGAGCGTATTCCTGTACACTTGGCCAGAATAGATAAAACCAACACCAATTATTGGGTTCCAACACCGCTTGGATTAACAACTGATAAGGTAATGAATGGCGAAAATTTTAGTATTGATTTGAAAGCTCCAATCCCGGGTTCAAAAATCTACTATACTTTAGACCTTACTCGTCCATCAGAAACAGCTAATTTAGTTGACAGCCCAGTTAAGGTGATTGTTCCTAAAGGAGAAAAACGTGTTTTAAAAACTATTGTAATTGCGCCAAGTGGCAAACGTAGTGTTGTTACTGAAACAATTTTGAACAATGGTGCTCCGGATGTAAAAACTAAATAGTAGTTTGCATTGTAAAACTTTGTATTTACATTAAAAAGTAAACGATGAAATTAATGAAATACTTAATAAAGCAGTCCCTCTTATTTTCGGGACTGCTTTTATTAGCTTCCTGCGGCGAGTCTACTAAAAAAGATGAAACTGTAAAATTGGACGATACTCCTGTGAAACAACAGAAAGGTCAGTTTGCCTTTTATAAGGATATAGAAATAAGACCGGGTATCAATTTTGAAGTGGTAAGCTGGGGTAAAGGGGTTGATAGCATTGGTGGGTATTTAGTCCTAATGTCTGACTCTCTTAAAAGCAATTACAAGTCATTATCTAATGAGCGTAAAGGTATTATAACGGATGCCTGGAATATGGATTTGGATAATGATGGTAATCCGGAGATTTATATTGAATTGCTAAGCAAAAAAAATGTTCTGGATCTTAATGTTTTCGAATATTCTGATGGTAATTTTAACAAAATCACCTTCCCTGGATTAAGTGATAACGCAAAAAAGAAATATGCCGGAAATGATAAGTTTGTGATCAAGAATGGTGATTTGTTCCGCACTTATCCTATCGTAAATTCAAAAGACAGTACCGAAAAAGACGGGACTTTAAAAATGCTTCAATACAGACTTAGCGGTAATAGCTTCTCAGTTTCTGAAGTAAAAGAATAAGCCGATATTAATTTACTGGTTCGTGCCACGTCATCTTTCGAGTTGACGTCTAAGTTAATGTAAATATTCTTTACATGGGTTTTATCCGTTTCTACATCTATGTTTATCCCCTTTTTACGCAACAGAATTAGGTAACAATTGTAAAAGATCAGGAAGGTGTTTGGAAAATAAGCCAGATTGACAAATTCAACGGCTGAAAAGATTTGGTGATTTTCGCTTATTCTTAGTAAAGCACTGATCTTATATTTGAACCAGAAAACCCAGTAATAAATCTGGATGGATTTAAATTTGGATTAGTTAATAATAGAAGTCATCCAGTAGGTAGGATGACTTTTTTTATGCCTGCTCTTTAAATTGACTGCTAATACGTTCAAACTTCTCAATCAAAAGATCTAAACGTTCTTTCTCTCTTTTTAAATAAGCTTTGCGTAAAAAGGTTGCACATAATGCCATCCAGAAAATTGTAAAGGCTGATATTCCAATTTGAAACCAAAGATCCAAATTGTTCAGCATTTCATAAAAGTAAAGTATAAAACCAAGGCATAAGGCAGCCGCATAGAACCAATATAGCTTATTGTAGATTGAGAATTTGTTTAACTGGTAAATCTTTAGTTGGGATAAAAATTCTTTTGGATGTTGGGTGAAATCATTTCGCGATATTATTTTGTAGTCTTTATATAGAATAAAGGTGGATACAGCTATGGCAATAATAATGATGCTTAAGCCGGCCTGTGTTGTCCAGGAAGTGAATGGAAAGAATATCAATAGCGCAACAAGAGCTGCGAAAGAGATCATCATTCCAAAGATGTTCAATAAAGACCTTGTTTTAATGCCTGATACTTCTTTTTTTGCTTGCAAAAGCATTTCTTCAGATGAGATTTTTACCTCAACCGAATGTGATTGCCAAAGCGATTGTATATGATCAAATTCCTGCATGCTGATTGTATAATTCTGTAAGTTTCTGTTTAATGCGATGAATTTTTACTCTAAGGTTCCCCTCACTGATACCAGATATATCTGCTATTTCATTATAAGGTAATTCATCGAGTACCATGGTAATTATGAGGCGATCGTTTTCTTCTAATTTCGATATTGACTTATAAAGTAGTGCCACCTGTTCGTTTTTTTCTGAGAATTCCTCCGGACGGTTTTCTATAATATTGTCTGTAAGTTCATCTTTAGCCTGTCTTTTCTCTGACCTTAAGTAGGTTAAACAGGTATTAACAGCGATGCGATAGATCCACGTTGAAATCAAAGATTTATTACGGAACTTGTCTAAATTTTGCCAAACTTTTAAAAATGTTTCCTGAAGCAGGTCATTGGCAGAGTCTTCATCGCCAGTATAACCATAACATAAATGGAATATTTTCTTGGAGTTTGTGTCGAAAATTTGTTTAAATAACTGGTCCTTTTGTTCCACTAAAATTAAGTTGATAACCTTTAGAGGTCATTTATGGTTGATTGTTACTGCTAAAATGCGAATTTAATTGGTTTATCAACAAACTTTATGGAATAATTTAATTGTTGTAGTTTTACAGCCATATAAAACAATAATTTAAGATAGATGTCTAAAAACAACAGGTTAACATTCTTTATCTTTTTAGCTTTAGTACTGGGGGTTGCTCTTGGATACTATTTAAATGTGAGTTCATTCAGTACTTTCAATGATAATATTGCTAATGCGGATAACAGAGTTAAAGCTATAGATGCCCAGATTATCAAAATTAAAGACTCTACTGCAACAGCCTTTTTGGAATTAAATACTGAGAAGGTTGCTTTAGAAAAAGTTCGTCATGAAAATGAAGTTCTGCGGGAAAAGAAACTGGAACCACTGACCTTGTTGAGTGATATTTTCCTTCGTCTTATCAAAATGATTGTTGCTCCCCTTGTTTTTTCTACGCTTGTAGTTGGCGTTGCAAAGGTTGGCGACATAAAAGCTGTGGGTAGGATAGGAGGTAAAACAATGCTTTGGTTTTTAAGCGCATCTCTTTTATCGTTGGTGCTGGGACTAATCATGGTTAATATTTTTAAACCTGGTGAGGCTATGAATTTACCATTGCCCCCAAGTAATATAGATACAGGTATTCATAAAGTTGCATTGTCTTTGAAGGATTTTATTTCTCATATTTTTCCAAAAAGTATGGCCGAGGCAATGGCTACCAATGAAATCCTTCAAATAGTAGTTTTTTCATTGTTCTTTGGTGTGGCTACAGCTGCAATCGGAGAAAAGGGACAAATCATTATCAAGTTTTTTGATGCAGTAGCGCATGTAATTTTAAAGGTTACAGGCTATGTAATGAACTTTGCTCCGTTTGCTGTGTTTGGTGCAATGGCTGCAATTGTGGCTAAGCAAGGTTTAAGTGTATTGTCTACTTATGCCTTGTTTATTGGTGAATTCTATTCTACCATGTTATTGCTATGGGTGATATTGATCATAATTGGATTTTTTATTCTAAAGTCGAGGGTGTTTAACCTGATGAACAGGATGAAGGAGCCGGTTCTTGTAGCTTTTAGTACAGCTAGTAGCGAGGCTGCATACCCGAAAACAATGCTTCAATTGGAGCGATTTGGATGTAAAGACAAAATTGTGAGTTTTGTTTTGCCTTTAGGATATTCCTTTAATTTGGATGGATCGATGTTGTATATGACATTCGCTTCGTTGTTCATAGCGCAGTCATACGGTATACATTTGTCTTTTGAGCAGCAGGTTACCATGCTTTTGATTCTAATGCTGACAAGTAAAGGGATAGCAGGTGTTCCAAGGGCATCTTTAGTAGTTATCGCAGGTACCATTGCGACTTTTAATATTCCGGAAGCCGGATTGGCTCTTTTGATAGGTATAGACCCGTTATTGGATATGGGAAGGTCTGCAACCAATGTTATAGGAAATAGCTTGGCTACAGCCGTTGTGAGTAAGTGGGAAGGCGATCTTACCGATCCATTAGAATAAGTAACAAATAATAAAAAACGATTAATATGACTTCCAAAGGGAAAAAGATTTTTTTAGCACTTAGTATTGTGGTGCCTTTCCTAATTTATTGCATTGTGTATTATACCCCAATGATAAAAAATGCACCTTTCAGATCAGCAGATTTTGTTTCATTTGAATATAAGTGGGGAGTAGGAAAAACCCTTGCCAACAGCTATAATTCTGCTACAGGTGATTATCAATACCTAAATGACAAGGATTCGTTGGTTAAGACTCATGTAAAGCTTAGAAAGAATGACATGATCTATTTACACAGTAAGGCAAATGAGTTGGGATTGTGGAATTTTCCTGATGTAATAGCGAATAACGGATCAGATTTGAATTCGCCAAAGATACTGCGTTATGAAATCCAGTTTAATTATAAGACTAAGTCGAAGAAAGTAATTTATTTGACTGATTATAATGAAATACCTAAACTTAGAGACATTGCAGCTCAAATGCAAAAGCTCATTGGACAAAGCATAAATGATGCTGAAGAACGTTACGGGAATAAAAAGTAATTCTGTTGTGGATTTAGAAAAATTAATTCTATATTTGCACCTCGATAAAAATAAACAATTTAAAATAATAAATATTTAACAATGTACGCAATAGTAAATATAGCAGGACAGCAATTCAAAGTTGCAAAAGACCAGCACCTTTTTGTACACCGTTTGCAAGGAGATGAAGGCG